>ERZ836939.35-NODE-35-length-168599-cov-7.324894_pt1 | contig 168599 bp, 148 predicted proteins | sample MGYA00519912_ERZ836939 | MGnify/ENA primary metagenome ERZ836939 (study PRJEB31850, sample SAMEA3708810) | human gut metagenome | biome: human gut; feature: human-associated habitat; material: faeces | place: China | collected 2014 ...
AAGAAGATTCAGGAATACACCCGATACACCACAGTAGGGCTGGCTCTCTTTGAGTCCGCTGCTATGGCCATTGGATTTGGCCGTCAGGGATTGCTCCTTGACTATAATGTGGGAAACATCATCGTAGCCGTTGTCACCATGACCACGGGCAGTGCCCTTCTCATGTGGATCGGCGAGCAGATCACGGATAAGGGCGTGGGCAATGGTATTTCCATCGTCCTGCTGTTCAATATCGTATCTTCTCTCCCACAGGATGTGAACACCCTGTACACCAGATTCTTAAGCAACAGCAAGAATATCGGATCAACTGTGCTGATCGTGCTCATCATGCTTGCGGTTACCGCAGCCATGGTTGTGTTCGTAATCATCCTTCAGGATGGTGAGCGCAGAATCCCGGTCCAGTATTCCAAAAAGATGGTTGGCAGAAAGTTAGTGGGCGGCCAGGCTTCCCACATTCCGTTAAAGGTGAACACCGCAGGTGTCATCCCGGTAATCTTTGCTTCCTCCATCATGTCCTTCCCGATTGTAATCGCACAGTTTTTCCATCCGGATTACACCACCATCGGCGGTAAAATCCTGATGGTCCTGAACTCATCTTACTGGTTCAGACCGGAGATGCCGGCATATTCTGTGGGACTGGTGATTTACCTTGTATTGATCGTGCTTTTCGCATATTTCTATACATCCATCACCTTCAATCCGCTGGAAGTGGCAAACAATATGAAGAAGTCCGGCGGTTTCATCCCGGGTATCCGCCCAGGTAAACCGACTTCCGAATATCTTGACAAGATCTTAAATTACATCGTATTCATCGGTGCAGTTGGCCTGATCATTGTCAGCGTTATCCCGATCATCATTTCCGGAGTATTCACGGTAAGCCGTCTGTCCTTCATGGGTACCTCCCTGATCATTATCGTCAGTGTTATCCTGGAGACCATCAAGGCTATTGAATCCCAGATGATCGTTAGAAATTACAAAGGCTTTTTAAATGATTAAGCGTTCGTAAGAGAAAGCTGCTGCACGCGTAAGGGCAGCAGCTTCTTTTGGTTTCATAGGAAAGTGCGTCCTATGAAACCAAAAACGCTCCGCGAGGATCGCACTGCGGCGGAAAGGAAGAGTGCCGCTGTCGCGCCCCGCCGCAGGCGGAGAATCCTGCAAGCAGGATTCTTTTTCATGTTTCTTTTCGGGAAAGGAGGCCCGGCATGAAAATCGCACTTTGTACGGAATTAAGGAATGCAGAATGGTTTGAGAGCAGGCTGCGCTCCCTTTTTGCTGGGGACGGACAGCTTGTCATCGACGAGCTATGGAATGAAAAGCAGCTATCTCAGGCACTGCGGCGGAGCCGATACCATGCGGTTGTCATCGCCATGACCGGGGCAAGGGGATTGGAGGCTGTCATTCAGGCAAAGCAGCTGGCACCGGAAACACCGCTTGTTTGGTGGAGTGATGATGAAAACTTCGCCCTGATCGCGTATCAGCTTCGTATCCCGGCATTCCTCTCCATAGATTGTAGTGATCAGGAGCTATATGAGGCGATGGAGCCCATCAGGAAACGGAGGTATGGAAATGCGAATTGCGCTATGCAGCTATAGTCAGAAGGAGAAAGAAACGGCGTTACTGATGAAGCTTGGCAAAGTAGACCGCTTTGACAATGGCGTATTCTGCGTCTATGCCATGCAGCGGGAGGGCCCTTATGACGCTGTGGTGATAATGGAGGATGGGGCCCGTGGAATGAATTTCTGCATGAGCATACGAGGCTACAGCAAGGATGTCCCGCTCCTTTGGATCAGCGATCAGGCAGAGTTTGAACCCCAAAGCCGCAGGCTGCGGGTAGATGACTTTTGGGTGAAGCCCGTTACAGAATATCAGCTGCGGGAGGCAGTCTCCCGGCTTCTTCAGGGAAAAAGGGGAAGGAATGAATCAGGTGAGAAAGAAAAGTATGAATAAAAAATATTACCGGAGAGAACAAAACCGTCACGCTATATAGAAAATAATGACAACAGGAGGAAATGGATATGAGGTATAAAAAGAAGAAACGGCAGATCGTATCTGCAGCATTGGCGGCAATGATGGCGATGCAGTTATGCATACCGTCTGCAACGTTTGCTGCAGTCCCTACAAAAAAGTTGAAAGTGATCACGGGATTTACGGAATTACCGGAGGAGGTCGCGCATATTCAGATCCCTGCGGATGCCGGAGAAAACTTTGAGGATTATCTGAATTTCCCGGAGACGATCGAGGCTTCGGTGGTGGAATATAAGAACGTGAATCATCAGAAAAATAATGCGGATCGCGATAAGGGCGCGGAAGATGAGAAAGCGGCAGCAGACGACCGTGATAAGAAAGAAGACTTTGGAATTGCTACCGGCAGTAATGCAAAGAAAGAAAATCTGAATGAGGAGGAAACTCCGGAAACAGAAAATTCAGAAAACATGCCGGATAGCAATGATGAGGAGGAAGCAGATAAACAGGAAGTTCAGGAGAAAGACCTGCAGAAAGACCAGCAGGGTACGTTTCTGATCGCGACCGACAGCAATGCCGGGGATTTTCTTGAGGATTATGAGTTTGAAGATGAGGAAATCTCAGAAGATATCCCGGTGCTGACGGATATCAGCGTTACCTGGGAGCTGGATGAGAACCGGGAAGATGAAAGTGGTTTCTATTATTATCTTCCGGTTCTTCCGAGAGAGTATATTTTGGCAGCGGGCGTGGAGCTTCCGGAGATCGAGGTCAGCATGGACGGCGGAATCGCTTTGCTGGCATCAACAGATACTTATGATATTGCGAATGGCGGTATCGTCATCAACAGCGACACATTGGAACAGTATAATGATGCGACTATCACGGGAAGCAGTATGACCAATGTTATTCTGGTTAGTGGTGTGGAGGCTACAATCACGATTTCGGATCTGGATATCCAGATTCCGATCGATAAGAACGCTACGACAGCAAGTAACTGGATACCGGCGATCCGACTGGCAAATGGTGCACAACTGAATCTGATTCTGAAGGAAAAAAATACACTCAAGGGCGGTGATATGTGTGCGGCTATTGATGTGCCGGAAGGCTGTACCCTGACGATCAGCGGAGAGGGAAGCTTAAAAGCAACCGGTGGAGTAGGTGCCGGAATTGGTGCGTCGAGCATGAGAAAGGGTTCCTTGGGGACGATTGAGATCAACGGAGGCAATATCGAAGCTTATGGCAGCGGGATGGCAGCAGGTATTGGCGGCAGTGTAGAGGGCGGCATCGGTACCATTATCATCAACAACGGAACTGTGTATGCCAAGGGCGGACATGGAAGCTACCCCAAGGATATTAATCATGTATACGGTGGAGCAGGAATTGGCGGTGGAGCGTTCGGCTGCGTGGATAAGATTGAGATCAATGGTGGCAATGTGACAGCCTATGGAGGATATGTTACGAACGCAGGAAGACGCCCCGGAGCCGCAATCGGCACTGGCGGCGGTGGAGCAAAACCGATAGGCGAAGGTAAATACAAGTATGGTGAGATTGAGATCAATGGCGGAACGGTTTCAGCCATTGCGTATAATAATGAAGTATATGCGATCGGTATCGGAGTGAAACCAGGCCAAGCGCTGCAGGAGGGTACCTTGGAGGGCTCCATTTCCATCAGTGATCAGGCAGTAGTCAACTTAAATGGCGGTGATTATTTCCCGAAAAGTGAAAATTCCGGACTGAAAAACTATACCATTCAGGGCACGATTGCGGATGTACGATTCACCGAAAGCACTTATCCGGTGACAATCAGCGTGGGAGGGATTACCTGGGACGCCGGAACGATGAAGGTGAGCGGTTATCAAGGCACACTTACAGCATCCAATTATCTGAAACCATTAACGGCAGGGACACCGGTAATGGTAAAGGTGACGGTTGGAGAAAACTATGTTTATCAGATGGCAGCTGACGTTGATGATGGGAATGCAACGATCACTTTGAAGACCGGAATTCCTCTTTATGAGACAAGATTAAAATTTGTTTCCACGTCGATCACGAGCGATCAGGTATTACAGGCAAGCGATATCACGATCAAGCAGAACGGTGAGCAGTTGATCAACGAAGAGGGTCAAAGTGCAGCTATGGTCATTCCTTCCATGCAGATTTCGTATGATGAAGCGAACACGGGACATCTGACGGTATATCTGCCGGAAAATAGGGAAAACACAGAGATTTCGGTGACGGTACCGGGCTTAAATGACGGCAATCCGATCACAGTATCAGGTAAGACAATTTCGACAACAACACCAAATGAAATCGAGATGTTTCATGATGATACCGTTTGTAGTCATGAGTACTATAATGCAGATGGATTTTGTGAAGCATGTGGTGCATATCAGAAGGCAGAATCGTGGCAGGAATATTATGAGATTTATAATGCCGGTCAGCTTTTCTGGTTTGCAAAGCAGGTTAATGATAGTAAAATCCCTTATAACAGCAATCTGAAGCTGATGAAGGATATTGAGATCCCGGACGAACATGACTGGACAAGCATTAGAGACAAATCTAATACTTGGTCTTTCGAGGGGACTATTGAGGGAAATTACCATGTAATTTCTGGACTGCGACCTGCTAAGGACGATACATATATGTGGGGACTGGTGGCAAAGATTAAACATGGGAGTGTACAAAATATAGGGCTGGTGTTGGAAGGTAATTGGACTTGCGGATTGTGTCGTACCGCTATGAATGATGTCAAAATTCAGAATTGTTTTGTAGTAGGAACAAATTTTTCATTTAGTTGTTCACAAGGAACGGTGACTAATTGCTTGGCTGTATCAGGAAAACTGGAAGGAACTGGGTACCCGAATGATTATAGGGCTACTTTTACGAACTGTTATGAGACAAAAGGGAGTGATTATAGTTCTCCGGGTATTACTACTATAAGCGAAGAAAAACTGAAATCCGGAGAAATTGCCTATAAATTAAACGGTAATCAATCAGATGGTACGTGGGGACAGGTGATCGGAACGGAGGATTACCCGCATTTCCGCAAGTACAGTAAGACGGTATATTATGATTCAGCTACTGGTACATATTCTAATAATAATGTGGCAAGTATCACTTCCGCAACTGTCACGGATATTAAGACGAGTCCTGAAAAAAAAGCGACTGCTACACTTAAGGCAACAGGAACTCCCGGAGCAGAGGTTAGGTTTTTCTTAACCTCCGGCGAGGATGAGCAGACATTAACATTAGATGATATGTTCTCGAAAGGAAAGCCACTTACGGAAAGTTCTTCCGGAAACTATGAGTATACTATTCAGGATTTAGATCCGGACAAAGAATATCATGTCAGACTGATGATTCAAAAGGATGGTAAATTATCTCTTGATGTAACCTATGTAAATTTCCAGACAGAAAAAATGCGGCAGGAGGCACCTAAGGCTGCTGATGTTTCTATCAATTACGAACAGGAGACTTTAGAGAATAAAGCTTCCTGCGATCTGGAGTATGCTGCTTCTAGTGATGCACAGTCATGGACAACTATAAGACAGGGTGGTATGGTTCGTCTGACAGGGCTGCTGGATAACATTCGTGAAAATGGTGGGTCTGTACCATTCTATATTCGCAGGAAAGCATCCTCGTCCATGTCAGCCAGTGAAGCGGTTTTGGTGGCGGATTTGCAAACACAGGCGATTCCGGAAGAATCGAACAAGCCGAATATTGATTATCGGAAGGAAGAAATCACAATTTCCTCATCTTTACAGTATGTGATTGTAAACGGAACCAATACCTCTCCAAGCTGGACATCTGCAAAAATGGGCAGTGGATCAGGAATTTCGATTACAGACATCATTTCTTCCGATCATGAGAGTACGGTTTATTATCGGTATGCTGCAAGCAGTAAGGATAAGAAATTTGCCGGAAAACCTGAAAGTATCACGATTCCTAAAAGAACGGCAGCACCGGCTGCAATAACTGAGGATGAGGTGGATATAACCGGTACGACGATTACCATAAACAGAACGAATCCGGAAAATGACATTGAGTATGGATACCGTGATGTAGATTCAGACGGAGCATTTACATGGATTGTCGGCACGAAAATTCAGGGATTATATCCGGCACGTGGATATCAGGTAACCGGCAGAATAAAGGCGAAAGAGAATGCATTTGCTTCTGAGAGAACGGAACCGCTTAATGTGTCTACCAGGGATACACTGAGAATTGTAGGAAACGGAACACCAAAGTGGAATGCGAAGGGGACTTATGGGGTTTCACTTGCTCAGATTCTGGTTTCCCTGGCTTCTGGTTATGGTGTGTATAATGGTGCAAATCAACCGGTAGCCGGAACCTGGAGCTGGGAACCGGAAAATAGTAGTTCAGCATCTGGTATTTATCCGAATGTAAAAGGTAACAAGGCTTATACCGTGAAATTTACACCGACAGATTCAAGTGTTTCATACGATAGGACATTAACAGATTCCGTGGTACCGGAAATTTCTAAGTACCAACTGCAATTATCATCAGTTGCGGTAGAAGATAAGACCTATGATGGCACGACAACAGCAACTGTACAGCAGCCATTCATGATAGATACTGGTGTGAATACAGCTGCCGGAAATGAAAAACTGCAGATCACAGGCTTGACAGCCGCTTTTAAGAATGCAAATGCCGGAACCGATAAAGAGGTTGTGATCGATGCTTCGAATGCAGTGATAACAGGAGCAGTGATCAGTGGCGGAGCAACAGCCGATCCGGATAACTACCAGGTCAACATTCCTTCCAGTGCAACCGCAACGATCGAAAAAGCAGCATCTTCGATCACGATCAATGATGCAGAGTGGCCGGGAACGAAAACATATGGCGATCCTGATTTTTCATTGACTGGAGTTACCACCATTGGAGACGGAGCGGTGACCAAGACAAGTGACTCTGAGAATGTACTGACGGTCGATGCAGATGGCCGGGCAACGATCCATGGCGCGGGTATGGCAACGGTAACGATAAGTGTGGCAAGTGGCACCAATTACACGGCAGGTAATAATTCCAGACCGATCACCGTTCAGAAGGGAAGCATTTCCCTGAATCTGAAAGCCGGAAAGAAAACAGGTCTGATGCAGAGACTCCTGGAAGTTCTTGGAAATGTGGAAGATACTTATGTTCTGACTCTGGAAGCGAAGGGAGCTTATCAGGATGTGCTGACCGGAACGGTAATATTTTATGAAAATGGACAGCCGCTCAATCAGACGCCGATCACATTGACCAATGGAACCGCATCCATGGAATATTCGGGTCCTTCTGCTGGTACGCATGAAATTTCGGCAGATTATGTGCTTCCGGCTGACGGCGCAGAGCAGCAGAATTACAATAAGCCTGCACTGGTAAGCTGCAGCTTCGAGGTCGGAAAAGTAGATGAGGATCAGATTCAGATCAAAGAAGTAGACGGGAAACTCTACGGAGATGATCCATTCGAACTGAAACTTACCGGACAGAAGGGAACCGGAGCTGTGAAATTCTCCGTTCCTGACGGAAATGGAGTTCTGGAGCTATCAGAAGTGAACGGAAAAACAGAGGCGAAGATCATCGGAGCCGGAACGGTCCTTGTGACGGCTGAGGTTGCCGGGGATAGTGACTACAATGGAACGACGGTGACCAGGGAAATTACTGTTGGAAAAGCACAGGCACCGGAGATCTCCGTGGCAGAGCCGAAGATTGCACCGGTTCCGGCAGATGCACCGGAGGAGGTAAAAGAGATTGCTAACCTCTTGGAAGAGAAGACCCCGGAGATTACCGGACTGGATACTGTGGCAGCAGATCTGATCCGGGAAACAGAAAACGGGGATGTGATCGTAAAAACAGGAGAAGATCAGACGATTTCCGGAGTGGAAGCGAAGGAAAAACTTCAGAAGGAAGGAGTCGATACCGCAGGAAAGAAGGTAAGACTTGTGGTTGAGCCGTATATGTCGGTGGAAGTAAAAGGTGTGACCGAAAAACAGGGAGTGAATGTGATCACTTTTGAAATCACCGCATTATACAATGTAAAAGCCACAACAGCCGGAAAGAATGAGACCATGCAGGAGGAAGGAACCGGTAGAAATACCATTCTGATCGGCACAGCAATCCCGCAGAAGGTTGGAATCCCGGTTACGATCACCCTGCCACTCCCGGCAGCTTATCCGACCGAGGATCTCTTTATCCGCCATCTGCTTCATAATGGAAGAATTGTATATTATCCTGTAACAGTAAGGGTAAAACAGGGAAGTGCGATGGCAGAGTTTGTCAACAAGGATGGCTTTAGTACCTTTGAGCTGCTCTCAGACAGCCGAAAGGGAACGGTTGCATTTGATCATGGAGTCGGAGAGCGGAGCTATACCCTGGAGCAGATGGATGAAGCGCTTCCGACAGTCAGCAAGGATGGAGCTGTGTTCAAGGGTTGGAAGATCAATGGCACGTTGTATACAACTGTGAACGAAGCACTCCTGGATGCGCTGGATCAGGCAGAAGGACACCGTGTGACGGCGCAGGCAGTCCTGGAAAGCAGCAGTCCAGAAACTCCTGATGATCCGAAAGGTGACAGGAACACCGGTTCTGACAGTGACAGAGAGGATACCGACCGGAATGTGGCCAGAAATGCATGGAAAACAAAGAAAGTCAATGGCGTAGTCAGATGGAGCTACTATGATAGCGATGGACGTCGTGTATTCAATGTATGGAAACAGCTTTTGTACGAGGGAACCATGTTCTGGTATCACTTTGGTACGGACGGGTACATGGATACCGGCTGGTTTAAAGATGCGGATGGAAACTGGTATTACCTGGATCCGGTATCTGACGGCGCGCAGGGAACCATGAAGACCGGCTGGCTGAAAGACGCAGACGGAAACTGGTATTATCTGAATCCGGTATCTGACGGTACGCGGGGAGCGATGAAGACCGGCTGGTTTAAGGATGTGGATGGAAACTGGTATTATCTGAACCCGGTATCTGACGGTACCCAGGGAGCGATGAAGACAGGCTGGTTTACAGATCCGCAGGATGGACATCTCTATTATCTGGATCCAAAGACCGGTGCAATGGTGACCGGAAATATACAGAATGATAGCGTGTGATTCTGTTTCATGGGGATCCATCAACTTTTGTGGTTGATGGATCCCTGCTTTTATCTTCTCATAGGACAAATGGAAATTTTTACTTGACAGTTCTATGTTTTTTCATGTATGATAGAAATAGTGTGAAGAGACATTTATCGTTTTCATGCAAATGTATGTAATGACCACTCCCGCAGAACAGACTACGGAAGTTAAGCCCATCGGACAGGCGGGTCAAGCGCCGCGTGGGGTTAAGCCCACATTATTGATTGAGTTAAAAGCTCAAATTTATAAGTTGATTACTTTATAATCAGTGTTTGAAAAACACATCATCTTGTGAATCGGTCAATAAGTGCAGGGACAATATATTTGCGATTGCAGACTTGGAGGAAAAAACGATAAAGGTCAGAGGCAGACGGGAGCGGAGTAACGCGCCCCAGACCCCAATGGAATAGAATCGTTTTGAGCAGATGATGGTTTTGGCGTCATCTGCTTTTTTTATTATTAAGATGATGCGCAATCAATAAAATGCATGAGGAACAAAACCATGGACAGAGAGAGACAAAAGAAAGCCCCGATCTATGAAGCGCTCGAGGCATTTAAAAAGAAGAGAGTTGTCCCGTTTGACGTGCCGGGACATAAGAGAGGACGCGGAAATCCGGAACTTGTACAGCTTTTAGGAGAGAAATGTGTATCTTTGGACGTAAACTCGATGAAGCCGCTTGACAACCTCTGTCATCCGGTCTCCGTGATCCGTGAGGCGGAAGAGCTTGCGGCGGAGGCATTTGGAGCGGCCAGCGCCTATCTGATGGTGGGTGGAACGACATCTGCGGTCCAGAGCATGATCCTCTCGGTGGTAAAAGCTGGAGATAAGATCATCCTGCCGCGAAACGTACATAAGAGCGTCATCAACGCGCTGGTGCTCTGCGGCGGAATCCCGATCTACGTAAATCCGGAGATGAACCAGAGACTCGGTATTTCGCTGGGAATGCAGGTCGAAAAAGTAAAACAGGCCATCGAGGACAATCCGGACGCGGTTGCGGTGTTCGTCAACAACCCGACCTATTACGGTATCTGCTCTGATATAAAAACGATCGTACAGCTTGCCCATGCGAGAGGCATGAAGGTCCTCGCGGATGAGGCCCATGGAACCCACCTGTATTTCGGAAAGAATCTTCCAATCTCCGCGATGGCAGCGGGAGCTGATATGGCGGCGGTATCCATGCACAAGTCCGGCGGAAGCCTGACCCAGAGTTCGCTTCTTCTTTTAAATAAGGGAGTAAATACCGACTATGTGCGCCAGATCATCAACCTGACCCAGACCACAAGCGCCTCCTACCTGCTTCTTTCCAGTCTTGATATCTCAAGACGAAATCTGGCTCTCCGCGGTGAGGAATCCTTCGCGAAGGTCGTTGAGATGGCAGAGTACGCGAGACGGGAGATCAACTCCATCGGTGGTTATTATGCCTACGGAAAAGAACTGGTAAACGGCGACAGCATTTTCGATTACGATGTGACGAAGCTCTCCGTCTATACAAGAGACATCGGGCTTGCGGGAATTGAGGTCTATGACCTCCTGCGCGACGAGTATGATATCCAGATCGAGTTCGGTGACATCAGCAACATTCTTGCTTACATCTCCATCGGAGACCGGATTCAGGACATCGAGCGTCTTGTGGGGGCTCTCGATGATGTGGAACGTCTCTACAAAAAGGACAGCGCGGGACTTCTCTCCGGTGAGTATATCTCCCCGAAGGTTGTGATGTCCCCGCAGAAAGCGTTCTATTCCGAGAAGGTCTCCGTTCCGGTGGAAGCGTCTTCAGGAAGAGTCTGTGCGGAATTTGTTATGTGTTATCCGCCGGGAATCCCGATCCTGGCACCGGGTGAGATGATCACGGACGATGTGGTCCAGTATATCCTGTATGCGAAGAAAAAGGGATGTTCCATGCAGGGAACAGAGGATCCGGCTGTGGACCATCTGATGGTGCTGGCAAACATATAGCATGAATTTTTCAAGGCGCAGGACCTGGCTGTAGGAAAACAGCCTGTCTGCCTGCATACAGGCTTTGGCCAATACGATACAAGGAGTCATAAAATATGGAATTCTGGTTTTCAGAACTGCACACCGGAAACGTCAAGCTGTCCATCAAGATCGAAAAGCAGCTGTTTTCCGGGGAGAGTGAATATCAGCGGATCGACGTGTTCGATTCCGAGGAATTTGGAAAATTTATTTCTCTGGACGGGGAGATCGTATTCTCCGAGAAGGACGAGTTTATTTATGACGAGATGGTGACCCATGTGCCGATGGCGGTCCATCCGTGTGTGAAGGACGTACTGATCATCGGCGGCGGCGACGGCGGTGTCGCGAAAGAGCTTTTGCAGTATGACTGCGTGGAACATATCGATGTCGTGGAGACGGATGAGATGTTTGTGGAGGTTTCAAGAAAATTTTTCCCGGAGGTAGCCTGTGCCTTAGATGATCCGCGTGTCGAGGTCCACTATGATGACGGTCTGAGATTTTTAAGAAACAAGAAGGCAAAGTATGACCTCATCATCAACGATTCCACAGACCCCTTCGGCCATACTGAGGGACTGTTCACGAAGGAATTCTACGGTAGCTGTTACAGTGCCTTAAAGGAAGATGGAATCATGGTCTACCAGCACGGAAGCCCATTCTACGATGAGGACGAGCTGGCCTGCCGCAGCATGCACCGCAAGGCATTCCGCTCCTTCCCGATCAGCCGTGTGTATCAGGCGCATATTCCAACCTGTCCGTCCGGATACTGGCTCTTCGGCTTCGCTTCAAAGAAATATCATCCCATCAAGGATTTCAAACCCCGGGAATGGGATGCATTAAATATCGAAACATGGTATTACACGACACATCTTCACATGGGAGCGTTCATGCTGCCGAAGTATGTTGAGGATCTTTTAAAAGAGGAGGAAAAATAAACATGAGCAGATTAATGATCATCGGCTGCGGAGGTGTTGCGTCCGTAGCGATCCACAAGTGCTGTCAGAACAGTGATGTATTCACAGAAATCATGATCGCAAGCCGTACCGTATCCAAGTGCGATGCCTTAAAGGAGAAACTTCAGGGAACGACAAAGACGAAGATCACGACCGCGAAAGTGGATGCCGACAACGTGGATGAGCTGGTGGCTTTAATGGAAAGCTACAAGCCGGATGCAGTGCTCAACGTGGCACTCCCGTATCAGGACCTGACGATCATGGACGCATGCTTAAAGGCCGGCGTGAACTATATCGATACCGCAAACTACGAGCCGGAGGACACCGACGATCCGACATGGCGCGCGATCTATGAGAAACGCTGCAAGGAAGAGGGCTTCACCGCATACTTCGATTATTCCTGGCAGTGGGCATATCAGGAGAAATTCAAAGAGGCTGGACTTATGGCACTCTTAGGAACAGGTTTTGACCCGGGCGTCACAAGCGTCTTCTCCGCATATGCGTTAAAGCACTATTTCGATGAGATCCACACCATCGACATCTTAGACTGCAACGGCGGCGACCACGGTTATCCGTTCGCTACAAACTTCAACCCGGAGATCAACCTCCGCGAGGTATCTGCAAACGGCTCCTACTGGGAGAACGGCCACTGGGTAGAGACAAAGCCGATGGAGATCAAGCGCGAGTACAACTTCCCGCAGGTCGGCGAGAAGGATATGTATCTTCTGCACCATGAGGAGATCGAGTCTCTCGCAAAGAATATTCCGGGCGTAAAGCGCATCCGCTTCTTCATGACCTTCGGCCAGAGCTACCTGACCCATATGAAATGCTTAGAGAACGTTGGAATGCTTTCCACCTCCCCGATAAACTTTAACGGACAGGAGATCGTTCCGATCCAGTTCTTAAAGGCTCTTCTTCCGGATCCGGCATCCTTAGGTCCGAGAACCGTCGGAAAGACAAACATCGGCTGTATCTTTACCGGTGTGAAGGACGGAAAAGAGAAGACGATCTATATTTATAACGTATGTGACCATCAGGAGTGTTACAAGGAAGTCGGCTCCCAGGCCATCTCCTACACGACTGGCGTACCGGCAATGATCGGTTCCATGATGGTAGTAGACGGAACCTGGAAGGGCGCAGGTGTATTCAACGTCGAGGAGTTCGATCCAGATCCGTATATGGAAGCGCTGAACAAGTGGGGACTTCCGTGGGTTGTGGATGAGAATCCTCAGATCGTGGAATAAAAATTTGAAAATGATGACTGTTCGGCAGATTCGTGCTGTCCGTGGGAAAAATGCGGAATGTGGAACAGTTTCAAGTACAGAAAACACCTCTGGCAGGAACGAGTTGTCAGAGGTGTTGTTGTATTGTGATGCGGCAGTAAAAATGAACTTCGTTTTCTGGTAGGACTGAAATGTGTATCGGAAACGAGTCAGTAATTGGAGAATAAAATGAAGATTAATGAATTACCCACTCCATGTTATGTGATCGATGAAAAAAAACTTAGAGAAAATCTGGAAATCTTAAAGAAAGTCAAAGACGACACCGGCTGCAAGATCCTCCTTGCACAGAAGGCATTCTCGAACTTCTTTGAGTACCCGCTGATCGGGCAGTATCTGGACGGAACCACAGCCAGCGGTCTTTTCGAGGCAAAGCTTGGATATGAAAAAATGGGAAAAGAAAATCACGTATTCGCTCCGGCCTTCAAGGAATCTGAGATCGGCGAGATCACCGATATCTGCGAACACCTGGTATTCAACTCCTTTTCCCAGCTTGAAAAATACGCGGACTTCTGTAAGGAAAAAGGCGTCAGCATCGGCATCCGCGTAAACCCGGAGAGCTCCACTCAGGGCGACCACGCGATCTATGATCCATGCGCTCCCGGCTCCAGACTCGGCGTGACACTGGCGAATTTCCGGGAAGATCTCGTGGAAAAGCTTGACGGGATCCACTTCCATACCCTCTGCGAGCAGAACTCGGATGATCTGGAGACGACTCTGAAGGCTGTGGAAGATAAATTTGGAAAGTATCTGAAGCTTCCGAATATCAAATGGCTCAACATGGGCGGTGGACACCATATCACGAGAAACGATTACGACATCGACCGTTTAGAGCGCTGCATCCGCCATATGCAGGAGACATATGATGTCACTGTCTATGTGGAACCTGGGGAAGCCGTGGCGTTAAACGCGGGATATCTCGTGACGGAAGTCATGGACATTGTGGATAACGGGATCAAGACGCTGATCTTAGATGCCTCCGCAGCCTGCCATATGCCGGATGTGCTGGAGATGCCCTACCGTCCGCCGTTAAAAGACTCCGGCGAAGTAGACGAAAAGCAGTACACCTACCGCCTCTCCTCCATGACCTGCCTCGCGGGCGACGTAATCGGCGATTATTCCTTCGACCACGAGATCCGGATTGGTGACAGACTTTATTTCGAGGACATGGCGATCTACTCCATGGTAAAAAACAACACCTTCAACGGCATGTGCCTGCCGTCCATCGCGCGACTGGATGAGAATGGGGAGTGCAGTGTGGTGAAAACCTTTGGGTATGAGGAATTTGTGAGAAGACTGGGATAAAAAAGAAACATGATTATAGAAAACGGGGCTGCCGCATACCAAAATTGGTGCGGCAGCCCCTTCTCACTATTTTCGTTTCACAACGGCTGTTTTTCCACGAAAAGCAATCCCGATTTTTATGATCGGCCGGACACCCGCAGCCAGCAATTCCGTGTCATATTTTTTCACATCTATTTGTTGGAGGGCGCGGTCTGCCAGCGCATCCAGATCCACATGATCATCATTTGTGTGTTTGAATTCAAACAGGAATCCCGGAATTCCTTTTACTAATGGATTCAGTTGAATATCAAATCGGCCAAGCCCCGATTCTCGATTGGAACGAATCTGGTACCTGTTTCCAAGGATCGCACATAATCCAAGCATCATGCCATGATAAAAACTTTCATTTGCCCCATCCATAGAAGAAATACTCTGCAGCATAAAATTCTCCAGCAAAGACTGAAGCTTTTTTGCATTCCCGGAGAATATCGCCTGATTGATAGAAATCGCGACGCTGTTCTGATTCGTCCGATTCAAAATTTCTTTTTCATAGACACAGGCAATCGCTTTATTCGGAATTGCAACATCACACATGAAATTCCCATCGTTCTGTGGATAAACCTCTGCAACTTTTAAGTAACCCGCAACAAGAAGAAAACTATAAATCGTGTATGGATTATTCTGGATCTCCGGGTAGATCACGCTGGTATCTATATACGTAGTGATTTTTTCACCGCAGAGCAGTTTATGAAGGCCTTCCGTTATCTCGGGTGTAGCTGTCGCGATAATCTCACCAATGATTTCGTTGCTGCCGGTAGACTGCCAGAATGCCTTTGGGAAGCATTGATCGGTAATGTAATTGATCACAGACCATGGATTAAAGATTTCTGTATTACCAAATCGGTATCCGTCATACCAGCTGCAGATCTCCTGATATTTATCCTCTTTTCCATAGTAGTGCAGAATTTCTTTTACTTCTTCAGTCGTAAATCCGAAATATTCACTGTAACTGTCATCCAAAATTGAATTGGTTTTCAAATTATTCATGCCGCTGAAAATGCTTTCGTTTGCAACACGGAGAATTCCTGTGAGAAAGCCGAAAGCCAGATGTGGATTATCCTTCAGGCCGCCGGAAAAGAAATTACGCATGAAATTCACGATTTCAGGATAAAAATTGCAATGATGTCCCTGCTGGATCGGTGTATCGTATTCATCAATAATGATAATACATTCTTGTCCATAATGCTTGTGCAGCAACAGAGATAAGATTTGTAATCCCATCTGGCAGTCTACTTCATTCGCATTGTCACTGGCAAGGCGATGGTACTGTTCTTTTTCATAGATTCCAAGTGCAGTACTTTCCTCAAGTTCACTGTGCCGTATAAATTCCAGTGAAATCAGTTTACGGATCTTCTGAAATGTCTCCTGCCATGTCAGACATTTTAAATCCTTGAATGTCAGGAATATGACCGGATACTTTCCCTGATGCCGGGTATAATCAGAACCACACTGCCATATCTGCTTATCCTTGAAATAAATGGAGGTGTCCTCCTGTGTTTTTTCAAAAAAGACCCGAACCATATCCATATTCAATGTTTTACCGAAACGTCTCGGACGGGTAAACAACGATACCATAGGTTTCGTATCCAGAAAATCACGGATCAGCAAGGTTTTATCTACATAATAATAGCTTGTGGTCGCCGTCTTGAAATCAGAAATCCCAATGGGCATCGGCTTTTTCTTTTCGCCTGAATCTGGCCAAACTGCATTTTCTGGAATCAGCCAGGAATGTCCCTTTTTCACAGCTCCGGAAATTTCGCCCTGCTTGCACATCTGCTGGACTCTGCGCACTGTGATTCCCATTGCTTTTGCCGCTTCCATGCTGGATAAATAGTTCATTGAACACCTCAAAACGTAATTCTATCATAAGTATATCCTATTAAACGAAATATTACAACTCTGCATTTCGCTTATATTTCGTTTCAAACGAAATGTATAGACAGCAACAGTCGGGAGGACAATTCTGAATAAAAAAGCCGAATGAACGTTAATTTCATTCGGCAGTGAAGCTTTACGCATCTTTTGTTTCTGTATTTTGTCTGTACAGGATCATCAGTCCGCGGAGCAGAAGATCCGGGTCATAGGTGATCTTGTGGGTGCAGAGCGGTGTGATGAATCTTGCCATACCGCCGGTAGCAATAAGGGTTGCCGGTTCGCCGAGCTCTGCGGTCATGCGGTCGATAAGACCGTCAAGCATTGCGGCATTGCCGAGCATGATACCGTTTCTCATACATTCGATGGTGTTCTTTCCGATTGCGCGTTTCGGAACATCGAAGCTGATCCTCGGAAGCTGGGCTGTATTGGAAACGAGGGAGTTTAAGGCAACCTTTACACCGGGGAGAATCACACCGCCGATGTAATTTCCATCGTGGTCCACCACATCGAGCGTTGTCGCGGTTCCCATGTCCGCGATGATGATCGGTCCTTTGTATTTGGCATTTGCAGCGACAGCGGCCACGATCCGGTCACCGCCGACGGTCTTAGGGTTATCCATTTTGATGTTTAAGCCTGTCTTCATGCCGGAACCGACAAGAAACGGTTTCTTTCCGGTGATCTTCTTCACAGCGGAAGAGATCGGCGCGTTCAGTGGCGGGACAACGGACGCCATAATGGAACCTTCGATATCATTTTTCTTTACTTTATGAATCTCCAGAATATTCTTTAAAAGGATCGCGTATTCGAGACTCGTTTTTCGGTCATCGGTGGTGATGCGCTCCTCAAAATATGTTTTATTGTCGTCAAGACCTCCGACAACGATATTGCTGTTTCCCATGTCGATTGCTAAAATCATTGAGAAAACTCCTTCCACAAATCTAAGTAACGTGTTATACTGTTTTTACGTGTGCAGTTGATCAAAGGTTCCGTATTTGCGGGATTTGTCAACCGTCACTGTGAATATGAGAAACGTGTGAGACAGGTTCCTCATAATTTTAAAGTTCGAATTATCTTACCATAAATTGACTAAAATTACAACGGAGGATTCCAAATGTTAGCAGGAAAAACCGTACTTTTATGCGTGAGCGGCAGTATCGCTGCATATAAAATCGCATATCTCGCCAGCGCACTGAAAAAACTGAAGGCAGATGTCCATGTGCTTATGACCCGGAATGCGACAAATTTTATCAACCCGATTACATTTGAGACACTGACCGGAAATAAATGCCTGGTGGATACGTTTGACCGGAACTTTGAATTTTCCGTTGAACATGTTTCCCTTGCGAAGGCGGCGGACGTTGTCCTCGTTGCCCCGGCTTCCGCGAATGTGATCGCGAAGCTGGCCCATGGCCTTGCGGACGATATGCTGACGACCACAGTTCTCGCATGTACCTGCAAGAAGATCATCAGCCCGGCGATGAATACGAGAATGTTCGAGAATCCGATCACACAGGATAACTTAAAGATTTGCGAACACTACGGAATGGAAGTGATCAGTCCGGCAAGTGGATACCTCGCCTGCGGCGATACCGGAGCGGGAAAGATGCCGGAGCCGGAGGTGCTGCTCCAGTATATCTTAAAGGAAGTCCAGTACAAGAAAGACTTAAAAGGAAAGAAGATCCTCGTGACCGCAGGCCCGACGAGGGAGGCCATCGACCCTGTCCGCTATATTACAAACCACAGTACCGGAAAGATGGGATATGCCATCGCGAAGACGGCTGCTCTCCGCGGCGCTGATGTGACTCTTGTTTCCGGACCGGCAGAGGTGGAGCCGCCGATGTTCGTAAACTTTGTTCCGGTGGTTACTGCCAAAGATATGTTCGAGGCTGTGACAAGCCGCAGTGATGAGATGGACGCGGTGATCAAGGCCGCGGCTGTCGCTGACTACCGCCCGAAGTTCGTGAATACCGAGAAGACAAAGAAGAAAGACGGGGATATGGCGATCGAACTGGAGCGCACCGATGATATCTTAAAGTGGCTTGGTGAGCACAAAAAGGACAGCCAGTTTCTTTGCGGATTTTCCATGGAAACGGAACATATGCTGGAGAATTCCAGGGCAAAATTAAAGAAGAAGAACCTCGATATGATCGTTGCCAACAATCTGAAGGTTGCCGGTGCCGGTTTCGGAACGGACACGAACGTGGTGACGATGATCCGCGAGAACAGGGAGATCGAACTCCCGATCATGTCGAAGGAAGAGGTTGCAGGGGCGATCTTAGACGAGATCTTTGAAATTAAAAGATAGAAAATTCCAATCTTTACCAGAAAATAGAAGATTCGACTACTCAGGTGCCTTTACAGGTGAAAAACGCAAAGCAGGCACAGAGTGGTGAAGATTGCTATAAATGTAACGAATTTTAAGGCTTTCTTCTTGACGAAACTCTTAAATACTGGTAAAAATTAATTGGAATAAGAGCAGCAGAAAAAAACGGCAGTCAAGAAGGACCGCGGTTCTTTTGTGCTGTCAGCAGGAAAATATTGATAAACAGTAGCTGCCTCAACACAGGGCAGTTACGTTAGACGAAACACAAGATAGATTTGGAGGAAAATTTTTTGGCTTCATTAAATGATGAAATAAAGAGACGACGGACATTCGCGATCATTTCCCACCCGGATGCCGGTAAAACGACACTGACTGAGAAATTCCTGTTATACGGAGGCGCGATCAACCTTGCCGGAACCGTAAAGGGACGCAAAGCGACAAAGCACGCAGTCTCCGACTGGATGGAGATCGAGAAGGAGAGAGGTATCTCCGTAACATCTTCCGTACTCCAGTTCAATTACGAGGGATACTGCATCAATATTCTTGATACCCCAGGACATCAGGACTTCTCCGAGGATACCTACCGTACCCTGATGGCAGCGGACTCCGCTGTCATGGTCATCGACGGATCAAAAGGTGTCGAGGCGCAGACCATCAAACTGTTCAAAGTCTGTGTGATGCGCCATATCCCGATCTTTACCTTCGTAAACAAGATGGACCGCGAGGCGAGAGACCCGTTTGAACTCATGAGCGAGATCGAGGAGGTTCTCGGAATCCATACATGTCCGATCAACTGGCCGATCGGCTGCGGAAAGAGCTTCAAGGGCGTATATGACCGCCAGACAAAGAAGATTACGACCTTCACGGCTGCCATGGGCGGACAGAAGGAGGTTGCCACAGAGACTTTCGACGTGGAGGGAACAGACGTGGATTCCGTCATCGGTTCCGATTTCCACGCTCAGTTGAGGGACGATATCGAGCTCCTCGACGGGGCAAGCGATGAGTTTGATCAGGAGCTTGTAAGTGCCGGAAAGCTTTCACCGGTGTTCTTCGGATCTGCTCTCACAAACTTCGGTGTTGAGACATTTCTGGAGCATTTCTTAAATATGACGACTTCTCCGCTTCCGCGAAGAACGACAGACGGCGTGATCGATCCATTCAGACCTGATTTCTCCGCCTTCGTATTTAAGATCCAGGCGAATATGAATAAGGCGCACCGTGACCGTATCGCTTTCATGCGCATCTGTTCCGGTAAATTTGAGGCCGGAATGGAAGTCAACCATGTCCAGGGCGGCAAGAAGATCCGTCTGACCCAGCCGCAGCAGCTGATGGCTGAGAGCCGTAAGATCATTGACGAGGCTTATGCCGGAGATATCATCGGCGTTTTCGATCCGGGTATTTTCTCCATCGGTGACACGCTCTGTACGTCCAACGAGAAGTTCCAGTTTGAGGGTATCCCGACCTTCGCTCCGGAGCATTTCGCGAGAGTCCGCCAGATCGATACCATGAAGAGAAAACAGTTCTTAAAGGGTGTCAACCAGATCGCTCAGGAAGGCGCGATCCAGATCTTCCAGGAGTTCAACACCGGTATGGAGGAGATCATCGTCGGCGTTGTCGGTGTCCTGCAGTTTGAGGTCCTGACCTACCGCTTAAAGAACGAGTACAATGTCGATGTCCGTCTGGAGCAGCTTCCGTTCGAGTATATCCGCTGGGTTGAGAACCCGGAGGAAGTGGATGTGGCGAAGATCCAGGGTACTTCTGACATGAAGCGTATCTGCGACCTCAAGGGCAATCCGTTATTGTTATTCATCAACAGCTGGAGTGTCGGCATGGTCGAGGAGAGAAATCCGAACTTGAAACTCAGTGAGTTCGGAAAGAACTAATCAAGTTTACAAATTATATCATCACAGGAACATGCGGAACCAGTTGTTTCGACTGGGAATACCGCATAGACAGGAGGAATATAAGATGAGTAAGATCGATGTTGTAAGAGCAGCTATGGTCGAGGCGATGAAAGCAAAAGATAAAGAGAGAAAAGATTCCCTTTCCATGCTTCTCTCTGCGTTAAAGAACGCGCAGATCGACAAGCGTGAAGCTCCGCTCACAGAGGATGAGGAGAACGCGATCGTAAAGAAAGAGATCAAGCAGGTCAAGGAGACCATCGAGACAGCACCGGCAGACCGTGCCGATATCATCGATGAGGCAAAGAAGAGACTTGCCGTATATCAGGAGTTCGCTCCGGCTGATATGACTGAAGACCAGATCAGGGAGACGATCGAGAAGGTTCTCGCAGAGCTTGGAATCGAAGCTCCGACAGCAAAGGATAAAGGAAAGATCATGAAATCCCTGATGCCGCTCGTAAAGGGGAAGGCAGACGGCAAGATTGTAAACGAGATCCTGGCTGGATTCATGAAATAAGGTAAACGAACGAAACGCCTGCGAAGCAGACAATAAAGCGCGTAAGTGCGGGTTTGTGCTCAGGCATGCAGCCAATAACTGGCGCACAGAATAAGTATGGTATAAGCGGGGTTGGCTTTACGATCTCGGAAACACCCGGGATGAGACGGTCCCGCCTGTCTGTAAAATGGGTTATAACAAAAGAAATATGGAGGCGGAAATTTATGTATAAAGAGAAGATCAGCCGGTATATTGACGCGCACAGGAAAGAAATGCTGGAGGACATCGGAGCTCTTTGCCGGATCAACAGTGTGAAGGGGTCTTACCGTATCGGAAAACCTTATGGGGAAGGGTGCTCTGAGGCGCTGCGTACAGCTCTGCATATTGCGGAATGCTACGGTTTTGCCATCAACAACTATGACAACTATGTTGGAACCGTTGATATGAATGACAAAGAGGCACAGCTCGATATTCTGGCACATCTGGACGTTGTTCCGGCCGGAGACGGATGGACCGTTACAGAGCCTTTTGAGCCGGTAGTAAAAGACGGAAAGATCTATGGACGCGGAACTGCGGATGATAAGGGACCGGCAATTGCTGCCCTCTACGCGATGCGTGCCGTAAATGAACTTGGAATCCCGATGAAAAAGAACGTCCGCCTGATCCTTGGCACTGACGAGGAGTGCGGAAGCTCCGACATCACCCACTACTACAGCGTGGAAAAGGAAGCTCCGATGACCTTCTCCCCGGATGCGTCCTTCCCGGTGATCAATATCGAGAAAGGCCGGATCGGAGGTAATTTTACGGCAGAGTTCGAGCCGTCTGACCGTCTTCCGAAGATGGTATCCTTCCACAGCGGAACGAAGACGAATGTGGTTCCGGGAGCGGCAGAGGCATTATTTGAGGGTCTTGACGGAGATGAGACAGAAACTCTCGCAAAGAGCATGGAAGAGGAGCTTGGAATCCGGTTTACGGTATCCTCTGAGGATGGCTGCCTGAAGATTGCTGCAGCTGGCGAAAACGGCCATGCAATGGCACCGTGGAAAGGAAAGAATGCCCTGACAGGACTCTTATCCCTGATCGAGCGTCTTCCGTTGGCGGAATGCGGACAGGTAAAGGCGGTCCGCGCGTTAAACCGCCTGATGCCGCACGGTGACTGGTACGGCGAAGCGCTTGGAATCAAGATGAGCGATGAGGAGTCCGGCGAGCTGACACTGGCATTCAGCATGCTGGATATTTCCGAGAAAAGTTTAGAGGGCGAATTTGACAGCCGCTGTCCGATCTGTGCCACAAAGGAAAACACCATTGATGTGATCCGTGAAAAAATGGAAGCAGATGGAATCTCCTTCAATACAGAAGAAATGAAGCCGCCGCACCATGTACCGGCAGATTCTGATTTTGTGAAGACTCTGCTCTCCGCATATGAAAAATATTCCGGAAGAAAGGGCGAGTGTATCGCCATTGGCGGCGGAACCTATGTCCACAATTTAAAGAACGGTGTTGCCTTCGGCGCTGCCCTTCCGGAGACCGAGAACCACATGCACGGCCCGGATGAGTTCGCGGTGGTTGACGAGCTCACAATGAGTGCGAAGATCTTTGCACAGGTGATTGTGGACCTTTGCTGTTAAGAGATGATCGTTGGGAGAGTATGAAAAAGGAAAGATCCCGGAAGTTCGTTTTCCGGGATCGGGATAAAAAATATGAGTGAAAAGACATTCGCGGAACTGTTGGAGCGGCATATCCGTGAAAATGGTTATACGAAGTAACAGCGGGCGGTCCAAAAGGTTCCCTCGTAGTAAACGAAACAACTCCGGATGGCTACAAGGTGAATGAAAACGGGGAATGGGTAAAGTAAATAGATAAGCGCAGCAGAGCGCACACGGTCCGGCTTCAGAAATGGAGCCGGGCCATTTTTTGTTATGGCTTATAGCAAATTACGCAGAATGAGTGGAAGCCGGAATAGCCGCAGTAAGCAGAGCTTTTTCTTGTAAAAACACGAGATTCATGGTAGCATAGAAGCAATGAAAAATCTGTGCATGGCTGCACGAAAGGAGCAGCAGAGATGAAAGAAATGAACATTCCTGTTGGAGTTTCGGATTTTGAAGAAATTCGTAAAAATGAGTATTACTATATTGATAAATCGGAATTAATAGGAGAGCTGCTCAGCAGAACGGGGATAAAAGTAACGCTTATTACCCGTCCCCGGCGCTTCGGCAAGACATTGGGCATGAGCATGCTGGAAAGCTTCTTCGACATCCGCAAGGAGAGCAGAAAACTGTTTGAGGGACTGAAAATTACAGAAAACCAGGCATTGTGCGATGCGTGGATGAACCAGTATCCGACAATTTTTGTTTCGTTTCGACAGGTAGATGGACTGGATTTCACTGGGGCATACGATATGCTCACAATGGTGATTGCAGATTTGTACAACAGACATCTCTATTTGCTTGATGGTAAAAATGCCACGGACTTCCAAAAAGCGGCGTTTGCACATCTCGCACATGGCAGCGGTTCGATAAAAGAAGTTAAGAGCAGCCTTATGCTTTTGACAACGATGATGCAAAGCTATTATGAAAAGCCTGTAATTCTTCTTATAGATGAGTATGATGTTCCCGTAGCAAAAGCGAACAACAACGGTTACTATGATGAAATGCTCGATGTTATGAAAGGCTTGATGCAGGCACTGAAGGACAATCAGGCACTTCGGTTCGCGGTTGTTACGGGGTGTCTGAAGATTGCAAAAGAGAGCATCTTTACTGGAACAAATAAATTTGTGTCGGATACGATCACAAATTCCCGTTTGAACGAGTATTTTGGTTTTGTACAGAGCGAGGTTGACCAGCTGCTAAATGACGCCGGTCTGACGGAACAGGCTGACAATATCAGGAAATGGTATGATGGCTACCATTTCGGTGATTTTGATGTTTACTGCCCGTGGGATGTTATGAATTATATGTTGGAACTGCAGCGAAATCCGAAAGCCAGACCGGTCAGCTATTGGAAAAACACCAGCGACAATGCCATCATACGTTCCTTTATTGAGTATGCAGGCGGTACGATTACAAATAAGCTTGAAACTTTGATGGCGGGCGGCTGTATTGTTCAGCGTGTAGATGAAAACCTGACCTATGATTATCTGCATTCTTCGGAAGAGAATCTTTGGAGTACACTATATCTGACGGGCTACTTAACCAAAGCGCGCAAGGGAGATTACAAGGACGAACTGCCGGATGGCATGGCTGCTCTTATGATTCCGAATGCAGAAATCAAAGAGATTTTTGAAACGACAGTTATTAAATGGTTCGATGACAGCACGAAGAAGTGGAATCGAAATGCTTTGTTTGACGCTGTATGGAACGGTGACAGTGAGAGGATTACCAAAGAAATGAATGCCCTGCTCCGGCGGACGATCAGCTACCATGACTATCGGGAAGACTTCTACCACGCTTTTCTTGCAGGTATCTTCACCGGCGCCGGATATATGGTGGATTCCAACAAGGAGCACGGAGAAGGCCGGAGCAATGTGGTTATTTACGATTCTATGAATGCCCGTGTTGCAATTTTTGAGGCAAAGTATACGAAGGTTCTGGAAAATCTGGGGAGTGCGTGCGATACAGCTTTGCGGCAAATTGATGATCGAATGTACGCAAAGGAGTATGAGGAAGACTATGACCAGATTCTTTGCTACGGTATTTCGTTTTTTAAAAAGCGCTGCATGGTAAAGAAAAAGTGACTCATTGCAAATAAAAACCAAAGCCGCAGAAAAATTCAGGAACATGCTGCCGAAAACGGTGCATGGAGGAAGAACTGGAGAAGAATAGATGAATTGCAGGATCATTGACATTCATACGCATATCTATCCGGTCGCCCTGGCGAGACGGGCCATGGAGGTTACCGGACATGAGAATGATGATTTTAAGAAGCTTCCGATCCGGGAGAATCTGCTGGCGAGGATGCAGGAGGCGAGGGTGGACATCTCCGTGAACCTGCCGGTGGTATCGAAACCACAGAATCAGGGGGAGGTGAACCGGTTCGCGAAGGAAACGGCAAGAAAGAATATTATCTCATTCGGCGGCCTTCACCCGGACTGTGAGAATGTGATCGAGGAGCTGGAAAAGCTGAAGGATATGGAGATGGCCGGGATCAAGTTCCATCCGCCGTTTCAGAAGGTCCATCTGGAAGATCCAAAGTACGAGGAGATGTGGAGAAAGATCAATGAGCTGGGATTTCCGGTGCTGATCCATATGGGGACGGCGAGGATCGTGCGCCCTTATGATCTTTACCCGTCGGGAATCCGAAAAATCTTAAAATCTGCCCCGGATATCCCGATCATCATGGCGCATATGGGAAGCTTCTGCATGATGAAAAATCCCAATGAGAATCTTGAAAATCTGCCGGAAAATGTGTTTATCGATACGGCCATGAGCGCGGAGCTGGAGGAAGCCGGTGAGTTTGAGGAGATCATCCGCAGGTTCGGAACAAATCGGGTGCTTTACGGCAGTGATTTTCCCTATGGCACCCAGAAAGCCGCTATTGCGAGGATTAGGGACAGCAGTTTCACGGACAGTGAGAAAGAGGATATGCTGTGGAGAAATGCGGCGAAGATCCTGAAAACGGTGGGAAAACTGCCGGAGAATATTGAATTGTAAAGCTTCAGAAAAATTATAATTAAGTGAAAATAATGCTGGATATTCATCTCAGGGACAAGAAATGGAGCATAGACTATAAATAGAGAGTATGACTGGTTGACGGCAGCCTGCGCGAATAACAGGTCTGTGGTTAATGGGATACATAAAATGTTTCGATTCGGGAGATGATGCCATGCGGATGAGCGAATTGAAGAGGCGGGAAGTGATCAACGTCTGCGACTGCAAACGTTTAGGCTTTGTGGGTGATCTGGATGTCGATCCGTGTACAGGCAGGATTCTGGCGATCATCGTGCCGGGACCGGGCTGTGTCTGCGGTTTCCTGGGACGGGAAAAAGAATTTGTGATCCCTTTTGGGGATATCTGCCAGATCGGGGACGATATTATTCTGGTCCGGGTTGAGGAGAAGAAGGAAAAGCCGCCGAAGCCCCCGAAGCCGTGTCCACCGCCGCCAAAGCCGCCGTTTTGTCCCTGCCCGCCTCCATGTGAGCCGGGAGGAAGATGTGACTGTCCGCCGCCGTGTAATATGGATTGTGGCTGCTCTCCGCCTTGTGACCAGGAAAAAGGCGGTTATATAAAAAAGTGGCGGTAAAAAGAGCGGGAGAATAAGTCTGAAGATAAATCTGGAAAGGAATTATAGAATGAATAAGCTTCATACGATACCGGCAGCGGATGGATTCCGCATGCCGGGCGAATTTGAACCTCACAGAGGCTGCATCATGATCTGGCCGAAGCGTCCGGGAAGCTGGAACTACGGCGCGAAAAAAGCGAGAGAGGCATTTAAGCGCGTGGCATGGGCCATCGCGGAGAGCGAGGAGGTCTTTATGCTGGCGGAGCCGGATGTGGAGGAGAATGCCCGCGAGATGTTATCCGGGAATCCGGGACACGGGATCCACGTGATCCGGATGGAGTCCGACGATGCCTGGGCGCGGGATGTGGCACCGACCTTTGTGGTGAACGGGGAAGGCACTGTCCGTGGCATTGACTGGGAGTTCAACGCCTGGGGTGGAACCGTGGACGGACTTTACGCCCACTGGGAGAAGGACGATCTTGTGGCGGAAAAAGTCTGTGGGGAGCTTGGCTATGACTGCTACGAGGCCCACCCCTTCGTTCTGGAAGGCGGTTCGATCCATTCTGACGGAGAGGGGACGGTTCTTGTGACGGCAGCGTGCCTCCTAAGCGGAGGAAGAAATCCGAAGCTCACAAAGGACGAGATCGAAAAGAAGCTCTGTGCTTACCTCGGGGCTAAAAAGGTGATCTGGCTGGAACATGGAATCTACAATGACGAGACGAATGAACATGTGGATAATATCTGCGCGTTCGTGCGCCCGGGCGAGGTGGTCTTAGGCTGGACCGATGATGAGAAGGATCCCCAGTATGCCATGTCGAAGAGCTGTCTGGATATTTTAGAACATGAGACGGATGCTATGGGAAGAAAAATCAAAGTCCACAAGCTTCCAATCCCAAAGACACCGATCTGTGTGACGGAGGAAGACCTCGGCGGTTATGAGTTTGAGGACGGCGAGGACACGAGAGAAGTCGGGGAACGGCTGGCGGCAAGTTATGTAAACTTCTATATCTCAAACGGCGGGGTGATCGTGCCGCAGTTTGGGGATGAGCATGATAAGACGGCGGTGGAGATCCTCGGAAAAGTGTTCCCGGAAAGAAAGATCTGCCCGATCCCGGCCCGGGATATTCTGCTCGGCGGCGGAAATATCCACTGTATCACGCAGCAGATCCCGCAGGGAAGATAGGAAAAGAATACGATAAAAAATAGAATCAGAAAACGTGTATTGAACCAGGATAGATGCTGTACCTGAGGAGCAATTCAAAAAATTAAAAATGAAAGAACAATATAGAGCTGGAATATAGACAGCACATAGGGACAATAAAACGGATACCCCACAGGAGGAAATATAAAATGCGAAAAGTAAAAGTCGCAGCGGTACAGATGCGCTGCACAAGAGACGTGAATGCGAATATCGCAAACGCGGAGAGACTCGTGAGAAAAGCGGCAGGGGACGGCGCCCAGATCATCCTGCTCCCGGAGCTCTTTGAGCGCCAGTATTTCTGCCAGGAGCGCCAGTACGAATACTATGAGTTTGCAAAGCCGGTGGAGGAGAACGACGCGGTAAAACACTTCGCGAAGGTGGCGGAGGAGCTCAAAGTCGTTCTTCCAATCAGCTTCTACGAGAAGGACGGAAAGCGCCTGTTCAACACTGTTGCGATCCTTGACGCAGATGGAACAAATCTTGGAATCTACAGAAAGACCCATATCCCGGATGACCACTATTATCAGGAAAAATTCTACTTCACACCGGGAGATACGGGGTTTAAGGCATTTAAGACCCGCTATGGCACCATCGGCGTGGGCATCTGCTGGGACCAGTGGTTCCCGGAGACCGCGAGATTTATGGCGGTAAAGGGCGCAGAGCTCTTATTCTACCCGACAGCCATCGGCAGCGAGCCGATCCTCTCCGTGGACAGCATGCCCCACTGGAGACGCTGCATGCAGGGACATTCCGCGTCGAACCTGATGCCGGTGATCGCGGCAAACCGCGTGGGACTGGAAGAGGTAACGCCATGTGAGGCAAACGGAAACCAGAAATCAGCCCTGAAATTCTACGGCTCCTCCTTCATAACAGACGGTGCCGGTGAGGTGATCCAGTCCATGGACCGCGACAGCGAGGGTGTCATCACAGCAGAGTTTGATCTGGATGAGCTGGAGCGCGAGAGATTTTCCTGGGGACTTTTCAGAGACAGAAGACCGGAGATATATCACGAATAAGAAATCATTAAAATTCAGTGAAGAATAGAGCGCATACCATGAATGGATTATGTACTGGTTGGGGATTATTATATACCGGATTTGAAGATACCGGAGGAAAAACATCCTATCGGAAAGTATGGGCTAATGCACCGAGAGTATTTAAGAGAGAATAATCCAATGTTGTTTAATGACCTGGTGCTGTGTTGTCAGCTCTGGACTTATCTTGCAGACATAAACGGGCAGGCGCAGGAGAGATTACAAATCATCATCGGTCAGATGCAAGAAACTGAGTCTATAACTGAGAAAATGAAAGAGGATAATCAGTGGGAATGGATTCGGAGAATGGGAAGCATCTACAATCGTGCAGAAGAAATTATGTTGAATGAGTTAATATATAGATAATAGGATTGATAAAGAGGTATCCGTTTATTACGCTATATGTAACAGATGGATACCTCAAAGAACGATGGGAAGTTGCCGATTTTTTGCAAAAGGAATCTTGACAGTAACCTCAAAAGCTGTATAATAATATTAACAGAACCCACCACGCCTCTGGTTTTCATGCGCAACCCGGTGGGACTTTTTCATTTATGGGGTATTTTATGTATCAATATCCAAAACAAATATTAACAATAGCACAGCAGGTGCAATCATATATTGATGCGGGGATGGTAATTACTTCTCGTGCGGACATAGAAAAGACATTAAAGTCAGTTGGATTTTATCGTTTGCGTGGATATTCGTTCCATTTATATGATAATACTTCAAAGAAGTATGTTCCGGGAACAAAGTTTGAAGATATTTTAAAGTTGTATCAATTTGATCAGGAATTATCTGCTTTGGTTTTTCCAATGATTTCCAAGATTGAAGTGGCTTTGAGAGTACGATTAGTGGAAGCGTTGCTTATACATGGAGAACCACTTGTTTTGCAAGATTCATCGATTTTTAAAGAGAAAAACTGTATTGGCAGAATATGTCTACAGTAGCGTCAGAAATTGCTCGCTCTAATGATGTGTTTATCAAACACAATTTTGACAATCATGATGGAGAGGTGCCTGTATGGGCAGCTGTTGAAGTTCTTTCATTTGGTACGCTATCGAAGATAATTAAGAATTTGAAAACAGGTACTGGAAGTTCGTATTCTATATTAGCGGTCAATTACCAATATAAATCAAAAAAAGGAAATTTGGTAAATCCATCGCAGAAAATGCTTGCTTCATGGATACAGGGTGTTTCAGTATTGCGTAATATGTGTGCTCATAATTCCAGAATTTACAATCGCACAATACATACGACACCGGAAATTCTGGATGCAGATAAAGTCACACCGCCGCCGGTACATAATGGTTTGTATCAAATTCTACTGGCGATGAAGTATCTGCGTTCATCCGACGAGGAGTGGACAGTATTTGTAGATGCGTTTGATAAGTTGATTCAAAAGAATATTAGTGTAGTCAGCCTTACAGCAATGAATCTTCCAGCGGATTGGAAAGCACATTTAAGTGTATAAATGCAGAAGAACTGCATAAAATAATAAAGCAGACCTAACCAAGCATTTTTTGCTCAAACCGGTTAGGCTTTTGGCGGAGTGTTACGATAAGCACTTCGCCATTTTTAATTTGATAAAAACATTCATAATAAAAACATTCATAATAAAAACATTCATAATAAAGACATTCATAATAAAGACATAATGCTTGAAAAACGGCACACCGCATTTTCGTTACAAGGAAAATCAGGAATTCCAAGGAGTTTTAGATATATGATTAAGGTACTTTTCATCTGTCATGGAATAAACATCGGTTCCGGGGTGATGTGCCTTTTATCATGAAAAGAAGCAGTGAGAGTGAACCCCGCTAAAGTATAACCGTGATTCATATAAATAATAGAAAACATATATGCCAGTAATTTCTCCAATTTGTTGAAAATTAAGAAAAATTAGAGTATGATTACAAAGAGATAATCGGACAGAAAAGGAATTAGTCCGGTACAAATATGAAAAGTAAAATACCCGAAAAATATGGAAATGACGGCAGCATTTCGTGAATTTTCAGGCGGGATATGGAGGAAAAAGACATGGAATATAGAATTGCAACGATCTCCGGTGACGGGATCGGTCCGGAAATCGTGAGAGAAGCAAAGAAAGTTTTAGATAAAACAGGTCAGAAATACGGTCATAAATTCAACTATGAAGAGGTCCTCATGGGTGGAATCTCCATCGACACCTACGGTGTGCCGCTGACAGACGAGGCGCTGGAGACCGCAAAGAAGAGTGACGCTGTTCTTCTCGGTGCAGTCGGTGGAAATGTCGGCAACTCCCGCTGGTACGATGTTGCCCCGAACTTAAGACCAGAGGCAGGACTTCTTGCGATCCGTAAAGGATTAAATCTCTTCGCAAATATCCGCCCGGCATACCTCTACAATGATCTTGCAGGCGCATGCCCGTTAAAACAGGAGATCATCGGTGACGGCTTTGACATGGTCATCGTCCGCGAGCTGACCGGAGGCCTTTACTTCGGTGAGCGCCACACAGAGACCGTAAACGGTGTTGAGCAGGCGACAGATACTCTCGTATACAGCGAGAAGGAGATCCGCCGCGTAGCGATCAAGGCATTCGAGATCGCCATGAAGAGAAAGAAGAAAGTAACAAGTGTCGATAAGGCAAACGTTCTCGATTCCTCCAGACTCTGGAGAAAAGTCGTTGCGGAAGTCGCAAAGGACTACCCGGAAGTCACTCTTGAAAATATGCTGGTCGACAACTGCGCAATGCAGCTCGTTATGAACCCGCGCCAGTTCGATGTGATCTTAACAGAGAACATGTTTGGCGACATCTTATCCGACGAGGCGAGTATGATCACCGGTTCCATCGGTATGCTGTCCTCCGCAAGCTTAAATGAGAGCAAATTCGGTCTCTACGAGCCGAGCCATGGCTCCGCACCGGATATCGCAGGCAAAGACATTGCAAATCCGATTGCGACGATCCTCTCCGCAGCGATGATGCTCCGCTTCTCCTTCGACCTTGACAAGGAAGCAGATGCCATCGAGGATGCGGTCAGAAAGGTTCTCGCAGAGGGCTATCGCACCGTTGATATTATGGACGAGGGCAAAAAGCAGGTTGGAACCACTGAGATGGGAAATCTGATCTGTGATAGAATCTGATAAAATAAAGCAGAACGAGACTGGCAGAATACATGAGTTCATGTGTTCTGCCTTTTTTATGTAACAGGAAATTCCCTGTTACATAAAAAGGCACTAACGTGTCCAAGATGCACACTCGCGAGAAGATATAGATTGTCGCAAGCGACCGTGCGAGGCGCGAGAATGTGCCAAGGCACATTCTTTTTATAGAAATCCGGAAGAAATTGCCGACAGCAGTCATATATTTTAAAAAAAATTACCAAAAATGAAAAAAAGTTTGCATAATTCGGGGCAAATCAAAAATTTATCATTGATTTGCCCGGGCACTTGTGTTAGGATATATGTCAAATCATCCTAAGGCGTCGCGTTACACTGGTAGAGAAGAGACAGAGTAAAGTGCGGCGCCGGATCGAGAGACAAAGGCTGAATGTGTGGTCATTCCTGAAAGGACCGATCATAGAGCAATCAGAGAGAGGGGAATAAAACTATGAGCAGAGTTTACAACTTTTCCGCAGGACCGGCTGTGCTGCCGGAAGAAGTCTTAAAAGAAGCAGCAGCCGAGATGCTTGATTACAATGGAACCGGAATGTCCGTTATGGAGATGAGCCACCGCTCAAAAGCGTTCGAGGAGATCATCCAGACAGCAGAGCAGGACATCCGCGATCTTTTAAAGATCCCGGACAACTACAAAGTCCTGTTTTTACAGGGTGGAGCTCACCAGCAGTTTGCGGCAGTCCCGTTAAACCTTTTTAAAAACCGCGTCGGCGACTATATTATCACCGGACAGTGGGCAAAGAAAGCATGGAAGGAAGCAAAGCTTTACGGAACAGCAAATGCCATCGCGTCCAGCGAAGACGAGACCTTCAGCTATATTCCGGACTGTTCCGATCTTCCGGTCGATGAGAATGCCGATTACGTTTATATCTGCGAAAATAATACGATCTACGGAACAAAATTCCACACACTCCCGAACACAAAGGGAAAAACACTCGTCTCTGATGTGTCCTCCTGTTTCCTCTCTGAACCGATGGATGTATCAAAATACGGTGTGATCTATGGCGGTGTCCAGAAAAATATCGGACCGGCAGGTGTTGTGATCGTGATCATCCGTGAGGACCTGATCCGCGAGGATGTTCTTCCGGAGACACCGACGATCATGCGCTATGATGTCCAGGCGAAGGCCGGATCCCTCTACAACACTCCGCCGTGTTACGGAATCTATATCTGTGGCAAGGTCTTCAAATGGGTGAAGAAGCAGGGTGGACTGGAGGCCATGAAGGAGAAAAACGAGCGAAAGGCAAAGATCCTTTACGATTATCTGGATCAGAGCAGGCTCTTCCACGGAACTGTCCGCAAAGAGGACCGTTCCATCATGAATGTGCCGTTCGTTACAGGTGATAAAGATCTGGATACCCTGTTCGTAAAAGAGGCGGAGGCAGCCGGATTCGTGAACTTAAAAGGACACCGTACCGTCGGCGGCATGAGAGCCAGCATCTACAACGCAATGCCGGAGGAGGGCGTTGTGAAGCTTGTAGAATTTATGAAGAAATTTGAGGCGGAACACGCGGACGCGTAAGACTGCCGGATGAAAATATCAGAGGAAAAATCATGAGAAATATTTGTTGTTTAAATCAGATCTCCCACTATGGCACAGACCGCCTCACAGGAGACTATAAACTTGTAGATGATATTAAGGACGCGGAAGGAATCCTGGTCCGCAGCACGTCTCTTCACGAGACAGAATTCCCGGCTGGACTCGAGGCCATCGCCAGAGCCGGAGCCGGAGTCAACAATATCCCGCTCGACGAGTGTGCGAAGAAAGGCATCGTCGTATTCAATACACCGGGCGCAAATAAGAACGGTGTAAAGGAGCTTGTTCTCGCAGGACTGTTCCTGACATCCAGAGACGTTGTCGGTGGTATCGGGTGGTGCAGGGAACATGCCGGGGAAGAGGACATTGCGAAGAAGATGGAGAAGAGCAAAAAGGCCTTTGCAGGAAACGAGATCAAGGGCAAGAAGCTCGGCGTCATCGGTCTCGGTGCGATCGGCTGTGAGGTCGCAAACGCTGCCGCGGCTCTCGGAATGGAAGTTTACGGCTATGACCCGTTTATCTCCGTAAATGCGGCGTGGATGCTGTCCCGCTCCGTAAAACATATCATGGATGTGAACACGATCTACAAAGACTGCGATTACATCACTGTCCATGTGCCGCTTCTCGATTCCACGAAGGAAATGATCAACAAGGATGCTTTTGACCAGATGAAGGACGGCGTCGTGATCTTAAACTACGCGAGAGACCTGCTTGTAAATGATGATGATATGGCAGAGGCGTTAAAGTGCGGAAAGGTGAAGAAATACATCACCGACTTCCCGAACGCGAAGACTTCTGCAATGGAAGGCGTGATCGCTACACCGCATCTTGGCGCTTCCACGGAGGAATCCGAGGACAACTGCGCGGTGATGGCTGCGGATGAGTTGAAGGATTACTTAGAAAATGGTAATATCAAGAACTCTGTGAACTACCCGGCCTGCGACATGGGAATCTGCCAGGTTGCAGGAAGGATCGGTCTGCTCCACGCGAACGTTCCGAACATGATCGGACAGATCACTTCAATCCTGGCTGCTGAGGGAATCAACATCGCCAACATGACAAACAAGAGCCGTGACAAGTACGCGTACACACTTCTTGATCTGGAAGATCCGGCGAAAGCGGAGGCGGTTGCCCATCTTGAAAAGATCAACGGAATGTATAAGGTCCGCGTGATCAAGGGCTAAAAAATATAGTCGAAAAGAGAATAATACGGCTGCATAAGAAGATGGCAGCTGTGAAATGTAATTGTAATTCATCCATGTACGAAAAATCGTCATGGATGAATTGCGTTTATAGAGAATTGAGTGTAATATAGAGGCAGGATAAAATAATATGGGGAGGTAACAGGCATGGCAGTAGTGAGACCGTTTTCATGCGTGCGCCCGGCAGCAGAACATGCGGCAGAGATCGCGGCACTTCCGTATGATGTATACAACAGGGAGGAGGCAAAGCGAGAGGTGAAGTCCCATCCGCTTTCCTTCCTCGCCATCGACCGCCCGGAGACGGGATTCCCGGACACGGCGGACATGTACGCGCCGGAGGTCTATGCCCACGCAAAGGATCTTTTCGAACAATGGGTGAAGGACGGAAACTATGTGGAAGATCCGAATGAGACCTACTATCTCTATGAACTCACGATGGACGATCATTCCCAGACAGGAATCGTGGCATGCTCAAGCGTAGATGACTATGTAAACGGCGTGATCAAGAAGCACGAGAACACGAGAGAGGAGAAGGAACTGGACCGGATCCGCCATATCGATGTGATGGACGCCCAGTCCGGACCGATTTTTCTCGCATATCGCCCGGTAAAACGCTTAAAAGAACTGGTTGCACTTGCAAAAGAGGAGAATCCGCTTTATAATTTTATCTCAGAGGATGGAATCAGACACCGGGTATGGAAAATCGGATCCGGTGATATGATAAAAGAGATCCGGGAGGAATTTGAAAAGCTCCCGGCGACATATATCGCAGACGGTCATCACCGCGCGGCTTCTGCCGTGAAGGTTGCTTTAAAGCGCAGGGCGGAACACCCGGACGCGCCGAAGGACGCCCCGTTCAACTACTTCCTTTCCGTACTGTTCTCAGAGGATGAACTGACGATCCTGCCGTATAACCGTGTAGTGTGGGATCTGAACGGACACTCGGAGGAGGAGCTCTTAAAGGAAACTTCGAAGCTTTTTGAGGTCTCCGGACCTTTAAAGGAAGGTGTGGAGCCGAAGGAACGCGGTGAGGTCGGCATGTACCTCGGAGGAACATGGTATGATCTGAAATTAAAGGCGGGAGTCCGACCGGATGATCCGGTGAAGGGACTTGACGTGTCCGTGCTCCAGGAGAAATTCCTGGCTCCGGTGCTTGGAATCGGAGACCCGAGAACGGATAAGCGCATCGACTTTGTGGGCGGGATCCGCGGCGTGAAAGAACTGGAGCGCCGCTGTGAGGCGGACATGAAGATCGCCTTTTCCATGTATCCGACATCGATGGAAGAACTGCTGTCTGTTGCGGACGCGGGGCTTCTGATGCCGCCGAAATCGACCTGGTTTGAACCGAAACTGCGAAGCGGAATTTTCATCCACCGGCTGTAGCCTGAAACTTGGGGGCAGCCGACAGGATTTCTGGAGATCGAAATGGGACTGCAGTCGTGGAGCCGCCGGTATCACAGAAACCTGACATCACAGGAGAGAAAGGAATATTGTTGTGGGAAAGATTATTTTAACAGGAGACCGCCCGACAGGCCGTCTTCATGTAGGACATTATGTAGGATCTCTTAGAAGAAGAGTAGAGCTTCAGAATTCCGGAGAGTACAGCGATATCTATATCATGATTGCTGACTCCCAGGCGCTCACAGACAATGCGGATAACCCGGAGAAGGTCCGCCAGAATATTCTGGAGGTTGCACTCGATTACCTGTCTGCAGGTCTTGATCCGGAAAAATCCACGATCTTTATCCAGTCCATGGTGCCGGAGCTTTATGAGATGACCGCTTACTTTATGGACATCGTTACGGTTTCCAGACTGCAGAGAAACCCAACCGTAAAGAGTGAGATCCAGATGAGAAACTTTGAGGCCAGCATCCCGGTCGGCTTCTTTACCTATCCGATCAGTCAGGCTGCCGATATCACAGCTTTCAAGGCAGACGTGGTTCCGGCTGGTGAGGACCAGATGCCGATGGTGGAGCAGACAAGAGAGATCGTTCACAAATTCAATACGGTGTACAATACAGATACCCTTGTTATGCCGGATATTCTTCTTCCGAGCAATGACGCATGCCGCCGTCTTCCGGGCACCGACGGAAAGGCAAAGATGAGCAAATCCTTAGGAAACTGCATCTACCTTTCCGATACAGAGGAGGACGTAAAGAAGAAAGTCATGTCCATGTACACAGATCCGAACCACTTAAAGGTAAGCGATCCGGGACAGGTTGAGGGAAATACCGTCTTCACATATCTGGACGCATTCTGCAAGGACGAATACTTCGCAGAGTTCTGGCCGGATTACAAGAACCTCGACGAGGTGAAAGAGCACTACAAACGCGGTGGACTTGGCGATGTAAAGGTCAAGAAGTTCTTGAATCGTGTGCTTGAGGAGGAGCTCCGTCCGATCCGCGAGAGAAGAAAGAGATGGGAGCAGGACATCCCGGCTGTATACGAGATCTTAAAGAGCGGAAGCGAGAAGGCAGAACGCGTAGCTGCACAGACATTAAAGGAGATGCGTGCGGCTATGAAGATCAACTACTTTGACGATGCGGCGCTGATCGCGGAGCAGAGTGAGAAGTATAACGGTTAATATAAAAGCTGAATCTGCAGATGAATGGATTCGGGAAAAGTGAATAAAACAGACTGGATGCTGCATATATTATACCCATGGTAAAGCGGGGGTGTCTGTATGCGGGAGCTGGTACTGGAATTGATGGGGGAATACGGCAATCTTGCTGTGTTCCTCCTTATTTTAGTTGAAAATCTCTTTCCTCCGATCCCGTCGGAGGTGATCCTGACCTTTGGGGGCGTCATGACGGTCTGCACGGACATGACGCCCATCGGTGTGATCCTGTTTTCCACTGCCGGATCGCTGGCGGGGGCTGTCATTCTATACAGCGTGGGACGGTTTCTGCCGGATGAGGTGTTCCGGAAACTGCTCTGCGGACAGATCGGACATCTGCTTCACTTCCGCCTGGAAGATGTGGATCTCGCGAAAGGATGGTTCAGGGAACGCGGGAGATCGGCGGTGTTCCTGTGCAGGCTGATCCCCATAGTCCGCAGCCTGATCTCCATCCCTGCAGGGATTGCCAGGATGCCGTTTGTGCCGTTTCTTGTCTTTACGGCGGCGGGAAGTCTTCTGTGGAACACGGTCCTCGTCTATGCCGGGAGGATCGCTGGGGACTCCTGGGAGAAGGTGTCGGCGGCCTTTGGGGTGTATTCGGATCTGTTTCTCATGATAGCTGGGATCTCCATCGCCTTTGCTGTCCTGTTTCGCGGGTGCGGAGAAAGAAGAAAGCTGTAGAAGCCATATAGAAAGGTCATTGCGGATGGGAGAAGGATGGAAAAAGAGCGTGAATTTATTTTGCGGAATAATATAATTATTTGAATAATTACATACAATAGAACAATAAACTAATAACAATAAAATAAATAATATTTTTTTCTAAAAACATATTGACAAATAAGAAGTTATCGAATATAATAAAGACATCAAAAAGAAAGAGAGAACAAAGCAAAGAAAACGAAAAGGTTCGTACTTAAAAAAATCTAAGTAAAGGAGGTACAGTCCACCGAACACATAAGTCTCGTTCCATTTTTCAAATTTGAAAAATCCGGAACAAAGGAAAAACACAAAACCGGGTAATTAATCGAAAAAAAGATTATTTGAAATCCTTCAAGATATGACGAGAAAGTATCAAAAAGAGAAATACAATAATCGATATGAGAACGAAAAGAAAGATAAGATTTCGGAAAAAGCCGGCGGAGTGAAAAAGGAAAACTTCATATAGAAAAAATCTAATGAAAACGAGGTAAGATCCATTGGATAACGCAGAACATTAAGGTGGGTATCGAAACAAGAAAATTGATTCGGTACCCACTTTTTATGCGCAGAAAAGAATTACTGCCACTTGCTTTTGGGGGGAGAGTAGCAAACTGTCTGTACGAACCAGGTGCAGGTCTGTAACCGGGCAGGCTTATTAATCTGTATTAAAGCCCTTCACAGTCAAACGGTGGCGTATATTCTTCTTTCGCGCTGCTTCTTTCCTGCATAAACCCTTCCGTGAGACCGAGGTCAATCGCGGTGTCAACGACTTTGTTGTACTCATAGGAGGTGATCCGCCGGTTGATCTCCGGATATTCGGTGCTCCTGTAGAACGGCGTATACTGGCTCATGATGCTGATAAGGTACTGGTGATCCGGGAGATTTTCTCTGATCCAGTGCAGGAGGCGGATCGAGTCCTCTTTTGCGCCCGGAAGGACCATGTGGCGGATGATGACGCCGCGGTCCAGCATTGATGGATTCCTTTTATTCCAGGAAAGTCCGCCGGTGAGGCGGATCATTTCTTTTATGGCGTCGGAGGCTTTCTCGAAATAGTCCGGGGCGGCGGAGTATTTCTTGGCGAGACCGCTGTCCATGTATTTGAGGTCTGGAAGCCAGATATCGACGTAGTCTGCGAGATCACGGATCGTTTCAAGCTTTTCGTAGCCGCCGCAGTTAAAGACGACAGGGATCTGAAGCTTCGGCTTCGCGAGATCCAGGGCGCGGACGATAGATGGAGCGAACTGGGTCCCGGTCACGAGGTTGATGTTTGCGGCGCCTTTTTCCTGGAGTTCCAGGAAGATATCGGCGAGGCGGGAGACGGAGATGGTTTTTCCGTAGTTTTCGTGACTCAGCTGGAAGTTCTGGCAGAAGACGCAGCGTAACGTACAGCCGGAGAAGAAGACGGTTCCGCTTCCGGTGGTGCCGCTGATGCAGGGTTCTTCCCACATATGCAGGGCGGCCCTGGCGGCGCGGAGCTCGTGCCCGGCGCCGCAGAAGCCGGTGGATGTTGTTCGGTCGGCATGACATTCCCTTGGACAGAGGGTGCATGATCGGTAGATGGATTCGGTTAACATAACTTTACATACTTCTTTCGTGGTGATTTATGAGCCAGATGCCTGCAGATGATCGGTATTCAGGCACTGGCGGTCGGGCAAAATGCTTTCAAGGGATCGTGTGGATCAAAGCGTTGGTTCAGGATCTTGCTTTGTCGGAATTGTATTCAGCCCGATCCGGGGTATCCGGCAGGTAGTGGTAGAGGTCCTGATAGTGCTCGAATTCCGCATCGGTCTCCGGAAGGGCGGGGATCAGGCCGGTACAGTCGGTGGCGGAGCAGGCCTGGATGTCGATGTCCCAGTCGGCGCTGGTAAGCAGTTTCTTTGATGAGTTTTTCATGGAATCACCTCCTGAATTATAGTTTTCATCGAAAAAAGAAAATAAAACAGGAAAGTAATTCATAAAAAATTATATAGTGCAGGATTTCTAAATTATAAAAATGTCTCAAAACAGGAGAATTTAGTAATCTACCTGTGTTTTACATAACAATGACAAAGCGCTTGGGGTAGTTAAAATTAATATCTATCTATTTAAGATAATCAGTAATAATACCCCAGGCGCCCTCTAATTTTTCCAGCGTCCACGCCGCATTCGCCGGACTTGTGGATGGCAGGGAGATTGCCGGGATGCCGGTTGCGGATTCCTGGTATTTTCTGTAGTAATTCCAGGATGTCTTTCCGTTGCAGAAGATCGCCCGGATGTCGGCTGTGGACAGGATCCGGGAGAGATCGTTGGGCACGACATCGTGGATGGAGCTGTCGCTGGAACCCTCGATGGAGCAGGATGCGATCACATCCCAGAGGGCAATATGATGGGAGAGGAGAAATTCCTTTTTCTCATCAATACTGCCCGGAACCGGAACCGCGAGAATTCCGGCCAGGGTCTTCCAGAAACGGTTCTGCGGGTGGTGATAGAAAAAATGTCCTTCCCTGGATTTGACGGACGGGAAGGAACCGAGGATCAGAATCCTGGAGGCGCTGTCAAAAACAGGCGGAATCGGGTGTGTGACGGTATTCATGATAAATATCCTTTCAGATATATTTTAAATGATAAAATTGCTATCCATGTTGTATTGTAGCGTTTCTGATATTTTTTGTAAACATAGAAATTTCATACTTTTTTTATTGCCTTATGGGGAAACTCAACTTATAATGATTAGGTATCACAAAATCATGGGTCAATATACCCAAATGTGATATATGCGCAAAAGAAGTGGAGAAAATCAATGGACAACAACAATCAGAACAGAAATGGCGGAAAGCGGCCAAGCGGACAGAATATCGGGGTGCTCGCCCTGATCCTAGTGATCACGCTGATCGCTGTGACCGTTATGAACAACATGGTCCGCAAAAACCAGACCCAGGAACTCGGGTATGAGGAATTTGTGGAATACTTAAAAGAGGGAGAGATCGATACGGCGAAGATCTCCAGCAACAGGATCTACTTAACGCCAAAGACTTCTTCCACGAAGCTTTCCCGCTTCATCCAGTATTATACGGTAAGAATCCCGGATGTTGATCTTGCAGAGCGTCTTTTAGATGCCAACGGGGTCCATGTGGTGGCGGAAGATACGAGTACGAGCGCGAGTATTTTAAACTTTCTGATGGGATGGGTACTCCCGTCGGCGCTCATGATCGGACTTCTCTATATGATGTACAGCCGGATGGGCGGCGGAGGAATGATGGGCGTTGGAAAGAGCAACGCCAAGGTCTACGTCCAGAAGGAGACAGGAGTCACGTTTGCTGACGTAGCGGGCGAGGACGAGGCGAAGGAATCCCTTGTGGAGATCGTTGACTTCCTGCATAACCCGCAGAAATATTCAAAGATCGGTGCAAAACTGCCGAAAGGAGCGCTCCTTGTGGGACCTCCAGGAACAGGTAAGACTCTGCTTGCGAAGGCGGTAGCCGGTGAGGCACATGTTCCGTTCTATTCTCTTTCCGGTTCTGATTTCGTGGAGATGTTTGTCGGCGTGGGTGCGTCCCGTGTCCGTGACCTCTTCAAACAGGCGCAGCAGTCTGCACCGTGTATCATCTTTATTGATGAGATCGATGCCATCGGACGCAGCCGTGACAGCCGGATGGGCGGAAATGATGAGAGAGAGCAGACCTTAAACCAGCTGCTTTCCGAGATGGATGGATTTGATTCCTCTAAGGGACTTCTCGTCCTGGGCGCGACGAACCGTCCGGAGATCCTGGATCCGGCACTTTTGAGACCGGGACGTTTTGACAGACGTGTGATTGTTGACAAGCCGGACCTGAAGGGCCGTGTCAATATCTTAAAGGTACATTCCAAGGATGTGCGCCTGGATGAGACTGTCGACTTCGAGGAGATCGCCCTTGCGACTTCCGGTGCTGTGGGCGCGGATCTCGCGAACATGATGAACGAGGCGGCTATCAACGCAGTCAAGAACGGACGCCAGGCTGTCTCCCAGAAAGACCTCTTTGAGGCTGTGGAGCTTGTTCTCGTCGGAAAAGAGAAGAAAGACCGGATCTTAAGCAAAGAGGAGCGCCGGATCGTCTCCTACCATGAGGTTGGACACGCGCTTGTCACCGCGCTTCAGAAGGATGCTGAACCGGTCCAGAAGATCACGATCGTTCCGCGTACCATGGGAGCGTTGGGATATGTCATGCAGGTTCCGGAAGAGGAAAAATATTTAAATACGAAAAAAGAACTTGAGGCAATGCTTGTGGTTTCCCTTGCCGGACGTGCGGCTGAGGAACTCGTGTTTGACACGGTGACGACAGGTGCTGCGAACGATATCGAGCAGGCGACAAGGATCGCGAGAGCGATGGTCACCCAGTATGGTATGTCTGAGAAGTTCGGTCTTATGGGGCTTGCGACCCAGGAGAACCAGTATCTGACAGGACGCACCGTCTTAAACTGCGGTGACGCTACGGCGGCTGAGATCGATACGGAAGTCATGAAGATGTTAAAGAACGCCTATGCTGAGGCGAAGCGTCTTCTCTCCGAGAACCGCGAAGCGATGGATCAGATCGCCGCGTTCCTGATCGAGAAAGAGACGATCACAGGCAAGGAGTTCATGAAGATCTTCCGCCAGGTGAAGGGAATCCCGGAGCCGGAGGAAGGAAAGAAAGAAGAGAAGAGCCGTATGGGCGGCGAGTTCGCGGAGGACGCGGCGAGCCAGCCGGTACAGGCTGCTGAGGCTTTGGAGGCCCCGACGGAGCAGAATCCGGAGCAGCAGAACTAAATATGGATAAATGTGGGCAGGGTGACAAAAAGTGTCATCCTGCCCATTTTTCTATATCAGCAAATTAAAAGAAATAATTCATGAAAAAGACAAGAATATCTGGTAAAATAAAATACAGATTTGAACACAGCTCAGAAGACAGCAGAAACGAATTGCGAATGTCCGCTTTGCAGGGCTGGAAATGGAGAGAGAAAAGAGAATTTTTATGGATCAGAATGATTATGGAAAGAGAAAAGCGGTCTGCAGACATGCGGCGGGATTTATGGCGGCGGTGATACTCGCAGCAGCGGGACAGCCGTCTATGGCGTATGCGTCTGAAAAACTTCAGACGAATGACCCGTCCGCGTCAGAGCAGTGGGCGTTCTTCAACGATGGATCGTTCACATCGGAAGAGATTACGAAGTATCCGGTCTACTCGGATCCGTTCGGGCAGCCATCGGAGAATGCGGAGCTTCTTGGAACTCTCGTGGAGGTAAAGAAGAGACAGGCGGTTTCCGGCGTGGATATCAACCTGAAACAGGCCTGGGAGACATATGGAAATGGAAGTCATGATACCATCGTTGCGATGATCGATACGGGAATTGATGCTTCTCATGAAGATCTGAAGGACACTTTATGGGTCAATACCGATGAGATCCCGGGAAACGGCATTGATGATGACGGAAATGGGTATGTGGACGATGTCTATGGGTGGAATTTCTACAATAATAACAATCAGATCTTCACCGGGAATGAGGACAGCCACGGAACCCACGGGGCCGGGACGATCAGTGCCGGGACAGGAAACGGGATCGGAATCTCGGGAATCGTGCCGGGAAACCGGGTTCGGGTGATGGCGTTAAAGGCCCTTGGAGGAAATGACGGCGGCGGAAGCACGGCGGCTGTCATCAAGGCGATCAAATATGCGGAGGATAACGGAGCGGTGATCTGCAACCTGAGCCTGACGTCAACGACAGATGATAAGGCATTATATGAGGCGATGAAGAATTCCGGTATGCTGTTTGTAGTGGCAGCGGGAAACGGAAATCCGAAGACGGGAAAAGGCGTTGATACGGATATGATCCCATTTTATCCGGCTGCGTACGATCTGGACAATATTATTTCCGTCGCGAATCTAAGCTTTGATGGGGCACTGTCCGCAAGCTCCAACTATGGAAAAACGACCGTGGATCTTGCGGCGCCGGGAAGTTATATTTTAAGTACGACCCCTGGAAACACCTATGGATACATTAGCGGAACATCCATGGCGGCGCCGATGGTGTCCGGTGCGGCTGCAATGATCTATTCGTATTTTGACGGGATCGGGGTTGCGGATGTGAAGGAGATCCTGATGTCCACGGTGACACCGATGGAGAGTCTCAAGGACGTGACGGTGTCCGGCGGCAGGCTGAATGTGGGCGCAGCACTTTCCTATGATATCAGCAGTTTATCAAGAAGGGGATTTCAGAACGGTGGAACGAGACCGGCGAACGGAACGGCTCCATATCTCGAGATGCAGACCTCGAACCGGAATGGCGGAATGTATCTGACGGTCCGCGTCCTCGATATTGATGGGGATCTTGATAAGCTCTTCTATGCAAAGGGAGAACACACGGCAGGGGAGTTTGCGAGCGGGACTGTGGAAGGAACGGCGTTTACGGTGAATGAGAAGGATATGGCGGCGTTCCAGATAACGGAAAAAGGAACGTATACGTTCTATGCCGTGGATAAGAATGGAAATGGAGCGGTGAAAATCGCGAAATTCGTGTCGGAGAGCGACGGACCGGGGGCATTTCAGTAGGATCCTGATAGGAGAAATGCCGGAGGCAACAGATGAGCGGAGGGGAATATATGAAGACAAGAAGATTAGGAAAAACAGATCTCATGGTGAGTGAGATCGGATTTGGCGGGGAATGGCTGGAACGGCATACGGAAACTGAGGGCATTGAGCTGATCCGGTATGCGTCAGAGAAAGGGATCAATATTCTGGACTGCTGGATGGCGGATCCGAAATCGAGAAATATCATCGGTGAGGGAATTAAAGAGAACCGGGATCAGTGGTTTATTCAGGGACACATCGGGTCTACCTGGAAGGACGGACAGTATTTCCGCACTCGGGAGATGAAATATGTGCGTCCGGCCTTTGAGGACCTTTTAAAGAGACTGCAGACCGACTATATCGATCTCGGAATGATCCACTATGTGGATTCTGAGGAAGAGTGGGAGAAGATCCAGCACTCTGATTATCTGGATTATGTGATGGAGCTGAAAGAAAAAGGCGTGATTCGGCACATCGGCATGAGCTCCCACAATCCAAAGGTAGCTATGAAGGCGGTTGAATCCGGATATATAGAGATGATCCTTTTCAGTATCAACCCGGCGTTTGATATGCTGCCGGCGAGTGAGGATATCGATACGATGTTTGCGGAGGAGTTCGACGCGGGACTTAAGGGGATCGATCCGGACCGGGCGTTGCTCTATAAAGCCTGTGAGGAGAACGATGTGGGGATCACGGTCATGAAGGGATTCGCGGGCGGAAGACTTTTCGATGCGAAGAGATCCCCGTTCGGTGTCTGTCTTACCCCGGTCCAGTGTATCCATTATGCGCTGACGAGACCGGCTGTCTGTTCCATCATGTGTGGATATGATACAAAGGAGCAGGTGGATGCGGCAGTGGGATATGAGAGCTCCTCAGAGACAGAGAAAGATTATGCATCTGTGATCGCGAATGCACCGTTCCATTCTTATCGGGGCGAATGTACATACTGCGGACATTGCAAGCCGTGTGCCGCAAATCTGGATATTGCCATGCTCAACAAGTTTTATGATCTGGCAACCATGCAGCCGAAGATCCCGGCGACAGTGCAGTCTCACTATGAGCTTCTGGAACATAAGGCGTCGGAGTGCATCGGATGTCATTTGTGCGAAGCACGGTGCCCGTTTGGAGTTCCGATCGCGGAGAGGATGGAGAAGACTGCGAAGTTATTTGGATGCTGATATTACGGAGATCGAAAATCCAGTCAGCGAATTATCAACAAAGGAGAAATAGGATCATGTCACTTGAAAAAAGCCGTCCTGATCCTGACGGAAGGGACGGCAAAGGTCGATAACCACAAATATAAAGATACGTTACATCGAGATCCACCCAAACGCGTTCGCCACAGAACTGATCAGTATGATAGCCGCAAAGATCGGGCAGAGATACTGGATCATAAACTGGAAGATCACTTTTCTGCGGAATGGATGACCGCCGTCTGTGACCTCCTGTTCGATCTTTGCAACTCCGATGACTCTCGATACGAGAAGGCAGGTCGCGATCGCCGCGATCGGCATCATGACAGAGTTTGTCAGGAAATCGAAGAAGTCAAGGAACTGCATTCCGATCACGGTCACACCGGCCAGTGGACCATAGCCGAGACAGGAGAGTGTTCCGAGCAGGAGCATAATGACAGCCATAAATACCGTCGCCTTTTTCCGGCTCCAGTGCAGCTCATCCTCAAAAGTGGAGACGGCACTCTCGGTCAGGGCGATGGAACTTGTGACAGCCGCAAACAGGACCAGGACAAAAAACAGGATGCCGACTGCGGCTCCGAGTCCCATGCTTGCGAACACCTTCGGGATCGTGATGAACATCAGCGCAGGACCGGCCTGCAGGGTATCCGGGTCACCGCCGGAGAAGGCGAAGACGGCCGGGATGATCATGAGACCGGCCATGATCGCGATCGCGGTATCGAAGATCTCAACATTCTGGGTGGAATCTTCGATCGAAGTATCTTTTTTCATGTAGGAACCGAAGGTGATAAGGATTCCCATGGCGATGGACAGGGAGTAGAACATTTGTCCCATAGCGGATACCACCGTCATCCATGAGAAGTTCTCAAGGTTTGGTACCAGCAGATATTTCACACCACTCATAGCCCCTGGTCTCGATACGGAATAGCCCGCGATGAGCAGGGAAAGGACCACGAGGATCGGCATCATAAACTTCGATACACGCTCGATCCCGTTGCGTACACCTGCGTAAATGATAACAACTGTAAACAGGGTGAAGAGAATAAAGCAGATCTCCGTGGAACGACCGTTGGAAATAAACGCGGAGAAATATTCGTCTGTGGCAAGGGCCTGTCCATGTCCAAGAAGGTATTCAGCCAGATATTTGATGACCCAGCCGCCGATCACAGAATAGTACGGGACGATCAGGATCGGGATCACAGCATTGATCCAGCCGCCGAAGGACAGCCATTTTGACTTTCCGAAGGATTCATAGGCACCCACCGGACTCTTTTTGGTCATGCGGCCGAGAGCAGTTTCCGCCACGATCATCGTGTAGCCAAAGGTCAGTGCCAGAATGATATAGACGAGTAGAAAGATTCCCCCGCCATACTTTGCTGCGAGATAGGGGAAACGCCAGATGTTTCCAAGTCCTACGGACGCGCCCGCCGCCGACAGGACGAAACCGAGCTTTCCGGAGAACGAACTTCGTTTACGATTCATAATTAATTTCTCCTCATGTTTTTATCACAAATACATTTGTGCGTGTAAGGGATAGTCTATCATAGAATATGAAAAAAGGCAATTTGAACTGTCGGGGAGACTAAAATTGGAATAGAACCGATGGAAGGTATAATCAGAACGCAGAAGAATGTATAAAAAAAGGAACAACCGGAGAATCTTATAATTTGATGGCGAAATTATCGGTTTTGCGTTATAATACACTTATTCCTACCAGATAAATACAGTTTATATTTGGATACAGACGCAGGAATGGTGTCGATGTACAGGGGCTTTTATCCGACAGGGTCTGAGCCCATTGATAGATACAGAGAGGTGAAATTGTGTTAAAAGCGGAAAACTTGGTCCTCAATGTGGAGGACAATGGATCAAAGAAATGTCTTCTGGATCATATTTCTTTCCAGGTGGACGATGGGGAGATGCTGGTGATCACGGGACCAAACGGTGGTGGAAAGTCCACACTGGCGAAGGTCCTGATCGGAATTGAGAAGGCGGAGAGCGGAAAGATCTTTTTAAACGGGGAAGATATCACGGATTTTGATATCAACCACCGCGCCAACGCCGGGATCGGCTATGCGTTCCAGCAGCCGCCGAGATTTAAGGGAATGACGGTGCAGAGACTTCTTGCGCTGGCAGCAGGAAGAGAGCTGGAAGATCAGGAGTGCTGCAGGCTTCTGTCCGACGTGGGACTCTGCGCGGAGGAATATTTAGGCCGTCAGATCGACGGAACACTTTCCGGTGGCGAGATGAAGAGAATCGAGATCGCTACGGTTCTCGCGAAGGAACATACCTTATGTATCTTCGATGAGCCGGAAGCTGGAATCGATCTCTGGAGCTTCTCCATGCTGATCCACAAGTTCGAGGAGATCCACAAGGAGAAAAAGCAGAGCCTGATCGTGATCTCCCACCAGGAGAAGATCATCAGCATGGCAGACCGGATCATGGTGATCGACGACGGAAAGATCAAGGCGGAAGGCCTGAAGGAAGATGTCCTGCCGTGCCTGAACGGTCTTGATAAATGCCATACATGTGCAGGAAAAGCGGGGGTGAGAGCGTAATGGTAGAGCTGGATCATGTAGTAGAAGAAGTACTGAAGGTCATCAACGACAACGGATTTTCCCAGAAAGGCGCTTTCAACCTGCGCCAGAACGGAACATCCATCTGCCACGGTGACAGTGAGCATATTAAGATTAAGAAGAAAACGGATAAGCCGGGCATCGATATCTATATCGACGGCGATACAAAGGGTGAGAAAGTCTATATCCCGGTAGTTGTCAGCGTTTCCGGCATGACAGACCTTGTATACAACGACTTTTATATCGCGGACGGCGCGGACGTGACCATCGTCGCGGGCTGCGGAATCCACAACAGCGGATGCAACGAGAGCAGACATGACGGCGTCCACACATTCCATGTTGGAAAGAACGCCAACGTCTGTTATCAGGAGAAACACTACGGCGAGGGAAATGGTACCGGTGGCCGTGTGCTGAATCCGGTGACGAATATCTATGTGGGAGAAAATTCCGTATTTACGCTGGATACGGCGCAGATCAAGGGCGTTGACTCCACAGTCCGCGAGACGCTTGTGGAGATGGATAAAAACTCCAGATTGTATGTGACCGAGCGCCTCATGACCGAGGGAGACCAGACGGCGGAGTCAAACATTGAGGTCCGCTTAAATGGCGAGGACAGCTCCGCCCAGATCATCTCCAGATCCGTCGGAAAGGGCAATTCCGTCCAGACATTCCACCCGAAGGCGGTCGGAAACAACAAATGCCAGGCCCATATCCAGTGTGACTCCATTATTATGGATCACGCCGAGATCGGCTCCATCCCGGAGATCCGCGCGAGAGATCTCAACGCGGCGATCATCCATGAGGCGGCCATAGGACGAATCAACGATGAGCAGCTCTTAAAGCTTCGGACGCTGGGACTTACCGAGGAAGAGGCGGAGAGCGTTATTATTGAGAACTTCCTGAACTAAAATCGAAAGGTTATGCATAATAAAAGCAGGTCTGCAGGTGAAAAACACCGATGTAGACCTGCTTTTTTTCGCAATTACACGTCAGAAATGCAGATGTAAGCAGAATTGTAACTGTTCAGTAGGTCGGCGCACTTGCTGCGTTGACCGTAAGAAAACATACGCATAATTATTTTATTGTGATCGAGAGATTGCCAAAATCAGTGACAGGTGTCTCTTTTCCGCCAGTAAAGAGAAATACAGACAGCGTATAAGCCGGTTTTGCGCTGCCGGTGATCTGGACTGCTGGCTGGATCCTGATGAGGATATCTGCATCGGCAGATCTGGCATCCAGCCATCTTAACAGGTCTGCATCCAGGTATGCGGTCGAAGCGCCGTCAAGTCCGAGCGCTAAATGAGTCACGTTTTCGCGGATCAGTGTGTCGAGAATGCGGGCACTTATCGTCACGGAGAATGCGGAATGACTCTTTTCTGATACCACAGGGATGGACACCGCGATGCCGTTTGCAGATCTGCCATTCTTTTTCACAGTTTTCCGGGCGGCTTTGATGGCGAACTGGATCATATTGTGATCGAGAGTTACATTACCGTTCTTATCCGGTACAGCGGATGGAATGCTGATCGTGGACGGAGATTTGGACTGTGCCTGTCCGGAGTAGTCTGAGGACAGGAACGTATCTTCATAGGAAGAATCGCTGTCACTGTCGGAAGAACTGTTTCCGCCGGAATTACTGCCATTGGAGGAAGAATTTCCACCGCCGGAAGTATTGCCGCCGGAGTTCCCGCCTGGCTTATTGTCTTCTCCGCTGTCGGGCAGCTTATTGTTGACAGCGCTGACCTGGAGCGTGAGGAGAAAGTCATGGTAATTCTGGGAGATGACTTTAACTGTCACGGTGCCGATCTGCTGCTCCAGCGCAGAATCCACCGGACGGACCGGAAGTGTCAGTACTCCATCACAGATGGACGCGCCGCTGTCGTAATAGTCTCCGAGAGCCACGTCCTCAAGATGGTATTCGACCGTGCCGTATTTCTTCGGCGTGTCGAGCTCCGGCAGAAGGGAACTGAGGTCAAAGCGGTACGCGGCTTCCGTATGATTGAGGACAGTCATGGTTCCTGGTTTTGCATTGGATGCGGTGGCTTTTTTGATGTACGGTGCCTGACCGCAGAAAAAACGTTTTTCCGTTTCCCCGCCTGCAAACGAGTAGTTCGGGTTTGTCAGGGTGCAGAGGAAGCTTACCCCTTTTTCATCGGAAAAATCTGGATTTGGTGTTTCTGGTGCTGGAGAATTAAAGTACCAGGAATCGCCGATCAGACATGTGATCTCGTCTGCATCCGGGAGATCTCCGCCGCCAGCCGCAATGAATATAGGCTTTATGTCGGGTACATCCGCTGTACCGTCATAGACTTTTGAGATGAAATCTTCATCGACGGTCAGCTCCAGTTCCCGGGGAGTGACGGTCACGGTGTACGGGTCACTGTAGCAGATATATCCGCCGCAGGTGATCTCCGCGGCATAGGTGTATGTGCCGACGGGTATCGTCGGAGAGAGGTGGAGAGCCATGTCTGAGGCGTCTTCGATCTCCGTCATGCTGCCGTCGGAATTTACCTGGTACCACTGGCAGGAGGCGGACGGGGTTACGCCTGATCTGAAGTGGATGTCCGATATCAGGCTGAATTCCCTGCCGGTCTGTGATCTGTACTGGACGTTCACAGGCTCTTTGTACTCTGTGCCGGAAATCCGGGCATATACGGCTGCATCCTGGACAGGCGCGTCCACAGCGGTCACATTTTCAATAGATTTACTTTTTCTGTACACATATTCGGGTGAACTGGTTATATCGCTCTTGGAGAGCCAGCTGCCGTCAGATTTCTGAAATCCTGATCCACTCGTCAGCAGAGCGGAGAAATCCGCATAAGTGACTGTCGGACGAACCAGAGCTGATTGAAGGTCCGTTTCATAGATCTCAATTCTGCCGTAACTTCCGCCTGAGATCTTTACGTCACAGAGCCCTTCCAGATAGAGCGACCGGTAGCTGCCGCCGGTCAGGACTGCCCTGCTGCCGTCCTTCATAACAAGGACCGGGTTGCTGCAGTCGGCAACATGGATCTCGCTGTCTGTGTCTGCGTAGATATAACCGTATCTGCCGCTGTCTAGTTCAGCATGTCCGCCAGACTCAATGGTGATGGATGATCCGTTGGACAGGTCTAATTGATTTTCTTCTGAAATGCTGTAATCTTCTGGAACGATCAGTGTACCGCCGGACTGGACGACGATAGGAATATTCTGGATGAGCGCATATGGAGTTCCACGGTTGAGGAGCGTGACTCTGCCACTGAGGACCAATTCTGAGTCTGAAGTATCGTGATACAGTGACATATTGGTGAAATCAATCGTCACATTGTCCGGGACAATAAGCCGGGTATTGAGAGACGGAGTGAGGAAATGGAATGTACCGCCGGACGCATGATCGAGGGCGTCCTGAAGATCCGCATAGTACAGAGTCTTTCCGTCTTTTGTCACGCTGCCTGTGTAGGTCACTTCGCCGCAGGGGCATTTGTAGGTGATCGTGGATCCGTTAGTGGTCGTCACGGCTGCCGAAGTGTGGTCGCAGGGAACCACGGACACATTGGTGAGTTTTGTGTCGCTGTCAGACGGAACGATGATCTGACCATTCTGTTCGTAGCAGTATCCTGGCGCAAGAAGGCCGTTGAGGGTATTGCCATTTGAAACGGTAATCGTGCCGAAGGTGCCGCCGGAGAGGGAGGCAGTTCCTTCTTTGACCTCGAGAGCATCGATGAGAAGGTTTGCGCCAGCCGGGATGATCAGTCTGGGGGAAGATCCCCAAAGGTTGAGCGTGCCGATAAAGTGTCCCCGGGTGGTGCCGGTATTCTGCAACGTTACACCTGTACCGGAAATACTAGCTGTGTTACCGTGACTTCCGGTCCAGGTCATTGTGTGACCATTAAAATCAACGGTCATATTGTCGAAGACGAAATTGGAGGATGAATCCTGATCGCTTAACAGAAGGATCCTGCTGCTGAAAGGATACGCGGCAGTCGTTGCATCGTTAAAGGAGGTGACATATTCCGTCTCTCCGGGATTGTACACAATGTCGTTGATCACCATATGACAGATCTCACATTCCCTGTCATCTGAACTGCGGGTATCATGTGTGCAGGCATTGCCGCAGACTGGACAGATATATCTGGTAAAGAAGGTGTCAGGATCCCTGACAAATCCTTTTTCATGCTCACACGTCATGACTGTGACGTTTTCCAGTTTGGTGCTGCGTTCCAGGGCATTTCCCAGCACGCGGCTGCCATCGGGATCAACAAAGTAACATCCTGGGGCCAGGGAATTGCCGAAATTCGCCGGATTTTCGGATTCCGTGCGGAGTTTACTGATCGTTCCGCCGCCGAGGAAGGTCGGTGTATAGCTCTTGTAGAGGTTAAGAAAATCATATTTAATAACAAAATCACCGTTGATATTTACATTTTCCATGGTTATCTGGCCGTCCCATAACTGAACGGCAGTGCCATTTTCCGCTGTATTTTCGATGGTTCCGTTTTTAAATGCGACATGATATGCTGTCGCAGGATCGAAATACACAACGGCCTCATCATCAAAATTTCCGGACAGGGTATAACCGTTGAGATCGAAGGTTATATTATCCCAGTCACATACGTTGGCGTCAAGCTTCAGCTGGCGTGTAATCGTGGTGTCTCTGAGCAGGGTGAATGTCACTCCCGGAACGATCCAGTCGAGTGCCTCAAAGATATCGGTGAATTCTTTTGTTCCAGAAATGTAGTCCACAGAAACAACGGGATCCTGGCTTTCCACGGCATTGGAAAATGTGGCTGTGGCGGCAGCAGTGCTGGATGGAGTCACTGGAGTCGGGGCGTTGGACGGCGTGACAGCATTGGAAGAGGTTGCCGTCTGCGCCGGAAGTGCGCTCCGTGTGCCTGTTTCTGGCAGTAAGCTGCTGTTTGACGCATAGACGGGGCTGCCGGACAGTGTAAAGCTCAACGCCGCGGACAGCAGGAGCGCCAGTGGTTTCTTATATGTACTTCTCATAGAGATTCCCCCTTTATTTTCGTAAGAAAAGCTGAAAAATGGTATAAAAAACTGATCCTGCAACGGAATCGGTTATCTTTAGGATATCATTTTTTCGGGTGTTGTCAATAAACGCTGCACAAGATGTCGAAAATCGGCATGAATTGCAGGTGGAACTTTGATGGTGGAAGCGGAGCTGCGGGGATTGACAAATCATGGTGACGGGAGTATACTCCTTTTCAGTCTCAAATGGGATTGAAAAGGAGAAAACGATTATGGACCATGAAATACAGAAGCTTCACGACCAGGTAAACCAGGCGATCATCCGGTGCCGAAGAGTCTACTCGGTGTGGGCGAAGAAAAATAAGGTCAGCTATAACCGGATGCTGGTGCTCTATACGATCCGGGAATATGGATCCTGCACACAGAAACAGGTCTGCGATTCTTATATGCTGCCGCGGCAGACGGTGAACCATGTGATCACGGAGATGCGGAAAGAGGGGATCCTTGCGGTCAGCGAGGAGATGAGCCGCGGAAAAGAGAAGGCGCTGGTGCTGACGGAGAGCGGAGAAGAGTATTCGGAACGGCTCCTGCATTCTTTAAGTCTTATGGAGGAGCGGGCGGCGGCTCAGCTCGGAGCAGAGCGGATCCGGATGATGACGGAGCTGTTCATGGAGTATGACCGGGTGTTGGAAGACGCGCTGGAGGAGGAAGAGTGATGAAGGAGAAGATGGAGACTGGAACGGATCTCTTCCGCACGGAAAAGATTCCGAAGATTCTTTTGAAGATCGCGCCGCCGGTCATGCTGGCGCAGCTCATTCAGGCCATGTACAACATCGTGGACAGCTTTTTCGTCGGTCAGTATTCCGCAAATTCGCTGACAGCGCTGTCGGTGATCTATCCGCTGTAGCTTATCATTATTGCCCTGGCGGTGGGAACCGGTGTCGGTGTCAACACGTACATGGCGAGACAGTATGCGCAGAAATTCCAGCAGAAAGCCGAGGAGGCAGCGGGAACCGGCATGGTTCTGGAATTCATGACCTGGCTTATATTTGCGGTTCTCGCGGCCGTGTTTATGCGTCCCTATGTCATGACAAGCGCGAAGTCTCCGGAGGCGATCGAGGACGCGGTGATCTACGGGCGGATCGTCTGCATCGGCAGTATTGGCGCGTTTTTAGAGGGAAACTGGACGAAAGTACACCAGTCCAAGGGAAATATGCGGCGCCCGATGATCGCCCAGACCGTTGGCGCGCTGACTAATATCGTCCTGGATCCGATCATGATCTTCGGACTTGGTCCTGTGCCGCAGATGGGCGTGGCGGGAGCTGCCTACGCTACAGTCTGCGGTCAGGTGGCCGCGGCTGTGATCACGGCCTTCGGGGGAGTGCGCAGGCCGCCGGAGTTTCGGAAAATGAAGGTTTACATAAAACAGATCTACTGGCTTGGATACGCATCGATTTTACAGCAGGCCATGTACACGGTGTATATTGTGATCTTAAACGCGATCCTCGCGGGATTTTCGGATTCCGCGGTGACGGTTTTAGGACTTTATTATAAGATGCAGACCTTCTTCTTTATCCCGCTGATGGGACTGCAGACGTGTATTGTGCCGGTGCTGAGTTTCAACTACGCGACGAAGAGTTATGGGAGATGCCGGGAGACCATGAAGGACAGTTATCTGTTTTCCTGTGGGTTTATGCTGATCGGGGGGGGTTGTTTCGTGTTCTTTCCGGTGGAACTGCTCCGGATCTTTTCGGACAGCAGTGAGGTCATTGCAATCGGAAAAACGGCGTTTCCGATCATTGGATCGAGTTTTATTCCGGCGGTATTTTCACTGATGACACCGGTGTTCTTTCAGGCGATCGGAAATGGAAGAGTCAGTCTGTTCCTGTCTGTGATGCGCCAGATATTCTGTCTGATCCCGATTTTCTGGGCGCTGTCTCTTCTGGGACTTCAGTTTACCTGGTTTGCGTTTCCGATCTCAGAGGTGCTTGTTGGAGTGACCGGGATGGGAGTGTATTGGAGGACGATCAATGGATGGAAGAATAGTAGGAAATAAAGAAAAGGCTGATGCGTTGGTTTGAAACTGCATCAGCCTTTTTGCTGCATAAATTCGGAAGAAACTGCTGGCGGCAGGATCTGTAGGAATTGTGTGTGTTCTGCAGAGAATGCCGGTAACAGGTTCTGGAGGCGCATGGTCTTAGAAGTACGTCCGTCTCTTCGGCGTATTCCAGCTTCCCACCACGCGCTTCACGTTGGAGATCGTTACGAAGGCGTTGGGGTCCTTTGCCTGGACGTAGTCCATAAACTGACCATATTCCTTTTTGGTGAGGATCGCAAGGATCTCTTCCTTCTGCGTGTCGCTGTAGCCGCCGGTTGCGGTGTAGACGGTGATTCCGCGCTGGAGTGTTTCGATGACGTAGCGCTTGAAATCATCGTTGTGCTCGGAGATCACGCAGACGCGGATCTTTCCGGTGAACTCGTCGATAAAGTAGTCCAGGACGAGGCCGCTGAAGTAGGTGGACAGGGCGCCGATGATCACGGTCTGGAGGTCGTAGGCGAAATAGGAGCTTGCGACGGTCACCATTCCGGCGATAATGATGGACTTTCCGAGATCCATGTGGAGGTACTTGTTCATGATCTTCGCGATAATGTCGAGACCGCCGGACGCGGCGTTGGCGTTAAAGAGGACTGCCTGTCCGTAGCAGATCACGACGATCATTCCCACCACGTCCAGGGCGATATTTCCTGTGGGAGAACCCGGATTTGGGAACAGGATCTCGAACACAAAGAGAAGCGCCGGCAGCAGGACGGAGATAAAGATGATCTTTGTCCCGAAGGTCTTATCCACGAAGAGGAATGCCAGGATGATGCAGATGATGTTTAAGAGCAGCGTCATGGCGGACAGGGACAGCGGGACAAAGTTTACGAGAACCACGGCGAGTCCTGAGATACTTCCGCTGATGATATGGTTCGGGTTCATGAAGAAATAGACTCCCACGGCGATGATGAAGGTGCCGAAGAAGATCGTGGAGAAATATTTTAGTTTTTCAAACATGGTGAGATTCCCTTTTTCGTATTAGTATTTGCGTGTCAATCATATGTGAAAAATGAGTGGTTGTCAAACGTGCGCGTTACAGTGTGAGCGCTTGTATGCGGCAAAGTGAAAAACAGAGCTTGATAAAATATGGAGTATAACCGGGGCTGGAAAACGCGTTGGAGAAGGAAGAGGATGACGAATCCAATCGTGTGAGATATAATGGATCTGGAAGAATTTGCCGGTGTTTGGAGCAGGAAAAGATAAGGTTGGTAATATTATGAATTAGGAGTGTAGAATTATGTTTAGAGAGATTCGAAAAAAGAGAAATAAGATCGAGGATAGCGCGGCGGAGGAACTTCTGCAAAACAGCAGGAGAGGTGTTCTTGCGGTGAATGGGGATGATGGGTATCCGTATGCGATCCCGCTCAATTATTTTTATGACAGGGAGAACCGGAAAATCTATTTTCATGGCGCGCGCGCGGGGCATAAGGTCGATGCTCTGCGGGTATGTGATAAGGTATGTTTTACGGTTTATGGAAATGAGACGATCAGGGAGGAAGCCTGGGCACCGTTTATGCAGAGTACGGTTGTGTTCGGGAGATGTCATTTGATGGAAAATGGCAGTGAGAAAGCAATGGAAATGTTAAAACGGTTTGCGATGAAATATTATCCGAATGAACAGCTGGCTGATGAGGAGATCGCGCAGGCGGGAAGGGCTGTGCAGATGTTTGAAATCGAGATCGAGCATTTGAGCGGCAAGGAGGTGCAGGAAAAGTAGAATGAGATTGAGGAATATTTTGATCGTTGTCAAGGATATTGAGAGATCGATAAGGTTTTATCATGATCTGTTTGGACTTGATATAGTACTTGGTAATGACGGAAATATAATCCTGACGGAAGGGCTTGTGCTGCAGGATGAGAAGATATGGAAGGTTCCAGTTATACAAAAAAGCCGGATAAAATACCGAACGATCCTTCGGCATCTTATCCAGCTTTGTAAATGCGTTTACAAGCCCTCCGATGAGCTGTAAGACAGTATAGCAGGGAAATACAGAATTGTCAACTCAGCGACTTTTCTGATCTTTTAAGCTGAAAGATATTGCTGATGTTCACGTGATACTATATTTATTTCTGCATAGTCTCGATCATGCATTCGTGTTTCTTCGTTGTTTTGTTATAATTAATTCCAACAAGTAATATACTACCATGATAATCTTTCAATGCATTTCCATACTGTTTTTCTCTGATCTGGTCTAAAGCTCCAGATGCGCTTTTATCCCATTTAAGTTCGATCACTACCGCAGGCTTATCTAAATGCAGTTTTCTCGGAATCAGACATATATCAGCAAAACCCTTACCTGTAGGCAGTTCACGGATTATCGTATAATATTCACGTGCAAAGTAAAATGCAAGATTTATGGTACAGCTCAGAGAATTTTCATCGTTGTACTGAAGAATCGAAATTTCATCGTGAGCCTTGTCAACTCCTGCCGCAACTGCGTCGGCGTCCATGGCCCACAATGATTCTAAAAGTTTACGGGATGATTCTACGGAGTCGATCACGCCATGCCAGTTCATGGTGCTGATTGCATTCACATATTCCTGTGAGACTTCTTTATTAGGAATGGCAACGGTACCATCTACGCTGTTGTATGTCAGGTAGCCGAGATGGATCAGTAATGTCAAGACATCATCTTTAGTGGCAAATGTGGTCATATCATTGCTGAAAGTTCCTATATTGATTTGTACTGCTTCACCTGCAAGCATTCTGACCACAGAGTCCTGCAGTCCGTCCATATCCATCTGAATGTAAATTTTTAAGGCTTCATATGTTTCCGTCTGATTCCAATAAGTTCCCAACTTGTGTCGCAGCATGGCTTCCACAACCGATTTAGGACTGTAAATAGAGTAATGTTCATCACCATTCTGGCGATGTGCGATCAGATGATATCCATCATACCATGTTTTCGCTTCCTCGAAATTCATATCGTATGTATCGCAGAGTCTGGATACTTCCTGTTCAGTGAAGCCGAAATACCCGGCCAGATCGCCTGGATCGGTCATGGAATATTCTGTAAACATATTTAATGCGGAATGGGAGCCATATTTTTTAATGGGTAATATGCCGGTCATGTAGGCCAATGCCACATAATCCTTATCCTTCAGCCATGCGCGCAGAAAATCTAAATATTTTTTCTGAGCCTCTTTATTCTGCTTGTACTCCCGGAACAGGCAGTCCCACTCATCGATCAGGATCACAAAAGGACATTTGGTATAACGGAATACGTCTTTCATGACCTGAATCAGATTCTTTTCATCACGAAACTGTATTTCGTGAAATGTCTCCTTAAAATCCAAAATCAGATAATTTTTAAGCATCTCCAGCATTTCTTCCATTGTTTCAGACATACTTAAAAATTCCTGCATATTGATTTTGATCACATCATATTGGTTCAGATTTTCCCTATACGATCTGTCTTTACTGATAGCAAGATTTTGAAATAATTCCGTTGTATCCTCGCTCCGGTCATAATATGCGGCGAGCATATTAGCGGCCATTGATTTTCCGAATCTTCTTGGACGGCTTACACAGATATATTTCTGCTCGGTACAAAGCGCTTCATTGGTTCTGGCGATCAGTTCGCTTTTGTCGACATAAATTTTAGAGCGGAGACTACCGCGGAATGAAAGATTCCCCGGATTCAGATAACTTCCCATGCAAATTCCTCCCATTAGAAAAAGCGTCTTTGATTGTTTTTATTATACTTGATTCCAGCGGGAAGTACAAGGAGTGTTCATTTCCTACGGATGTAAAAATGGCGGCATCGCTCACCATTGAAGCGATACCGCCATTTTTATATCCATTTCTATATATGGACGCGGAGATTATTTGGTCTCTTTCTCCTCAGCAGCAGCTGCAGCAGGTGCAGTTGTAACTTCAGTTTCCGGAACAACGTTGTGAACCGGGATGACGGAGAGCACAACAGCCTCCGGATCAGTCTTTAAGTCGATGTCTTTGTTCTTTGCGATGTCAAGATCCTTGACATGTACGATGTCACCAACCTTGAGACCTGCAGCATCCAGTGTTGTCTTCTCGATCAGTGCGGACGGGAATGCTCTGTAAGCAACTTCGCTCAAGTCTTCCTGAAGAACGCCGCCGATAACAGCTTCACGGTTCAGGATAACGATCTCAGCAGTAGAAGTAACCTTCTCATCGCTTACAAGTGCCTGAAAATCAATCTCATCGATCTTTCTTGTCATTGCATTGTAGTCAATTTCCTTGATCAGGACATCATATACCTGACCCTCAATGTCGAGATTGATCTGGCCGCCTTTATGTTCGGTCTTTAAAAGACGTTCAGCATCTGCAGCGTTCATCTTTACCGGAATGGAGCCTTCGATGGCATGTCCGAAAACATTACCTGTAACAAATCCTTCACGTCTTAATCTCTTTGCCTTTACATCCATGCTTCTTTTTTCAGCTTTTAAAGTAGTCATTTATCTTTTCCTCCAAAAATCTGATTCCCGGCAAACGAACCAGTATTCGTTCTGCCGGATTCGCTTAGCAGCCCTCAGCTTTAGTGTATAAAGGGGTTTTGTTAAGTTTGTGACTAATAACTGTTCAATAGGTCTGCGCATTTACTGCGCTGACCGTAACATAATTTTGGCCAGCAGGCAAAAATCCCATTGCCGCAGGCAATTCGGAATGGATTTTTGCGTAACTGTGAAGGTACTGAACAGTTACCGCTTCTTTCTTGTTACAGCGTAAGTATAGCAGTGTTTTGAGAAACAGATTAACCAAAAATGAAAAATATAAAGGCCTAAATTTTAAAAAGTGCACAAAAACAGAGCGGAGAAAGTCTGTGGATGTTCAAAACGGGGAAAGTGTGATAAGATATAAGGGATCATCACAAAGAAATAATTCGATGAAATAACCGGTGTTATGCAGGAAAGAGACGTGTGGTCATGGAAATGAAACATGATAGCCTGAGAACACGAGGATTCATATAATACGCTGCATGAGATCAGGCGGATCGCTGCAGCAGTCAATGAGGTGAACATTATGAATACAGACAATCGACCAATCGGTGTTTTGGATTCCGGACTCGGCGGTATCAGTGTTTTGAGAGAATTAGTGAAACTGATGCCGGGTGAGGATTTCTTATATTACGGGGATTCCGCGAATGCCCCTTACGGCACACGTACCCCGGAGGAGGTCATTGATCTCACAAAAAAGGATGTGGATTTTTTGCTGGAACGCGGGGCGAAAGCCATAGTTGTGGCCTGCAACACGGCAACCAGTGTGGCGATCCGGGAACTGAGGGAGGAGTATGAGAAGAAGGATATTCCGGTGATCGGAATCGAACCGGCGCTGAAGCCGGCGGTGCTTGCGAAAGAGCACTCAAAGGTTGTCGTTATGGCGACTCCGATGACTCTCTCCCAGACAAAATTTAATTCCATGCTGCATGTCTACGAGGACGAGGCGAATATCATCAAGATGCCGTGCCCGGGACTTGTGGAGTATATCGAGGGCGGAATGTTGGAGGGACCTGTTCTGGATGAGTATCTGGAAAAACAGTTCGAGCCGTACGAGAAATCAGAGATCGACGCGGTGGTACTCGGCTGCACGCATTACCCGTTAGTAAAAGATGAGATTCAGAAGCATCTGCCCGGCGTGGCGATCTATGATGGCGGATTCGGAACCGCGAAGCAGACGAGAAAGCGCCTGACTGAGTGCGGACTGTTATCAGGGAAAGAGTCCGGAGGTGAGGTGAAGATCTTTAACAGTAAGAATACGGAGGATGTTCTGGAGCTTTCGAGAAGACTGTTGAATTTATAGATACATGTAATATCAAAAATATCTGGAGAGAAAGGTATGAAAAAATTATTGTACATTGACGCCTGCGTGAACCGCGATATTTCAAGAACGGAGAGACTTGCGCAGGCTTTATTAAAGGAAATGAACAAGAACGGGGAATATGAGGTCGAGACCCTGTGCCTGGAGGATGAAGATCTGAAGCTTTTTACCGGAAAAGAGAGTGCAGGACGGGAACAGCTCACGAGGGCCGGAATTTATGAGGGACCGCTGTTTGACTATGCAAAGCAGTTTGCGTCCGCAGACCGGATCCTTGTGGCGGCCCCGTACTGGGATTTTACTTTCCCGGCGAGAATGAAATGTTATCTGGAGCAGATCTGTGTGACAGGGCTGACCTTTACCTTTTCTTCCAAGGGAATCCCGGGTGGGCTGTGCCATGCCGACAGTCTCCATTATGTGACCACCAGCGGTGGCTCCATCGGGGCTCTGAATCTCGGATATGAGTATGTCGAGAAACTCTGCAAGGTATATTACGGAATCAATAAGACTGTGTGCTATACCGCAGAGGGGCTTGACATCGAGGGCAATTCCGTGGAAGAGATCATGAAGGCGGCAGAGGAGGAGGCAGTCCGGACATACCGGAACTTTGCGTGATTTCCTCAGGTTCATCTCCTTTTTTACAATAAGATATATCGCGATCGACTTAAGCGGAGGGAAGAAAAAGCTTCCGATCCGCAGCATTACCGTTGCCCCGAAGAATCATATCGACCTCGCGCGGGAGGGCATGAAGGAGTATCTTCACAGCCATGGATATGAGGTGGATGTGGAGCTTTCTAGGATCAAGTTAAGGTATTAGTACGAAAAATCATATTAAGGCATCAATCGAAACAGGACAGATCATCTGCGTGGATGCGGGTGGCTGTCCTGTTTTTTGCGGCTCTATGAAAATGGTTGACGGTAGACGCGATGGAAGTCAGTGTAGATAGAAAAACAAAAATAAATATGTCTGGTGGAAAAATAAGTTATATATTTGGAAGAATAAAGAAGAAAAGAAATTTCCGATAAAAATGAACTTTCCCCCAATTGCCTGTCTCTATAAGACAGATGCATCAAAAAAGAGAGGAGGCAGGACATGGATGAAGAGAATATCGTGAGACGCATGATCAACGGGGACATGGATGCCTTCGGGGAGCTGATGGAGAAGTATGAGAGGCCGGCGCTCAGGGCGGCCTGGCTGATCTCCGGGAACGCGGCGGACAGCGAGGACATTGTCCAGGAGACATTCACCGCCTGCTATTTAAACAGAAAGAAGCTCCGGGATCCGGCAGCCTTTAAGACATGGTTTTACAGGATACTCACAAGGTCCGCGTGGAAGATCAGCAGAAAGTCGCGGAAAGAACAGCCGGAGGAGGAACCTGCATCCGGGCAGGCGGACACCGGAAGGTCCGTCCTGGAAAACTGCATTATGAAGGAAGAGGAGCGGATCCTCTACGAGGCGGTGGAAAAGCTGCCGTCGAAGCAGAAGACCGTGTTGATCCTGTACTATTACAATGATATGCCGATCCGCGAGATCGCAAGGGTCTGCGGAGTGTTTGAGGGAACGGTGAAATCCAGGCTGTTCCACGCGAAGGAACAGTTGAAGCAAATCCTCACACAGGAGGAAGGAGGAAAAACATGGACGATCCTATCTTAGAAAAGAGACTGAAAAATATGTTTGAGAGCCGCGCAGGCGAACTTCCGGACGAATCGGTGCGGGAGGCGCGGATCCGGAGAAATGTATATGAGAAGATAGAAAGAGAGGAAAATTATATGAAGAAAGGTTTTATGAAAAAAGCGGTAGCAGCAGTTGCAGCGATCTGTGTATTTGGAAGCATGACGGCGTTCGCGATTGGAAAGATCGCGGGAATCACATCCCGCACCGATATAAGAGATGAAGTCCACACCTATGAACAGGCGCTGGAGCTTCAGAAGGAGAATGGACCGATGGTAGATTTCCCGGAGAAATTCTCCAACGGGTACGCGTTTAAGGCTGCTGTGCCGGTAAACTATGAGACGGAAGATAAAGATGGAAATAAACTGGGAAACGGAACACAGCTTTCCGTCACATACGGAAAAGACGGCATGGAGGATGTCACGTTTTCCGCGGAAGTCGGCATGGATGGAGAACTCATCCCGGCAGAGGTGAGGACATGCGAGGATGGTACAGAACTCTGTTTCTACAAGCTGACCAACAAGTTCGTTCCGGCAGATTATGAGCTCACCGAGGAGGACAAAAAGGCCCAGGAAGACGGCAATTTTAACCTGGCTTACGGCAGCGATAAGGTCGAAGTTATGACTTCCTACACGGTAGAGTGGAACATGGACGGACAGGGCTACAGCCTCTTCAAGTTTGGTGAGGATCTCGGCGCTGAGGAGATGTTTGGAATGGCGGAAGAGATTATTGCGGGACAGAGTAAGTAGAAGATAAAACAACTGGCAGTTCATAAGATAGATGATGAAAGCCTGAAATAAAAGATTTGATTAAGGAAAACGATCTGTTTGTGGTATTGATGGTTTGCACAGACAGATCGTTTTCCTTTTTTGATGCCATGCATCCAGAGAAAACTGTCGGTGGCAGGTTCTGGAGGTCATGTGTAAATAGAAACTTTAAAAGTAGAGTATTTATTTTTCGTCAGTGATTAACTCATGTGAAATACCGTTTCCGGCGTTTAAAGCAGCAATGACACGGCGTAAGTGATCTAAGTTGCTTTTTGAATAAAAAGGATCAGAGAAAAATTCCTTCTTGATCTTCTCCACTGGCATCTCCTTTCCGGTCCAGAGGCGGAAAGCCTCGGCACCCTGGTAGAGGAGCATATAGGAGCCGTTGAAGAACGGGTTGCCCTGATTTTTAGCCATGGTGAGGAGCTTTGTCTCACGCGGGTTGTAGATGATATCGGAGACGATGAGGTCTTTCGGAAAAGTCAGATTTTCCGGGATCGGGCAGGTGTCCTCGTGGGGGGCCATGCCGACAGAGGTTCCGTTTGTGAGGATGGCGCTGTCTGCAAGCTCTTTCTTTAAGAGATCCGTGTCGGAGAAGTCGCAGATCCTGATCCTGCAGTCAGTGATCTCTGTGAGCTCCTCGACCGTATGGACCAGACGGTCATAGAAGCGGCTGGTGGGTCTCACGAAGACGGAGATCTCCTTTAAACCGTCGAGGGCAGCCTGTACCAGAATTGCTGTGGCAGCTCCGCCGGCGCCGAGCAGAGTCATCTTTTTGCCGATGATATCGTAACCGGCATCTTTTACGGACTGCATGTAGCCGATGCCGTCGGTGTTATGGCCGACGAGACGTCCATCTTCGTTTACGACCGTGTTGACAGCACCGATGATCCGGGCAGCGGTGGAGAGTTCGTCGCAGAGGGAGACCATGAGATTTTTATCCGGCATGGTCAGGTTGAAGCCGCGGGCACCGAGAACCTTTAAACCGGCAACTGCGGTGGGAAGTGCCTCCTCATTGACATCAAATGCGAGGTAGCGGTAGTCGAGCCCGAGAGCCTCAAAGGATGCGTTGTGCATCATCGGGGAGACGCTGTGGGCGCAGGGGCTGCCGAGCAGACAGATAAGACCGGTGTGTCCGGTGATCGGTGAAGCTGCGGATGTGGTGTTTTCCATTTTATGTGTACCTCCGGGGAGTGATTTTTCTTGATTTATTATAACAGTGCAGGAAAGTAAATGCAAAAGAAAATTTATGATTTCACAGTGTGAAAATGTAGAAAGCAGAAAAATTAAAAATACAGAGGGTTGAAATTGGAATAGATCAGGGATACGAAGGTTCTTTGATTGCAGAGTATGTTAAAATCTGGTATACTTGCACTAAATGACGCATGAAAGTGGAAAAGTGTTTTGGATGTAAGAGAAAACTGTTAGAGATTTTGAGAGACTATTAGTACGAAAAGGAGAATTTAGATTATGGCGGGATTGAAGGAACATATTTTTCTGATCGGATTTATGGGCTGCGGGAAGAGTACAAACGCAGCGTGCCTGGCGGAGATGACCGGGGCGAGGCAGGTGGAGATGGATCAGATGATCGTGGAGAATGAGGGGATGGCGATCGCGGATATTTTTAAGGAGAAGGGGGAACCATATTTCCGGGAGCTGGAGACAGATCTGATCAAAAGCTTTGTGGGAGTGGAACCGGCGGTGATCTCCTGTGGGGGCGGTGCTGTCCTGAAGGAGGAGAATGTGCGGCTTATGAAGGAGTCTGGGAAGATCGTGCTTCTCACGGCAGAGCCGGAGACAATCTACGAGCGTGTGAAGGACAGCACGGAGAGACCGGTACTGAATGGGAATATGAATGTTGGGTATATTGAAGAGCTGATGGAGAAGCGCAGGCCGAAGTATGAGGCGGCGGCTGATGTGAAGGTTGCTACGGATGGGAAGACGGCAGGAGAAATCTGCGGGGAGATCCTTGAGATTTGTGGGAAATAAAGATTGGCGGGAGTACGCGCCGGTGAGTCTTCGGGCGCGGACGCAGGGGTTCGGGAGCGGTTCCTCTAAGCTTGCAGAAGAATGCTAAAGGCGGAGAACAGTCGGCACAACTCGCTGACGCTCAGACAAGTGCCGCCTGTCCTCCAACGCATTCTCCTGCGAGCCAAGAGGAAGCCAGGCTCCCTGCACAAAGCGTCCGTGCCCGAAGACTCACCGGCGCTGTGCGTTGGCGGTTTGGAAGATTGCGTATCAGCGCGGTGTGTTGACAGGAGCGAGGAGAAGTTATGTGTTTGAGTCTGAAGGTTTAAAATCGCGCTCTATTTCGAAAATTTCGAAAATTCGCTGGATTGCGTGTTGGTGGTTCAAGGGAGAGGGACTGAGGGCAGGTCGGAAAATGTAGAGAATGGCTGGAAATAGGTTGGAAAAAGTGCGGGAAATGTCTGAAATGGGGTCAGAAAAAGCGTCCGCATATGATCGAAAGGTGATCATGTGCGGACGTTTTTTTATGGAATTTCGGGATTTTTTCCGAGGCGGACGGCTTCTAAATACTTTTGGGTCTCCTCGTCCGCATGCGCGAACAGATAATTTTTTGCACTGCCGGTATGTTTTCCTTTCTCCTCGGAGATCAGCTTGCCGACGCGTTCGATCTCTTCACGGAAATCCCTCGCGGACCAGAGGATGCAGCCCTGACTGCGGATAATGAGCTGGATCACGCCGTCGGAGGTAGCGACTGTGGTGCGGTATCGTCTGCCGATGCGGATCGCGACTTTTTCGATGTACTGGTCGGCGGTCTCCGCCTCTTTTGTATACACGACGTTGATGTTGTGGTATTTCTGGACCTTCTCCACACCGCCGGGGACCTTGTAGGCATCGAAGACGACGATGACACATATTTTCCGGAATCCCTGGTAGTTGCTTAGGATGTCCATGAGCTTGTAGCGGGCTGCGTCGATGCTGACTGCCGCCAGGTCGCTCAGCTCCTCCCAGGCAAAGATGATGTTGTAGCCGTCAACGAGAAGATACTCGTCCTCTGGCGCCTCTTTTTCCTTCACCGGCTTCACCGGGCTGGCGTTCTTTGCGCGGATCACGGTGCGGGAGTCGTAGTCGGAGGCAAGCTTCCGCTTCGGCTCGCCGTATGTACGGGTGAAGATGGCCTGGAGTTCCTTGTCATCATAGAAGGAAAGGGAAGAACCTCCATTTCCGCGGCTGTCGGAGGAAGAACCGGCAGTGCCATTCGCGGAAGCTCCAGAGTCGATACCGTTACCAGAAGCGGCAGAGCCGCTCGAACCAGGTCCAGCTCCAGAGCCAGAATTTTTACTGCCAGAAAAACCAGAGCCATCAGCGCTGCCGCCAGCCGCTCCACTCGGAACTTTCCCCGCAGCTACATCCGCTGCCATCGCCTGCAGCCGTTCATTCGCTTCCTTAAGCTCCCGTTCCTGCTGTTCCTTCGCAAGCTGCTTTGCCAGCGGACTCTCCACATGCATATACTGCTTCACCTCATTCCACGGCACCACGAAGCCTGCCCCGTGGGAGCAGAAGACAGATCCGGCAGGGTCCTGGAGGTCGGAATCGAAATCGTAGCCGGAGGCCGCGATAACCTCCTCGGCGTTGTGGCACGGTTCGTAGCCGGAAAGACTCAAGGTCAGCCGTCCGCGGCCTTTCGTGTAGGAGATCACGTCGCGCTGGTAATTTCTCATGGTGGAAACCGGAGCGGTCCCCGTAAGAAGAGCCATGGAGCCGTCCTGTTCCGGTGCGGAAAATTCACCCTGCATCCGGTCAAGATCCGCCATTGCGCGCCCAAGGTTTTCCGATGGGACTTCCAGCCGGAACGCGTAGTACGGCTCTAAGAGCACACACCCCGCCTCGCAGAGTCCCTGACGGACAGCGCGGTAGGTTGCTTGGCGGAAATCGCCGCCCTCTGTGTGCTTCTGGTGGGCACGCCCGGCGATCAGAGTGATCTTTATATCGGTGATCTCGGAACCGGTGAGGATTCCCCGGAACCGCTTTTCCTCCAGATGTGTCAGGATCAGCCTCTGCCAGTTCCGATCCAGCATATCCTCGTTGCAGTCTGCGTCAAAGACAAGTCCGCTTCCCGGTTCGCCTGGCTCCATCAAAAGATGGACTTCCGCGTAGTGGCGCAGCGGTTCGAAATGTCCGACGCCCTCGACGGTCTTAGCGATCGTTTCCTTATATACAATATTTCCTTCGCCAAATTCGATCTCCACGCCGAATCGTTCCCGTACCTGACTTTTCAGGATTTCCATCTGTACATCGCCCATGACCTGTGCCTGGATCTCGCCAAGCGCCTCGTTCCAGACGATATGGAGCTGCGGGTCTTCCTCCTCGAGCATGCGCATGTTTTTGAGCATGGTGTGGGAGTCTGTTCCAAAGGGCAGCAGGATCCGGTAGGTGAGGACCGGCTCTAAAAGCGGAAGAGCACTCTCGGAGGCAGTTCCGAAGACCTGTCCAGGTCTCGTGTCGGAGATTCCGGTGACGGCCACCACCATGCCAGGTTCCGCTTCCTTCAATGCCTCAAACTTTGAGCCGGAGTAGAGCCGGATCTGGTTGATCTTCTCCTCAGAATCAGGGGACAGCGAATCGCGGATCTTCAAACTTCCGCCCGTGACCTTCAGATGCGTCATCCGGACGCCTGCCTCATCGCGGGAGATCTTGAACACCTTCGCGCCGAAGTCCTTCGTGTAGTCCGGACATGACGCAAACTCCCCGAGGGCGGTCAGAAATTCCCGGACGCCGGAAAGTTTTAACGCAGAGCCGAAAAAGCACGGGAAGAGTTTCCGGTCATGGATGACTTTCCGCACATCGTCTGTCTTTAAAGTACCGTCTGCGAGGTAAGCTTCCAGAAGCGCTTCATCGCAGGTGGCGATCTCCTCGGCTGCCTCTTCTGGATCTCTGCATACCGCCGCAAACGGTTCAGCAGAAGCTGAAAATGTCAACACATCCTCATTCCCGATCACCCCGCTGAAGTCCACGACTCCATGATCCAGCCGCTCCTTCAGCGATGCCAGCACCGCATCTCGATCCGTCCCTTTCTGATCCATCTTATTCACAAAGATAAACACCGGGATCCGGTATCGTCTTAAAAGTCTCCAGAGCGTCTCCGTATGTCCCTGCACCCCATCCGCCCCGCTGACGATGAGCACCGCGTAGTCCAGCACCTGCAGTGTCCGCTCCATCTCCGCCGAAAAGTCCACATGACCCGGTGTGTCAAGAAGTGTCACGGAGGCATCGCCTAATGGAAAGACCGCCTGCTTCGAAAAGATCGTGATGCCACGGGCGCGCTCCAGTGCAAACGTATCGAGAAACGCGTCCCGGTTGTCTACGCGCCCCATTTTCTTTAATTTTCCTGTCTCATATAAAATTGCCTCGGACATGGTCGTCTTTCCAGCGTCGACATGCGCGAGGATACCGATAACAAATCGTTTCATATACAATAAGGTCTGCTTTCTGTAATATAGATATAATAAGTGACCTGCCTCCTGAAAGAAAATAAAAGGCGGCAGCGTAAACATAGTATATCAGAAAATAGAATCCCATGCAACGAGGCACCGGCACAGGATTCACCAGGATCAGCATGATTTGCGTAAACGGAACAGGTCTGTCGGGCTGGTCGCTGCCCCAAAATCATAGAAAACACCCGGAAAACTGCACAGAAATCCCGCAAACAGGCACTTTTCCCAGCAAACCCCTTGATTTTTCAGATGTTCTATGCTATGATTTTGACGATAACATAAGTAACCGGTCAAAAGAGTGGACGAAAAAGTCCACTCTTTCGTTTTGCATAACCGGAATATTCCGGCAGAAAGGCGGTGGAAACCCATGGCAAGAAGAGATGAATATGAATCCAGGGTCGAGAAATTTTTAATTCCGATCATGGAAGAGAATAATTTTGAACTGGTGGACGTGGAGTACGTGAAGGAAGCGGGTACCTGGTACCTGAGAGCCTATATCGACAAAGAGGGCGGATTTACAGTGGATGACTGTGAGATGGTATCGAGACGCTTAAGCGACTGGCTCGATAAAGAAGACTTTATCGATGACAGCTATATTCTGGAAGTAAGCTCCCCGGGACTCGGCAGACCGTTAAAGAAAGAGAAGGACTTCAAGAGAAGTCTTGGCGAAGCAGTCGATATCAAGCTGTACCGCGCCATCGAGAGACAGAAAGATTTCTCCGGAATTCTCACGGCATATGACGCGGACACCGTAACGATTCGCTACGAGGACGGTTCCGAGAGCACGTTTAATAGAAAAGATATTGCCTTAATCCGTCTGGCATTCGATTTTTAATAAGGAGGATAAAAAATGAATAAGGAACTGATGGAATCGATGAATATACTCGAAAAAGAGTACAACATCAGTAAGGACACATTGCTGGAGGCAATTGAGAATTCACTTCTCACAGCCTGCAAGAACCACTTTGGCAAAGCCGACAATGTGAAAGTCATCATTGATCCGGATGGCTGCGACTATTCTGTATATATGGAAAAAGAGGTCGTTGAGACTGTGGAGGACCCGATCACACAGATCAGCCTCGCCGACGCAAGAATGATCGCTCCGCGACATGTCCTTGGTGATATCGTCCAGATCCCCATTGATTCCCATGATTTCGGCAGAATCGCGACGCAGAACGCGAAGAACGTGATCTTACAGAAGATCCGCGAGGAGAGCCGGAAGTCTCAGTTAAGCGAGTGGCAGTGTAAGGAGAAAGAGGTTGTTACAGGTATCGTCCAGCGTTATATCGGCCGCAATGTCAGCGTAGATCTCGGAAAGATCGATGCGATCCTTCCGGAAGCTGAGCAGGTAAAGGGCGAAGTATTCCAGAGAACTGAGCGCATCAAGGTTTATATCCTGGAAGTTAAGGACAGCCCGAAGGGACCGAGAATCTCCGTATCCAGAACGCATCCGGACCTCGTAAGACGTCTGTTTGAGGCTGAGATCGCAGAGGTCCGCGACGGTACCGTTGAGATTCGCGCCATCGCCCGTGAGGCAGGTTCCAGAACAAAGATCGCTGTAAGCTCCACAGACCCGAACGTTGATCCGGTAGGTGCATGTGTAGGTTTAAACGGCGCGAGAGTCAACGCGATCGTCAACGAGCTCCGCGGTGAGAAGATCGATATCATCAACTGGGACGACAACCCGGCGTTCTTAATTGAAAACGCGTTAAGTCCGGCGAAGGTCATCTCCGTCGTTGCGGATGAGGACGAGAAAGAGGCACAGGTCATCGTTCCGGACTACCAGTTATCCTTAGCGATCGGTAAAGAAGGACAGAATGCAAGACTTGCCGCAAGACTTACCACCTACAAGATCGATATCAAGAGTGAGACACAGGCGAGAGAGCTTGGCCTCTTCGACGATATGGATTTCGGCGAGGAAGGCTTTGAGGGCGAGTACGAGAAAGATGTAGAGCCGGCAGAGGACGAAGTTCCGGCAGAGGAAACTTCCGAAGCACAGGCTGAGACAGAAGAATAGGAGAGAAGGGAACGACCACAGTGAGTACAGTAAAGAAGGTTCCGCAGAGACAGTGCATTGGCTGCGGTGAAATGAAAAACAAGCGGGAGCTGATCCGTGTCTTAAAAGGTACTGACGACGTGATTTCCATTGACGCGACCGGAAGAAAAAACGGACGCGGCGCATATATCTGCCCATCCATGGCATGCTTTGAAAAGGCAGTGAAGAGCCGGGGACTGGAACGCTCCTTTAAAATGGCAATTCCAAAAGAGGTTTACGAAAGTCTGAAAAAGGAGATGGAACAGATCGATGAACAGAAATAAGGTCCTGGGCCTGCTGGGCCTGGCGGAGAAAGCCGGCAAGGTAAGAAGTGGCGAGTTCTCCACAGAGAAGGCGGTAAAGTCCGGAAAAGCCGGACTGGTGATCGTATCGGAAGAATCTTCGGACAACACAAAGAAAATGTTCCGGAATATGTGTACTTACTATAAGGTCCCGTACTTTGAGTTCGGAAGCAAGGAAGAGCTCGGACACATCCTGGGAAAGCAGATGAGAGCGTCCCTGGCCGTGATCGACGAGAATTTTTCCAATGCGTTGTTGAAGCATTTTACTGCAAAAGCGTAGTCCTGCGGACATGAGGAGCGCATGCCTGCATGCGGCGGGTCATGTACATTGGCGATGGTTTGCAGGGACTATTTTGGAGGTGGCGAGCGTGAGTGAGTTTGAAAAGGATTTAAGAAAGAAAAAAGAGGGAACAGATACATTGAATCAGAATCAGGAGAATTCCACAAAGCCGGCAGTTCCGGCTGAAGGAGAAAATAATGCGCCGGCAGCACCGGCAAAGAAGCGTATTGCGGCAGTTTACCGTCCGCAGAACAGCACACAGAAACGTCCGGCAGGAAACCGCCAGCAGGGCGGTCAGAGACCGGCAAGACCGAACAACGGTTCCGGCATGCAGGTGAGACCGACGACAAACAGCGCGCCGGCAGCACCGGCAAAGGCAGCTGAGACTTCAGCAGCACCGGCACCGGCACCGGAGAAAAAGGCGGAGACAGTTAAGACAGAGGCACCGGCACAGGATCTTCGTGAGAATGTCCGTCCGCTTCCGAACCAGAGCCGTCCGGAAGGACGCCAGGGCTTCCAGTCCAGAGAGAGCCGTCCGTTCCCGGGACGCGACGGAAACCGTGAGAGCGGAAGAGATAACCGCCAGGGCGGCTATCAGGGCAGCAGAGATAATAATCGTCAGGGCGGCTACCAGGGTAACAGAGATGGAAACCGCCAGGGTGGCTACCAGGGCAACAGAGACGGAAACCGCCAGGGCGGCTATCAGGGCAACAGAGACGGAAACCGCCAGGGTGGCTACCAGGGCAACCGCGATAACAACCGTCAGGGCGGCTACCAGGGCAACAGAGACGGAAACCGCCAGGGTGGTTATCAGGGTAACAGAGATAACAATCGCCAGGGCGGCTACCAGGGCAACAGAGACGGAAACCGCCAGGGTGGCTACCAGGGCAACCGTGACAACAATCGTCAGGGCGGTTACCAGGGCAGAAACGACAGCCGTCAGGGTGGAAACAGAAGCGGCATGGGCATTCCGAAGCCGTCCTTCGATACACCGCTTGCACAGAAGCAGCAGAACACAAAGCAGAGCAAGAACGCTTACAAGAAAGAGCATGACGCAAAGAAAGACCGCGATATCGAGATGAAAGGCAAGGCAGGAAAGGGCCAGAAGGGCGTAAAAGCTCCGGTTATGCCGCCGCAGCCGAAGAAGGAGGAGGCGAAGGTCGAGGAGATCAAGACCATCGTAATCCCGGAGGTTATCACGATCAAAGAACTCGCGGACAAGATGAAATTACAGCCGTCCGCGATCGTTAAGAAGCTCTTCTTACAGGGCACCATCGTTACGATCAACCAGGAGATCGACTTCGAGAAAGCCGAAGAGATCGCTATGGAGTATGATGTTCTCTGCGAGAAGGAGAAGAAGGTCAACGTCATCGAGGAACTCTTAAAAGAGGAAGAAGAGGATGAGAAGGACATGGTTCCGAGACCGCCGGTCATCTGCGTAATGGGTCATGTCGATCACGGTAAAACTTCTCTTCTCGACGCGATCCGCCAGACAAATGTAACCTCCAGAGAGGCAGGCGGTATCACACAGCACATCGGTGCCTATGTTGTTGAGTACAACGGACAGAAGATCACATTCCTGGATACACCGGGTCATGAGGCGTTCACGGCAATGCGTATGCGTGGTGCCCAGGCGACCGATATTGCGATCCTTGTAGTCGCAGCGGACGACGGTGTTATGCCGCAGACTGTTGAGGCGATCAACCACGCGAAAGCCGCAGGCGTTGAGATCATCGTTGCTGTCAACAAGATCGATAAGCCGAGCGCAAACGTAGAGAGAGTAAAACAGGAGTTATCCGAGTATGAGCTGATTCCTGAGGACTGGGGCGGAAGCACCGTATTCGTACCGGTTTCCGCACATACAAAAGAGGGAATCCCGGAACTTCTCGAGATGATCCTCTTAACAGCAGAGGTAAAAGAGTTAAAGGCAAACCCGAACCGCCGCGCAAGAGGTCTCGTGATCGAGGCGCAGCTTGATAAGGGAAGAGGACCGGTGGCAACGGTACTTGTACAGAAAGGTACCTTAAAGGTCGGTGACGCTATCGCCGCTGGCTGCTGCTACGGTAAAGTCCGCGCCATGATGGACGATAAGGGCAACCGTGTCAAAGAGGCTGGCCCGTCCACTCCGGTTGAGATCCTCGGTCTCAACGATGTTCCGAACGCAGGTGAGGTATTCATCGCGCACCAGAACGAGAAAGAGGCTAGAAGCTTCGCAGAGACATTCATCGCAGAGAGCAAGAATAAGCTTATCGAAGATACAAAGGCAAAACTCTCCTTAGACGACCTGTTCTCACAGATCAAGGCCGGAAATGTCAAGGAACTTCCGATCATCGTAAAAGCCGATGTACAGGGTTCTGTAGAGGCTGTAAAACAGAGTCTCGTAAAACTTTCCAACGAGGAAGTTGTTGTCAAAGTCATCCACGGCGGCGTTGGCGCGATCAACGAGTCCGACGTTACACTTGCATCCGCTTCCAATGCGATCATCATCGGTTTCAACGTTCGTCCGGACGCACAGGCGAAGTCCATCGCGGACCGCGAGAAAGTCGACATGCGTCTGTACCGCGTCATCTACCAGGCGATCGAGGATGTAGAGGCTGCCATGAAGGGTATGCTGGATCCGGTATACGAGGAGCAGGTAACCGGTCATGCAGTTGTCCGCCAGACATTCAAGGCATCCGGAGTCGGCACCATCGCCGGTTCCTATGTGCTTGACGGTAAGATCACCCGTGGAAGCAAGGCCCGCATCACGAGAGACGGCGAGCAGATCTTCGAGGGACCGCTGGCATCCTTAAAGCGTTTCAAGGACGATGTGAAGGAAGTCAACGCAGGTTACGAGTGCGGTCTTGTATTCGAGGGCTTCAACGATCTCCAGGAAGACGATATGATCGAAGTTTATATCATGGTAGAGGTACCGAGATAGTCCCAGACAGAGAAGAGGTAATATCATGAGAAAAAACAGTGTAAAAAATATCCGGATCAACGGCGAAGTCCAGAAAGCTCTGAGCGAAATCATCCGCTCCGAGCTCAAGGACCCGCGTGTTCATCCGATGACAAGCGTGGTTCAGGTCTCGGTCACACCGGACCTTAAGATCTGTAAGGCCTACATCAGCGTCCTTGCGGACGAGGAGCAGGAGAAAGATACGATCCGCGGCTTAAAGAGTGCGGAGGGCTTTATCAGAACCCAGCTGGCAAAAAAAGTAAATCTTCGGAACACTCCGCAGATCTTCTTTGTGCTGGACCAGTCTATCGAGTACGGCGTCCGCATGTCCAAGCTCATCGATGAGGTGACAAAGGATATGCCGGAGGAGCAGGAAGACGACGGAACTGAGAGCGAAAATTAAACGAAGGAACCGGTCTGCGTGGAAAATACGCGGACAGGAGCGTACTGAAATCATATAGAGGAATCCGGTCGGACACGCGTAACGCGGATTCTGCCGGATTTTTCTGTTTTTTATATTACAATACACATTAAGGGAGGCGGAACTTTTGGGAATTCTTGATGAGATGCTGGAAGGAAAGAAGAGCATTGTGATCCTTGGCCATGTAAATCCTGACGGGGACTGTATCGGTTCCTGTCTGGGACTCTATAATTATCTGAAGGAAAATTATGAGGGGCTTGAGGTCTCGGTGTATCTGGAGAAAATAGGAGTGAAATTTTCCTTTCTTTCCGGTTTTGAGGATGTACACACAGAATACGACGACACAAAAACATTTGACCTTTGCATCACATCGGATGCCAGCGACGTTCCACGCCTGGGCGTCTTCGCCCCGTACCGGGAGACAGCAAAAGATACATTCTGCGTTGACCACCACATCACGAACAAGGGAATGTGCAGGGTCAACGTGATCGAGAGCTGGGCAAGCTCCGCAAGTGAGGTGATGTTCCGACTTCTCGATAAGGAAAAGATCAGCAAAGCGGTCGCAGAGTGCCTGTACACGGGAATCGCCCATGACACCGGTATCTTCAAGTTCTCAAGTACATCGAGGCAGACCATGGAGATCGCCGGATTTTTAATGGAAAAAGGCATTGATTTCCAAAAGATCATCGATGACAGCTTTTTTGCGAAGACATACGGTCAGGCGAAGCTTCACGGCCGGGCTGTTCTCGACAGTGTCCGGATTCTGGATAACCGTTGTGTATACACGGTTGTCACGACGGATGAGTTAAGGGAATATGGCTGCACCGTAAAGGCCACGGACGGAATCGTGGACCAGCTTCGGATCATTGAAGGCATCGAGATCGCGTTTCTGCTCTACCAGACGGGAAATCCTGACGAGTACAAGGTGAGCCTCAGAACGAACTCCGCAGTGGATGTGAGCCGGATTGCCCAGAGCTTCGGCGGCGGCGGACATGTGAAGGCCGCAGGCTGCACGATGACGGGGGAGCCGCAGGAGATCGTGGAGAAGATCAGCGGAAAGATCTGCGAGCAGTGGGAAGAGCTCAAGTAACGAACACCGGAGGAAAGAATGTACGACGGAATTATTAACGTATATAAAGAAAAAGGATTCACCTCCCACGATGTCGTGGCGAAAATGCGGGGGATCCTGGGTCAGAGAAAGATCGGTCATACGGGGACTCTGGATCCGGCGGCGGAAGGTGTTCTTCCGGTGTGCGCAGGAAAAGGCACGAAGCTCTGCGATATGCTGACCGATCACGACAAGACATACAGGGCTGTTCTTCTTCTTGGAACCGAGACGGACACGGAGGATACGACGGGTACGGTGCTGGAGACGAAAGATACATCGGGCCTCGCAGAAGACGAAGTGCAGGATGTGGTCCTCTCCTTTATCGGGGATTACGCCCAGGTTCCGCCAATGTACTCGGCACTCAAGGTCGATGGAAAGAAGCTCTATGAGCTTGCGCGAGAGGGAAAGACTGTGGAGCGGAAAGCGCGCCCGGTTAAGATCTTCGATATCCAGATCGAGAGGATGGAGCTCCCAGAGGTCACGATGACCGTGTCCTGCTCAAAGGGAACTTATATCCGCACCCTGTGCCATGATATCGGCGCGAAGCTCTCCGTCGGCGGCTGCATGAAGGAGCTTCTTCGGACAAAGGTGGGCCGGTTTGAGCTCTCAGAGAGCCGGACACTGGACGAACTTCAGAAGTTAAAAGAGGAAGACCGGCTGGCGGAGGCCGTACTTCCGGTGGAGGAAGTCTTCAAGGAGCTTCCGGAGATCCGCTCGGATACGGAGGAGCTCGATAAGCTCTTAAAGAATGGAAATCCGTTCCGCAGCCGCGCAGTAAAAGATGTAAAGGGCGGGGACATGTTCCGCGTTTATCATTCGGATGGAACCTTTATCGGGGTGTTTAAGTACGACGAAGAGAAACACATGTACTATCCGGAAAAAATCTTTCTGGGAGGAAATTGACATGCAGTACATCGCGGAAACCAGAGAGTTTCAGATCAAAGAGAAAACAGTCGTCAGCATCGGTAAATTTGACGGTCTCCACAGGGGACACCAGAAGCTGATGCATGAGATGTTAAAATGGAAGGAACAAGGCTTTAAGATCGCCGTGTTCACCTTCGCGACGCCTCCGGGAACCCTGGTAAAGGGAAAGATGCAGACCATGATCATGACGAACCCGGAGCGTGAGATGCTTTTGGAGAGAGCCGGTGTGGACTACATCGTGGAATACCCATTTGATGAGGAAGTATGCCATATGGCACCGGAGAAGTTCGTCTCCGACATCCTGGTGGGACACATGAACGCCGGGGTCATCGTTTCCGGTCCGGACTGCCACTTTGGATACAAGGCAGCCGGGGACTGCGCGATGCTGGAGCGCCTGTCGTCTGAGTACGGATACCGCTATTTTGTTGTTGACAAGGAGCGGGACGAGGAAGGAAAGATCATCAGCAGCACCTACATCCGTGAGATGCTGGCGGACGGAAATATCATAAAGGCAAACAAGCTTTTGGGGTATTATTACTTTGTCACCGGAACGGTGCAGCATGGAAACGCCATCGGACACACAAAATTATATCCGACGGCGAACCTGATCCCGCCGGCGGTGAAACACCTGCCGAAGTTCGGCGTCTATGTGACGAGAGTGACCGTGGACGGAAAAACTTACGGTGGACTGACAAATGTGGGGGCAAAACCTACGATCTCCGGGGAAAATCCTGTGGGAGTGGAGACTTATCTCTATAATTTTGAGGGAGATCTCTACGGAAAAGACATGAAAGTGGAGCTTCTCGACTTTGTGAGACCGGAGATGAAGTTTGAGTCCATCGACGCGCTGAAGGCGCAGCTGGACCATGATATCAAGGAGTGCCAGAGACGGTATCTGGAGTTTGTGTAAAAAGACGGCGTCCGATTCTCTAAAGGAGATGCGGGCGTATCTTATGAAATATGGAGAAGGAAGAATTGGAGTTAGAAAATAAGCCGGAAGGCGGGGAAAAAGAAAAGCAGGCGCCGGATCAGAAGCCGGCGATGACATATGCAGAATTTAAGGCCCAGAAAGGGAGAAAACGGGGGAAAAACCGTGGGACCGGAATGAATAAGGACCTGGCGGTAAAGATCGCGGCTGTGTGCGGCGGCGTGGTCGTTCTCATTGGAGCCGTTGGCGGCGGCCTCTACTGGCATGAATCCTCAAAATACAAGACATGTTTTCTGCCCGGAACCATCGTTGACGGCATGGATGTGACGGGAAAGACGGCATCGGAAGTGGAAGACGCCATCATGGAGCAGTTAAAGGGATATACGCTGACCATCAATGGGCGCGAGGATCTCTCTGAGTCCATCACCGGGGAGAGTGTGGGACTTTACGCGGAGTTTGATGATACGTTAGATAAGGCCATCGCCGCCCAGAAGCCGATGGACTGGGGAAAATACCGGTTTGGAAAAGCGGTGAATGAGGTAAATACGGATGCCCTGCTCCGCTACAGCGACGATATGCTGAATGAGGCAGTAGAAGGTCTCTCCTGCATGGACGAGGAAAATATGAGAGAGCCGGAGGACGCGAAGATCTCCGATTATGATTCCGCGACAGGCTCTTATTCGATCATAAAAGAGGATGAGGGAACGGAGCTCCTGGAGGACAAGGTGAAAGAGGCGGTCGCCACTGCGATCATGTCCCTGGCGGAGAGCGTGGACCTCGAGGAGCAGGGATGTTATCTGGCTCCTTCGGTGACCTCCGAGGACGAGGCACTTAAGACGGCCTGCGAGACCATGAACAAGTATGTGGGGGCGAAGATCACATATAAGTTTGGAGATAAAGCGGAGACGCTGAACGGAAATGAGATCCATAACTGGCTCACGGTCAACGGAACGAGCGTCAGTGTCAGCGAGTCGAAGGCGGCGGAGTATGTCAAGAACCTGGCATCCACCTGTAACACCGCGTATAAGCCGAAGACATTGAAGACATCCTACGGAAAGACGGTGACCATCACCACCGGAAATTACGGATGGAAGATCGACCAGGCGAAGGAGACGGCAGCTCTCGTGAGCCTCATCAAAAATGGGGAGCAGACATCCAGAGAGCCGGAGTATTCCCAGAAGGCCGCGAGCCATTCGGGAAATGATTATGGAAATACATACGTGGAAATCAACCTGACGGCGCAGCATCTTTACTTCTATGCGAATGGAAAGCTTCTTGTGGAGTCGGATTTCGTGTCCGGAAATGCCGCGAAGGGCTGGAGTACCCCGGCGGGTGCTTATTCCATCACGTATAAGCAGAGAAATGCGACCCTGAAAGGCCAGGGATACGCGACTCCTGTTTCCTACTGGATGCCGTTTAACGGCGGAATCGGTCTGCATGACGCGAATTGGAGAAAGACATTTGGTGGAACGATCTACAAGAATGGCGGATCCCACGGCTGCGTCAACCTACCGCCGGCAGTGGCGAAGACCATCTACGAGAACATCTCCGCGGGAGATCCTGTCCTGTGCTACCATTTAGACGGCACGGAGAGCTCCAAGACCGGCGGAACGAAGAAGGACGGGACGGCGGAGACAACGGCAGCTACGACGGCAGTGCCGACAACCGCGGCACCTGAGACGACGGCAGCACCGGCGACCACGGCAGCGCCGGAAACGACCGCGGCGGGACCGTCCGTGCCGGAGACAACCGCGGCACCTGAGACGACACCTGCAGTTACGGCGGACGGGGACAACGAGAGCTTCGGACCGGGATTCGTGCAGGAGACGGAAGGCATGACAGAGCAGGAAGTCGGACCTGGATTTTAAAATCTGTTTAAAAGAAAAGCAGTTCAATTTTGTGACGTTTAAACACGAGTTGAACTGCTTTTTTGAACTGTAACGATTCTGGAGCTTTTTATGAAAAAAACATATTTACTTTTAAAGACAGGTATGCTATACTGTCGGAGTATGTGAAAGCGCCGACGCTCGGTCAGCGGATAACTCCAACCGGGACCTGGTGATCGGTAAGTTTAAAGAATTTTAAGGAGGAAATCACAATGATTTCAAAGGAAAAGAAAGCAGCTATTATCGCTGAGTACGGCAGAAAACCGGGCGACACAGGTTCACCGGAAGTTCAGATCGCAATTCTTACAGAGAGAATCGCAGAGCTCACAGAGCATTTAAAAGTTAACCCGAAAGATCATCATTCCAGACGTGGTCTTCTTATGATGGTAGGTCAGAGACGTGGTCTTCTTGCATACCTTAAGAAATCTGATCTTGAAGGATACCGTGCTCTTATTGAGAAGTTAGGCATCAGAAAGTAATAGCAGACTTATGGGTGGAGCGCATGATTTCGTGTACTCCACCTTTGTTGTAATTGACAGACGGAAGAAACTTCCGAGACCGCTAAAGTAGGCATGAGTGATCCGGAGCTTACGGGTTCGCGTGTTAACCAACGCGTAGATCATGTTTAGTTTAGTAGTTTCGGCTTCTTCTGTCGCAACATTTAAGAAAAGGAGACGAAGCCATGTTTAAGAGTTTTTCCATGGAACTTGCAGGACGTACCCTTACCGTTGAGGTAGGCCGCGTTGCAAAGCAGGCAAACGGTGCAGCATTCATGCACTACGGCGATACAGTTGTTCTTTCTACCGCAACTGCATCTGACAAGCCGAGAGACGGAATCGATTTCTTCCCGTTAAGCGTAGAATATGAAGAAAAATTATACTCCGTAGGAAAAATCCCGGGCGGATTCACAAAGAGAGAGGGAAAGGCATCCGAGAACGCGACCCTTACTTCCCGTGTTATCGACCGTCCGATGCGTCCGTTATTCCCGAAAGATTACAGAAACGACGTAACACTTGACAACATTGTTATGTCTGTTGACCCGGAGTGCAGCCCGGAGCTCACAGCTATGCTCGGTTCCGCGATCGCTACATGCATTTCCGATATCCCGTTCGACGGTCCGTGTGCAATGACTCAGGTAGGTCTTATTGACGGCGAGTTCATTATCAACCCGACCGCTGCTCAGAAGAAAGTTTCTGACCTTGCTCTTACCGTTGCATCCACAAGAGAGAAAGTTATCATGATCGAGGCCGGCGCAAAGGAAGTTCCGGAGCATACCATGATCGACGCGATCTTCAAGGCACACGAAGTAAACCAGGAGATCATTAAATTCATCGACCGCATCGTTGCTGAGTGCGGTAAAGAAAAGCACACTTACGAGAGCTGCGCAATTCCGGATGAGCTGTTTGCTGCGATCAAAGAGATCGTTCCGCCGGCTGAGATGGAAGAGGCAGTATTTACAGACGAGAAGCAGAAACGTGAGGAGAACATCCGCCAGATCACAGAGCGTCTCGAAGAGGCATTTGCTGAAAACGAAGAGTGGCTTCCGCTTATCGGACAGGCTGTCTACCAGTATCAGAAGAAGACCGTAAGAAAGATGATCTTAAAAGATCACAAGCGCCCGGATGGCCGCCGCATCGACGAGATTCGTCCGTTAGCTGCTGAGATCGATATCCTTCCGCGCGTACATGGTTCCGGTATGTTCACCCGCGGACAGACCCAGATCTTAAACGCCTGCACACTTGCACCGCTTTCCGAGGCACAGCGTCTTGACGGTCTTGATGAGAATGAGACAACAAAGAGATATATGCACCACTACAACTTCCCGTCCTTCTCCGTAGGTGAGACAAAGCCGTCCAGAGGACCGGGACGCCGTGAAATCGGTCATGGCGCTCTTGCTGAGCGTGCCCTTGTACCGGTACTTCCGAGCGAGGAAGAGTTCCCGTACGCGATCCGTACTGTATCTGAGACAATGGAGTCCAACGGTTCCACATCCCAGGCCAGCATCTGTGCATCTACCCTGTCCCTTATGGCAGCAGGTGTTCCGATCAAGACTATGGTAGCCGGTATCTCCTGCGGTCTTGTAACAGGCGAGACAGACGACGATTACATCGTTCTTACCGATATCCAGGGTCTTGAGGACTTCTTCGGAGACATGGATTTCAAGGTAGGCGGTACTCACGAAGGTATCACAGCGATCCAGATGGATATCAAGATCCACGGTTTAACACGCCCGATCATCGAGGAGGCGATCAGACGCTGCCGTGAAGCAAGACTTTACATCATGGATAACATTATGGCTCCGGTTATCAGCGAGCCGAGAAAGACTCTGTCCAAGTACGCTCCGAAGATCACGCAGATCACCATTGATCCGGCGAAGATCGGCGATGTAGTCGGCAAGCAGGGTAAAGTGATCAATAAGATCATCGAGGAGACAGGAGTTAAGATCGACATCACAGACGACGGTGCTGTAAATGTATGCGGTACTGATCAGGAGATGATCGATAAGGCCATCGCTACCATCAGGAACATCGTGACAGATGTTGAGCCGGGTATGATCTACACAGGTAAAGTTGTCCGCATCATGGAATTCGGCGCATTTGTTGAGCTTGCCCCGAACAAGGATGGCATGGTTCATATCTCCAAGCTCTCCGACAAGCGTGTAGCAAAGGTTGAGGATGTTGTCAACATCGGCGATGAGGTTACCGTCAGAGTTGTTGAGGTAGACCGCATGGGAAGAATCAACCTGACCATGAGACCGGAAGATATGACAGCAGACCTTGAGAAGTTAACACGTCCGGAAAGACGCGAGAGAAGCGACCGCCCGGAGAGACGCGATGACAGAAGAGGCGGACGCCGCGACGACAGACGCGAGCGTTCTGAGAAGAAGGAAGATAACGAGTAAGACATGTCAGAGTTCGGTTATGTGCCAGTTTTGTTTACTGCATGACTGAACGGTGCTGCTTACGATAAATACATGGGCCGCAGCCTGCAGCGTTTGCTTTGCAGCCTGCGGCTCATGTTGATTAAAAAAAGATCGGAGAGGAGAAAACTATGACATTTACATATCCTGCCGTATTTACAGAGAAAGAAGATGGGACCGGTTATCACGCATTCTTTCCGGATCTGGAGATGTGTGAGGCGGACGGTGCCGATTTAGAGGACGCTATCGAAAACGCCAGAGATGCAGCCCAGAACTGGATCAGCGTAGAGCTGGAAGAATTCGAGGGCGACCTGCCTTTCGCGACTCATGTAGACGATATTGAGCTTGCAGAGAATCAGGTTGCGAAGCAGATCATGGTAAAGATCAAGTTTTTACCGGACAGCGACTGATGGGATTTTTGCTTTCCAGCTTAAGTTTTCTTACGGTCAGCGCAGCAAGTGGGCAGATCTGCTGAACAGTTACGAATAAGAAACTCATATAAATGGGATCCCCGGAATAGGATTGTAACAAAATCCATGATGGGGATCTTATTTTATGTTCAGACGTTTGCCAAGGCGCGCGAGAAAGGTGCTTACGGTGCTGGGAGTCCTGATGGTGATCTTGGGCGGGATTGCGGCATTTACCGGATGTCAGTCCGGAAATTCTGAGGAGAAGCAGGGAGAAGACCTGGAATTTACAGTCACCGGGGAGGCGGATATCCCGGCGGCATTAAAGGAGCTGATCGACAAAAAGCGGGAAAAACCATTCAAGCTTACATACGCGGACGGGCTGGAAATGTATATCGTCATCGGTGAGGGTCCGCAGAAAGGCGGCGGCTACAGCGTGGCGGTGAAGGAACTCTATGAGACGGATAATTCCATCGTGATCCGCACGGAACTTATGGGACCGGAGGCTGGTGAGGCGAGGGGGACAGAGAACTCGTATCCGGTGCTGATCGTGAAGACAGAGTATCGGGATAAGCCGGTGGTATTTCAGTAAATCCGGAGGGTCGTGTTTTGCTTACAAATGCGTTTCCTTATATTGTGTAATCGGAAATTACTTTATATAGGTAAGACAGACTCGATATTTTGCACTGATGTATTGAGTTAACGCTTTACTTTGATAATCATTTCTGCTAGAATACATGTAATCAGCCATAAATGTCCTAACGGCAGATGTGGAACGTGACCGATTGACCGAAATGATCTGATGTGAAGAAATTCGGACACACAATATGGGCAGAATACGTATGATAGACAGAGAAAATATGTCTTAAAAGATTACAACGGGATGGCAGAGGAGAGGAAAAACATGTTGTTGAAAGATATCTGGCTTGATGTAAAGGCGGTTCAGGAGAGAGATCCGGCGGCGAGAAGCGCGCTGGAGGTCCTGCTTTTATACCAGGGAGTCCATGCCCTGATCTGGCACCGGATCGCTCACTGGTTCTGGACCCACAATATGCGGTTCCTCGGCCGTCTGATCTCCCAGATCGCCAGATTTTTCACTCTGATCGAGATCCATCCGGGCGCGGTCCTGGGACGTGGGATCCTCATCGACCACGGCTGCGGCATCGTCATCGGCGAGACCACGGTGGTGGGGGATAACTGCACGATCTACCAGGGCGTGACGTTGGGCGGTGTCGGAACAAAGAAGGGAAAACGCCATCCGACCATCGGAAACAATGTCCTCATCGGAGCCGGAGCGAAGATCCTCGGCGCCTTCGAGGTGGGTGACAACTGCCAGATCGCGGCGAACGCGGTCCTTTTAAAGCCCCTGGAGGAGAACAGTACCGCAGCCGGAATCCCCGCGAGACAGGTCAAAAAGGACGGTGTGCCGGTGAAAGATCCGTCAAAGAAGATCAACACGGAACACATCTGCAAGATGCAGGAGACCATCGACGAGCTGGAGCGCCGGGTAAAAGAGCTGGAGAAGGAGCTGGAAAAGGCGAAGGAGGAGCTGTAGCAGAATAGATCTAAGCAGCAGTACAACCGGAGGACCTTTAAGCAGACCTGCGGATGTGCTGCATTGAGCGAAAAGAAGCCCAGGCCGCCAGACTGAAAGTAACAACGGGCGTAACTGTTCAGTAGGTCTGCGCACTTGCTGCGCTGACCGTAAGAAAACATAGGCTGGAGGGCAAAAATCCCATCAGCGAAGCTGATCTGGAATGGATTTTTGCGTGTAACTATGAAGGTACTGAATAGTTACCAACGGGCATAAAATAATAACTGCCATCATACAATTTCCTAAAGCATGGCTTTGGAAAGGTATGGTGGCGTTTTTATGATGGAACTTTTGAAGAAACATATCCACATGAACCGTCGCAGGGGGAACGTCACGTCCCAGATGACCCTGGATGACGATTTCAATGTGCCGGATTCTATGGATGATGTGGAAGAACTGATCATGGAGAACGGGGAGGTAAAAATCGAGTCGGTGAAGAACCCCGGCGAGAAGGCGGAGATCAGTGGAAAACTGGAATTCCGGATCCTGTACCGGCGGCCCGGCGGAGAACTCACAGCTCTTGCCGGCAGCATCCCGTTTACGGAGACCGTACATATGCCGGGGCTTGCGGAGAATGACTATGTGCAGGCGGGCTGGGAGCTGGATGACCTGAATGTGAGTCTCATCAACTCGAGAAAACTGAATGTCAAGGCGTTAGTGACCCTGGAACTCAAGGCGGACGAGATCCGGGACATGGAGACGGCGTCGGACGTGAAATTCGACGGTGAGGTGGAGGTATTGAAGAAGACGCTGACCGTGGCTGCCATCGCCGTTCGGCGGCGGGACACGTTCCGGGTGCGGGAAGTCCTTACGATCCCTGGAAACGACCCGGACGCGGAGACGCTTTTGTGGCAGGATATGCGGCTTCAGGATGTGGAGACGAAGCCCCTCGACGGGAAGATCCATATCAGCGGCGATCTTCTGGTATTTGCAGTCTACTCTGCGGGCGGCGGGCAGATGCCGGTGCAGTGTTTCGAGGAGACTGTGCCGTTTTCCGGGGATGTGGAGCTCACAGAATCTGCGGAGGACATGATCCCGTTTATCACGGTGAAGTTAGTGCACCGGGATATGGAACTGCAGCCGGATTCCGACGGGGAGATGCGGGAGATATCCGTGGACGCGGTCATGGAACTGGACATCAGGCTCTACGAGGAAGAGCAGGTGGAGCTTCTCGGGGACCTCTATGCCCTGGACCGGGAGGCGGTTCCGGAGACCGGGACGGTGTGCTTTGATACGCTGGCAGTGCGGAACCAGGTGAAGACGAAGATCCAGGAGAAGGTCCAGCTCACCGGAAGGCAGCGGATCCTGCAGGTATGCCACAGCGACGGGGACGTGAAGATCGATGAGGTCCAGATCAAGGAGGACGGAATCCACATGGACGGGGTCCTGGAGATCCGGCTTTTATACCTGACGGCGGATGACCAGGCACCTGTGGGGGCAGCGTCGGAGGTGCTGCCGTTCCATCTGATGGCAGCCGCGGATGGTCTGACGCAGGATGTGGTATATGAGATTGAACCGGGGATCTCCGGGCTTACAGCTGTCATGGCAGGCGGGGACGCCGTGGAGGTGAAGGCTCAGATCACGGCGGATGTGCTGGTGTTAAAGCCTGTCTGCGAGCAGACGGTCCTGAGCGTGGCGGAGGAACCTTTGGATACGGAGCGGCTCAAAAAAATTCCGGGGATCATCGGATATGTGGTGAAGCCGGGGGACAGTCTCTGGAAGATCGCCAGGATGTTCCACACAAGCGTAGAACGGATCATGGAGCTAAACCACCTGTCAGACAGCACGATCCGGCCGGGCGACAGGCTGATTTTAGTGAAAACGGTGCAGGGATAGAGCTGGTTCCGCGTGTGACTGTTGTCCGGTGCTGCTTTTTATTGAAAAAACAAGTGCAAAATGCGGCAATGTGTGATTTTCCCCGAATGTCTGGTTGCAATTCGGGGAAAATTTTATATAATGGTATGAGTGGGATTTTCTGCTCGCAGCAAAATGACATTGGTCAGGAGCGACAGAATGTTATGGAATATGCCAGAATCGGAAACAGAAGAATGCTCCTGTAACGTTCTGAAAACTGCGGCATAAAATAACAGTACCACAGAAAATCACATCTAAGGCATCCCGATGCTTTCATATAGATTCCGCGGGCTCAGGCTTTCGGAGAACGGTGATGGATTCCATGGTCCCATTGCCGTTTACATAACATGTAAAGTGTCAGAGAGCAGGGAATGTCGGGGCAGGATACAGGCGGGTGCCGGTATCGCCGTGAAATGGAGAAAACATGAACTATACATATCTTCTGGAATGTTCGGACGGGACACTCTACTGCGGCTGGACAAATGACCTGGAAAAAAGGGTGAAGGCGCACAATTCCGGGCGCGGGGCGAAGTACACGAAGTCCAGACGGCCGGTGCGGCTTGTGTGGTATGAGACTTTCGAGACGAAGGAAGAGGCGATGAGCCGGGAAGTGAAGGTAAAACAGCTTTCCCGGAATCAGAAGGATGAACTGGTGGCCCATGGGACGGTTGAGAAGCCGATTTCCTGAAAAGCCCCGTAAGCGTGCGGCAGAGCATTGTTTATTGCGCTGGCCGCAGGAAAACATCACATATAAGGCAGAAATGCATCGATTTTTGAAATGGATTTTTGCTAGTATCTGTGAGAAAACCGGACAGATACGGAATACAGGGAGAAAATATTTATGATTTGTACTTTTAAAAAGAAACTGGCAAAGGTGCTCTGCGGCGTGCTCGTGTTTACCCAGCTGGGAACGATGCAGGCTTTCGCGAGACCCGACTGGCCATCCGACACGGGAATCGAGGCGGAGGCGGGAGCTGTCATGGACGTGGACACCGGAACGATGCTTTTCGGACAGAACAGCCATGTGGAATACTATCCGGCGAGTATCACAAAGATCCTCACAGCCCTCGTGGTCCTGGAACATGCGGACCTCACTGACACGGTCACTTACTCGGACAAGGCCATGAACTCCGTGGAGGTGGACAGCGGAAATAAGCTGAGTCTCGTGGCGGGAGACACTATGACTGTTGAGGACTGCCTGTACGCGCTGCTTCTTGCATCCGTCAACCAGGCGGCAAACGCCCTGGCGGAACACGTGGCAGGCAGTATTCCGGACTTTGTTGACATGATGAACGCGAAGATCTCGGAGCTTGGATGCACGGAGAGCCATTTCGCGAACCCATCGGGCCTCAACAACGATGACCAAGTGGTTACAGCGTTTGATATGACGAAGATCGCGGCTGCGGCCTACAGTAACCCGAAGCTTCTGGAGATCAGTTCCGCGAAGTCATGGAAGGTGGGACCGACGACGAACAACCCGGACGGGGCCAGTGTGCGGAATGAGCACCGTCTCGTGATCACGGAGGACACTTCCAGCGAGTATTACTGCCCGGAGGCGGTGGCAGGAAAGACCGGATATCTCTTAAAAGCAGGAAACACGCTTGTTACATACGGTGAGAAGGACGGAAGACGTGTTGTATCCGTCATCTTAAAGGGAAGTCCGAGACAGTATTTCATTGATGGAAAATCGTTGCTGCAGTTTGGCCTGAACCGGTTCCAGAACGTGGATATCGCGGAGAATGAGACGAGATATGTCACAGGAGAGGACCAGGTGGATGTAAACGGGACAAGCTATGCGCCGTCCGACCTGGCGATCCAGACAGGAAAGAAGATCACACTTCCGAAGGACACCACATTCGCGGATGCGGAATTAAGTCTCGGCGCAGTTCCGGACGGAGCGCCGGAGGGAACGGTCGGAGTGCTCAACTACATTTACAATGAGAGAAAGATCGGCTCCGCGTACCTGATGACGAAGGCGGGGGCGGAAGCACTTGCGGCTGCTGAGGCAGCAGGAGGGGCCGAGACCACTGCAGCGGAAGAAACGTCCGGGGAGAGCACAGACGCTGCGGATCCGTCAGCAGATGACGAGAGCACTGAGGCTGAGACGGAGACCATGGGTGAGGCAGATGTGACCACGGCGGCAGATGACGCGGACAATGCGTCGGATCAAGCCGGCAGCAATGATGTGAAGACCGGATTCCCTGTGAAGATCCTCCTGATCGTGATCGGAATCCTCGTAGCAGCAGCAGCCCTGACCGGCGGTGGTATCTGGTTCATGATCCAGAACAACAGGAAAGAGGCGGAAGCAGAAGCACTTCGCCGCGAAAAGAGAAGACAGCGTCTCGTGGCCGAAGGCGGTGACGCTGAGGCCGAGTTCAACAGACTGCTTGAAGAGAAGCGGAAGCGGGACGAGGAGAGACGAAAGAGATAGAAGAGAGAAAGCGGCTGGATCAATTGTGATCAAGCCGCTTTTCTGATATACTGGAAATGAAGTTGGTTTTACGCGGCAGCCACATATCCGTACATCATCATGTAATGGCAGAAGCTTCCGCCCATGACGAAGAGATGGAAGATCTCGTGGGAGCCGAAATTTTTATGCTTTGAGTTGAAGATCGGTAATTTCAGTGCATAGATCACACCGCCGATGGTATAGATGATGCCGCCGGCGAGAAGCCATGCGAAAGCGGCAGGTGTGAGAGCGGCAACGATCTGGCGGATCGCCATGATGCATACCCAGCCCATCGCGATGTAGATCACGGAGGAGAACCACTTCGGGCAGTTGATCCAGAGGGCATTGATGATGATGCCTACGATGGCGATGCCCCAGACAAGGGACAGCATCCGGTAGCCGGACTTATTTCCGAGGACGATCAGGCACACCGGTGTGTAGGTTCCGGCGATCAGGATGAAGATCATCATGTGGTCGATTTTCCGAAGGATCTTATTGACATGCTCAGAAATGTCGAAGGTGTGGTAGACCGTGCTTGCGGCGTAGAGCAGGATCATGCTGACGATGAAGACGCTCAGGGCCTTTAGGTGCATGGTTCCGGGGACGGATGCGGCCTTGATTAAAAGCGGCGTCGCGGCAACCATTGCGGTCAGCATTGCGATAAAGTGAGTCAGCGCGCTTCCGGGATCTTTTATTTTCAGTTCCATAATCATTCCTCCAATCATGCGGGATAGCCTGTGTTGAACAGGGAAAATATTGGAAATCAGAATGTGCGTGACTGTATGAAATGAATTAGTCCGATATGGATCTGCGATAATAGGTTGTGGCGGACAAATTTCAGATCATTGCAGCAAATGAACGCAGGGTCTGGTTTCAAAGTTAAAGTGAATATTTAAAATACGACATGTAGTTTTAAAAACTACTTATCACGTTTGGATATACTATACCACTTACGATAAAAATATGCAAGGGGAAATATTTTGATGTTAAAAGTATTATATGAGGACGACGAGATCCTGGTGGTCATAAAGCCTGCGGGCGTGGAATCCCAGGCTGCGAAGCGGTTCGCACCGGATATGGTCAGCGAGGTGAAAAAACACCTGGTTATCAACAAATCATGCACACCGGGGAAGGAACCTTATGTGGGAGTTATCCACAGACTGGACAAGCCTGTGTCCGGCGTGATGGTGTACGCGAAAACGAAACGGGCGGCAGCGGCTTTAAGTGAGCAGGTTCAGAGCCATAAGATGAAAAAAATCTACACAGCAGTTGTCCACGGAAGACCTGTGAATATGGTGGATAACTATGTGGATTATACGGTGAAAACACCGGACGGGAATTATTCACAGGTTGTGGATAAGGGGATAACCGGCGCGAAAAAGGCGGAGCTGTCCTATGAAGTCTTAAAGACGATCGACGGGAAAATAGCCGGAATGCCGGAAACGGAGCTGAGTCTGGTGAGAATTTCTCTGAAGACTGGACGCCATCATCAGATTCGTGTACAGATGGCGTATCATGGGACGCCGTTGTATGGGGATATGAAATATGGAGTGCCTGTGGGAACTGCCAAACTTGATAAGAAAGAGAATGCAGACCAGGGAACCATGAAGGCAGCAGGAAATAGAAATATGCCGGGTATCAGAACAGCAGGAAATATGGGAAGTGGAAGAGAGTCGATCGCACTCTGCGCTTCATCGCTGAATTTTTTTCATCCGGTGACGAAGAAAGAAATGACGTTTGAGATAGAACCGGTCGGAGGGGCATTTCAGTTGTTTCAAGTTTGATCCTGGTTGGGCTGTTTTCGGCTGCAGGTTGTGACATTGGTAACTGTGGAGGTGAATATCTTTAGATTCAAAGGTCGAGGCTTGTAAATGATCATGTTCTGCTAAGAACCATGGAAAAAACAGATTATGGAATCGTCCCGATGAGCGCATATCGCGGGAATTTCCGCCCATACTATGAGCAGTACAAAGGAAGTACAAATCAGAAAACGGGTGATTCCATGGTAAGTCCTGAGAAAAAACTGAAGAAATTTCTACTGATTCTGGGAATCACGGGTGCGGTATACGGAGCGTTTCGTTATCTTTTACCCCTCGTGGTTCCCTTTTTATGTGCGTATGGGACGGCGCTATTTCTGCGTCCGTCGGTCAGGTTCCTCTCGAACCGCATTGCGGTGCCGTTTCGGGGGGAGATGCACCATCTGCCGGTGTCGCTTGTCGGCGGGATCGAACTTCTGGTGATGTCATGCCTTGTTTTCGGATTCCTCTACGCGGGCGGCAGCATGGCGGTGAGCCAGACGGGGCTTTTTATCCGGAGATTTCCGGACTGGCTTTCCGCCCTTGATCTGCGGCTTACGGATACCTGCCGCCTCCTGGAGCAGAAGATGGGGCTCAAGGCGGACGCTCTGGTGGAGCTTGCGGGGAGAGCAGTGGAAGAGGTCCGGCAGATGTTTAAAAATTCCACAATGCCAGTGCTCATGGACCGCTCCGTGTCTGCGCTCCGCGTGGCTGGCGCCGGGATCGTCCTTTTCTTTATCTATTTTGCCGCAGTACTCCTGACACTGCAGGAGATGGATGACATCAGGGAAAAGCGGAGCAGGTCCGCATTCCGGCGGGAATTTCTCGTAGTGGGAGAGCGGATCGCATCCGTGGTGAGCGCGTGGCTGAAGACCCAGGCGTTTATTCTGTTCCTAACAAGTGCCGTGTGTATCTTTGGACTGGCAGTGATCGGAAATCCCTATTCGTTTTTGTTTGGCTGCGGGATCGGGATCCTGGACGCACTGCCGGTATTGGGGGCCGGGACTGTGCTGATTCCGTGGGGAGTCGCGCTGCTGTTTCAGAAGGCGTGGAAAAAGGCTGCGGTGATCTTCGGCATCTATGTGGTCTGCTACTTTCTGCGTCAGATCTCAGAGGCGAGACTGATGGGGAAGCAGGTGGGGCTTTCGCCGCTGGGATCGCTGGTATCCATGTATGTGGGACTTAAATTGTTTGGATTGTCGGGGCTGATCCTGGGACCGGTGGGAGTGCTGCTGATCGGGGATCTGGTGCGGATGTATGAGGAACAGGGGAGCTGAAAAGACAGATTGTCTTGTGAAAAACACTATGATACAATGGGAACAGCAATCAGTTTACCCGTAAAAGAGGAGAACATCTATGACAGAAGATAACTTCACAATAAGAAAAGCATCCCCAGCTGATCTCCCACGGATCCACGGGATCTACGCCGCTGCCCGCCAGTTCATGCGTGACCACGGGAACTTCAGCCAGTGGGACGGCGAGGACGCCCCGGAGCATCTTCTCCCGGGGGACATCGAGGCAGGAAATTTATATGTTCTGGAAGAAAACGGCGTGATCCATGCCGTCTTCGCCTTCATCATCGGCGCTGACCCATGCTACGCTGTGATCGAGCAGGGCGCCTGGAAGGCAGACACCCCGTACGCTGCCGTCCACCGCGTCGCAAGCGACGGTACGGTCCACAACATCCTGGGCCGGATCATGGACTTCGCCAAGTCGAAGATATCCCACATCCGGATCGACACCCACGAAAACAACAAGGTCATGCAGAGAGCGCTTGAAAAACAGGGATTTGAGAGATGCGGAATTATCTATGTCCCGGACGGAACGCCGCGGATTGCGTTTGAGTGGGGCAGGTAATCATGATGCAGATGAAAGACACCGAATAGACCATCTGGTTTAGGAGGTGTCTTTTTTGTACAGATAATTGTTAACTGAATAAATATAGAAGGTTGACAATGCGAAAATTCTATGTTATGCTCCTACAAGTCCATCTTTGCAATACCACCCGGGTTCTGAAGACAGCAGCCGCTGTTTCAGAAGGTATGGAAAGAACGGAAGAGTGATGCGCATGTACAGGAAAAGGGAAATGCTTCAGATTTCTTGAGCAACCAGAAAATTCAGGAGGAAATAATTTTGAAACATATGAAAACGAAAGACCTTGTGCTGTGCGCAATGTTTGTGGCATTGATCGCGGTAGGGGCATTTATCAAAGTTCCTGTTCCGGTGGTTCCGTTTACACTTCAGTTTTTATTTACGATGCTGGCGGGGCTGCTGCTGGGTCCTGTGAACGGGGCGCTGGCGGTCGTGGTTTATATTGTTCTGGGACTTGTGGGACTTCCGATCTTCACCCAGGGCGGTGGACCGGGCTATATCTTTCAGCCGAGCTTCGGCTACATCATCGGATTCGCTGTGGCAGCCTATGTGACAGGACGGATCGCGAATGAGAAGAGCCGTCCTGGTTACAGACGCCTGCTGGCGGCAGATTTCATTGGACTCTTTATCGTGTATGCATTTGGAATGGTTTACTATTATGTGATCAGCAATTTCGTCATAAATACGCCGATCGGTCTTTGGCCGTTGTTTTTATACTGCTTTTTACTGGCGGTTCCGGGAGATATTGCACTGTGCATTCTGGCGGCAGTCATCGGAAAACGGATGATCCCGATGATCAAAGAAGGGAGACTGGGATAGGGAATGAGCAGAAATATTTTTATTACAGGAACGGGAACGGATGTTGGAAAAACGTATGTGACGGGATTGATCGTGAAAAAACTTCGGGAGAGCGGCGCGGACGCGGCCTACTATAAGGCTGCCATGAGCGGCAATGAGAGACGGCCGGATGGCAGCCTGATCCCGGGGGACGCGCTCCAGGTAAAAAACATGTCCGGAATCCGCCAGTCCCTTGAGAAAATGTGTCCATATGTCTACGAGACAGCTGTCTCCCCGCACCTGGCATCACGGATCGAGGGAAATCCAGTCCGGATGGAGACTGTGCTGGCGGGCTTTCAGAAGGTCTGTGAGGAGTACGAGTATGTGACGATGGAGGGAAGCGGCGGAATCCTCTGCCCGCTCTGCTTTGATGAGGCGGATATCCGCCTGCCGGAGGTAGTCAAAGCCTGCGGTCTTGGGTGTCTGATGATCGCGGACGCGGGGCTTGGCACGATCAACGGTGTGGCGCTGACCGCGTACTACCTCAAAGAGCAGGGAATCCCGTTGAAGGGGATCATTTTCAATCACTATAAGCAGGGAGATGTGCTCCATGAGGACAACCGGAAAATGTGCGAGTATTATACAGGAGTTCCTGTGGTTGCCTGTGTGGCGGACGGTGACACGGAGCTTTCCATGGACGCGGAGGATTTGAAAGCGCTGTATGAGACTGCGGAAAAATGACCGTGAATATGCCGAAATTATGTAGGAAGCGATAAGTGCGGACGTACTCCCGGGAATCCCACCCGCAGCAGCGGGGCAGGAAAGGGACCGGGGAGTCCATGTTAAGATGAAGGAGAAGAAAACGATGATCTGGTATCCATATGAACAGTTAAAAACAATGAAGGCGCCCTACGAGATCGTGGACGCGAACGGGGTATATCTCTATACGAAAGATCAGAAGATGATCGATTCGGTCTCATCCTGGTGGAGCGTGATCCACGGATATAAGCACCCGGTGATCAACCAGGCGATCATCTCCCAGGTGGAGAAGTTTTCCCATGTCATGCTGGGCGGGCTGACCCACGAACCGGCGAGAAAGCTGTCAGAGAAACTGGCGTCCTGGCTGCCGGGGGATCTGGATTACTGCTTCTTTTCCGATTCCGGCAGTGTGGCGGTGGAAGTGGCGTTAAAAATGGCGCTGCAGTATTATATGAACCGGGGAGATGAGAAGCGGACCATGATCCTGGCCCTGGAGCATGCCTACCACGGCGACACCTTTAAGACGATGGAAGCGGGAGACGATGAGGATTACCATTTCGTGCTGAAAGCTTACGGGGCAAGCCCGTATGTGGTCCATATTCCGACGGAGATCACGGCCCTGGAAGAGGCCTTTGAAAAGTATCATGACAGACTGAACTGTGTGCTGGTGGAACCGCTTTTACAGGGGGCGGGCGGCATGCGGATGTATGACGTTTCCTTCTTAAAGAAGGCGAGAGAGCTTTGTGACCAATACGGTGTCCTTCTGGTCTTCGATGAGGTGGCGACTGGATTTGGCCGGACCGGCAATCGTTTCGTGGCGGATCTGGTCCTCCCGGATATTCTGGTTCTCGGAAAGGCACTGACAGGCGGATATATCGGTCATGCTGCCACCGTGGCAAACCGGAAAGTATTTGAGGGCTTCTACGATGATGTTCCGGAACATGCCCTGATGCATGGACCGACATTTATGGGAAATGCGCTGGCGTGCAGCGCGGCCCTGGCATCGATCGAACTGTTCGAGACCCAGAACTACATGGAAAAGATCAAAAGGATCGAAGCTGTGACCCGCCGCGAGATGAAGGGCTTCACAGACCCCAGGATCCGCGAAGTCCGGATCATGGGTGGTTGCGTCTGCGTCGAAGTCTACGATCCGGCCGTATTAAAAGGATATCAGGAGTATGCCTGCAAGAGAGGTGTGTTCAGCCGTCCGTTCTTAAACTACCTCTACGCAATGGTGCCGTATGTGATCCAGGAGAACGAGCTGGTGCAGGTGCTTCAGTGTATGAAGGATTGGTTTGCGAGATAGGAATGCGGACAGTAAATACAGTACAGAACAAACATTCGGTTTGTTCTGTACTTTTTTTAGCTTGAATGCTATACTGGACAGGTAATATACTAAGAATGAAACGATTCCGTACATTCATAGCCTGGGGCGGAGAGATGTTCCAGATCGGCTTCGCCGTTGGGATTTTTGCACTGCTTCTAATAATATCATGGATAGGTCAGGAGAAATCATATGGATCATTTTGAATTAGTATCAGAATACCAGCCCACCGGAGATCAGCCGCAGGCGATCGAGCAGCTGGTGAAGGGATTTAAAGAGGGGAATCAGTTTGAGACGCTGCTTGGCGTGACCGGATCCGGTAAGACGTTTACGATGGCGAATGTGATCCAGCAGCTGAATAAGCCGACGTTGGTGATCGCTCACAATAAGACGTTGGCGGCGCAGCTTTATTCGGAGATGAAAGAGTTTTTCCCGAACAATGCGGTGGAATACTTTGTCTCCTATTATGATTACTATCAGCCGGAGGCGTATGTGCCGTCTACGGATACCTATATTGAGAAGGATTCCGCGATCAACGATGAGATCGATAAGCTGCGCCACTCTGCGACGGCGGCACTGTCGGAGCGGAATGATGTGATCATCGTGGCCTCCGTGTCCTGTATTTACGGCTTAGGAAGCCCGATCGATTATAAGAACATGGTGATCTCCCTGCGCCCGGGAATGGAGAAGGACAGGGATGAGGTGATCCATAAGCTGATCGACATCCAGTACACGAGAAATGAGATGGATTTCAAGCGCGGAAGCTTCCGGGTAAGAGGTGATGTGCTGGAAGTATTTCTGGCTTATTCTGGAAGCGAGGCGTACCGGATCGAGTTCTTCGGGGACGAGGTGGACAGGATCATGGAGATCGAGGCGCTGACCGGAGAGGTGAAAGCGCAGCTGGAACATGTGGCGATCTTCCCGGCGTCCCACTATGTTGTACCGAAAGAAAAGATGATGCGGGCAACGGAAAATATCCTTGCGGAAATGAAAGAACAGGTAACCTTTTTTAAGAGTGAGGACAAGCTTCTGGAGGCACAGAGAATCGCGGAACGGACAAATTTTGATGTGGAGATGATGAGAGAGACAGGCTTCTGTTCGGGAATCGAGAACTATTCCCGTCATCTTGTGGGATCTGCACCGGGACAGCCGCCGTGTACGCTGCTCGACTATTTCCCTGATGATTTCCTGATCATCGTGGACGAGTCTCATATCACGCTTCCGCAGGTCCGCGGCATGTATTTCGGTGACCGGTCGAGAAAGAAGACACTGGTGGATTATGGATTCCGCCTGCCGTCTGCCCTGGATAACCGCCCATTGAATTTTGAGGAGTTTGAGACCCATATCAATCAGATGATGTTCGTGTCCGCAACCCCGTCCACTTATGAGGCGGACCATGAACTTCTCCGCGCGGAGCAGATCATCCGCCCGACAGGACTTCTTGATCCGGAGATCTCCGTGCGGCCAGTGGAGGGACAGATCGATGATCTTGTGGGAGAGATCAATAAAGAAGTAGAAAAACATAACAAGGTCCTGATCACAACGCTTACAAAGCGTATGGCGGAAGATCTTACGGATTATATCAGGGAAGCCGGGATCCGCGTAAAATATCTGCACTCGGATATCGACACATTGGAGCGCGCCGAGATCATCCGCGATATGCGTCTGGATGTCTTTGATGTTCTTGTGGGAATCAACCTCCTCAGAGAGGGACTCGATATCCCGGAGATCACACTTGTGGCGATCCTGGATGCGGATAAGGAAGGATTCCTCCGTTCGGAGACATCCTTGATCCAGACGATCGGACGTGCCGCGCGAAACGCCGAAGGCCATGTGATCATGTATGCGGATTCCATTACTGATTCCATGCGGGCCGCCATCGACGAGACGAACCGCCGACGTGAGATCCAGCAGAAGTACAATGAGGAGCACGGAATCACTCCGCAGACCATAAAGAAAGCGGTCCGTGATCTGATCGCAATCTCCAAGGCTGCCAGTGCCGGCGAAGAAGAGTTCAGGAAAGATCCGGAATCCATGGACGCAAGGGAACTGGAGAAGCTTGCAAAGGAACTCACAAAGAAGATGCGCCAGGCGGCAGCAGAACTGAATTTCGAAGAGGCCGCAAAGCTGCGTGACCGGATGAAGGAAGTGAAGCAGATGCTGCTGGAACTGGAGAAAAATTAAGATGATTGGTAACTACTGCCCGCACCGGGCGGACGAATGTGCCAGGATACACTTATTGACAATTATTCTCAACAAGAATACAATATTTCCAGATGACAGAGTCGGCTCTGTCAATTATGATAATGAAGGATGGACACAGGATGAAACTATATGAAGGAAATATTGGCGCGACATATATGGTCGAGTCAGTCCATGTGGATGAGGCAATTAACCGGCGTTTAGAGGCGCTGGGGGTAAATGAGAATACGCCTCTTCTTGTGATGAATAAGAAAAACAGCGGAACCATGATCATCAAAGTCCGTGGAACCCGCCTTGCACTGGGAAGAAGAATTACCGGTGGAATTGAGGTAAAAGAGGAGGCGGTATCATGAGCACAGGAGAGAGACCGATCACGGTCTGTTTTGTAGGAAATCCGAACTGTGGAAAGACTACGCTGTTCAATGCATTTACGGGAGCAAAATTAAAGGTCGCAAACTGGCCCGGCGTTACGGTCGAGCGGATGGAAGGAGAGACGAGCTATAAAGGACAGAAGATCCGTGTGATCGATACGCCGGGAATCTACAGCCTTACTTCGTATACAATGGAGGAACTCGTCACAAGAAGGTGCATCGAGGAAGATGGCGTGGACGTAATTATCAACGTTGTAGACGCATCATCTCTGGAGCGGAACCTTTATCTGACGCTGCAGCTTTTAGAATTAAAGAAACCAGTCATTCTGGCTCTCAATATGATGGATATCATCGAAGAGCGTGGAATGGAGATTGACCTTCACAGACTTCCTGAGATGCTTGGCGGGATTCCTGTGGTTCCAGTCTCCGCGAGAAAGCGCACAGGACTTGACGTGCTGATGCACGCTGTGGTACATCATTATGAGGAAGGTCCCCAGGGCGTGATCGTCCGCTATGACAGGGAGATCGAGGATCGGATCCAGCGGGTAGAAGACCTTCTGCGGGAGAAGTATCCGGATCTCACAAATCTGCGCTGGCATGCGATCAAGATGCTCGAATATGACAAGGAAGTCCTGAAGGACCATCCGGTCGAACTGAAACAGATCGTGCCGAGAAGCTTCGAAAAAGAGATTATCAATGAAAAATACGATTACGTGGAATCGGTAATCAAGGAATGTCTGTTTAATAAAGAAGAAAAATCACATATGACAGATCAGGTGGATAAGATCCTGACTCATCCGATCCTGGGAATTCCAGCGTTCTTTGGAATTATGGCATTAGTCTTTTTCCTGACATTCACAGTCGGGGATTTTCTGAAAGGATACTTTGAACAGGGACTGGAACTGCTGTCGCTCGGTGTTTTGTCCGGGCTTCATTCAGCGGGAGCTTCCGACTGGGTGATCTCCCTGGTCGTTGATGGTGCGTTGGCGGGAGTTGGAGGAATCCTGACATTTCTTCCAAACATCTTTATCCTTTTCCTTGCGCTTGCGTTCCTGGAGGACAGCGGATACATGGCAAGAGTCGCCTATGTCATGAATGAGACTATGGGGATGGTCGGACTTTCCGGCCGTGCGTTTCTGCCGATGCTGCTGGGATTTGGATGCACAGTTCCCGCGGTCATGGCGACCAGGGCGCTGGAGAATCAGAGAGACCGCTTGAAGACGATCCTTATCACGCCGTTTATGTCCTGCTCAGCGAGACTTACGATCTATGTTTTGCTGGCGGATATGTTCTTCCCGAAATCGGCAATGTTAGTGGCATATTCCCTTTATCTGGTGGGAGTTGCCATGGCGATCCTCATCGCGCTTATCGTACATAGAATGACAGACAATAATACAGAGAATGCTCTCCTGATCGAACTTCCGGAATATAAGATCCCGAATCTCAGAACTGTGGCGATCTATGTCTGGGAAAAAATAAAAGATTACCTGACAAAGGCGGGGACAACGATCTTCCTGGCATCGATCATCCTGTGGTTTGTCATGAATGTGGGACCGGCGGGATTTATTTCTGATGTGGCGGACAGCTTTGCGGCAAAATTCGGACAGATCCTTGTGCCGGTACTAAAGCCGGTTGGTCTTGGAAGCTGGCAGATTGCGGTAGCATTGATCTCCGGAATCTCCGCAAAGGAGGTCGTTGTTTCGAGTATGTCCGTCCTTTATGGGATCGGCAATATCAATTCGGCAGCGGGAATGGCGGAACTCTTAGGAATCCTTGGGGGAACAGGATTCACGGCAGTGAACGCTTATGCGCTCATGGTATTCTGCCTTCTCTATACACCGTGTATTGCGACGATCGCAACGATCAAGAGGGAAACACAGTCCTGGAGATGGACACTTGGGATGGTCATGTTCCAGCTTGTGCTTGCCTGGTCGGCGGCATTTCTTGTATTCCAGATCGGAAGCCACCTGTTCTGATCAAAAAATTGAAAACTATAACTGCTTCCACACGGACAGAAGATCTACAATAGTGGGTCTTGCGGCAAATGTGTTATATAGCAGTTATACAAAGATAAAGGGGTTAAAAGGGGTAATAAATGAACGAAAAAACACTGCTGGAAGCTGTGGTGCTGGCGGGGGAACTCATGCTTGTCAGCGGAGCGGAGATCTACAGGGTGGAAGACACCATGAATCACATGCTGAAACGATCGGAGTACGAACAGACGGAAACGATCGTATATGGAACGGGAATCTTCGTCACGCTGAGCGATCCAAATAAGGAACCACTGACCCGTGTCAAGCGTGTTGCGGCCAGATGCACCAGTATCAACCGGATCTGCCTGGTAAACGATGTATCTCGCCATTTCTGTGAGGGAAAGATCACGGTGGAGGAGGCGTTAAGGCAGCTGCAGGAGATCCAGGCACCAACGACGATCCAGTATGACTGGCTGACCCAGGGACTGGGATATGTTGGTGTTTCGGCATTCTTTGCGCCTATGTTCGGCGGCTCCATGGGAGACTTTCTGGCGGCAACGGTAGTCGGTGTCTGTCTTGCGATAGCCGCATGGATTGGAAAAGCCTTGAAATTCAACGATTTCTGCTTTAACGCGTTTGGAGCGTTTGTGCTTGCGTTTTCAGCCATGACGATCTGCCACTCTTATCCGGGACTGAATTCAGATACGATTATCGTCAGCGCTGTCATGCCGCTTGTCCCGGGCGTAACGTTTACAACGGCGATCCGTGATACCTTAAATGGGGACTACGCAGCCGGATCCGCCAGAATTCTGGAAGCGATCGTTGTGGGACTTGCAGTTGCGTTTGGAGTTGGTGCGGGACTTCTTGTAGCCCGCAGCATGGAAGGAGGACTCTTATGATCATACAGGTATTCAGCGCGTTCTGGGCGGTCGCGATGTTCTCCATTCTGACGGAGACTCCGAAAAAGTTCCTTCCGTACGCGGCTTTTTCCGGCGGATTTGCCTGGTGGGCATATTTAGTGATCAATAATCTGACTCATTCAACACTCCAGGCCGCGTTCTTTTCGATCCTCGCGGTAGCATTTTTGAGCCATATTCTTGCCAGGATCATGAAAGCACCGGTGACGGTATTCCTCATCGCAGGAATCCTTCCGTCTGTGCCTGGAGCAGGAATCTACCGTACAGTATATTACCTGATCCAGGGAGACCAGACACTTTCAACCCATTACCTAATCTCGACGCTTCACACGGCAGGCGCGATCGCTCTGGCAATCTTTATCACAGATTCTGTTGTCAACCTTGTACATCTTTATCATGAAGGAAGTCATGCGAGACGAAATTGAAGGCGGTAGAATGTGTGCTGTGCAGCAACGTTTGCCTGCACTTAAACACATGTAGCCGGGTCTACGGAAGAACCACAAGGAACTTCCGTAAAGATCTGCAGGTTATCCGTTTCCCTGCGATACAGGTACATGTTATCAGAGAGAAAGTCTTCCGGCTGGATCGATTCGCGGTTGACATTTTTGATCGTATTGCAGAAAACATGATAATCAGGTTCCGTAAAATTTTCTGAATCAGCGATGATCAGGACCTCGTGGATACTGGATGGAAGGATGAGAAGATCACTTCCAAACTCGTCCGCGAGGTCTTTTAATTTATCAGGATAGAGGACGCAGGCGGCACCGTTGTGCGCGGCATCGTTCGTGAGGACATAGAGCGTCGGAACAGGGCAGTCTTCGTGCACAAAGTCAGTAGCTCCTGGGAAATATTCCTCGATCACTGTTTCAAGGCGGCGGAAACTTGCAGGAAAGATCCGAGGTGTATTTTCTTTTGCGAGCACAAAAAGTTCTTCTGCTGTCACATTCCAGGAAGCAGATACCGTGTTCGTGACGACAGAGCTGATCTGGGTCTCACCTTCAGATTCGATGATCAGGGAGAAGATCACCGCGAGATCCAGGAAAGGGATCCAGGGAATCGTCTTTAACAGCTCCTTATTTTTATCGCGGGAGATAAGCCGCCAGGTGATCTGGTCACGGAATTCCTCAAAACTGTTTAAGGAAGTGAGACTTGTCACGGAAACAGGAAGCTGTGCGTCAGTGATCGATATCATATATTCACAGAGTTCTGCCATCGTGCGGCCTTTTTCAAACTGTTCATACAGCATCTCCAGGGAGATCACGGGGGAACAGTGTTTTTCCAATCTTAAGAGAGCCAGGGAATCAAGCACAACGCCGTTGTTTTTGAGCACACGTTCCCTGTGGATCGAGCAGCTGGTGTCCAGCCTGTTAAAAAGTTCCTCCTGCAGTGCGGCACAGAATTCTTCATAGTTCATTGTAATACCTCCTGATGTGTTTTTAGATCGATAGATTTGTTTTCATGACTTGAACAATAGAAATTAGAATGTTTTTTGCGGCTGCCCGGCGGGAAGCAGATATTCATACTGCTTAGATTGATTCGGCTAAAAATCAGGATGCCGGACAGCCATGGGATGTAAAATGAAAGGATAGGTGTATTCTAACGAAATCCTGTTCGAAAATCAATCGTGATGATTCACAAGAATCGCCCTCTGAAATTGACATGCAGGCAAAAAATAGTTGTATTTACAACATACAAAAGGGAAATATCGTGGTAAAATAATGAGATAGATCATGGGAAGATCCAGGTGGAAAGGAAAAAGAAAAATGGCTTTTATCAAAAATATCGATCATGAAACAGTTTTAAATCTCGCGGACCAGATCCACGCAGAACCGGGTCAGATCGTCAGCAAGACTCTCGCCCAGAACAAGGCGGTCAGCCTGACATTATTCGCGTTCTCCAAAGGCGAGGAGATCAGCACCCACGATTCCACCGGCGATGCCATGGTACATGTGATCGATGGCGTCGGTCAGTTTACCGTAGACGGTGCAGAGCATATCTGCAAAGCCGGAGATGTTCTCGTAATGCCGGCGAAGAAGCCGCATGCGGTATTCGCGAAGGAAGATTTTAAGATGCTTCTTACGGTGGTATTTCCGTTAGATTGATACTTGAGTATTTAGATGAAATATTCTTAACATGCTATAAATGCGAGATGTTACCGCCTTCTATACTGGTGACAGGAAGATGGAAAACCCCCGGTGTGGCTGCACCGGGGGTTTTGCTTTGTCACTCGAATAAAGGAGTCACATCTCTTTAGCCTATGGCATGATATGATATGCAGAACGTAAATTTAACATACATCAGCGAATAAACATCGCGTCTCCAAAACTAAAAAACCGGTACCGCTCCTTGATCGCCTCCTGATATGCATTCAGGATATGTTCCCGTCCTGCGAGTGCGGACACGAGCATGACGAGTGTGGATTCCGGAAGATGGAAGTTTGTGATCAGGCAGTCCAGGATCTTGAATTTGTATCCCGGATAGATAAAGATCTCGGTCCAGCCGCTTCCAGCCTTTAAGATCCCGTCATCACCGGTTGCGGATTCCAGGGTACGGCAGCTTGTGGTTCCAACGCAGATCACACGTCCGCCGTTTGCCTTTGTATCGTTGATCTTCTTCGCCTCGGATTCTTCTACCATATAGAATTCAGAGTGCATATGGTGCTCTTCGATGGTATCGACCTTTACCGGGCGGAAGGTTCCGAGACCAACATGGAGAGTTACATGAGCGATTTTAACGCCCATTTCCTCGATCTCCTGTAAAAGTTCTTTGGTGAAATGCAGACCTGCTGTCGGAGCAGCCGCAGAACCCTCGTTCTTGGCATATACAGTCTGATAACGGTTCTTATCCTTTAACTGGTGAGTGATATATGGCGGCAACGGCATCTGGCCGAGCTTATCGAGGATCTCCTCGAAAATTCCATCATACTCAAACTGGATCAGCCGGTTTCCCTCATCGACCACATCGATAACCTTTCCCTTTAAAAGTCCGTCACCGAAGGAAACTTCCGCGCCGACTTTCATCTTCTTACCCGGTTTTACAAGGGTCTCCCAGACATTGTCGGATTTTCTCTTTAAAAGGAGAACTTCGATTCCTGCGTCTGTCCCGATCTTATGTCCCATGAGACGTGCCGGGATAACTTTTGTATCGTTGATAACGAGGCAGTCACCCTTTTTCAGGTATTGTAAAATATCGCGGAAATGGCGGTGTTCCATCTCGCCGGTCTTTTTATCTAATACAAGCAGCCTGGAAGCAGCGCGGTCCTCAAGCGGATCCTGCGCGATCAGTTCCGGCGGCAGTTCAAAATTAAAATCTGTTACATTCATTTCTCTATCTCCTGTCTGGCATCCTTATCAAAAAGTTCCATGCCATTGTAGCAGAATCGGGAAGAAAAATCAATGAGGCGCGCAGGAATATGGGGAAAATCGGTGATCATCTGCAAAAGGCTCGGACAGCAGCCGGGAAATAAAAAATACATCTTGTTGTTTTAAGATTCCGGTGGTACGATAGGAAAATCAAAAGCATGGTACATGCGGCAATCGGAAGGAGCAGTTGTAATGAAATATATCAATCAGTTAGAACACAGAGATATCCCCTATGAACATAATTTAGACCACGGCGGAGTGCCGGAGGAGAAGCGGAATGTGGCTGCAGCAGGCTGCGGACCGAGCTGTCTGTGCATGATGGTGGATGCGCTGACTCTGTCAACCTATGAACTCACAGACTGCCTGAAATTATCCAATGAGGTTGGCGCGAACCGTGAGATCGGAACGAGCCTGAAGATCCTGGGCCCCGTCGTTGCGGAAAGGTTTAACCTGAATTATGGGGAAACGAGTGATCTGAATGAACTGAAGGCGCACCTGGCAAAAGGCGGACTCGCCATCGCAAATTCCGGCGGAGACCGGGAAGGGTATACCGGGGTGTTCACTCATGGAGGACATTACATCCTCGTTGTATCGGCCGATGACAATGAGGCGTGCATTCTGGATCCGTCCTATAAAGAAGGAAAATATGAGGAGCCGGGCAGGGATGGAAAAGCGAGAGCCGTAGATGGTTTTGTTTACTGCAGCCTGAAAGTTCTTGCGGAGGACTGCGCAAACCGTACTCCGTCCTACTATCTGTTTTCAAGAAAGCATTAAAAATATGAAAAGCGCGGCAGCCGGGAAATGGAAAAGCAGTGCCCCTGGAACTGCCGCGCATTTATGCGAAGATGCAGATCATCGCAAGCGACCGCGCGGGACTCCGGAAGGTGCCAGGACGCATGCATCCTTAGTTTAGAAAAATTGAGTGAAAAAATATACAAAAAAATAATTCTCATCCTCTTGCATGAATCAGAAAATTATTGTATACTATTAGAGATGCATCTGTAGCTCAGTGGATAGAGCAGTGGCCTCCGGAGCCGCGTGCGTAGGTTCGATTCCTATCAGATGCATTTTTTGATGCCCTGGGATGTCAGGGCGGTTAGGATCCCGTAAGCCTTGAAAAATAAGGGCTTGCGGGATTTTTCTATACATCTGCACAGAAACCGGAATAAACTGATATAGACTGTTTTTGACTGGTTCTGACTGCACTTTTTGTGGTCAGATTCATGGTCAACTTTTGGGTCAAATTTGGGTCAAACTTTTTGCCCGAAACCCGCATGTTTAAATGGATGGTATCGCTTTGATCGCGTTTCGTTTCTGCTCTTCGATGATATGGATATAGGTGTTGTAAGTCGTGGTCACGTTGCGGTGACCTAATAACTTGCTCACAACGGCGATATCCACGCCCTTACGGAGCAGAGTAGAAGCAAATGTGTGGCGAAGTCCATGCAGTCCGATATGATGGATCTCAGCGGCTCCCAGGGCGTATTCCAGAGACTGGAATAGTGATCGCTCGGAGATCTGTGCGCCGGAATCAGTGGAGATCACATAAGGAGTCTCGATTCCCCGTTTCCTGTTGTAGTTCTGGATCTGTTCCAACATCTCAACAGCTCTGTCGTTCAAGGGAATCTCCCGGACACCTGCGGGGGTCTTTGTCTCGCTGACCAGCTTTTGACGTTTTCCAGCGTTCCAGTTTTTATCGCGACTTTTTACAAGTGTGAAATTTTTATTGATCCGACATATGCGATTTTCAAAATCAATGTCACTCCATTCAAGCGCGATCGCTTCCCCGCACCGGATCCCGGTGTTGAGGAGAAAGAGGTAGGCTGGGACGTGTTTGTAAAAGTGGTTGTCGTTCTTGAGGATCTTGTTGTTAAAGGCATAGAGCTTTGATATTTCCTTTGGTGTTAGAATATCAATCTCCCGTGTCTTAACGGCAACATGCTCCTCTTTGGGGACGATGACAGCGTCACAGGGATTTGTTGTGATGATGCCGCGCTGCTTCGCATATTTGAAGAAACCATTGAGAAACTCGTAGATTTTTTTGATATACGAGTAACTCAGTTCCTGTGCCTTTGCGTTGATCAGCATCTGGATATCATCACTGTTGATCTGCGAGAGAGGAAGAAAGCCTAAGACTGGTTTGATATGTACCTCGTAAGTTGTTTCCAGGCGGTCGATTGAGTTGCCGCGTAAGTTTGGAAACTTATAAACACGCATCCAATGCTCGGCATGCTGCCAAAATGGCGTCTTATCTGCCTCGCAGAGGTATTTCTGGCGATCAGAGTTATACTGCTTGATAAGTTTCTTTAACTCGCGTTCAGTGGCTGCGTAGAAGCTCTTATAGGCATATTTTCCATTGACTTTTCCGAGTGATACCCGGTATTCCCAGCGTCCATCTTTGCGCTGGTTGACCGTGCCCTCTCCATCATATCTTTTTGTTGTGTTATTTGTGGTTGCTGATTTGCTCATGATTGTCCTCGCTTTCGATGATGCGATAACGCCATGTATCAGACCACGGTATGATTGTGGTCATTATAGCATTTTCGCATCACTTCAAGCAACTAAAAGTTTAACTCTTTTCCGGCGTTTTTTGTCATCCAGTCATCTAACTGCTGTTTAGAGATATAGTAGTTGTTACCGATCTTGACAGCGGGGAGGAGACCAGAGTTGAGAAAACGCCGCATTTTATCTCTGCCATACCCGAAAATATGTTGGAGATCATGTTGGTTCAGATATTGGGGGATATCTGGGGCATCTTTAGTTAAAGAGTTATTCTTCACAAAAAATTCCTCCTTGGAGGTGTCCCGGATGGCGTATCCGGGACGGTTTAGCAAATTACTCCTCTGGTGTACCCCAGATAGAGATATAGGTCTCAGCATCCAGGTTATGCTCACACCATTGACGTGCCTCTTCTCGAGTAAGGGATACAATTTTTTCACCGCCGGTCAGATTGTTAATACCGGTAGGTCGAGCAAGACTTGTCATAGCTCCGCCGACAATATGTAACCAGTATTCACCGTTATCCTTACGATATAAGGTTTCGCAATAGCAGGTTAAGCCAGTTTTACCGTTCCAGTTCTCGCCGATCATTGTTGATGATGCGGAATCGTAAAGTCTATTATTCATTATAAATTGCATTTTGTTTTTTGGATAACGTTATCGTTTTCTCCTTTTTTTTATAAACAATGCATTGCTTATGATGTTAGTATATATGTTTTACCTCAAAAAAGGATGTAAAAAAATGCAGAAAAATATTGAAAAAAACGCAAAAAAATGCATGACAAATGATAAGATATATGCTATACTAATTATAGTTTATTGTTCGTTGTGTAAATGGAGTATGGGTCATAGTGCTGAAAGGAAGCATTATGGCCTTTTTTGTTGTTTCCCTTTTCAATATACCGGATCCCGAATCAATAATTAACATATGTTTCCATGGAGAAAACATATGGAATTGAGAGAACTGACAGATAGTCTGCAAGAAGCTATAACAAGCACATTTAGAGCGTTAAAAACAAAGGAGGTGAAAATTATGATAGATATGTTATTATTACCCAAACGTAGGACTCAAGAATATTACAACGGGAAAGATGATTCGGAATTAACATATAAGATATATGTGGCTTGTGTTACGTATTTAAGAAATAAAGAAAACGCAATTATAAGAAAATATATTGCAAATTTGGAAAAACAACTAAACAATAATATTTATGCGTTTTGTATTTCGGATTTTTTAGGATATGATATGCGTAAAGATACCATTTCACAGTTGTTTAATTCAAAACTGATTAATCCAGTAAATGTAAATCTGCTTATACTGCTACATCTAAATGGAATACCTATTAATATCAGAGTACCCAGTAATGCAAAATATAAATTAGATGCAAATGTAGCAATTGATCCGGATGTCTATATTGATGAGATAACAATAAAATTAAGTAAATAACATATGTTTTTTTGTAGGGAAATAAAGGAAAATTAAATAAGAATAATATTAATAAAATTATTAATTAAACGTATCAGTAAAAGATAAAAGCCAATCAAAAAAGAAAATAAATATATCTTAACTTATTTTTTATTCTACTTCACGCGTTAGAGAATGTCAATATTTGCATAATTTTTATGTGATTATTGGCATTTTGAGTAAAAAAAATGCAGCTGCTCATTTGAACAACTGCATTTTTTACTAATTAAAATCTACTGTGATCCGCCCTAAGTTATCGATGACTCTTGCGTGTCCTGCAAGTTTTGATAAGATCACATCATTACTTGGAACTGTGTATCCGGTTCGGTCACAGTAATCAGCAAAGGTTCCATATTTTTTTGATGACCCGATCATATAAATATCGTTTTGTGGATCTGCAATATGAAATGACTCATCGTGTGACGTTGCTTCATGACTTACCCACACACCATTGATGCAATATACCACATATGCATGATTTGCTGCAAGTGACGCAACTATTGTTGATGGTAAATCAATACACCACGCTAATAAATTGGCAGCACTTGCAAATCCATCACACGAGGCTTTCCCGTCTACTAAACATCCATATGCAAGATGACACGAACTTGTTGTATTATCGTATTCAGCTCTATTTACTCGTCTTGCAACGTGTACTGCCTTTTCATAATCAGATGCATTTTTCCAATCAAAGCTATTTAAAAAGTCTCTAAGCTCCTTTTCGATTGCTAATGTTTCAGCAGAATTCTCCGCTGCTTCATATCCTGGCATTGCAACACCTGCTAATCTTGCAACAGCATAAAATGGCTCTCCAATAATAGTTCCCTTATCCGCAATAGAGATATCATGATTCTCTGCTGCTTTACTTTTTATATAATCACCATAACCATTATAATTATATTTATCATTCCATTTACCATTAAGTTCCGGGTGATATTCATACATATATTCGTTAGACCACTTTGAGACCAGTTTACCCCTACTATTTAATACAAACCAGTCTTTCAAATGTGCCAGCGGATACTGATCATTATCAGAATAAGCTTTCTTCGATGTTTCATTCTTGATCTGTACAACACCGTTTACAGTCCATGCGCCATCCGCATTTACTGTATAGCCGTCCGGAGTTGTGGTATTGGCATACATATTTCCATTAGAATCAAAACAGTAACTTTTTCCATTGATCCACTGCCATGTCGAAGTCGCATATTTGCCATCACTATTCTGATACTTCCAGATGCTTCCTTCCTGCTTCCAGTCTGCAAACGCAGTCATCGTAGAGAAGGACAGACTTGCAGCGAGCGCAAGGGACGCTACACGCATAAACTTATGTTTTTTATTCTTCATACTATTTTCTCCTTTTGGATGTATATAGAAGTGAAAAGTCTTTTTAACATATAAATTATATCATGTATAGTTTGGGCTGTCCATATAATGCTTATTTCTTCTGCTTTGCAAAAACAATAAAATTAAAACGTATCAAATGTTAAAAAGGGAGAAGAACAGATTCCATCTCCCTTTTGCGTTTATCATCAGCCTACAATAAAGTTTACCTTCACAGGTACTTTAAATTCATGTTCTCCATTTAATTTCTGCGCGATACAGATTCTATGTCTCCCATCGTAGCAGATAATATGTCCGTCCAGACTTGAAAGCTGTATATCTACTGGAAACTGATAATCTCCACAAATCAACTTTTTCGCCATTCCAATACAATAGTCTGGTTCATACTCTTTTGGCATGATTCGATTTGGTGAGACATTGACAAAATAGAGATCAGCAAGCGTAAGACCTTCAATTGGGCAAGTGCCATTATGGCACTTGCAGCATTCGTCTTTCGCAAAGTTAAAATGGATATCGTCTCTAGTCTCGGGATAATATTTCCCATCTTTAATCAGATATGGATTAGTGCGCAGATGTATTTTCCGATACATTCGTAAAACCCTCCCTAAAATAATATGTTTTTTGAAGTCTACAAAAGCCATAAGGCGATAATAATAACGCTTCATTCCCAAGATTTTGTAATTCCTCCGGTCGGATTAAATTGGTTAATTGTTTATGTTCGCTGCTGCTATACTGGCGGTCGGATAATAATCCATGCGTACTGACACTAGCCTGGGTCTGATAATGTTGTCCTACCATGGATGATATTTCCTGCGCTGTCTGTGGATCCATCACGGATAGGATAAGCTTATAAGCAGCATTGTCGGTAATGACTCTTCTGGCAGTTTGTCCATAGGTGCGGTCTAACTGACTGTATGACTGCATCAGTAAGCATATTGTACAGCCTTTACTTCGCAGTGTTGCCATTCCATCAATCACAGCAGTCGCTTTCCCTAATTGCGGAAATTCATCCAATAGAACAAGTGTGCGAATAGGATTGTTATCTGGAAATTCGGTCATCGCATGCAAAAATTGGTTGATAATCATGGCAGTTAGAGGAGACCAGTTTTGCAGTCTGGATTCCGGCAATTCATAATAGATCTGATAACCTTCCAATAGATCACGCGGCAATATTGTACGTTCTCGTGTTAAAAACTCCTGCACGACCGGATCAGTGGCAAACAGCTCTATCGCATTGTGTACGGTTTCCATGATGGATGAGAGAGTTTTATCTGAGAGACCCTTGAAATGCTGCATGTGATCTCTTGCGTCGCCCTCTGTGGTACTTATAATTTTATCCACAAGTTCCTCTGCGGGAGTGCTGTAAATGATCCGATTGGCTTCGATAAATGTTTTAGATGCATGATAAGCCCAGGTATAGACACCAGCCAGATAGTGACGCGCTGCCTGTTCCCAAAATGGATCCTCAGTATCCCGATCAGGAATAATCGCATACAGGATATCATTGAGCGCATGAGTAAATTCTGACTTTGGCGCAAGATACAACAATTCAAATGGGTCATATCCATAACTGTCCGGATTATACGGATCCATCACACGGCGGTTATATCGTACGGGAGCATTTTTTAACAACTCTCCTTTGATATCAATGGCCAAAAGTGCGCCTGTCCACATGTGCAACGTAGGGATTGCGACAGCTGCGGACTTCCCGCTTCCGGGTGTTCCGATGCAAATAATATGTCCGTCCATATTCTGCTGTTTACCAACATAACGCCGTCCGTAACGACCAAATAAAAACCCTGGGTTCCCGTTAAGATAGAGATGAGCATTTGGTGCTGGTCGTAATTCCTTACGTTCTACGAGAGGGAGAGAACGCTCGTTTCGGCGTTTCGGATCAAATGGTGACAGAAATGTAAAGTCACGTTCTCCGGCAATTAGATTACGGATATTTTGTATGGTAATCATACCAGATGGCACTAAGGCAGCCAGATCTAAAAGAGCGTTTACATGTAGTTTTGTTGGCAGCAAAAGGATTCTACAAGAGACCATCAATGAGGCACTGATCCAAAGTCCTGTAAATGCGGAAAAGTCAAAAAAGCAATTCAGCAATGACTTCCGTTCTTCTGGTAGAGGGCTTTCGGCGGGAAAACGTGCAGGAATCACAATTTTTGAGATAGGAATGTTTTCTTGCTTTTTTGAAACAGGGGTCTCAAGATCTTTCATGATTTTGGCATGCTCAGCATTTTTATTGAGATTTAAAAGCATAGCACTCTTAAGCCTGTCTCGTTTAGCAGTCTGGCGGATCTGCTCCGGTGTCTGGGGCGGATCAAGGTCATCAAAATTTTTGCGCAGCCGGATACAGGGCGAAGAATTATCGCTCTCTGCTGTCATCTTGTTCATAGGTTCGGCTGACGGTGCGTTCATCTGCTTTTGCAAGGTCTCCGCGAACGAGGCTCTTTTCTTTTTTATAGTTGTCATAATGTTTGGCCTTTCTTTCGATATAGTTGACAATTGTTTCTTTCGTGTAGTCTCCACCCAGACGCCGCTCGTGACATGGCTTGGGCGATGCTGCATTTTTCCGTGTAAAAAATTCCGGGATATATCGGTATGCATTTTTGTGTTCCTGTACTGTGACACCAAAATTATCTTTCATAAGCCAGATAAATTCGCTGCTACTGGATGCCTGTTCCTTTGCGTATTCAATCTGGTTTCTCAGCTTGTCTTTCCAACTGATTTCCCCTTTAGCCGCAAGTGCAAGCTCCGCCCGTGTCAGACGTTCCTGGGCTTTGCTTTTGGTGTTGACCAGGCTGTGTTCATATCCGTGTTCTTTACAGATGACATTCCCTTTTTCCATCAGTTCATGGCGTAGTTTTCCCGTTGATTGAAAGCTTTTCCCAGCCTTAACATGCTGTTTACGATCGCCGCGGTAGCTGACGTTATTGATGACAACATGCGCATGCATGTGATCTGGGCGGTCAGTATGTACCGCAAGATACCATTGATAACAGTCAATTTTTGTGCGCTGACATAAGTCCTTAACCATGTCGCGGACTTCCTCGGGACTGATTTTCTCATATGTCGTGTTATAGCTGACGATCATATGGTAGTAGGTGCGGTTTCCGACACCTGTGGGTTTATTGTAGTAACGCGCGATATCGGAAAATTCCTGTTCAGCATCCAGAATGTCACAGCCGTTTGTGCGGATCAGTTCCTCCGGGACAGTATCACCGCGGGTAATGTATTGCAGGATTCCCCGGACTGGTCGCTTACTGGGATAGATCTTAATGATCGGCATGGATCGTATTCTCCTTCAATTCTGTGATAAGATCTTTGATTGCGTCCAGATCATCGGCGATCCTGGCAAGCTCACTTGCTTCCAGAGATTGCGGATGCAGATAGACGGCTCGCACGATCTGGTTAAAATTTTTTCCAATGCGTGAAAGTTCAATCGTAAGCTCTGGGATTCCACTTATGATATTGATGGAGCTGCGGACGCAGGAGACCCGGATAAATTCGGACATGGAGAGACCATATTTTCTGCATTTGGAGATAATCTGTTCTTTCTGCTCCGGCGCGCACTTAAATCCGATGTAGGTGGTTTTAGTTTTAGATTTCATGTGATACCTCTCATATTATGCATTGATCGCAGGCAAGGGTGGGTTCCATAGGGCGGTTTCCGCCCTTGGCCAGATGGTTGCAGGTTTTACCGGCGACGTATCTGGCCTGGCGGTGCAAAGTCATGGTCACCCTCTAAAATGAGCAGGACTTTGGAGCGCCTCCCCGGGAAGGATGCCCGGACAGGATCACTCGTGCGCGGAGCACGGCGTGAGCCTGTGTGGGCTGACTGGACGGGGATATCACCCTTGCCTGCGATGTAGTTGTGGCTATTCGCTATAAATGTAATGGCGGACTGCGGTGCGCAGCTGTGCCGGAAAATCGGCGGCTATCTGCCGCAGATCGTACAGCGTATTACATAATAGGGGAGCTAAAAATAAGAGGATCACAATGTTGAGAAGCAGTTGACTGGTCTGGCAGCATCTGCTTAGATGTGTATCGGTATTTTTTTTGATTCGCATCTGATAATTCACCTCTTTTCCATTCAGTTTGACGTTGTTATGGTCAAATTTATGGTCAAATCAACACCAGTGGTCTAAAAACACAGCATTTATCGGTGGTTGTGGGTTATATATCAGTGGTTCGATTCCTATCAGATGCATTTTTTGATGTCCCGGGATACCGGGGCAGTGAGACAGGAAAGCGTCTGCCAGATCTGGGAAATGTCCCGGACTGACAGGCGTTTTTTCTTGCATTCGCCCCTCAGAAACGATATAATGGGCGAAAGGATAAATTTTGGATCATAAATTATGAATAAAAGGGAGAAGTAGATTGGAAGGAACGATTCGTTTAAATAAATATCTGAGTGACGCTGGAGTCTGTTCGAGAAGAGAGGCAGACAGACTTGTGGAGGAAGGGAAGGTTCGTGTGGACGGCGAGATCGCCGTGATGGGAATGCAGATACGGCCGGGACAGAAGGTGGTCTGTGATGGAAAGCCGGTGGGCGAGAAGGAAAAACCGGTATTTCTGATCGTGAATAAGCCGAGGGGAATCGTCTGTACGACTTCCGACAAGGATCATGCAGAAAACATCGTGGAATTTTTAAATTACCCACAGAGGATCTACCCGGTCGGACGTCTCGATAAGGACTCCGAGGGACTTCTCCTCATGACAAATCAGGGCGACATCGTCAACAAGATCCTCCGCGGTGGAAATGATCATGAGAAAGAGTACGCGGTAGCTGTCAACCACCCGGTGACGGAAGAATTTTTAAAACAGATGTGCGAGGGCGTCCGGATCGAGGACCTGGATGTGACCACGAAGCCGTGCCGCGCCTGGAAGACCGGAAGCCACACCTTCCATATCGTCCTGACCCAGGGCTTAAACCGCCAGATCCGCCGAATGTGCCGTGCGCTGGATTATCATGTAATGAATTTAAAGCGCGTGCGTATCATGAATCTCCAGCTGGGTACATTAAAGCGCGGAGAATACCGGGAACTGACGGAAAAAGAACTGGGTGACCTGATGCGTATGGTGGAAGGTTCCACAAACCTTCCGGCGAGGGAAGCCGCAAAACTTGGAAAGATTGTGGATCCGGCGAAGAGAGAAAGAAAGCCGGGAAGCTCAGGACATCAGGGAAAGCCTGGCGGAAGAAAGCCGTCAGATAAAAATAACGAGGGAAAACCGTTCGAGAAAAAGACCGGAACCGGAAAAATATGGAGAAATGTCCGTCAGGACGGTGAAATAAAGCCGGAAAAGAAAGCCCCCGCATCCCCGGAAAGCTGGAAACCGGGTGCGCCGGAGCGCAAGGAGCATAAAATATGGACGACAAGATCAAGAGGATGAAGGAGCTGATCCCGATTCTCTCCGAGGCTGCGAAGGCCTACTACCAGGAGAGCCGCGAGATCATGAGCAACTTCGAATATGACAGGCTTTACGACGAGCTCCTGAAGCTGGAACAGGAGACGGGAACCGTGTTTGCGGGAAGTCCGACCCAGAAAGTCGGATATGAGGTCTTAAGCGAACTCCCGAAAGAGCGCCATGAGCGGCCGATGCTTTCCTTAAATAAGACGAAAAGCGTCGACGAGCTCAGGGAGTGGCTCGGCGGACAGACGGGACTTTTATCCTGGAAGATGGACGGACTCACCGTGGTGCTGACATATGAGGACGGCGTTCTCGCAAAGGCAGTTACCCGGGGAAACGGCGAGATCGGCGAGGTCATCACGCCGAACGCCCGGACATTCATCAATATCCCGACAACGATCCCCTACAAGGGGCAGCTGATCCTACGCGGTGAGGCGGTGATCAGCTATTCTGATTTCGAAAAGCTGAACGATTCCATCGCCGACGTGGACGCAAAGTATAAGAATCCGCGAAATCTCTGCAGCGGTTCCGTCCGCCAGTTAAACAGCGGGATCACAGCATCGAGAAATGTCCAGTTTATGGCATTTGCCCTGGTGCGGGCGGACGGCGTGGACTTTAAGAATTCAAGAAAAGAGCAGTTCTTATGGCTGTCCAGACTTGGATTTGAGACCGTGGAATTCGTGGAAGTCACCGCGGAGACTCTTTCCGGGGCGGTCCATGGATTCGCGGAAAAGATCGAGCACTACGATATCCCGTCCGACGGTCTCGTGCTGTTATATGACGATATCGCCTACGGTCAGTCCCTGGGGCGCACTGCGAAATTCCCGAGAGATTCCATCGCCTTCAAGTGGGCCGATGAGATCCAGGAGACGACGCTCTCCTATATCGAGTGGAGCGCGTCGCGAACAGGACTCATCAACCCGGTTGCCGTGTTTGAGCCCGTGGAGCTGGAAGGAACGACGGTGAGCCGGGCCAGCGTCCACAACATCAGCATCATGGAAGGTCTGGAGCTTGGGGCCGGGGATCGGATCACAGTCTACAAGGCGAACATGATCATCCCGCAGATCGCGGATGACCTCACAAGAAGCGGTGTCCGGGATATCCCGAAGATCTGCCCGGTCTGCGGCGGAAAGACGGAGATCCGCAGCCTGAACGATGTGAAATCCCTCTACTGTACCAACCCGGAATGCCAAGCGAAGAAGATCAAGAGCTTTGATCTGTTTGTGAGCCGTGACGCTTTAAATATCGATGGTCTCTCCGAGATGACGCTTGAGAAGTTCATCGCGGCGGGATTCATCCATGAATTCGATGATATCTTCCATCTGGACCGTCACCGGGATGCCATCGTGACTATGGAGGGATTCGGCGAGAAGTCCTACGAGAACCTCATCGAGGCCGCAAAGACTGCGTCCCACACCACACTGCCGCGGCTGATCTTTGGTCTCGGAATCGCGGGGATCGGCCTTGCAAACGCGAAGGTGATCTGCCGCCATTTCGATTTCGACCTGGATGCCATGCGGAAGGCAGACGCAGAGGAACTGTGCGCCATCGACGGAATCGGCGGCGTGCTTGCGGATGCCTGGGTGACGTACTTTAAGAATGATAAGAATAATGAGATACTGGATCATTTACTGGCAGATCTGACTTTCGCAAATGAAGCCAGAAGCGAAGAGCAGACGCTGGCCGGAAAGACATTCGTGATCACCGGCTCCGTGGAGCACTTTGCGAACCGCAAGGAACTTCAAGAGAAGATCGAATCCCTGGGCGGAAAAGCCTCCGGTTCCGTGTCCGCGAAGACCAGTTACCTGATCAACAACGATGTGACATCCAATTCGTCAAAGAATAAGAAGGCAAGAGAGCTTGGCATTCCGATCCTTTCCGAAGAGGATTTTCTGAAGATGATAGGAGAAGAAAGCAATGCCGATTAAAATACAGAATGGATTGCCGGCGAGAGCGATCCTTGAGAGCGAAAACGTATTCATTATGGACGAGGACCGCGCGGAGAGCCAGGATATCCGTCCGTTAGAGATCCTGATCTTAAATCTCATGCCGTTGAAGGAGGACACGGAGACCCAGCTTTTAAGAGCTCTGTCCAATACGCCTCTGCAGGTGGAGTGTACTTACATGACCATGTCCACCCATGAGTCTACCCACACCTCCGCCAGCCACTTAAATAAGTTTTATGTGACATTCCCGGAGATCAAGAAGAAACATTTCGACGGAATGATCATCACCGGCGCACCGGTGGAACTGATGGAGTTTGAGGAGGTCAACTACTGGGAAGAGCTGACCCGGATCATGGAGTGGAGCAAGACCCATGTGACATCCACCATGCACCTCTGCTGGGGTGCCCAGGCGGGACTCTATTACCATTACGGGATCCCGAAACACTTAAGAAAAGAAAAGCTTTCCGGTGTGTATACACAGAAAGCGCTGGATAAGCGTGTTCCGCTCTTAAGAAGCTTTGATGATTATTTCAAGTGCCCGCATTCCCGCTACACGGAAGTCCGCGAGGAGGATATTTTAAAGCACCCGGAACTCCGGCTCCTCGCTAAATCCGATGAGGCAGGCGTTTTCCTTGTCATGAACCAGGACGGAAGCCAGATCTTCGTCCAGGGCCACCCGGAGTACGACCGTATGACCTTAAGCAACGAGTATCACCGCGACCTTAACAAAGGCTTAAATCCGGCGCTTCCGGTCCACTACTACGAGCACGATGACCCGTTCTCGGTTCCGCCGCTTCTCTGGAGAAATATGGCGAACACGCTGTATACGAACTGGCTGAACTATTACGTATATCAGGTGACTCCGTATACGTTGGAGGAAGACGCGGAGTAGAAGGTTCGAAATCCCTTATTTTATGCGGGATTTAGGATCTTAAAGTTTCAATAAGTCCCCTATTCACGGAGAAATCCGCAGATAGAGGACTTATTTTGCCTTTCTGTCTTTCTTTCAATTACTGGGATGGGATTCGTTACTTTTCATGATATCGTTCCGGCACCTGTGCATCATGGAAAGCGTTGATCTCATCACGGAATTTGCTGTCTTCCAGAATATCCAGGGCAGTCATGGCAAGACCCTTGGCTCCCTTCAGGCAGATTTCATCGGCTTGCGGTGAGGCGGCTGCGTCTGCATAAGCTTTTGAGTGACTTTGAATCGTTTTATCATCAGTGATCGACAGATAATCGTGGATTGCCGGAATTTTAATCGAAACATTTCCGATATCGGAAGAACCGTACAGTTTTCCCGGTGTTGGCCAGGTCATGTGAATTCCGAGAGACTCCATATTATTTTTGAAAGCTTCGCACATAGGCTTATTCGGGTAGCGTTCCGCGTAGATCGGTTCTACAACCACCTCTGCCTTGGCTCCGGTCAGGGATTCTGCCCGTTCAATGCTGGATTTCACGAGATCAATAAGAAACTCAATTCGTATCATGGTTTCCGCTCGGAGATTAAATTCACACCGGACGAGTGCAGGAATGACATTGGCAGCTGTTCCACCTTCTAAAATAACACCGTTGATATTATCCTGAATCTGGAATGTGGGACGCATCAGATCAATCTGGTTGAATACATGGATTGCAGCACTGAGCGCGTTAATCCCGTTCGAAGGTGCAGAAGAGTGGGCTGCTTTTCCGTGGAAAGCGACGCGGATGGTTGTGGCAGCGCGTCCCCCTCTTCCTACAAGATTCGATCCGCCTCCTGACGGATGCATCATAAGCGCATAATCGGTATCATGAAAACCGCCGCGCTCTAAAAGAATCACTTTACCGGCACCGCCTTCCTCCGCAGGGGTGCCAATAATGGAGATTTCCCCATCATAGTTGTCCATGAGAGCGGCAAGACCGGAAAATGCACCGACAGCACAGGTCGCAATAATATTGTGACCGCAACCGTGGCCGATTCCGCGAAGGGCATCATATTCTGCGAGAAACGCGATTCTCGGTCCTGCATGCTTTCCTTTTTTTACTGCTTTGAAAGATGTGTCAAGTCCGCAATAAGGGGTTTCAACCTCGAACCCATGGTCTTCTAAAAATGTGCGGATAAATCCTACAGCCTGATGTTCCTGGAATCCCAGTTCCGGATGATCATGGATCTGATGGGAAAGTGTCAGAAGTTCATTTTGCATCTTGTCAATGGTCTCAATAATTTTTAACTTATTCTGATTCATAGGGAAATACCTCCTGCAGGGTAAGAGCTATTTTTGGTATACGACTTTTCCTTCGATCAGAACCGTAGAGGCGGAGGAATAGTAGTCTAGCGGATAGCCGTCCCAGATGACGATATCGGCATCTTTTCCAGGTTCCAGACTGCCGACTCTCTGGTCAAGCCCACAGAAACGGGCTGCGTTGATGGTGGCAGATTCCAGAGCTGCCATAGCAGTAAGCCCTTTTTTGTACATGAGTGTCAGATGAATCGCAGCCAGCTCAATATTCATTCGCGGATGAGCGGTGGATGAGGCAAAGGTAATGCCGTGTTCCTCAAGTACAGAACCAACGATAGGGTCACGGTAGCGGCTTTCATTACTTTTTTGTCCATAAGATGGGCCAACCACGCAGTTCACCTGATGTTTTTTTAGAATATCCGGAATCAGCCAGCTTTCGGTACAGTCTTCCAAGATATAATTGAGTTCGAATTCCTCGGCAATGCGAATGGCGGTGGTCATATCATGGCTTCTCTTTGCGGTGATCTTGACAGGCATCCCATCAAACACGCGCATGAGGGAATGAAGCTTCATGTCGAATTTCGGCGGTTTCCTAGATGGATCCGCTTCGGACAGTTTCCAGAGCGTGTGGTAATTTTTTGCTTTCATCAATGCTTCACGGATCAGAGCGGCACTGGCAAGCCTTGTTTTTGGGGCACGCTTGCTGGAATAGGTCGTTCTGACATCATCCGTTAGGCACATGTGAAAAGCAAGCTCAGGCACCATCGTCATTTCGGAGACTGTTTTACCGGAGGTCTTGATAGCGGCACATGTTCCGCCGATGAGATTTGCATCTCCGGGGCAGGTGACTGCCGTGGTGACTCCGCCTGCAAGTGCCATTTGAAAGCCCTCATCGGCAGGATTGATGGCGTCTAACGCACGGAGCTGCGGAAGAATTGGATCCGTGGACTCATCGGAATCATCTCCCTCAAAACGAAAGACCTGTTCGCGCACTCCTAATTGACAGTGAGGTTCTACAAACCCCGGAGTCACATAGTGTCCGCAGGCATCGATACTGACATGTCCTACATTATATTTGCTCACGGCGTTATCACAGATATCGAGAATCTTTCCATTCTCCACAACCAGATCTTTTTTTTCTTCGTAGATTCCGGCCATATTGATCAGATTACAGTTTCTGATAATCAACATTGCTTTCACCTGCCTTTCTCCTGTATGCAATCTGACCGTCGATGATAACGATACCGACCTGACTCAGAGTTGCCAATGGTTCTACGTCCCAGATCACGACATCCGCATCTTTTCCAGGTTCCAGACTGCCGACACGGGAGTCAATGTCGGTAATGATGGCGTTATTGATGGTGAGACATTTTAAAGCCATTTCCCGGGAAAGTCCGTTCTTGACATAGAGAGCAGCCTGCAGAAGCTGACCTTCAATCGGAACGAAAGGCGCATCAGTGATCAAGCCGAACGTGATTCCGGCGTTCTCCAGAATCTGCCCTGCTTTAAAAGTTTTATTTCTGGCTTCGATTTTTCCTTTTCCTCCTACGGTAGGACCGAGAAGGCATTGAACATGATTTCTCACAAGTTCATCGACGATCAGATAGCCGTCGGTGCAGTGTTCAATGGAAAAACGAAGATGGAATTCATTGGCGATCCGGATCGCTGTTTGGATATCATCCGCCTGGTGTGCATGAATCTTGACACGCATACCGTCGAAGACCCGCATTAAAGAATGCATATGAAAATCGAATGGAAAATCAGGGTCCTCTCCGTGTTCCTGATAGTTTCTATAGTATTCCTTCGCTCGGAAGAGTTGTTCCCTCATAATGGCAGCACTCATCATTCTCGTTTTTGGTGCCATGTTCCTCCTGCCGTAATTGACTTTTGGGTTTTCACCGAGGGCCATCTTCATGCAGATTTCCTGACAGATGACGCGGGAGTCGGGATTTTTTCCGGCGGTTTTTACGGCTGTGAACGTTCCTCCTATAATATTGGAACTTCCGGGGCCGGTAACGACCGTAGTAACGCCGTGACGAACTGCAACGTCGAAGGTGGCGTCATTCCATTTCAGAGCGTCAATTCCGCGGAGTCCGGGAAGAGCTGGACTGGTATTTTCATTTCCGTCCATTTCCGCGGAACTGGCGGTTCCCCAGAGTCCGATATGGCAGTGGGCGTCCACGAGGCCTGGAGTCACCACTCTTCCGGCAGCATCGATCACTTCGCAGTCCGCGGGAACAGGATCTACGTTTCCTACGCGGGATATTTTTCCGTTTTCGATTAGAATGTCTCCGGTCTGCTCATAGATTCCGGCCATGGTAATCAGTTTTCCGTTTTTGATCAATAGCAATTGCAGCTCGTCTCCTTTCTACGCAAATATAATCAGAAAAAGGTATAGTTTCTTAAATATAATTTTATAATTACCATTATATATTGTCAAAGAAAAACGAAAAAGCAGAAAAAATTAAAAGTTCTGATTAATCTTTTGCAATGATTAGGTTGTTTGATAATTAAATGGGGTGTATAATTAACCTAATAAGCTTTGGGGGGAATGCGTATGAAAAAAACGATGTTTCTGGTATCCAGCAGTCCATCTACCAGTGTCGGACTTCGCTCCTATCTGACTCATATTTTCGGCCGCTATATCAAACTGGAAGCACGGCTGGCAGACGATGTTACATCAGAACTGATGGAGCAGTTTGATCTTGTTTTGTTTGCATCAAAAGGGGCTGCAAGAGCCTTGGAGACAAGTATGACGCCGAAGATCCATTTTCTGATTTGCATTCGAACATTCAATTTTACATATCTGAATAAGATTTTGTCGATTCCGCCGAATTCGGATGTATATCTGGTCAATGACTCGGAGCAGACAACCAAAAGTGCGATTCGGCTTTTGAGTACCTATGGTTTTTCACAGTATCATTTTGTTCCGTATTATCCGGGATGCGGCGAGGCAGATTATTCCATTCAGTATGCGGTGACATTGGGGGAGGAGCGGTATGTGCCGCGACATATTCCGAATGTGATGGATATCGGGGTAAGAGTGGCAGATGTGTCTACCATTGCGGAAATCGCATCGTTCTTCAATTTGTCTATGAGCATTGCGGATGTGGTAACGCAGAATTATCTCAATCAGTTTGTTCAACTTCTCAAAATGTCCAACTATCAGGTACGGCAGACGACGAACATGAATTTTATAACCCAGAGTATTATTCATAATATTGATATCGGTGTCTGCATGGTCAATAAGGAACATGTGATTATCATGGTCAATAATCCGTTTGTGAAGGAACTGGAGATTCAGAAACCGCATCTGGTGGGAGTTTCCATTCTGGAGGCTGTACCGGAGTTTGAGGAAATACTGAAAAAACATCAAGAGCCTGAGAGTCTGACAACGGAGATCATTCGTCACGAAAGCAAAAAAGTGATGGTGACTCTGCAAAAGATCCGGGATGCGAATCATGAAGATCTTACGCTGATCCACTTGGGGAGAAGAATGATCCGTGAAGATTCGGCAGAAGATAACGGATTGCAGATCAGAGACGGCGTCCTGAATCCGGAACAGAAAACAGAAACCTGGTATCAGTTCCGGGACTATCGATCTGAAAATACCCAGGTCCTTCGCATGCTGGAGATGGCAAAGCGGATATCTCTGACAGACTACCGTGTACTGATTCAGGGGGAGACAGGAACAGGAAAGGAAGTTCTGGCTCAGGCGATCCATAACAATTCCAGTCGATGCAGAAATGCATTTGTCAAGGTAAATTTATCGGCAATGAGTGAACTGCAGGCTGCAAAAGAACTGGACACGGCGGAGGAGAATAGCGCAGCAAGGCATGCACAGGGAGGAACTCTTTATCTGGATGGGATCCATAATCTTACGCAGGATCTTCAGCGGGTAACGCTGGGGCTTTTGGATTCTCCCTTCAATGTGCGCCTGATTGCATCGACAGATCAGAATCTGTATGAAATGAGCAGAGAAGGACTGTTTTTGAGGGAACTATTTTATCGGATGAATGAAGTGTCGCTGGCGACACTGCCAGTGCGGGAGAGACCGGAAGATGTTCCGTTATTGTTTGAATATTTCATGAGAAATATCTATAACACCCCGTCCTTGACATGGAGAGAACTTTTCAGCGACGGACTCTGGGAATTCTTGATGGGATATTGCTGGCCGGGAAATGGAAAAGAGATCGAGAATCTGTGCAAATACTTTTACTGTGTGAAATCGGACAGGAAACTGACAGAAAGAGATCTTCCTCCATACATCCTGTCCCAGATCCGTGAAAACGAAGAACATTTATCTCCGCTGGAGAGACAGGTCCTGATCGCGCTGAGTCAGAATCCCAAAAAAGGAAGAGCAGCGCTCCTTCGGATTGTCCGGGAACAAGGCGTGGATGTGACAGAAGGAAAAATAAGAAGGTTGCTTCAGGATCTGTCGGATCGCGGCCTGGTACGTACAAATCGCACCAAAGGCGGATGTGAAATTACAGGAAAGGGGGAAACATTTCTTTAAAAAAGAGCTGCACAGCGAACATCGGGCTGGCAAAGAACGCAGATTTCGATTAGGTTGATTTACAGAAAAAAAAACGGGTGAATCAACCTAATCGATTTTTTTGTGCCGGAAAATAGAAATGAGACTTCGGAAATGCGGAAATTACCTTGCCAGCCATATTCTGAAAAGTTATAATGAATGCGGAAATGAATTTAAAACAATGATAATTCACACAAATTGTTTGATAATTCGTGAAAATACAAAAATATGCAAAGCTTTCTACAAGGTACAGAGTGTCAAAAACAGCGACAGAATGAGATATAAGCTGCCGGCCAGAACCGGTCCCGCACAGGATGGAAATACGTTCCTGGAATTGCGGTATTCGTAGTAGGATCCGAGTTCAGGTGTGGAAGCCGGGGCAATCTTCTCATTTTCTTCTTCAAATTTTTCATGGTGTTTCCCGTACTTCCAGAGTTTTCGATGGCTGTAAATAAACAGGTCAAAGGTTCCGAGATTTTTAACAAATCGGAGACCTCCAAAGATAAGGGGAAAGAAACTGGCAAGAAACAAGGAGTTGATGAGTCGGTTCATAAAAAAAGAACTGTGACTGAAAATAAAATAGAGAATTCCAATGACTCCTCCAATTAGAAGATGAGTCAGAAAACTTTTCCGGAACGATGATGACATAAGGGACCATCCTTTCGCTGAATTGATGTCGTGCATATGGAATTTATTATAATGAGATTCATATAAATGTCAACAGCTGGGAGAAATTCCAATGGAATGAAAATGGGCGAGATGGAAGGCCTGTTTGGAGGTCCTGAAATAAAAAAGGAGGAAACGATATGAAGAGAAGGACAATTGCAGCATTGTTAGCATGCACGATGGTGATCGGAACCCTTGCAGGGTGCAGCAGCGAACCGAAGAACCCGGGAGACTCCGATACAACGGTTACTGAGACAACGGCGGCAGAGACAACGGCAGCTGCACAGACAGGACCGAAAGTATTTAACGACTATATGACGACGGATATTGATACATTAAACAGCCATATCTACACGTTAAGTGCAAGTGCGGATGTGATCAAACCAACAACACTTCTGCTGTATCGTCAGTATCCGACCGCGGACGGAAAATCATTTGAGTATATTCCGGAGTTGGCAGAAAGTGAACCAGAGCAGGTAGATGCGGATGGAAAAATCTGGCAGATCAAGATCCGTGAAAATGCGAAATGGGAGAATGGAGATTCAATCAATGTGGATGATGTGATCTATTCCTTCCAGATGTGTCTGGATCCCCTTATGGTAAATAACCGTGCATCCCAGCTTGCAAGTGATTATATTACGATCACAAAGGCTACAGATTATTATCTTCAGGGGACAGAAAACAAAGTCTCCTGGGACGAAGTGGGAATCAAGAGAAATGGCGATTATATGCTTGGCCTCGAGTTAGATGCTCCAGTTACAGCAGCCGATATCAAGAGTCATTTCAACTATGTATGGACCAACCTGGTACATAAACCGACGTATGAGGCCGGTATGAATGAAGACCGGACGAAGACTTCATATGGTTCCACGGGAGACACTTATAAGAGCTGCGGAGCTTATATTTTGACAGAATGGGTACCGGGTTCCGTTTTCAAAATGAAGAAAAATCCGGATTATGTTCTTGCAGACCATATCAAATTGGATGAATATGTTTATAAAGTTGTAGCAGACAGAAATACAGCGCTTGAGCTTTACTTAAACGGAGAACTGGACGAAGTCGCATTAAGCCCGGAGGCGATTGAACAGTATGTGGATGATCCGAGCATCAAGGTAGCACCGGCAACCTCCATCCAGACCCTTGCGATTAACCACGGAAATACTAATAACAATGGAATCCTTGGAAATCTGAACTTCAGAAAAGCGTTGTTCTATGCAGTGGACCGTCAGAGCATTGCAAAAATGACAAATGGAATTCCGGCTAATTATCTCGTTGCTAGCAAGTGCCTTGGTCTTGACGGCAAGACATTCCGGGAAATGCCTGAATCACAGGAATATCTGACCGAAAATCTCGGGTATGATCCGAAACTTGCCAAGGAGTATTACGACAAGGCGATGGAAGAATGTGGACTTACCAGTCTGACCCTGACCCTGCAGTACAATGAGACGAGTGCCAACAATAAGGCGGCATCTGAGTTCTTACATAAATCTTTCCCGGAGATCTTTGGCGACAGCTTTACTCTGGAGCTGATGGCAGCTCCGAGCGGTGTCTTAAACTCCTACATCAAGGGATGGAAAGATGGAGATCCGAACAGCTTTGAACTTCAGTGGAGAGGATGGAATACCAGTACACCGGCACCGTGGAACGGACTTAAAGTTTACACCGGCATGTATTCGAACAAGAACGAACCATATTACAATGATGAAGTGGATGCACTTTGGGAAAAAGCCAATTATGATCTGGAAGCAAAAATGGATTCGGCATACCGTCTGGAACTGACAAGGGAAATCGAAAAGATCGTGCTTGATGAAGTAGCAGCCTGCCCGGTATACGAGGCACCGAGCTACTATCTGATCAATCCGAAAGTCATTCTCCCATCGGATGTATACATTCCGGGTTACGGATTTGGTTTCACGATCAGTGATAAAGAAGTATAACCGATGACGGGAACTGAATGAACCTGCAAACATCTGCCTGCCGGATACTGCGAGCCGGCAGGCGGATTTTATGCTGACGGAAGTGATCGGGCGGCGAAAAGGAACCGATGGGCTTTACAGGAAGCGCAAAAGGAAACTCGGAGGGAATGATATGGCAAAATACATTATGCAGCGAATTCTGGCAATGTTAGTAACTCTGTTTATTATCATTACCATCGGCTTCATGGTGATCCGCCTGATGCCGGGCGGAATCTTCGATGATGCCGTAGATATGACATATGAGCAGAGGACAGCTCTGGAAGCAAAATATAATCTTGATAAGCCGATCCCGATCCAGTATGCAATGTTCTTAAAGGGACTTGTTCTGGAAGGCGACTGGGGAACATCTCTGAAGATGTATGTCAATGTTCCGGTGTGGGATGTGATCAAGACAAAGATTCCGGTCACACTCTATATTAACTTTTTTTCACTGATCATATCGCTTCCATTGGGGATTATCCTCGGAATTGTGGCGGCAATCCGGAAAAATACGATGACAGACTATCTGATATCGTTTCTGGTCGTCATATTCATCTCAGTTCCATCCTTTATCTTCGCCACCCTGCTTCAGTATTTTGTGGCATTTAAAGCGGGATTATTTCCGATCATTTACGATGCTACGGCATCCGGTTGGGATAAATTTTATTGCCTGTTTCTTCCGATCATGGCCCTGTCTCTCGGACCGATCGCCCGTGTGACAAGATATCTGAGAGCGGAACTGGCAGAGACCATCAACTCAGATTTTATGCTTTTGGCAAAGACGAAGGGACTCACGGAACGTCAGGCAACGATCAACCATGGAATCCGAAACTCCATGCTTCCTCTTATGAATATCATTGTGCCGATGTTCACAAGCATTATGGGCGGAAGTCTTGTAATCGAGACCATTTTCTCGATTCCCGGTATGGGCGGTATTATGGTAAAGTCCATCAATGCGCCGGACTATACGGTAACGCTGGCGGCCCTGATCTTTTATTCTGTGGTATCTCTTGTGACTGTACTCATCGTGGATCTTTCTTACGGGATTGTTGATCCGCGTGTAAGGATGGGAGGGAAGAAATAATGGCAAAATTTTACTCTTCCGCTGTACCGGAATATCAGGCTGACAAAGAACAATTTGAATTTGTCCAGATGAAGGATGACATTGCGGATGCGACATTCCAGGATAAGCCGATTGGCTTTTTTAAGGATGCAATGCTGCGTTTCTGCCGGAGCAAGGTCTCCATTGTAGCGTTTGTAGGAATCGTGATCATTCTGTTCATGGCAATCTTTATGCCAATGATGAGCCACTGGCACTACAATGACCAGGATCTGAACCGAATCAATCTTCCGCCCAAAATGCCGGTTCTCGAGAATGTTGGAATTCTGGATGGAACCCGATGGCTGACGAATCGACGTGTGGACAGCCTGGAAGATACAACACGTTATCCGGAAGGCAGCATTCTGAAAGTCATCAACTACCGGAAGGTCCAGGGCGTGGATATGTGTGATATCAAAGTGGATTACTACAAGTACTGCGGTCTTGAGGACGGAACATATTTCTGGATGGGGACGGATTATCTCGGCCGTGATCTGTGGGTACGAATGTGGCGAGGTGCCCGTGTTTCCCTGGCAATTGCGTTCATCTCGGTAATCTGCAATGTTTTTATCGGTATTGTCTATGGCTCCATTGCGGGATATTACGGCGGAAAGATCGATATGGTTATGATGCGCATTACCGAGATTATCGGTGCATTCCCGGAGATTGTAGTGGTAACATTATTTATCCTCTTTTTCGGAACCGGCATGCTGTCAATTATTCTTTGCCTTGTCGTACAGAACTGGATTGGCACAGCCCGAATGATTCGCTCCCAGTTTTACCGTTATAAAGGCAGCGAATATGTGCTTGCGGCCAGAACACTCGGCGTGAAAGATATGGCACTGATCTTCCGGCATATTCTGCCGAATTCCATTGGGCCAATCATTACACGTGCCATGATTGCAATTCCGGGTGCTATTTTTACCGAGTCTTTCCTGGCATATATCGGACTTGGCATCCGTGCACCGGAAAGCTCGATCGGTGTCCTTTTATCCCAGGGACAGAAGATCATGCAGCAGTATCCGAACCAGGTGTTTTTCCCGGCAGTTGTGATTTCTCTGCTGATGATCGCATTCAACATGCTGTCAAATGGCCTGCGTGACGCATTTGATCCAACCCAGCGCGGTGCATAAGGAAAGGAGCGAATGGTATGGAACCTATTTTAAGTGTAAAAGATCTTTCTGTTTCCTTTCAGGCGTTCGCAGGTACGGTTCATGCGGTTCGTGATGTCAACTTTGACTTGATGAAAGGTGAGACACTGGCGATTGTAGGAGAATCCGGTTCCGGAAAATCGGTTACGATCAAAGCAATTCTTGGAATTCTTGCAAAGAACGGCCATATCGACAGCGGCTCGATTCTGTATCAGGGCGAAGATATGGCGAAATATAAGGAAAAAGACTTTTATAAGATCAGAGGAAAACGGATCTCACTGGTGTTCCAGGATCCTCTGTCAGCACTGAATCCGATCATGAAAATAGGAAAACAGATCTCAGAGGCGCTGATCTTAAGCGGATCCATTGAAAAGTCAAAGGCGAAGCAGAGGGCCATCGAATTGATGGAAGCCGTTGGAATTCCGAACGCGGCAGAGCGGTATGAGGCATATCCGTTCCAGTTCTCCGGCGGTATGAGGCAGCGCATTGTCATTGCAATTGCCCTTGCATGCAATCCGGAGATCCTGATCTGCGATGAGCCGACGACAGCTCTCGATGTGACGATTCAGGCGAGAATCCTGGAGCTGATCAATGATATGAAAAGAGAGCACGATCTGTCGGTAATTTTCATCACTCATGACCTCGGCGTGGTTGCCAATATTGCAGATCGTGTATGCGTTATGTATGCCGGACGGATCGTGGAAGTGGGAACCTGTGAAGATATTTTCTACCATCCGGCGCATCCGTATACCTGGGCACTGTTGTCTGCAATGCCGGATCTGCACACGGAAGAGACCCTATATGCAATTCCGGGTGCTCCGCCGAATATGCTTCATCCGCCGAAAGGGGATGCATTTGCAGCGAGAAATAAATACGCGATGAAGATTGATTTTGAAAAAGAACCGCCGTATTTTAAAATTTCCGACACCCACTATGCTGCTACATGGCTTTTACATCCGGATGCGCCAAAGGTAGAGATGCCGGAGATTTTGCAGCACCGCATCGCCAGGATGAAGGAGGAGGCGGAACATGGATAATAAAAAGATGAATTCGACAGGTGTTGAGGATCATATTCTGGATGTGGAACACCTCAGCATGTATTTTACAACAAAAAACAGAGGAAAAAAGTCTACAGTGAAAGCGGTGGATGATGTATCCTTTTATGTGAAACGCGGGGAGACGTTCGGACTGGTTGGTGAGTCCGGCTGCGGAAAAACAACGACAGGCCGCACGATTATTCGTCTGTATGATCCCACCTGGGGAACTGTGAAATTTAACGGCATAGAAATCTCCGGAAAAATGGACAGGGAGCTTCATAAATATATTACCGATCATATTGCCATGATTTTCCAAGATCCGATCGCATCTTTAAATCCGAGAATGACAGTACAGGAGATTATAGCGGAAGGATTGAAAATTCGAGGGGTGAAAGACCCGGAAGAACTGCAGAAAAGGGTGATCGCGATGCTGGAACATGTGGGGCTTCAGGCAGAACATGCATCCCGATACCCCCATGAATTTTCAGGAGGACAGCGCCAGCGCATTGGAATTGCAAGGGCGCTGATCGTGGAACCGCAGCTGGTGATCGCAGATGAGCCGGTTTCAGCTCTCGATGTCTCTGTGCAGGCACAGGTGATCAATCTGCTAAATAAGCTGAAACAGGAAATGGGACTGACAATCCTGTTTATTGCGCATAATCTTTCCGTCGTCAAATATTTTTCCGACCGAATCGGTGTGATGTATTTCGGAAAGCTGGTTGAGATGGCGGATTCCAATGAGCTATTTAAGAATCCACTTCATCCGTACACCAAGGCACTGCTTTCTGCCATTCCGGAGCCGGATCCGCTCAATGAGAAAAAACGCGTAAAAATCCATTACGATCCGGAGATTCATCATTACGGTGAAGGAAAACAGCCGTCCTATCACGAAGTAAGTCCGGGACATACGATCTATTGTTCGGACGAAGAGTTTGAAGAGTATAAAAAAGAGTGGAAAGCGTAATTCCGGACGTTATTTAAGAAGCCAAAAAGACTGCATATCCGTTTGTTGGTATGCAGTCTTTTAAAATGTTTCAATCGTATTACCGTCTTCCCGTGTTCCACAAAATATCATGGTTGATGGTCTCATAGAACATCTCACGCACCTTATCATGATCCTTCGTCTGCCCGAGGATCCACATGAGCTTTGTCACGGTGGCTTCCAGGGTCATATCGTAGGACTCGATGAGACCGAAGGCATTTTTGATCTTCTGGCCAACTTCGTAGACGGACATGTTGCTGCCTTCCTGGGTGACCTGGGTGGTCATGACGACAGTCTTGCCCATGGAGATCCATTTTTCGATGGAACTGTAGAAATCGCCGGATTCGTAGGAGGGAAGGCCGCCGACGCCGAAGGACTCGATAACGACAGCGTCATAGTGTTCTGCCATGTAGTCGAGGAGGCTGGAATCCATGGACGGGATCAGCTTTAAGAGGCTGACCTGGCTGTCCATCTCGTGGTAGAAGCGGACACTCTCGCGGTCCTGCCACTTGTCGTCGATGTAGTATAAAATATGCTCGTCCTGGATCACGGCGAGGTACGGGAAGTTGATGCTGGAGAAGGCGTTGTAGCTCTTGCTGCGCTCCTTTTTTCCACGTGTTCCCGCGATGACTTTTCCGTCAAATACGATGGTCACGCCGTGGGCACGTTCGGAGGCGGCAAAACGCAGGCTGTCCAGAAGGTTTGTTCTCGCGTCCGTCACGTCAAGGTCGATGGGCTTCTGGGCACCGGTGATGACGATGGGCTTGCTGGAGTGCTGGACGAGATAGGACATGGCAGCAGCGGTGTAGGCCATCGTATCGGTGCCGTGGCAGATCACGAAGCCGTCATAATCGTCATAATTCTCCTCCAGGACCTGGGCGAGCTTCAGCCAGTGCTTCGGGTGCATATTCGTGCTGTCGATGTTTAAGACCTGCACCGTCTCCACCTCGCAGAATTTTTTCGCATCCGGTACATAAGATAACAGTTCATCGCCGGTAAGAAGCGGTGTCAGACCGTTTTCTCCTCTCTTGCAGGCAATCGTTCCCCCTGTTCCGAGCAGCAGAAGGTGTTTCATGATTTTAAAATCCCCTTTCGTTTGCAATCATCTCACATATGGTTTATAGTATAACATAGGAGGCTTCAGAAAGTAAAGACGGCGGATGGTTTGGAAAGAAAGAATCATCCGGGAAAGGGGAGAGATGGTGAATATACCGAAAGATCCGGTCATGCTGTTAAGCTATATCAACACGCAGTTGCGGGACAATTACCCGGACATGGACGAGTTGTGCAGGTCGCTTTGTCTAGACAGGAAAGACGTGGATGAGAAACTCGCATCGATCGATTATGAGTACGATCCGGAAAAAAATCAGTATGTATAGAGTAAGCGGCCGATCCTGGCTTTCCAGGGCATGAGCCGCAGAAAAATAAAAGTGGAAAAAAGCACCGTGGAAAAGGCTGCATAGCGGATCGGAGAATCACAGATACTGGTTTCATGAACAGATGGAAGCAGAAAAACAGAAATCAGAAAATTGCAGTAAAAAAAAGCTCCGGCGGCGGATGGAGACAATGGGTCAGGAATTTTATGCTCTGCGGTCTGACGGGATGGGGACTTGAGATCCTTTTGACTTCCGTGGAAGGCTTTGCGGCTGGAGATATGAAATTCATGGGAAAGACATCAATATACATGTTCCCGATATATGGAATGGGAATCCTTTTGGGGCCCATCGGGAAATGGGTGGACAGTTGGATCGGAGACCGGGGACAGATCGCGGTAAAGGACAGGATCTTCCGCCATGGGATCCTGGACATGGTCCTGATCTTTTCCGCAGAATACCTCACGGGAACATTCTTGAAAAGCCTTGGTATATGTCCGTGGGATTACACCGGGCGGATGCTGAGCGTTGACGGCGTGATCCGGCTGGATTTTGCTCCGTTCTGGTTCATGACAGGACTTCTCTTTGAATATCTGACAGGAGGAAAAGAGGAAATCCTTTCCAGAGATCCGGAAACGGAAAAGCCAATATATAGACAGATTTGAGCTGGATTTTAGATGGATTCGAGGTGCATTTGAGTTGCAAATAAGAGGTTTATTTAATATAATATAACTTATGAACCTCATTGCTGTAACTCTTTAAAGTGTATGAAAGGCAATTGTTCAATAGGTGGGCACACCTGCTGTGCTGACCGTAAGAGAGCACCGTTACTGTTAAAGAAAATATGGGAGGTTTGTTACTTATGATAAGATTATTACTTGTCCTGTTCACACTGGTGGGATTTTTGATCTTCAGCTATCCGTTCCTTGTGGCACAGGTATCGCTTGGAAAGAAAGATCCCCACGCGCGGGATCTGGAGACGATCAAGGTCGTCCGGTCCGTGTTCAAGGTACTCTTAAAGCTGGCGGGGGTGACCGTGACGGTGAAGGGAGCGGAAAATATACCGGAAGACACAGCGGTCCTCTATGTTGGAAACCACAGAAGCTATTTTGATATTCTTGCGGGCTACACGACAGTTCCGACACTGCTCGGTTTCGTCGCAAAAAAGGAGATGGAAAAGATCCCACTCTTACGCACCTGGATGGTGAACGTGAACTGCCTGTTCTTAGACAGAAAGAACATCAAAGAAGGCTTAAAGATGATCCTTCAGGGAATCGAGAAGGTAAAAAACGGCGTTTCCATCTGGATTTTCCCGGAGGGAACGAGAAATCCGAACGAAGATATCACGGAGCTCCTTCCGTTTAAAGAGGGGAGCTTAAAGATTGCGGAGAAATCCGGCTGTCCGGTGGTCCCGGTGGCGATGACAGGAACGGCGGAGGTGCTGGAAAAACACTTCCCGTTTATCACCCCGTCCCATATTACGATCTACTACGGAAAACCGTTCTATGTAAAAGAATTGGAAGCCGAAGATCGGAAACATCCGGGTGCTTACACTAGAAATGTATTGATCAGAATGCTGAAAGAAATGCAGGAAGAAAAACAATAAGGTTTCAGGCGGATAAAATGGCTTGAAATGATATGACAGGACAAGGTTTCGGAGAGATCTGCTGAAAAAGCAAAAGAAATTTTGGGAAATACCTGGGGAGAAATGACAGAAAGCAGAGGCATAAAATATATGAAAAATCTTGACTTAAAAGAATGCAGGGACAAGCTGGACGTGATCGATAAAGAGATCGTCCGTCTGTTTGAGGAGCGCATGTCCGTATGCGGAGATGTGGCGGAATATAAGATCGGAACAGGAAAAGCCGTTTACGATGCGGCGAGAGAGGCACAGAAGATCGCAGCGGTTCAGGAGCTGGCCCACAGTAAGTTCAATAAAGAGGCGGTAAAGGAGATCTTTTCCCAGTTAATGTCCGTCAGCCGCAGATACCAATACAGCCTGTTATCCGCTCACGGTATGGGAATGGACACCGGATTTACGGAAGTGGAGACCATCGGGAAGAAGAATAAAAAGATCGTCTTCCAGGGCGTCGAGGGCGCTTACAGCCATGCCGCCGCGAAGTTATATTTCGGCGAGGACGCGGATCTTTACCATGTTCCGGAGTTCGAGGACACGATGCGCGAGGTGGAAGAGGGACGCGCTGATTATGCGGTACTTCCCATCGAGAATTCCACTGCAGGTTTCGTGATCAACAATTACGACCTGCTCTTAAAGTACAAGAATTACATAGTCGGCGAGGTCTATGTCCCGGTTGCCCATATGCTGCTCGGCGTTCCGGGAGCGAAGCTCTCCGATATCAGGACCGTTTACTCCCATGCCCAGGCTCTGGCCCAGAGCTCTGATTTCCTGTCCGCCCATAAAGACTGGAAGCAGATCGCTGTCTTAAACACGGCTGTAGCTGCAAAGAAGGTCATGGAGGAGAAGGATCCGACTCAGGCGGCTGTCGCAAGCCGCACTGCGGGAGAACTCTATGGAATGGAGGTCCTCGCGGAGGAGATCAACAACGTCAAGGGAAATACGACAAGATTCCTGATCCTCGGAAAAGAGCCGGTCTACGCAAAGACCGCCGGAAAGGTCAGCGTGGCTTTCGAGATCGCCCATAAGAGCGGTTCCCTATACAACATCCTTGGAAACTTCATTTTCAACAATGTCAACATGACGATGATCGAATCCAGACCGATTCCGGAAAAGAGCTTTGAGTACCGGTTCTTCGTGGATTTCGAAGGAAACTTAAGCGATGCGGGCGTGAGAAATGCGCTGACCGGTCTTGCTGCGGAAGCTTCCGTCATGAGAATTTTAGGTAATTATTAGAGAGATACGGTCCGGTAAAATCCGGACCGATTCTTATATCAACAGATATTTGATGCAGGCGATATGATGGACATAAAACGGGTCCGGCGATCGTCGCGCACAGAGCAAGGAGGAAAAAACATGGCAGCCCTTACATTTGCAGCCATCGATGTGGGATCCTTTGAGGTGGAGATGGGGATCTATGAGATCTCAAACCGCAACAAGATCCGAAAACTGGATCAGATCCGTCACGTCACTGCGCTGGGAAAAGATACCTACAATAACGGAAAGATCAGCTATGAGATGGTGGAGGAGCTTTGCGATGTGCTTGCGGATTTCGCAAGGATCATGAAATCCTATAAAGTCACGGAATACCGTGCCTACGCCACAAGTGCGATGCGCGAGGCGAGAAACAACCGGATCGTCCTGGATCAGATCCGTGTCCGCACCGGAATCCAGGTACGGATCATCAGCAACTCGGAGCAGCGGTTTCTGGGATACAAGGCCATCGCGGTGTCCGATGACGAGTTTGATGAGAATATCCAGCAGGGAACCGCGATCGTGGACGTGGGATTCGGCAGCATGCAGATATCCATGTTTGATAAAAACCTTCTGGTGAATACGGAAAATCTGCCGTTAGGTGTTCTGAGGATCCGCGGTACTCTGGAAGAGGTCGACACGACGATGGAACAGTACCGGGAGCTTATTGATGAGATGGTGGACAATGAACTCCAGAATTATAAAAAAATGTATTTAAAGGAGCGGAAGATCAAGCACCTGATCGGGATCGGTGAGAACATCTTATATCTGTTCCGGTACGGGGAAGACGGAAAGCCGCTCTCAAGGATCACGAGAGAGCAGTTTGAAGAGTTTTATACCCGCCTGAGCACGATGAATGAAGAGCAGATGGAGGAGCATTTCGGGGTAAACCGGGAGTACGCGTCCTTACTTATGCCGTGTGCGGTGATCTATAAAAAGTTTCTTGAGATGACAGGGGCAGAGATGATCTGGATCCCCGGGGTACGGCTCTGTGACGGGATCGCTGCGGAGTTCGCGGCGGACAAGAAGCTTATAAAATTCAGGCACAATTTTGATAACGATATTATCAGCACTTCCCGTTCCATGGCAAAACGCTACCAGTGCTTAAGCCGTCACACGGAGACCGTCGAGAAATATGTGCTCCAGATCTTCGACACAATGCGGAAATACCACGGAATGGGGCAGAGGGAACGCCTGCTTTTGCAGATTGCGGTGCTGATCCATGCCTGCGGAAAGTTTATCAGCGTCCGGAATTCCAACGAGTGCGCTTACAACATCATCATGTCCACGGAGATCATCGGAATCTCCCATTTAGAGCGGGAGATCATCGCAAATGTGGTCCGCTATAATATCCGGGATTTCGACTACAATATGGTCCGGATGGAGACAGAATTAGATGAAGTGACGGACAGCTTCAGCGGACAGAACGAGGTCATGCTTCTGATCGCAAAGCTCACAGCGATGCTGCGTCTGGCGAATTCCATGGACCGCGGACACAGTGCGAAGCTCGCGGACTGCCGGATGACCGTGAAGGATCAGAACCTGATCATCACGACAGATTATCACGGCGATATTACACTGGAGGCTGTTTCCTTTGAGCAGAAAGCAGCGTTCTTTGAGGAGATTTTTGGAATTCGGCCGGTGCTTCGCCATAAAAAGTATGTATAGCCAGGTCTGACCGGTACCAACGCATTCAGGGAGGCGGAAAAGAAAGATGAAAAAAGAAGAAAAAAAAGACAACGCACAGAAGGCCAAAAAAGGAAAAGAACAGGGAATTGAGTATTTTCAGGATCCTAATAATTATGTAAACCGAGAACTGAGCTGGCTGGAGTTTGACTGCCGTGTACTGGAGGAAGCAAGAGATAAGACCAACCCACTCTTTGACCGTTTAAAATTCTTAAGCATCACGGCATCAAATCTGGATGAGTTTTTCATGGTCCGCGTGGCCTCCTTAAAGGACATGGTCCATGCCGGATATAAAAAACCGGATATTGCCGGAATGACGGCTCAGGAACAGCTGGATAAGATCAGCATCCGGACCCATGAACTGGTGGTTCAGCAGTATAATACCTACAACCGGTCCCTGCTCCCGGCACTCAGAAATAACGGATTAAATCTGATCGAGTGCCATGAGGACCTGACACCGGAACAGGGAGAGTTTGTGGACCGGTATTTCAGGGAGGAGGTTTACCCAGTACTCACCCCGATGGCGGTGGACTCCTCGAGACCGTTCCCCCTTGTCCGGAATAAATCCTTAAATATAGCGGCACTGCTGAAGAAAAAAGACGGCGATGAGGAACTGGAATTTGCCATGGTACAGGTTCCGGCGGTGCTTCCGCGGATCATAAGCCTCCCGGTGACCACCGATGAGGACCACAACGAGACGCGGAATGTGATCTTTCTGGAGGAGATCATCGAGCGGAACATGCAGCAGCTGTTCTTAAACTACGATATCGTGACATCCCACCCGTTCAGGATCATGAGAAACGCCGATTTCTCCCTTGACGAGGAGGAAGCTGTGGATCTTCTCGAGGAGATCGAGAAGCAGTTAAAGCGCAGGCAGTGGGGCGAGGTCATCCGTCTGGAGATCGAGGATAAGGCGGACCAGAGACTCCTCAAGGTATTAAAACGGGAGCTGGAAGTCAACGAGGAAGACATCTTCGAGATTTCGGGCGCTCTGGATCTGACGGTCCTTATGAAGATGTACGGACTTGACGGATACGATCATTTGAAGACACCGAAATATACGCCGCAGCCGGTTCCGGCACTGATGAATGATGATGATATCTTTACGAATATCCGGAAAGGTGATATTCTTCTGATGCATCCTTACGAGACCTTTGATCCGGTTGTGGACTTTGTCAGAAGAGCGGCGAGAGATCCGGAAGTGCTGGCGATCAAGCAGACCCTCTACCGTGTCAGTGGAAATTCCCCGATCATCGCGGCCCTGGCGGCAGCGGCGGAGAACGGAAAACAGGTATCGGTACTTGTGGAGCTGAAAGCCAGATTTGATGAGGAGAACAACATCATCTGGGCGAAGAAACTTGAGAAAGCAGGCTGCCATGTGATCTATGGCCTCGTTGGATTAAAGACCCACTCAAAGATCACCCTTGTGGTCCGGAGAGAGGAGGATGGCATCCGCAGATATGTTCACCTCGGAACCGGTAACTACAACGATTCCACCGCAAAGCTCTATACGGACTGCGGAATCATGACATGTCATCCGCTGATCGGTGAGGATGCCACAGCAGTTTTCAACATGCTTTCCGGTTATTCGGAACCCTTAAACTGGAATATGCTTTCCGTGGCACCGCTGTGGCTGAGAACAAAATTCCTGCGTCTGATTGAGCGTGAGACGAAGAATGCCCGGGCAGGAAAGCCGGCTTCCATTATTGCAAAGATGAACTCTCTCTGTGATAAAGAGATCATCGCGGCCTTATATGAGGCGTCCTGCGCTGGTGTCAAGATCCATCTGGTGGTCCGTGGAATCTGCTGTCTGAAGGCAGGAATTCCGGGACTTTCCGAGAATATTGAAGTCCGCTCCATCGTCGGGGAATTTCTGGAACATGCGCGGATCTTTATCTTCGAGAATGACGGAAGCGAAGAGATCTACATGGGAAGCGCCGACTGGATGCCGAGAAACCTGGACCGCCGCGTGGAGATCCTGTTCCCGGTACTGAGGGAAGAGCTGAAAGACAGGATCCGGAAGTACATGGAGCTGGAGCTTGAGGACAATTTAAAAGCCCATGTCTTACAGCCGGACGGAACATACGAGAAGCCGGACCGCCGCGGAAAACTCCCGGTGGGATCCCAGATGGCACTCTGCGAGATGGCTGTGGCTGCGGCGAAGAACGAGCGGAAGAAACATGAGCAGGAGGAGACTGCAAGAGTGTTTATTCCGATCGAGAGCGAGAATTAAGTGAGATCATAAATTGACTGACCCACCCATAGCAAAGGCGAAAGAAAAAAGTTTATAAAAATTTTATTAGCACTCATCAAAAATGAGTGCTAATTTTATTGACATTTTGATTTCCTGGTATTAAAATATGTCATGTTGAATAGAACAACTGTTAAAAAAGCAGCTGGAAAACGATAAATGAAAATCAGCGGTCCGAAGGAATTATGAGAAGTTCCCCCGCGCCGCAGGAATAGAAATAAGGAGTGGTTTAACATGGCAAAAAGTGGAAGTCTTTCAATCAACAGTGAAAATATATTCCCGATCATCAAAAAATGGCTGTATTCCGATCACGATATCTTCTACCGTGAGCTAGTCAGCAACGGCTGCGACGCCATCACAAAATTAAAGAAGCTGGCCCTGATGGGCGAGTACGAGACATCGGATGATGAGACTTATAAAGTTCAGGTTACTGTAAACCCGAAGGAAAAGACGATCCGGATCGAAGATAACGGTCTTGGAATGACAGAGGACGAGGTTGATGAGTATATCAACCAGATCGCTTTTTCCGGTGCGCAGGATTTCTTAAACAAGTACAAAGATAAAGCAAACGAGGACCAGATCATCGGTCACTTCGGACTTGGCTTTTACTCCGCGTTCATGGTAGCCGACAAAGTAACGATCGATACCTTATCCTACAAGCCGGACGCAAAGCCGGTCCACTGGGAGTCTGAGGGCGGTACCGAGTTCGACATGAAAGAGGGCACAAAGGAAGGACACGGAACTGTGATCACCCTGTACCTGAATGAGGACAGTGCTGAGTTCGCAAATGAGTACCGCGCAAGAGAGATCCTCGATAAATACTGTGCATTCATGCCGGTTGAGATCTACTTAAACGATGAGACTGCAGAGCCGCAGTATGACACGATCGAAAAGGATGAGCTTACCGACAAGGATACGGTCATCGAGACGATCGTAGAGCCAGCAAAGACGGAAGAGAAGGAAAAAGAGGACGGAACAAAGGAGACTGTTGAGGTTTCTCCTGCAAAAGAAAAATATAAGATTGCGAAACGTCCGGTTCCGGTAAATGATATAAATCCGCTCTGGAACAAACATCCGAACGAGTGCACAGACGAAGAGTACAAGGAGTTCTACCGTAAGGTATTCCAGGATTTCAAGGAGCCGTTATTCTGGATTCACCTGAACATGGACTACCCGTTCAACTTAAAGGGTATCCTCTACTTCCCGAAGATCAACATGGAGTACGAGAGCATCGAAGGCAAGATCAAACTCTACAATAATCAGGTATTCATTGCCGATAATATCAAGGAAGTCATTCCGGAATTCCTGATGCTGTTAAAAGGCGTGATCGACTGCCCGGATCTTCCGTTAAATGTATCCAGAAGTGCTCTCCAGAATGATGGATTCGTTAAGAAGATCTCCGACTATATCACAAAGAAGGTTGCGGACAAGCTGTCCGGCATGTGCAAGACAGACCGTGAGAATTATGAGAAATACTGGGACGACATTAATCCGTTCATCAAATTCGGCTGCTTAAAGGATGAGAAGTTTGACGAGAAGATGAAAGACTACATCCTCTACAAGAATCTGGACGGCAAGTACCTGACTCTCGCTGACTGCCTGGAGGAGAACAAGGAAAAACACGAGAACAAGATCTTTTATGTAACTGACGAGAAAGAGCAGAGCCAGTATATCAACATGTTCAAGGAAGCTGGAATTGACGCTGTGATCCTTCCGAATCCGATCGATTCTCCGTTTATGCAGCATGTGGAGCAGAAGAATGAGGGCTTGAAGTTCCTGCGCATCGACGCGGATGTCAATGAGACCTTCAAGGATTCTGAGGAGACAGATGAGGCCGCGAAGGAGCAGGAGAAGAAGGATGCTGAGACTCTTGCGGAGGTCTTCAAGAAGGCCATCGGAAATGACAAACTGAACGTCAAGGTCGAGAAGCTGAAAAACGAGGGCCTCGCGTCCATGATCACTGTGTCTGAGGAGAGCCGCAGAATGCAGGATATGATGAAGATGTACAGCATGTACGGCGGCGGTGCCGACATGTTCCCGGCGGAGGAGACACTTGTCCTCAACGCAAACAACGGCCTTGTAAAGTATGTGTTAAACAACAGGGACGGCGAGAAGACACCGATGCTCTGCGAACAGCTCTATGACCTTGCAAAGCTCGCTCACGGAAGTCTTTCCCCGGAGCGTATGACAAAGTTCATTGCGAGAAGCAGTGAGATCATGAAGGAAGAATATGGTGCATAAACGAAGAGATTTTCTGATTACGTTTACAATTTTATGCCTTGCCATGTGCGCCTGCTCAGGGTTCCAGTACCTGGGCAGTGCTTTCTATGGCCTGGTATGGCACCGGATCCATGGCCTGGGAAGCGGCGGAGCGCGTCTGCTTTCCGGGCTTTTTGATTCCCCGTGGACGGGAGTCCTGGTGCAGTATATCTTTTCTATCGGAGTTCCATTCCTTCTGGTGGTTCCGATGACATGTTTTGTGAGATCGGACCGGAGACCGGCTCATACACTTCCGGCGGAGGTCTGGATGTCGGCGCTTTTCATGTGCCTGGGACTTGGGTACATCTTTAATTTCCTCGGCGTGTTTCTGGACGTGTTTTTTTCCATATTTACGGGAGTTCCGGCGACGGATATGAACCCGGTGATGGACGCCCTCGATGAGCTGACGCCTGGAATGGTGATCTATACCTGCCTGATCGCCCCGTTCATGGAGGAGTTTATCTTCCGGGGAGTTCTCTTAAAGAAGGCGAGACGGTTCGGGGACCGGACAGCGGTTGTCTTCTGTGCGGTCATGTTCGGGCTGATGCACGGAAATTTAAACCAATGCCTGTACGCGGTGGTGATCGGACTGATCCTCGGCTATGTGGCGGTGCGGACGAACCGGATTTTTTATAATGTGCTGCTTCACATGGCAGTGAATTCCTTTTCCATGATGTTAGTGCTGGTGGAAAATGGATTGAACGTACTGGGGATGAGCGCAATGGCGGCGGCGTTTTCTGTGGGAAGCTTCATTATGATCCTGCTTCTCATCGCAGCCGGGATCTACTTTTTCTTCCGGGACGGACGCCGCTACTGGTGGCAGATGGGACGCCAGAACGGGTGGCCGACACCGTACAGGAAGTATGTGTACCTGAATCCGGGATTTATTTTATATGTGATCATTTTCGGGATTGAGATGATATCGTATATTTTATAGAAAAAGTTTTCGGGAAAACAGCAGCCTGGAGAGAATATCCGGGAGTGTCGCGGCTGCTTGGAAAACCACATAGAAATGTACGTGAGAGACGGAAGCATCCGGCAGAATATACTGTGGGCAGTGGACACATTGCCGCAATAACGCAGTGCATTCTGCCGGATTTTCTGTCTGAAACGCTTGAAAAGGGGGCGGGGTCTTGGTATAGTAGTGGGAGACCATTTACGAAGAGGAGACATCATGCAGAGAATCGCAAAATTTGAAAAAGTAAGCTTTGAGCAGTTTAAAAAAGACTGGCAGGGGGAACACCCGCAGGATACAGAAGAAGTGATCAGGGAAATCTACGATGGGATCAGACTTCCGAAGCGTGCCACAGCAGGCTCTGCCGGATATGATTTCTTCGCACCGGCAGCGTTCACGCTGAAACCGGGCCAGATGACAAAGATCCTCACAGGGATCCGCGCCCGGATCGATGACGGCTGGGTATTAAAGCTCTATCCGAGAAGCGGACTTGGATTTAAGTTCCGTCTGCAGTTAAACAATACCGTCGGGATCATCGACAGCGACTACTACGGATCTGACAACGAGGGCCATATCCAGGTGAAGCTCACCAATGACAGCCGCGAGGGAAAGACCGTGGAAGTGGAAGCCGGAACAGGTTTCTCCCAGGGGATTTTCGTGGAGTACGGAATTACGGTGGATGATGAGGCCGATGAGGTGAGAAATGGTGGATTCGGAAGCACGACGCGTGCGTAAAATGTGGAGAAAGGGATAGAATTCCCGAGGCCAGAGCGTGCTGAAGCTGAAGGTTCATGAAAAGACTTTACAAAGCGTATAAAGAAACGAAATAAAACGTAAAATTTAAAATGTATAAACAGTATAAGAAAACAAGAAAAATAAGCAAAATAAAAAAGAGCATTGTATCAGCGTTATTTCTAGCCAGTATGCTGCTCCTCCTCACCGGCTGCAGCCATGTGACCAGTGAGATGAAGGAGAGCAGAGAGAACGGCATCGCCCTCATGGAAAGCGGTGATTACGAGGGGGCTGTCGCGGAGTTTGACAGCCTGATCGACCAGACAACGCGGGTGACCTCTTTTGAGATCGATGTATTAAAGTACCGCGGTGAGGCAGAATTTATGCTGGGGGACTATGGTGCCGCGGCGTATACTTATGATACCCTGGCGAAGGTGGATAAGCCGAGAGCCGAGTATTACTACCTCGGCGCGGTGAGCCTCGCGAATTCCGGGGATCAGGATGGTGCTGAGAACCGCCTGGAGTCCGGTAAGAGCGCGGATGCGAAACATGAGGTTACAGGCTACGCAGAGGCGATGGAAGCCCTGGGGGCGGCATATATGACTGCCGGAGACGAGAAGAAGGCGGATGAGCTCTACCAGACTCTCGTGGATGAGGGCTTTTCCAGCACGGAAGTTTACAACCGCTGGATGATGGCTGCGATGGAAAAAGGCAATTATGAGGAAGCGCTGCAGCACGCGGAGGCGGGACTTGCCCTCTCTGATGACCGGGCAAAGAAAGAGATCGCCTTCAACCAGGCCGTGTGTTATGAGTACCTGGGCCAGTATGAGAAGGCGCTGGAGCTGTTCCGAAGCTACGAGGAGCAGTATGGGCAGGACGAGAAGGCGGACCATGAGATCGCGTTTCTCGTGACAAGATAGGAGAAAGAATGGCAGAATTGATAGAGATCGGTGAGCAGCAGGAGCGGGTCATCCTGTTTGCTGCCAGCACGAACGCCTCCGATGACACGGAGGAGTCCGTGGAGGAGCTTCGGGAGCTTGTAAAGACCGCGGGAGCGGAGACTGTGGGCGCTGTGATCCAGAACCGGGAAAACATCCATCCGGGAACATATCTCGGAAAAGGAAAGATCCAGGAGTTGAAGGAGATGGTCTGGGAGACCGGTGCCACGGGGGTTGTCTGCGACGATGAGCTCTCCCCGGCACAGCTGAAAAACTTAGAGGATGCTCTGGACACAAAGGTCATGGACCGTACGATGATCATTCTCGATATCTTTGCCGCCCGTGCAAAGACAAGAGAAGGAAAGATCCAGGTGGAACTTGCGCAGCTCCGATACCGCGCCGTCCGCCTTGTGGGACTCAGGAATTCCCTGTCGAGACTCGGCGGCGGAATCGGAACGCGAGGACCCGGCGAGACGAAGCTTGAGGTGGACAGAAGACGGATCCACGAGCGGATCAGCCAGTTAAAATCGGAACTCCAGGATGTGGAGCGCCACAGGGATGTGGTGCGGAAACAGAGAGAGCAGAGCGGAACACTGACGGCGGCCATCGTGGGCTATACGAATGCCGGAAAATCCACGCTCTTAAATAAGCTTACGGGTGCCGGAATCCTGGCGGAGGATAAGCTCTTCGCGACTCTGGATCCGACGACAAGGGCATTGACGCTTCCGGGAGGGGAAAAGGTTCTCCTGACGGATACCGTAGGATTTATCCGAAAACTTCCGCATCATCTGGTGGAGGCGTTCAAGAGCACTCTGGAGGAGGCGCGCTACTGCGATGTGATCCTCCATGTGGTGGATTGCTCAAACCCGCAGATGGACATGCAGATGCATGTGGTCTATGAGACTCTGCGCCGATTGGACATCAAGGACAAGGAGATCATCACGGTATTCAACAAGGTGGACCGCCCGGATGCGGACACTGCGTGCCGGGACATGTCCGCGGACTATAAGGTAAAATTGTCGGCAAAGACAGGAGAGGGCATCGGGGAACTGCTCGATCTGTTTGCCGTGATCTTAAGAAACCGCAGGATCTATTTTGAGAAGATATTCGCCTATAGGGATGCCGGACGGATCCAGACGATCCGGAAGAGCGGACAGCTTCTTTCGGAGGAGTATCAGGATGACGGGATCCATGTGAAGGCGTATGTGCCGGTGGAACTATTTGAAGAATTATATCGGGATTAGATGAATTCAGACTGGCAGATATAAGGGGGGTAATCTTATGGAAAAGATGAGGGGGAAAGAGCTTGCTCTGGATCTTCTGGCAGATGTGGCGGGCGGCTTTGTACAGGCTGTCGCACTCCACTGCTTTATCAACAACATCGATATCGCGCCGGGAGGAGCCAGCGGTATGGCGATCCTGTTAAACCGTCTGACGAATCTCCCGATCGGTACCCTGACATTTCTGATCAATATTCCGCTTCTGATCGCGTCCTGGATCTATTTGGGAAAGGAGAAGACGATCAAGACATTAAAGACCGTTGTGATCATGACCGTGATTCTGGATGGTCTGGTGACACCGTATTTTCCGGTGTATTCCGGCGATAAGATGGTATCCTGCCTTTTCGGCGGAGTGCTGATCGGAATCAGTCTTGCCGTTATATTCATGCGCGGCTCCACCACAGGCGGAGGCGATATCGCCGCAAAGCTTTTACAGAAGTATCGTCCGCACATGCAGACCGGAAAAGCGATCATGGCGACGGACCTTGTGATCATCCTGCTTTCCATGGTGGTATTCCGGAATATCGAATCCGGTCTTTATGGACTTATCAACATGGTGGTGGGAACTTATGTGATCGATGTGATCCTCTATGGTATGAATAAGAGCACCATGATAACGGTCATTACAGAAAAACCGAAGGAGATCGCCGATGAGCTGATGGATGAGCTGGAGCGCGGCTGTACCTTTTTAAAGAGCGAAGGAGCTTATCGGAAAGAGGATGGAAAGACCGTGATCTGTGTTCTGGACAGAAAGCAGTTCTACAAGGCGAAGAAGATCGTCTATGATATCGATCCCAGAGCGTTTATGATCGTCTCTGAGGCTCAGGAAGTCTATGGGGAAGGTTTTCTGGATTCTGACTGGGAAGTGTAGGAAGAAAAAAATGAATGCGGCAGGACAGACCGGATCACCAGATCCCGCGGGTGTGTCTGCGGCAGATAAGACGGAACAAAAAAGACGATCCGCTGATTACCTGGCGGATCGTCTTTTTGTCACAGAAGATCAGGGGGGACCTCTGTGACGATAACTTCCGGCACCCGGGGAGGCGCCGGTGAAGGGGTACGGCCTGACCGCGGCCGCGGGGTTATATCAAAGGATCGAATTATTCGATAATGCCAAGGCTCTTCGCGTACTCCGTATACTCGTCGTACCACTGATTGTAAAGATCTTTCTCAACGACTTCGTCGATGATCTCGTTGATACGGTCTGTGAGGGCGTCCTCACCCTTCGGGATGCCGATTCTTGTTCCCTGTGTTTCAGGATCAACTTTGAAATACAGGTTCGGGACGATCACAAGATTGCTGTCCGGATTGGATTTCAGATATAATCTTGCCATTCTGAGGGCTGCGACTATCACATCACTCTTTCCGGTCTCGACCATCAGGAAACCATCGTTTGTGGAGGAAACACGGTTGTATTTTTTGTAAGCCGGGATCTGCTCCTGTACGAACTGCTCCTGAAGGGAACCATTCTGGGCAACGACCACCTTGTCTGCAAGATCGTTGAAGGATTTGATACTGTCAACATCTTCCTTGCGGACCAGAATGCCGTATGCTGTCTGCGGATCTTCGTCTCCGAAATAGTAACCCTTGGAGAGGTTCATGGTCTCAGCTCTTGCCGGTGTGTAGGCTAAGGCGGAGATCGCAAGATCGTATTTTCCGGTCGTGATGCTTCCGAGAACGCTTGTGAAATCCATCGGTTTCAAGCGGACCTCAACACCGAGTGCCTCACCGATGTACTTTGCAAGTTCGACATCAGAACCTGTGTAGGCCTCCTCGCCGCTCTTTGTGGGATCGATGAATTCGTTCGGAGCGAAGTACGGCTCAGTTGCGATCTCGATGTATCCGCGCTCTAAGATCTCGTTCAGGCGGTTGTTGGAACCGGTGGTCTCAGATGCGATGATTCCTGCGTCTGTCTGAGGAGTTGCTGTCTCTCCGGAAGTTGTCTGCGGGATCGTAGCGCCCATTGCGGAGGAACCGGAACATCCGGTGAGTGCCGCAGCGGATAATAAAAGTGTTGTACCTAAGATGAGAAGCTGATTTAATTTCTTCATGGATGGGTTCCTCCTTGTATGCTGATTGATTTATCGTGTTAACAAGATTCTGATTTAGCGTGGTAAATTGCTATCATGGCGAAGAGTATACAGGAGGAAAATCGATTTGTCAAGTAGGTTATTAAAAAATATGAAAAAAATGTTACAGTTCAGTCATTACATCTTCTTGTTTCCATATTCATGAAAACAAGAAGCTTGGTGGTTCCACCATATGCTGATTTGGATGAAAAAGTGCTTATGCAAGCAAGCTTGCAACACACTTTCTCATTCAAACCAGCGCATGGCTGAACTGTAACAAAAAATACCCGGTGGTCTCAGAATAGAAATCACCGGGATTCAATATTACTGTTCAACTGCTTTGGAAAGTGCCGTCTTTACCGCCGACACCAGCGCCATGGAGGTATACTGGGATCCTGCCGGATATTCCAGCCCTTCAAGACTCTGGTTTTCCAGAATCTGTTCGGAGATCGAATCCATGGCAGGCGCCATCAGGGGATACATGGTCTCCACAGAGTCACTCAAAGGCACGAGAGCCACGGAACGAATCCCTGTGTGGTCCACTGCGACCTCCACATTGGCGTTCTCGCTGCCCAAAACGATGGGGGACGAATAAAGTCCCGGAACGTATGTAGCGGAGGCAGGAGCGGCCGATGAGGCGTTCTCGGCGGTCTGGTCTGCCGTGCTCCTGGAGATGTTGTCCTTCTTCGGGCGGAACATAAAGAGGAAGAGCATGATGAGGACGATGGCAAAGCCGATAAAAAGCGCGGTGTAGATGATCTCCTTCATTCTGAGGACGATGATCTTTGTTTTTGAACTCATGGAATAGATCCTTTTCACGAAATATTTTGTATATTCTATGAGGACTGCAGGAAAAAGATTCATGATCCCGGAGCCGATAGAAGAGACGTAGGAGAAAGATACGACTCCGGTAGCTGCGCGATAAAGAACTTGACAATTCCCTTCGGAGCATATACGGTTGAGAGAGAATGATATGTTCCGAGTGTCCGGATGCGCATACCGCGCGAAGGCGCAGACGGTCACAGAAGAGCGTGCACGGTGTGGAAACGTGCCAAGGCACATTCTTTTTCATATAGCAGGAGGATAACATGGGATTATGCATCATCGCCGGCGGTTCCGGTGCCGGAAAAACAGAATATATATACAGGAAGATCATCGAGCTGTCCGCGAAGGAACCGGAGGGCAGGTTTTTTGTGGTGACACCGGAGCAGGCGACGATGCAGGCCCAGAAGGAGATCGTGAGACTCCACCCGAACCACGGGACACTGAACATCGACATCGTGAGCTTTGAGCGCCTGGCTTACCGGATCTTTTCGGAGCTCTCCCTGCCGCAGCCGGAGGTGCTGGACGATACGGGCAAAAATATGGTCCTCAGAAGGCTTGCCGGGGAAAAGATGGACGAGCTCACCATGTTTTCCTCCCACTTAAACCGCCCGGGATTTATCAGTGAGATCAAGTCCATGCTTTCGGAACTCTACCAGTACGGGGCAACTCCGGAGGACTTAAAGGCGCAGACAGCCGGAGAACATGTGGGACAGATTCTGGCTGCGAAGCTCTCGGATATGGAAGTGATCTTTGAGGCGTTCCGGGAGTTTACGAAGGAGAAATATATCACGCTGGAGGAACTTCTTGATGTGCTCTGCCAGGTGGCGGACCAGTCTGCCCTTTTGAAGGACAGTACCATGGTTTTAGACGGCTACACGGGCTTTACGCCGGTCCAGTACCGGCTTATCGGGATTTTACTGAAACTTTGCCGGAATGTCTTTGTGACGGTGTCCGCGACGATGGAGCCGGGGATGGATCTTACGGCAGAGTCGGATGAGACGGATCTCTTTGATATGAGCCGGAAAATGACAGGAAAATTGAAACAGCTGGCGGAGGAGAACGGGGGGAAAATTTACCAGGACCTCGTCTTTTCCAAACGCCCGCTTGTGCGGTTCCGGAACAGCCCGGCTCTTGACCATCTTGAGAGGACGTTTTTCCGCTATCCGTATACCCGGTACTACGGCGGAGAGAGGGAGATTATGCTGGTTCAGGCAAAGGACCCGGCGGATGAGATCGACTTTATCACGAACCGGATCGAGGAACTGGTGAAAAAGGACGGGTACCGCTACCGGGATATCGCCCTGGTCTGCGGGGATCTTCCGGGATATGGCCGGGAGATCACGAGAAGCTTTGAAGAGAATAGGATCCCGTTGTTCTTAGATGAAAACCGGGATGTGTCGGGAAATCCGCTGATCCGGCTGATCCAGAGCGCCCTGGATATTTTGCAGAAGGGCTTTGACTATGAGAGCATGTTCCGGTATCTGAGGACCGGGCTCGTGACAGAGGAGACGGAGGCCGTGGACCGGCTGGAGATCTATGTGCGGGCCATGGGGATCCGGGGATTTGCGAAGTGGGACGCGGCGTGGGAGAAGACCTTTGAGGGCGGAGAAAATTTAAATCTTGTGGAGATGAATGCGTTCCGGGAGAAGATCATGGAACCGCTCCGTGTTTTAAGGGAGCGCTGCGCCGGACGGGGAGTTCCGGTGGCGGTAGTGACGGATGCCTTAAAAGAGCTCCTGGAGATCCTGGGAGCCGAGGAAAAGCTGGAACAGTTTTCGGAGAGGTTCGCGGATTCCGGTATGGACCGGGAGGCGAGGGAGTACGAGGAGATCTATGGTCTTGTCATCGAGCTTTTCGAGAAGTTTAAGAGCCTGTTGGGCGATGAGTGCGTGTCAAGGAGAGAGTACGCGGAGATCCTTTCCGCGGGCTTTTCGGAGCTCTCTGTGGGAATGATCCCCGCGGGGGCGGACCGGGTGGTCTGCGGTGACCTGAAGAGAACGAGACTCGATAAGATCAAGGTCCTCTTTTTCCTCGGTGTGAGCCAGGGCGTGGTTCCGGCGGACCACTCGAAAGGCGGTCTTTTTACGGACAATGAGAGGGAGATCCTAAAGAAGAATTCTATGGAGCTGGCACCAACGGCCAGGGAAGAGGGCTTTATGGAACGATTTTACCTCTATCTCATGATGACGAAGCCGTCGGATCAGCTGATCTTATCTTACCCGACGGTGACGGCGGAGGGAAAACAGACACGGCCGTCCGGAATTATCGGGGAGATGAAAAAACGGTTCCCGGACCTCTTTATCCGGGAGACGGAAGCGGAAAAACGACCGGATGTTTCTGTGACGGCGGCGGGAAGAGCCATACTTTCCTGGCTTCAGGAGCCGGACCGGCTGATGGATCCGGAGAATGAGAAGGCGCGGGAGCTTTACAGTTTCCTGTCTTCCGATGAGGCGAAAGCGAAGGAGATGGAAGATCTCGCGAAAGCCGTGGCCTATTCTTATAAGAAAGGCGGCATCGGCCGGGCGGCGGCGAGAGAGCTCTACGGAACACTTTTAAGGGGCAGTGTGACGAGAATGGAAGGTTACGCTGGGTGTGCCTACTCCCACTTCCTGAATCATGGACTTGGGCTCCGGGCGGGAAGAGAGTATGAGCTGGACCTCTCCGACATGGGAAATCTGTTCCACCAGTCCCTGGACACCTTTTTCCGCAATGTGCGTGACCACGGAAAGGATTTCCGGACCATCACGGACGCGGAGCGGCGAGCTCTCGTGAAGCGGGCGGTGGAGGAAGTCTCCGCGAAGTACCGGAACACGATCATGAAGAGTTCCGCGAGAAACGCCTACCTGGAAAAAAAGGTGGAGCGGATTACGGACCGGACGGTGCGTGCGCTGATCTACCAGATCCGGAAGGGCGATTTTGAGCCGGAGGCGTTCGAGGTGGATGTGAGCACGCGGATCCCGCTGAAGGATGGGGAAGCCGTGAACCTTCGCGGGCGGATCGACCGCATGGACGTGTTTGAGGATGAGGACAAGATCTATGTGAAGATCATGGACTATAAGTCGGGAAGCACGTCCTTTGACCTGGCGCTTTTGTACCATGGGCTGCAGCTTCAGCTTGTGGTCTACATGGACGCGGCGTTAAAGCTCCAGGAAAGCCGGCATCCGGGGAAACAGGCGGTTCCGGCGGGAATCTTCTATTACCATATCGATGATCCTGTGATCGACCGGGAGGACGGAATGACGGACGAGGAGATCGAGGCGGGAATCTTAAGGAAGCTCCGCATGAATGGTCTCGTGAACAGCAGTCTCGACGTGATCCGGCATATGGACCGGGAGATCGAGAAGGAATCAGATGTGATCCCGGTGGCACTGAAGGACGGGTATGTGCAGGAGTTAAAGTCCTCTGTGGCTGGAGGAAAACGGTTTGCCCATTTGACAGATTATGTAAATCAGAAGCTCAGGGAGATGGGCGAGGAGATCCTGGATGGAAATGTGGCAGTGGATCCCTACAAGCAGGGGAACCGGACGGCGTGCGATTACTGTCCGTACCACAGTGTGTGTGGGTTTGATCTGAAAACTGATGGGTATGGATTCCGGAGATTTAAGCCTATGAAGGCACAGGAGATCTGGAAGGAGATCGACCAGGAAGAAGATGGGGAAGAGATGGATTCCGGTGCAGTGGAAGATGCTGCAGATAAGGTCGAGCCTGTACAGCTGGATCCCGGTAAAACGAAGAAGAAAACTTTAGAGGGCATAGAAAGCGGAAAAAAGAAATCGCCTGGAAAAGAAAATGACGGAAAGGAGATTCTGTAATGGCGACAAAGTGGACAGACGAGCAGAAAAAAGTCATTGAGACGAGACACCGGAATCTCCTTGTCTCGGCGGCAGCAGGAAGCGGAAAGACGGCGGTCCTCGTTGAGCGGATCATCCGCATGATCACGGACCCGGAACACCCGGTGGATATCGATAAGCTGCTGGTCATGACCTTCACGAACGCGGCGGCGGCGGAGATGCGGGAGCGTGTGGAGACAGCTCTCGGAAAGCTTCTGGACGAGGATCCGGGGAATAAGAATCTGGAGCGCCAGAACACGCTGATCCACCACGCGAAGATCACCACCATCGACAGCTTCTGCTTAAACCTTCTGCGGGAACATTTCCACGAGCTGGACCTGGATCCTGGATTCCGGGTGGCGGACGAAGGCGAGCTGATGCTCTTAAAAGCCGATGTGATGAAGGAACTTCTGGAGGAATATTACGGAAGGGAAGATGAGCGGTTCATAAAGTTTGTGGATACCTACGCCACAGGGCGGACAGACGGTGGATTGGAAGAGTATATTTTAAAGGTATGGGAGTTCTCCCAGAGCAATCCGTGGCCGGGGGAGTGGATCGCGGCCTGCAGGAAGGAACTCTGGGCTGGCGGAACCGGTGAAGATGGGGATCCTATGGAGGAGACCGCATGGATGAAGTATCTGATCCAGGATGTGAAACGCCAGGCGGAAGAATTCTTAGACGGACTTTACGAGGCAGCGGATCTCGCGGCAGAGGAAGACGGTCCCCAGGCATATGCACCGATGTTAGCGGAAGACATCCGGGGAATGGAAGAACTCAGGGAAGCCGGGACTTACCAGGAGATTGCGGAGTGCCTTGAGGAGCTGAAGTTTGGAAGGCTGGCGGCTGTCCGGGGAAAAAATGTGGACCCGGAGAAGAAAGAACAGGCAGCGGCCTACAGGAACCTCGCAAAGGACGGCATCAAGAAGATGAAGGCATTGTACCTTCCAGGAGATATCGATGAGGTGTTCGCGGATCTCGACGCCTGCCGGGAGCCGATCCTGATGCTTTTGGAGCTTGCGGAGGAGTTTTCTGCGAAATTCCAGGAGGCGAAGGAGGAGAAAAACCTGGTGGACTTTAATGACCTGGAACATTTTGCGCTGGAAGTCCTCACCGGAGGCAGCCTGGATCATAAGCCGGGACTGGTGGCGGATGAACTCTCGGAGATCTACGAGGAGATCCTTGTGGACGAATACCAGGACAGCAACGAGGTCCAGGAGACGCTGATCCGCTGTGTTTCCAGGGAGCGGTTCGGGACGCCGAATGTGTTTATGGTGGGTGATGTGAAGCAGAGCATCTATAAGTTCCGTCTCGCGAAACCAGAGCTGTTTCTGGAAAAGTATGAGTCCTACGGGAAAGAGGACGGGCTGTACCAGAAGATTGAGCTCCACAAGAACTTCCGAAGCCGGCCGGAGGTGCTTTCCAGCATCAATGACGTGTTCTACCGGATCATGACGAAGCAGCTTGGCAATATTAAGTACACGGATGACGCGGCGTTGTATCCGGGGGCGGAATTTCCGGCACTGCCGGTGGACGGTCAGGCGAAGACGGAGGTCCTGCTTTTAAATACCGGGGATCCGCTGTTTGACGGCATGGACGAGGAGAAGGCGGATTATACCGCGAAGGAGGCGGAGGCGAGACTTATCGCCGGGGAGATCAAAAAACTCACGGACTCGGAACACGGGATGAAGATCTTTAACGGGAAGACCGGGGAGTATGAGCCGTTAAAGAAGAAGGACATCGTGATCCTGCTCCGCAGTCTCTCCGGGTGGTCCGAGGAATTTTTAAGTGTCCTTGGGGCAGCAGGGATCCCCGCCTACGCGGATTCCAGGACCGGATATTTCACGGCGGTGGAAGTGGAGACCGTGCTCAACATGCTGGCACTCATCGACAATCCGATGCAGGATATTCCGTTAGCTGGTGTGTTAAAGTCGCCCATCGGCGGCATGAAGGACCGGGAGCTGGCCATCGTGATGGCGGAATTCAAGAAAGATCCGGACCGCGGGGAAGACGTTGGATTTTATGGGGCGGTGAAAAGATATTTGGAGAAACACGGGGAATCGGAGGAAGATGCGGTTATCTATCGCAAGTTGGCAGCATTCCAAAATCTCCTGACGACTCTGAGAGAAGAATCTATGTATCTCCCAGTCTCCCGCCTGATCTACCGGATCTTCGACCTCACCGGGTACGACAAGTACGCCGCCGCCATGCCGGCAGGAAAGACGAGGCAGGCGAACCTCGCCATGCTGGTGCAGAAAGCGGAAGATTACGAGAAGACCAGTTATCAGGGACTTTTCGACTTTATCCGGTACATCGAGAAGTTAAAAAAATACAACACCGACTTCGGTGAGGCTTCCCGCTCCGGGGAACATGACGACGCGGTGCGGATCATGAGCATCCACAAGAGCAAAGGTCTGGAGTTCCCGGTGGTGTTCTTAGCCGGATGCGGGAAGAAATTCAACAGACAGGACGCGAGAGGTCGGATCCTGATCGACGAGGAGCTTGGAATCGCAGCGGATTTCTTCGACCCGGAGAAGAAGGTCAAGGCACCGACGTTAAAGAAAAATGTCCTGGCGAGACGGTCAAATCTGGAAAACATGGGCGAGGAGCTTCGTATCCTCTATGTTGCCATGACCCGTGCGAAGGAAAAACTGATCATCACCGCAGGCGACAAGTATATGGACAACAAGCTGGAAAAATGGGGTGGGATTCCGGCTGGCGGCGCGCTGCCGTTTACGATCTTAAGCGCGGCATCCTCCTATCTGGACTGGATCCTGATGGCGTCAAACGGGGCGAAAAACACCCTCGATGTGAAGAATGTTCCGGTGAAGAACCTTCTCGTGGAGGAGACGAAGAACCAGGAGGAGAAGGCAAAGATCTATCTGGAACTGGAACAGCTGCGGAAAGCGCAGCCGGAGGAAATTCCGGGGCTCATCGGGGTAAAATATCCTTACGCGGCGGACCTTGCGCTGCACGCAAAGATGTCGGTTTCGGAGCTTAAGGAACAGGGGCAGTTTGTGGATGACACGGAGAGTGCGTTTTTGATTAAGAACGTCAAGGAAAAAGAAGATTCAGAAATTATTGATAAAATGTCTGATACAGCGGCCGAAAAAAAAGCCAGAATAAAGCGTGCCTCCGACCGCGGTACCGCTTACCACCGTGCCCTGGAGCTGATCCACTTCGCGGAAATTTCCGGTTACGATGATATCGTGAAAGAACTCGACCGGATCCGTGAGGAAAAGCGGATGCAGGAGACCGCCATCGATATGGTCTATCCGGGCGTTTTGACGAAGTTTTTCCATTCAGATATTGCAGCCCGCATGAAACAGGCGGCCCGGAACGGAAAATTGCGGAAAGAGAGCCAGTTTGTGGTGGGCATCTCTGCACGGGAGATGAACAAGGCGGATTCCGATGCGCTGATCCTGTTACAGGGTATCATCGACGCCTGGTTCGAGGAGGATGACGGTCTCGTACTTGTGGATTACAAGACAGACCGGGTAAAAGAAGACGGAGAGAATATACTTCTGGACCGCTACCAGATCCAGCTCTTCTACTACGCAAAGGCACTTGCCCAGATCACCGGGAAAAAGGTGAAGGAAGCCGTGATCTACTCTCTGGCGCTGCAGAAAGAGATTCCGGTCCCGATCAATTTATGATAAGATATGATCAAAAACTGCCCGGCACCATAACTAAGGCACCGGGCAGCGATTTTTTTATGTAACAGGAAATTCAGAGGAATTCCCTGTTACATAAAAAGGCACAAAGATGCGCACTCGCGCGAAGACGTAGATTGTCGCAAGTGACCACGCGAGGCGCGAGAATGTGCCAAGGTACATTCTTTTTCAAGTTATGAAGTTATCACAAAAAAATCAGTCCGCAATGATCAGCTCTTTTGCATACGGCAGAGTCCCGATCCAGTCGCAGAAGGTATGCCACTCCACAAGCTTGTGAGCCTTTCTCGCATGATAAATATTGACGAGTGTCTCATAGTTCATCGTGCAGGTGCGCATCTGGTTGTAGCTGGACGGGAGAAGCTGGATCATGTCGTACCAGTCCTCCTTATTTTTTCCTTCGTTCATGTATTTCAGACGGATCTGCTCAAGGCGGTCCACAACGGTCTGCATGTAAGCGAGAGTGTCCGGAGTCATATGGTCATGGCTGAAATCATCGATATCGAACGGCTTGGAGTGGATTTTATGCATGGTGCTTGTGGAGTTTGCAACAGTCGCCACTTTGTAGGTGTCATATTCCTTCCACCAGTAGAGCGGAGCCGTGATATCCACGGATACAAAGATCTGGCGGATAAACTTTCTGTGGTCGCTTCCAGCCATGCGGAGACGCTTCGCAAGATCGAGATCGTTCGGTCCAAAGACAAAGTTTCCGTCCTCATCATAGCTGCTGTCCATACGTCCCCAGCTGTTCAGCGGGTTTCTTGCGCCGCGCATGGCATTTTCAAAGTTCATGACGCTTGTGCGTTCAAATTTTATCATAATGTTTTCTCTCCTTGGTTAAAGTCTGGCGAAAAAGCAGTCCGGTGCTTCTGAGCACTGTCCACACCGCCGGATGCATTCCCATTATAACGGCTTTTTTTTGTATACACAAGATGAAAACTTGCCAATCACAGAGAAATTCATTATAATAGGGATTCGAAAAAAAGAATGGACTTCGGCGTGTGCCGGTTGAACGGAGGACAAAATGAAAAACGACTATATCGTCTGCGTCTGCGGAGACGCGAGCCGGGCGGCTTACCTCATAAAGGGAGAAAAAAACGTGCTCTTTGACGCCGGAATGGCATATTCTGCGGACAAAATGATCAAAAATATAAAACGGGAACTGGGAGACAGGCCGTTAGACGCGGTTCTCCTGTCCCATTCCCATTATGACCATATTTCCGGTGTCCCGTTTCTCAGAAAGGAATGGCCGGATCTTGTGGTCTATGGAAGTGCTTACGCAAAGAAGATCCTGGAGAAGCCGTCGGCGAAAAAGACGATGCGTGAGCTCTCTGACGCGGCAGCGCAGGGGGTTGGACTTACAAAAGCCCCGGACTACCGGGATGAAGATCTTATGGTAGACAAGGTCGTAAAAGAGAAAGATATCCTGGATTTCGGTGATCATAAGATCACGGTATTCGAGACACCGGGACACACGAAATGTTCCCTGTCCTACATGGTAGACCATGATGTGATCTTTGCGAGTGAGACTGTGGGTGTGACCACCAGCGAGGTTTACATGCCATGCTATCTTGTAGGGTATCAGATGTCTCTGGACGCGGTGGAAAAGCTGCGCCATGCGGGAGCAAAAAGGATATTCATCACCCATGTAGGGATTCTGACACCGGAGGACGCAGGGACAGCGCTGCTTCCGGGCTTAAAGAAGGAAGAATTTTCCGCGGACCGGGTATGGGATTATCTGGAAGCGGGATTAAAACGGACAAAAGATGAGATCGTTGAGATCATCAGGAAATACCCCACAGAGGAAGAGCAGCTGAAAATCATGCTCGCAACATACCATAAAGGCGTAAAGCAGGAAGAACAGCCGGATTTTGCGTTTCTCTTAAACGCGGCGGCGACATTGAAGGTCATCCGGCGGGAATGCATGAATGACGCGGATCCAGAACGATAAAATGTTAAACAATGTAATAAACAGCGTAACTGCTGCCGTGGACCAGGAAAAAACTGTCGGTGGCAGGTTCAGCAGGCGAAGGTACGGAACAGTTACGAAACGGCAGGATATAAAGGAGGAAACAGCCATGAATATCATTGCGGCAGTAGATAAACACTGGGCCATTGGAAACAGAGGAAAACTCCTGGTGACGATCCCGGATGACCAGAAGCTTTTCCGTGAGGAGACAAAGGGAAAAGTGATCGTCATGGGAAGAAAGACACTGGAAAGTCTTCCGGCAGGACAGCCATTGGCAGGACGAAAAAATGTGGTCCTCACGAGAGATGAGGCGTACAAAGTAAAAGGATGCGAGATCTTTCATAATTTAAAGGATGCCATGGAATTCTTAAAGCAGTTCAAGTCGGAGGACATCTACATCATTGGCGGCGCTGAAATTTACGAGGCATTCCTCCCGTACTGCGACACAGCCCACATCACATGGATTGATTACGAGTACATGGCGGACACCTGGCTTCCGAACCTGGATAAAGACCCGGACTGGGAAGTTACAGCGGACAGCGATGAGCAGACATATTTTGATCTCTGCTATGAATTCCGCAGATATGAGCGGACTGGAAAAAAAGCGCTGGAACTGGGAGAAGTCTAAAAATTGTCAGGTACAGCTGCAGAAAAGAAGTGTGCTTGTGAAAATAATCGTAACTATTCAGTACCTTCCTAGTTACGTGCAAAAATCCATTCCAGATCAGCTTCGCTGATGGGATTTTTGTCTTCCAGTCTATGTTTTCTTACGGTCAGCGCAGCAAGTGCGCAGAACTGCTGAACAGTTTATAAATAATCACTGCGTTACAGGAAAGTGATACAGAAGTACAGAAAAATAAAGGAAACTATGTTGCGCATCCAGGCAAAAGATGATAAAATATCTCTAATATTGCCGTATTGCTGCAAGAACAGCGGGCAATAAGTGTGTGTGAATGGTCTGATATCCGAAAATGAATCGGAGTCGGATCTGCAATCAGTGTGTGATGGATGAGAAAGCAGTTATTGTGCTGCAATCGTATGACTTCTGTGCCGCAAAGCTCAGGCGCAGAAAGACCCAAGAAACAGGAGGTATGGGATATGTACCCTATTTTAGAGGCAAAAAAGCTTGCAGATAAGATCTATCTGATGGTCGTAAAAGCCCCGAGAATTTCCGCGAACTGCAAACCGGGTGAGTTTGTGATCGTGAAGATGGATGAGAAGGGCGAGCGCATTCCGCTTACGATCTGTGATTATGACCGTGAGAAGGAGACGATCACCATCGTATTCCAGACAGTGGGCGCGTCCACAGAGCGTATGTCCGCATTACAGGCAGGGGATTCCTTCCGCGATGTTGTCGGACCGCTTGGAAACCCGTCCGATTTCGTAAATGAAGACATTGAAGAATTAAAGAAGAAAAAATATCTGTTCGTTGCGGGCGGTGTCGGAACAGCTCCGGTATATCCGCAGGTAAAATGGTTAAAGGAACATGGGATCGATGTTGATGTCATCATGGGATCCAAGACAAAGGATCTGCTGATCCTTGAGGAGGAGATGAAGGCTGTTGCCGGAAATCTCTATGTGACAACAGATGACGGCTCTTACGGACACAAGGGAATGGTTACCGAGGTCATCAAGGATCTTGTCAACAACCAGGGTAAGAAATACGATGTCTGCGTTGCGATCGGACCGATGATCATGATGAAATTCGTATGTCTTCTCACAAAAGAACTTGAGATTCCGACAGTCGTAAGCTTAAACCCGATCATGGTAGACGGAACCGGTATGTGCGGTGCCTGTCGTGTGACCGTAGACGGCAAGGTGAAATTCGCCTGCGTAGACGGACCGGAATTTGACGGACATGCCGTAAACTTCGACGAAGCAATGAAACGTCAGCAGATGTATAAGACTGAGGAAGGCCGTGCACTTTTAAAACTCCGTGAGGGCGATACCCACCACGGCGGATGCGGTAACTGCAGCGAATGATCGGTGATATGGAGGAAATGACATGGATGGAATGAAAAAAGTCCCGGTAAGAGAGCAGGAGCCGAAGGTTCGCGCAACGAACTTCGAGGAAGTCTGCTATGGATATAATGAAGAAGAGGCAGTCGCAGAGGCGTCCAGATGCTTAAACTGCAAAAACGCGAGATGTGTACAGGGATGTCCGGTTAAGATCGATATCCCGGCATTCGTAAAAGAAGTAAAAGAAGGAAATTACGCAGAGGCTGCAAAGGTCATCGGCAGATCCTCCGCGTTTCCGGCTGTCTGCGGACGTGTCTGCCCGCAGGAGAGCCAGTGCGAGGGCCAGTGTGTCCGCGGCATCAAGGGCGAGGCTGTCTCCATCGGTAAGCTCGAGCGTTTCGTAGCTGACTGGTCCAGAGAGAACGGTGTCGTTCCGGAGAAGCCGGAGAAGACAAACGGCATCAAGGTCGCTGTCATCGGTTCCGGTCCGTCCGGTCTTACCTGTGCAGGTGATCTCGCGAAACTTGGCTACGAGGTAACGATCTTCGAGGCTCTTCATGAGCCGGGTGGAGTTTTAACCTACGGTATCCCGGAATTCCGTCTCCCGAAACAGGGTGTCGTACAGCCGGAGATCGAGAATGTGAAGAAGCTCGGTGTTGATATTGAGACAAACGTAATTATCGGTAAGTCTGTAACGGTCGACGAGCTGATGGACGAGGAGGGCTACAAGGCAGTCTTCATCGGTTCCGGTGCCGGACTTCCGAGATTCATGGGAATCCCGGGTGAGAACGCGAACGGCGTATTCTCCGCGAACGAGTACCTCACAAGAAGCAACCTGATGAAGGCGTTCCGCGATGACTACGATACTCCGATCGCAGCAGGAAAGAAGGTTGCTGTTGTCGGCGGTGGAAACGTTGCGATGGATGCAGCGAGAACCGCTCTCCGTCTCGGTGCGGAGGTTCATATCGTATACAGAAGAAGTGAGGCTGAGCTTCCGGCAAGAGCGGAGGAAGTTCACCACGCAAAGGAAGAGGGAATCATCTTCAACCTCTTAACAAACCCGACGGAGATCCTGACCGATGAAAAGGGCTGGGTAAAGGGCATGACTGTAAGAAAGATGGAACTCGGCGAGCCGGATGCATCCGGAAGACGCCGTCCGGTAGAGATCGAAGGTTCCGACTACACCATCGATGTCGATACCGTCATCATGGCTCTCGGTACTTCCCCGAACCCGCTGATCTCCTCCACAACAGGTGGACTTGAGATCAACAAGCACAGATGCATCGTTGCAGATGAGGCAAATGGCCAGACATCCCGCGAGGGTGTATTCGCAGGCGGAGATGCCGTAACCGGTGCCGCTACCGTAATTCTCGCCATGGAGGCAGGAAAAGCAGGAGCACGCGGAATCCATGAGTATCTGAGCGGTAAGAAAGCAGAATAATAAAAAGCAGGCTGTATACCGGGTCCGCTGACGTGGTCCGGCTGCGGGTGCGTAAATCATAATTATATAGAGAGCTGCCGTTGGAAGGGGATTCTTCCGCTGGCGGCTCTTTATGCTTATACCAAGGGTAGAAGGTCAGAAGTCAGACGCGAGCCTGCCTGCAGGAGGATTTTTGACCTTGGGACCCGGCCGGAGCGAAGCGAAGACGTGGGAGCACGCAGTGCGGAGCAATTCGGTATAGGAAATAGAGAAAACGGAGGAGAAAGAACATGAGTAGTCCCATGACCCAGGAACAGCGCTACATAAAAATGACAGAGACACCGATTTCACGGCTGATCCCGAGCCTTGCGGTACCAACGATCATCAGTATGCTGGTGACATCCATCTACAACATGGCGGACACCTTTTTTGTGAGCCAGATCAGCACCAGCGCGTCGGCCGCTGTGGGTGTCAGCTATTCGCTGATGTCCATGATCCAGGCACTGGGATTTACCCTCGGAATGGGAAGTGGAAACTATCTATCGAGAGTCCTCGGAAGCCGGGATACGGAAAAAGCGGAGCGGATCGCCTCCACGGGGTTTTACTCCGCAATTTTTGTGGGACTTCTGTTTGCGCTGATCTGCCTGCCGAATCTTGACCGGGTGGTGCGGCTTCTGGGTGCCACCGATTCCATCGCGCCATATGCGAAGGATTATGCCAGATACATTTTGATCGCGGCTCCGGTGATGACGGGAGCATTATCCATGAATAACCTTTTAAGATTTCAGGGACTGGCGGTTTACTCCATGATCGGGATCACCACCGGAGGAATCTTAAATATGATTTTAGACCCGATCTTTATTTTCGGTCTGGACCTCGGAATTTCCGGCGCGGCGCTGGCAACAGCGATAAGCCAGTGTATCAGCTTCGGAATCCTGTTTTTCCAGAGCTTATTAAGAAAAGACTGTGTTCGTTTAAAACCTGGAAAGATCACACTCTCCCTTTCACTCTACGGAGAGATCCTCCACGGAGGAATCCCATCCCTCTGCCGTCAGGGCGTTGCAAGTATTGCCACTGCGGCATTAAACCTTGCGGCAAACCCCTTCGGGGACGCGGCGATCGCGGCCCTCTCCATCGTGAGCCGTTATATGATGTTCATCGCATCCGCCATGATCGGATTTGGACAGGGCTTCCAGCCGGTGTGCGGATTCAACTTCGGAGCGAAGCGGTATGACCGTGTGCTGGAGTCCTTCTGGTTCTGCGTGAAAGTTTCAGCGGTATTTCTGACGACACTGGCGGTTGTAAGCTTTATCGGCGCGCCGCAGATCATGCGGGTGTTCCGGAAGGAGGACCTTGACGTGATCGAGATTGGAACCTGGGCGATGCGGTTCCAGTGCCTTACCCTGCCGCTTTCCGCCTGGATCGTTATGTCCAACATGCTGACCCAGACCATCGGATACGGATTCCGGGCGTCCTTCGTCGCTGCAGGCCGTCAGGGACTGTTCCTGATCCCGGCCCTGTTCGTTCTTCCGGTCCGGTTTGGAATCCGAGGGCTGCAGTGGTGCCAGCCGGTGGCGGATGCTCTGACATTTGTGCTGGGAGCGGTGATCGTACTTGGGATTTTGAAGGAGCTGAAAGGAAAAGCAGCGGAAGCGGATAAAGAACCGCGGAATGTGGCCTGAATATAGATTTTTGAGTGAAAATATGTATGAAGAAAGGGAGAGCAGCGATGCTCTCCCTAAATATTATATTTAAGTTAAAAGTCCCATGAAATAAGGATTTTTTAGAACTTTCCTTCATCAGCAGCCTGCTGTACGGAAACAGCAACAGCAACTGTCGCACCAACCATCGGGTTGTTGCCCATACCGATCAGACCCATCATCTCAACGTGAGCCGGAACAGAAGAGGAACCTGCGAACTGTGCGTCAGAGTGCATACGGCCCATGGTATCTGTCATACCGTAGGAAGCCGGACCTGCTGCCATGTTATCCGGGTGAAGGGTACGGCCTGTGCCGCCGCCGGATGCTACGGAGAAGTACTTCTTGCCTTTTTCTACGCATTCCTTCTTGTATGTACCTGCAACCGGATGCTGGAAACGTGTTGGGTTCGTGGAGTTACCGGTGATGGAAACGTCTACGCCCTCTTTCCACATGATCGCAACACCCTCTGTTACGTCGTTAGCACCGTAGCAGTTTACCTTTGCGCGCGGGCTCTCCGGATCTGTGGAGTAGCATTTGCGGAATACTTCCTCAACCTCGCCGGTATAGTAGTTCATTTTTGTCTCAACATATGTGAAGCCGTTGATACGGGAGATGATCTGTGCCGCATCTTTTCCAAGACCGTTTAAGATAACGCGGAGCGGTTTTTTACGAACCTTGTTTGCTTTCTCTGCGATACCGATCGCGCCCTCAGCAGCAGCGAAGGATTCGTGTCCTGCGAGGAAGCAGAAGCAGTCGGTCTCTTCCTCAAGGAGCATCTTACCGAGGTTACCATGTCCAAGACCTACTTTTCGCTGGTCAGCAACGGAACCCGGGATACAGAAAGCCTGAAGACCTTCACCGATCGCAGCAGCAGCGTCTGCGGCACGGCGGCAGCCTTTCTTGATCGCGATCGCAGCGCCTACCGTGTAAGCCCAGCATGCGTTCTCAAAGCAGATCGGCTGGATCTTCTTTACCTGATCATATACGTTAAGGCCAGCATCCTTTGTGATCTTCTCAGCTTCTTCGATGGATGCGATGCCATAGCTGTTTAATACGGAATTGATCTTGTCAATTCTTCTCTCATAGGATTCAAATAATGCCATTTTATTCTCCTTCTTCCATTAAACCTCACGGAAATGTCACGTCAGTTATTCTTTGTGAAAACGGGAAACGCGAACTCCGCGCTGCTCCGTTTGCGTAGCGTAAAATTTCCCACAAGGCGTGAAATTTTACTTTACTCCTGACGCGGATCAATGATCTTCACTGCATCTGCTACGCGGCCGTACTGTCCTTTTGCCTTCTCGTAAGCAGTTGTCGGATCGTCGCCTTTTTTGATGAAGTCAGTCATCTTGCCAAGGTTTACGAACTGGTAACCGATGATCTGGTCCTCAGCGTCAAGAGCGATACCGGTTACATAGCCTTCAGCCATCTCAAGGTAACGCGGTCCTTTCTTTAAAGTACCGTACATGGTACCAACCTGGGAACGGAGACCTTTACCGAGGTCCTCAAGACCTGCGCCGATCGGAAGTCCTTCTTCGGAGAATGCACTCTGAGTTCTTCCGTAAACGATCTGTAGAAAGAGCTCTCTCATTGCTGTATTGATCGCATCACAGACAAGGTCTGTGTTTAATGCTTCGAGGATCGTTCTGCCCGGAAGGATCTCTGCTGCCATAGCTGCGGAGTGGGTCATACCGGAACATCCGATGGTTTCTACAAGTGCTTCCTGAATGATACCCTCTTTTACATTCAGGGTCAGCTTACAGGCACCCTGCTGCGGAGCACACCAGCCAATACCGTGTGTCAGACCGGAAATATCTTTGATTTCCTTAGACTGTACCCATTTCGCTTCCTCCGGGATCGGAGCTGCGCCATGGTTCACGCCCTGCGCAACCGTGCACATCTGTTCTACTTCATGTGAATAAATCATGTTGAGACTCCTTTCAATATATGGTTCTTAATGCTCGTTAAAAAAATCACATCATACCCGTTTCATTTTCTCACAAAAATCATGTTTCGTCCATACCTTTTTCCAAAATATTCAAATTTTGAGAAGTAATTTTAACAGAAATCGGAGTTATGACAGGACAGCAGAACCCGGGATTTCTTATAGTGGAACGAGTTCTATATCTCGGAAAATCATGTTCTAAATATGTCTTGGCACATCCATATGCCTGGCATAGATGTTCGCGGCGGCAAGCAATTTCATACTGGTGTGCATTGCAGATTACTGTACACGGGTAGGAATTTTCTGAACTGAAAATTCCGTACAGGACAGTAGTGGTAGTGGATTTTGCCGATTTGGCATGCGGCATCTTTTTGAAAGGAAAATCATTGTAAACCAGACATTTCAGCGTTATACTAAAAGGAACGTAACTTCGTCTTCCTGGATGTTCAGATCCTGGGAGCACATAAACGGAGGTGGATAAATGGATCCTCAAAAAAATGATCTGACAGAACAGGAAGAACTGAAAATTCTCGGAGAGATCCTGGAAGCGTACATCGACACACCGATCGAAAAAGACGCATTTCTGATCAGTGATCTCGGGCTTGATTCCTTCCTGATCGTATACTTTATATCGGAAGTGGATGACCGGTTCGGCGTGACGATTGAGATGCCGGAACATGTGGAATATATGACGGTCCAGGACGTGCTGGATCAGCTGAATCAGAAAAACTGACTGCCTGAAAATTGCGGACAGCATCAAATTCTAGGACAACTGCCGAAGAAAATTTTGGCTGGTGTCTATGAAAAACATAAACGGCAGCTGATTTTGGACATGCGGGGAAAACAGGCAGGAAATATACAGGAGCATACATATGGAAAAAACACTTGAAGAAAAGAAGGAACTTGCGGCAAAAGTGATTGCGGCATTAAAAAAAGAATACCCGGATGCCGACTGCACCCTGGATTACAACGAGGCGTGGAAACTTTTAGTCAGTGTCCGTCTTGCGGCTCAGTGTACCGACGCCAGAGTCAATGTGGTAGTCCAGGATCTCTACAAAAAGTTTCCGGATGTGAAGGCATTGGCGGAAGCAGATGTGGACGAGATCGAGGAGATCGTCCGCCCCTGCGGCCTTGGAAGAAGCAAGGCCCGGGACATCAGTGCCTGCATGAAGATTCTTTACGAGCAGTATCACGGAAACGTACCGGACGATTTCGATGCCCTCTTAAAGCTTCCGGGCGTTGGAAGAAAGAGTGCAAACCTTATTATGGGGGATGTATTCGGGAAACCGGCGATCGTCACTGATACCCACTGTATCCGCCTGACGAATCGGATCGGTCTTGTGGATGGGATCAAGGAGCCGAAAAAAGTGGAGATGGCTCTCTGGAAGATCATCCCGCCGGAAGAGGGCAATGATTTCTGCCACAGACTTGTAGAACATGGCCGGGCTGTCTGTACAGCGCGGACGAAACCGTACTGTGACAAATGCTGTCTGGCAGAATTTTGTGAGAAGAACGGAGTGGAGTAAAGAGACATGGAGATAAAGACAGGAATTTCATTGCAGACAAAGCAGCAGCTTTCGCAGCTTCAGGTAGAGTCTCTGAATATTCTGGCAATGTCCATGACGGAGTTAAAGGATTTTCTGCAGAATGAGGAGATCGAAAATCCGCTGGTGGAATATACATCGGGAAAAGAAGAAGCAGCGCCGATTACCTATAAAGAGACGGAACGGTTTTACAATGGTACAGACCGGGATGAGAGAAGGGAAAATGAGCTGTACGAGATTGAGGACAGCGAGAAATCATTGGAAGACCTTGTGAATACGCAGCTCCAGTGGGAGCAGATCGGGGAGACGGAACGAAAGATCGTGGACTTCTGTATCCAGTCCCTGGAACAGAGTGGATATCTGATGATTCCGCCTAAAGATATTGCGAAAGATCTTGGAGTTGCGGAAGAACAGGTGGAGGAAGTTCTCTCTATGTTGAAGGAGCTGGAGCCGCAGGGACTCTTTGCGTCAGGACTTGAAGAATGTCTTCTGATGCAGGTTCGTGGGATGGACGAGGAAGAACTCCTGTCCGACATAATAAGGAACCATCTCCAAGACATCGCGGAAGGAAAGATCAGCACGATCTCGCGGGGCTTGAAAATCTCTTCAGCAGAGGTGAGAAAACTGATCCATGTGATCAAGAACTTAAATCCGCGCCCATTAAATGGGATCGGCGGTGAGAAAGCCCAATATATTCTCCCGGATGTGATCCTGGAGTTTCAGGATGGGCAGTGGAACATCGAACTGAATGATAAATGGACTGGAAATCTCCAGGTCAGCGATTTCTACATTCATATGATGGAGACCGCCCAGGATGAGGAATTAAAATCATATTTTGAGAATAAACTGCGCAGAGCCCGCTTTATTATGAACGCGGTGGAGCAGCGCAGAACAACAATTTTGGGAATCACACGGGAAATCCTGAAACGACAAGAAGATTATTTCCTCGGAAAAGGTCAGCTGAAACCGATGACACTGGAGGATATCGGCGATGTACTGGAGATCCACAAATCCACGGTCAGCCGCGCGATCCGTGACAAATATCTGAGAGTGCCGTCGGGATGTGTCCTGTTCCGCAGCTTATTTACGACTGGAATCGTCTCATCGGACGGAAACGGCGATGTGAGCAGAAATACAGTAAAGACAAAGCTGAAAGAACTGGTTGCGGCGGAGGATAAGAAAAAGCCCTGGGGCGATGAACAGCTCGCGGGTCTCTTACAGGATGCAGGAATGCCGATATCGAGAAGAACCGTTGCCAAGTACCGGATGGAGCTTGGAATTGGAGGCGTGTTCCAGAGAAAAGATGGATAAGGGTAACTGTTCAGTAGGTCTGCGCACTTGCTGCGCTGACCGTAAGAAAACTTGGGCTGGAAGGTAAAAATCCCATCGGCGCAGCCGATCTGGAATGGATTTTTGTATGGAACTGTGAGGGTACTGAACAGTTACGGATAAAAATGGGGGCTGCCGTCTCAGTGATATGTGAATATCGCTGAGCGGCAGCCCCTGATCATTTACATGGTCTCATTTTCAAATTTTTCCGTATACTTCTTCTGGATCAGATCCACTAACTCCGGTGCCTTTCCTCCGATCGGAGTGCCATTCATCTCGCAGGCCGGGGAGCAGAATTTTGTGGAGCTGGAGACAATGATCTCGTCGGCATCCATGAGTTCTGCCATGGTAAATGGTGTCTCGTCGACGATGATTCCGTTATCCTTGCAGATCTGGATGATGTGCATTCTTGTGATTCCCGGTAAAATATAGTGGTCTGTCGGGTGGGTCTTAAATACGCCGTCCTTGATGATGGAGACGTTGCTGTGGGCGCACTCAGTGACGATATCGCCGCGGTGGAAGACACATTCGCCGCATCCGAGGGACTCCGCTTTCTCTGCAGCCATGACGTTGACAAGAAGGTTCAGAGTCTTGATATTGCAGTGCAGGAAACGCGTATCCTCCATATCAGTGAGCTTTAAGCGTTTGCCGGAGTCGGCCGGTTTTCCAGGTTTCATGAAGATCCAGAGATTCGGCTTTGTTCCTTTTTCCGGGAACTGGTGCTGACGGATACCGGTTCCCCGGGTCATCTGCCAGTAGATGAAGATATCCTTATCGTCCATCTTTGCCAGCATATCATAGAGAATTGCTGCCAGCTCGTCTTTAGTATAGGGAATATCGATCTTGATCAGACCTGCGCTGTTGAAAAAACGGTCCAGATGATCTTTCAGGGCGAAGATCTTTCCATTTCTTGCCAGCGTTGCCTCGTATACTCCGTCTCCGAAGTAACATGCGCGGTCGTTCATCGGAACGGTCATCTCTTCCAGAGGCCCGAATTTGCCGTTGTAGTAGCCAAGTGTTTTCATTTACATTTCCTCCTGAATTCACGAAAAATTTTTTCGGATATAACTGAAATTATTCTATTGCTATCATAGCATGGAACAGGAGGAAAGTAAAGGAAAGAGGAAGCATTTCAGCCAATGTTTTTGGACGTATTGTATAAAACGCCCTATATTTTCCCATTGTCATATGTGAGAATTTCCTGTATAATATAGAATAATTGTAACTGTTCAGTAGGTCTGCGCATTTACTGCGCTGACCGTAAGAAAAATTAGGCT
>ERZ836939.38-NODE-38-length-163856-cov-13.623800_pt1 | contig 163856 bp, 123 predicted proteins | sample MGYA00519912_ERZ836939 | MGnify/ENA primary metagenome ERZ836939 (study PRJEB31850, sample SAMEA3708810) | human gut metagenome | biome: human gut; feature: human-associated habitat; material: faeces | place: China | collected 2014 ...
CGTCGGCCATATAATAGAAAACCGATAAGCTTTTGTCAGAAAAGGCGACGGTTTGGGGGAGATTCAGCAGATTATAGGTCGTCAAGGAGATTCTGTTGTCCTCATTTTTGATCAAGTTTCCGTTCGGATCATACTCATACTCGACATCTTTTCCTACCAGATTGGGATATACCATATCATTATATCCTCCGGAATAAGGCGAACCTTCCCCTCTGATGATCCTGTTACCGTCATAAAACAACTGCACTCGGTTAATATAATCGGGTTGAGGATTTTGCGTACTTCTGACGATAGAAGTGATATTCCCCATTTTATCGTAAGTAAAAGCCTCGGCCGCAGCGGTTTTGACGCCGTCCCGAGTATATTGTTGAGAAGCGGTAAGCCTGTTCAGCCCGTCATAAGACAATCTGAAGTGCGCACTGTCGTGAGCCGAATAATAGACATCGGCGATATTCCCGTTATAAAGAGGCTCGACACCCTCCGGAAGATCTTCGTTATAATATATCTTCTCGTTCATAAAAGGCTCGTCGATTTCTGTCAACCATCCCCTGATATTATAATCGTACTTACAATCGAACTTGCCGTCGTGCAGCACTTTCCCGACCAACCTTCCGGCTTCGTCATATCGATATTCGGCAATCTTGATTCTTTCGTTCTTGTCAAAAGTCTGATATAACCGGGTTACCCGTCCGGCATGGTCATATTCATAATCATAGACGATCGTATGGTCATAAGTCGCCTCCGGTTCAAGTATAGCCTTAGCGGGATATATGGAGTAATGCTCTTTCCGCACGGATATAGGCTGCCCGATGAAGTCGTACTTGGTAAAGCTGTAATTGTGGAATCCGGAAACAGAGCAGGCATTGGTCTGAATAACCCTTCCCCGATTATCATAATAATGGGTCACATGCTCTTTCAGTTCGGGATTATTTAAAAGAGCGATGATCTGTCCGGTCAGTTTACCGGAGGGCCGCTCGATACGTTTACCGAAATCAGGCTTATCGACATAAGTCAAGAACGAATCCGACAACGCTTCAAAAGCATAGCTGTCATAATAGCTGACGATCAAGGGAGTCCGGGATTCATTAAAAGCGGCTGTATTGGTATATCCGAAATTCCCGTCCTGTCCTAAACCGATAAAACGTTCGCAACAAACCGTATCCCGGAATATCACCTCCCAATCTTCCCTACCGGTCGATGAGGGCAGTACTCCCCAGATCACTTCCCGCCCCAGTCCGTCATATTGATAATATTGCCATACCCCGTCTTTTCGGTTGTTCCCGTTTTGTTTCAGAATAAGGCGGTCGGAACGATCATAAACGAAATGCACGGGATCGCAGCCGGGAAACTTTTTCTCGATCACCCTGTCACGACCGTCATAACGATACACGTACCCGTATTTTTTTATTACCTCGGAACTGTTACACCCCCAGCTCGCCGTAGCCGTCAATTCATCGGCGGCCAGAGGCGGCAAAACGATCCGTTTACGCCCCCGGTCATCGTACACGATATACGTATCGTGCGGTTCAGTCCCGTTCATCCTTCGTGTCAGGAGCAATTTCCCTTCGAAATCGGTAAAAGTATATACGACTTTCCCATCCTCGTCCGTTGTCCGGGCTACCGACAGTTCACCGGCAGCATACAAACCGCTTCGGATGAGTCTGACATCCTCTCCGTTATCTTCCGCCCGGAACTCAGCACAAGACAGCTCTCCGGAATCTGCATTGATGAGATATTCAGTCTTGACCGATTTCCCGTTTTCTATCCAAGCCGCTCCGGGTCCGTAAGTCTCACGGATCCGATTCAAAGAGGAGTTTCCGTAGACACATCCGGAATAATAGTATGCATCCCCGTAATAATTTCGATTTCCGTCAGGCAGCGGCAACGATTCACCGACGGGCCTGTCGAGAATATCATAACCGAAGGTGAAGTGCAGGTCTTTCCCTTGCGGAGAAGCGCCTACCTGCACGGTTTCCGTATGCTTTCCGAAATTATCGTAGTACAATACTTTTTCTCTGAAGCTGTTGCCGTCATCGGTGGTCATGATCCGGTTTTTTACGTAGTGTCTGTTTTTATTCTGCCCTTCTGCCGTACAAACAACCCCCGAGCAGCAGGTAAGGATAAATATAAAGAAATAATTTCGATTTTTCATGATTTTCCGAACATTTTAGATTTATATATATCAGTCAACGTTTGTCATATCTATCTGTCAGAATTTCGGAGTGTTATATTCATTGGTGGATAATGTCTTGGGTACTCCGTTTTCTAAAATATAGGAACGGACGACACGTCCGAATGTATCGTACTCGAAATAAGTCGTCATTCCGTCGGGTTCGGTGATCGAGGTTGCTCCGACCAAAATGCGGTGCGTATAAGTATATACCTGCGCTTCGGGAAGTTTCTGCCTGAGAGAGTTGATCGTCTCCATTTCGGTATCGGGAGATGTCATATTTCCGAGCTGTTCTACCCAAGCCTTGTCTTTCCCTAATGCCGAAAGCAATGCATCATAAGTGACATTGACGATTTTTGCTATGGGATATTGGTTGCAATATGACCAAAGGTAGCAGGTATAGGTACGTCCGTCGGTCGTTACGGAGCTTACGTTCCCATAGCTGTCATAAGTATAGCAAAGGCGGTCTTCGTATGCTTGCAGTTTGTCATTCCAAGTGCTGGCGATCAACGGTTTTTGTCCGGAATAAGAACAGGCAGTCATGGTAGAGTCGTTATTGTATATACGCTTGTACCCATATAACGGAGAACTGACAGCATCGTTTGAATATCTAAACCGTTCTATAACCTCTTTTCCGTCACCTGTAGTCGTTTTCATGGCAAGAGGATTCAGGTGAGCGGTAGCATGGAATTGGGTATTCAGTTCCGGACTATCATCGAAGTATTCTTCGGGAAATTCTGTATTCGGTCGGTATATGTACTCTTGGGTAATCGTATTTGCAGCTTCTCCCGTATCGGAGTAACGTGTGATTTTTTCCCGTTTCAGGCGGGTTGTTCCTACTGTCTTTCCCCATCCGCACTCTTTGTACTGTTCTTGATACTTAGATTGGTATTCTTCCAAATTGCATACCCGGGTCTTATAGGGACGTGATATGGCAACATAATAATACTCTTTATCTTTCGGACCTTGGTATCCCGAATATTCATATTCGTGCCTTTCCGCTATTTTGTCATTTTCGAATATCTCCTTTTTTATAAGACGACCGCCATAGTAATACATGTCGTTTCCATTATCCGTATCGAAAGGACGACTGATGTCTTGTCTGACCTGAGACTTGGGATCGAACGGGTCGTTGCGACCTCCGCCGAATATGTTCCAATAAGGCGTATCGAAAGTGTATTCTGTCCTTATTTCTGTCGAAGAGGAGGAGATTCGTTCTGTTACATACGGGTACAATACCGAGCTTCCGTTTCCGAACGTGATATTCGATACGGGAGCGAAAGCCCATGTCCGCAACCGGCACTCTTCTTGAGTTCCGGTTGTAGGATTTATTTTCAACAGGCGTTGCTCTACGCAATAGTCGCGTTCCGAAAGGCCGATTTTAGGAATGCCCCAGCCGTCTCCGGAGTGTTCAGTGGAGCGGGTAGATCGTGAATATGGATTTTTGGGATAAGATCTGTAGGTAAAGGAACGTGTTCTCGACGATCCTCCACTCATATTGCTTTCGGTTATTTTTTGTATGCGTAGTCCTCCTGTATAGAAAATCGTATCGGATTTTCTGCCGTCCATATACCGCTCTATGCTTTTCCCGTGTCGGTTTACTTCGTAATCGAAGGTCGTGAATACGCCTTCGGGAGAGAGAATCTGGGTGAGGATTCCCGCTTTCATGTAGTATTCCCTGCATTCTCGGGCATTACTGCCGAATGTAAAATAATGCTCTCCTTTGTGATCTTTATAGGTGTATCTTCTTCCGTAAGGAGCGTAAATCTCCCGATCATACCCTTGTGTTTTTTGCCTGCCGTTATAATATCCCCAATGGTCCATGGCATAACTGGCTTCGTCCGGGACGTTTTCGGGCTTGAAGTAGGTGAATCGGTAATATTTTTTCTTCGTTTCTCCGGCATCTGTAATAGCGATAGAATCGAGTTTCGTTTTATATGGGCTCGAATTGTACGGGGATACGTAAAACTTTATGCGTTTGATCACCTGTCCGGTTTTGCTTTTCACGATCATCTCTCCAAGATTACCTTGACTATCCATATTGAAAGTGACAGAGCCGTGATCGAAGTTTATCGTTTTGATTTTTCGTTCTTTTATATAATCTGCATGATACGGACTTTGAACCCTATAAGGCTGATCTCCTACATAACTTGAGCCTATGCTCACCGTACCGTCACTGTTGATCGTCCCGTATGATGTTTGGCTTCCTCGTTTTATGATAAGCCGATAGCTGTATTTGTCATCTTCCATGACAACGTAGTTGGATGGATATTCGCCGGATAATATGGGTTTGGCCATAAACCCCGAGTAACTGAATGTTATGGCAGCTTTGGTAGAGCCGGAAGACATTCTTTTACATAGCCACCGCGTGTTATAATCTCCGGTTTTTTCGGTGAGGTTGTCATCTTCTCCTCCGAATGAGTATGATATGCCGTCTTGGTCGGACATTAAAAATCCGTTTTCTTCAAAGAAGAAAATTCCGCTGTTGATTCGTACCGGTTCATAAGGGCAGATAAGAAATTTCGGGTATATAGAACGGTTGGAGGTCCGACTGTCATAAATCACCGGGATATAAAATGATCCGCGCTGTTTCGCTAACTTGAAGAAAAAACGGTCGGGTTCGCTGTCGATCTCTTTGTTCTCTATCCGTTTGAAAAATTTTACTTTCTCGTTTTCTTTCATTTTATCGAAAGAGTTTTTTTCCGTAAGGTATTTGCCTGTACGAAAACCTCCATTCGGGGCATCGTCGGGTATTCCGTTTATTTCCCGCATTATCGACGGTTCGGCGTTTAATGTCCATCCGCTTCCTACCCATCCGCTCAATTCCCGCACCTTGAGTCCGCTCGAGTGATAAGATAAGGTTATGGGCAGTTCTATGTCGCCTGCCTTTATGGTATATAGCGGGATGGTTATATCGACCAGTCCGGTACAGTAATCGACCGGATAGCTGACATATTTTCGTACGGCCTCCGCTTCGGGCGAAACCGGAACTATTTGCGGCTGTTTGATAATTATCGGGTTGTCTGCATTTCCTTTATCAGGGAAGAATATGCATAAAGCGACCGTTAACAAGTGCAATGTGCGGGTGATGTGTATTCTTTTCATGGGATAAGTAATTTTATTCAGACCATATTTTTTCTCCTGCCGGTTGTCCGTCGATGATAAATCTTATTACATAGCGTTCGAAGATAGAACCGTTTATCTTTATTTCCTTGCGGTAATAACCTGCCTGCTGTGGCTCTTTGGGGTACATTTTCAATAACTGTCCTTGGGCATTGCACAGAGCTATTTCCACATCTGCGCTTTCGGTCAAAGTATATTCCAGAATCAGATCTCCTCCGGCTTTATTGCCGGATAGTTTATATTCGCTTATTTTCGATTTGGGTATGACACTTTCGTTTTCAGAACTGTCTTTTGCGGCAAGTTTCTCTGCTTCTATTTTTTCACGGCGCAACAGGTTTTCCACATCTTCGGGCAGTGTGTAATACTGTTCATCGGGGGGATAGTAGAATGCCGTGCGGAAATGGGGTTCTTCTTTCCCGTTCCGTATCAATTTGTTTTCTATTGTTTCAAAAACAGGATAACGGTATCCTGCGGCATACCAACGGTAAGTGTCGGTGAGTATGACGAGCGTATCGTTGGCTATCCGGTAATCTATGCTGTCGGGGCGGGAGCGTAGCTTTGCCGTGACCGAATCTTCAGACATATAGCTGCATTCGGGAATCTTTATTTCGGAAACAGATTTGCGCAGGGTGTGTACCCTCAGTATGTTTTCTAATGTATCTTCGCCTATTATCAACATGCCTTCGGCATCGGCTTCTACAATGCTCTTTCCCGATACGGTGAGGTTGAGATTATGTTGATATTCACCGACATTGTAAAAATAACTTTCGAAACGATCTCCGAAACGGAACGGATATTTCACCGATAATTCCGGTAAATATGATTTTTGTATCATCGTGCGGTTTTCCATTCCCGTAATTAACAGGGAGTCTCCTTGCATTTGGTATCTGTAAAAAGTTAAATGCTCATGTCCCGTCAGTAAACTGTCGTTACCGCTGTATCTTAGTTCATATCGCTCTTTTTCTGTCGTGAGATGATCGAAATACCAGATTTTTTTATCTCCTTTTTCTCCGGGATCGAAATAGGAAATCCGCTCTTTTATGATTTTGTCTCCCGGTCTGGGAGCATTCTCCGATTTGTACAAAGTATTTTGTGCCTTTAGAGAAAGGCATCCTAAAATACTTGCTAACAGAATGACCGAATCTTTCATATATTCAGATTTGATAAAGGTTGCGTTTTATGGTAATGGTTCTCGAAAATCTCTATTAAAAAAGTGTTTATACGATTTTATAGGTTTGTATAATCTCTGTGCGTCTATTTGGTTATTATAATTTGTATGAAATTTTATTATGATATAAATTATTTTATCTAATATATTATGGCTAATTTTTTATTTCTGCATCTAAATTAACTAAATATTTTTATATATCAAAATTTTTATTGTAAAAAATGTGTTTGAGTGTATTTTTTTGATTGTATAGAGGGGTAAAATAGTTAATGATAAATTTTTTATAAAGTTCAGAGCTTGTTTAATTGAACATGTAAACAAGCTCTGAACTTAAATTTTCTAATAAAATTTAAACAGGCTCTTATTTATTCAATCCTTTTGCACTTTGTACAAGACGGACAAATTCGGCACGGTATCCTTCCGGATCGAAAGAAAGACCTTTATTGGCAGTCTCGATGACTTTGTCATAAGTAGCTTCGCCTTTGAAATCCGAGTCTTTGAGTAGTTGAGCGAACATGGCGACTGCCGAAGCGAACCGGAAATCCGGTGATACGTTATCTTTACCCATATCCGTTACGCTCTTTTCTATTTTTTTACTTTTTTCTTCTTCCGGAGTTTTGTACCGGAGTTTCACGGTCAGTAGTTCCGAAGAGTTGCTTGTTTGCGTGTTTATATTCGTTTCGGTCTGGTATTTCAACGGATCGATACTTCCCGGAATATTACCTGATATTCCGGTGGGGATGATTTCATAAAGGGCTGTGACCGTGTGTCCTGCACCCATTTCTCCGGCATCCTTAGTATCATCGTTAAAGTCCTCGTCATTCAATATCCGAGTCTCATATCCGACGAGACGGTATGACTGTACCTTTGCCGGATTAAATTCTACTTGCAGTTTTACATCTTTGGCGACAGCATACATCGTACTGCCGAATTCGTTTACCAAGACTTTGTTCGCCTCTTGAATATTGTCGATATAAGCGTGATTGCCATTCCCTTTTTGAGCCAGTATCTGCATTTTGTTGTCTTTATAATTTCCCATTCCATAACCTAAAACAGTCAGGAAGATTCCGCTTTTTCGTTTCGATTCGATCAGGTTCTCCAATTCTGTTTCGCTGGATGCGCCGACGTTAAAATCTCCGTCGGTGCAGAGTATGATCCGGTTGTTTCCTTGTGCGATAAAGTTTTTCTGAGCAATGCGATAAGCTTCTTTTATGCCTGCACCTCCGGCGGTTGATCCTCCCGCAGTGAGAGTTTCGAGAGCATCTTTGATTTTTTGTTTTTCATTTCCCGGAGTAGAAGGTAGGGCGACCCGCGCATCTCCGCAATAGGTGACGATGGCTACCCGGTCTTTTTCACGCAGGTTGTTCACCAGCAGCCGCAGAGAGGATTTTACGAGTTCGAGACGTGTCGGTCCGAACATAGAACCCGATACATCGATCAGAAATACGAAATTCGATGCCGGGAGGTTTTGGTTTTCGATTTCCCGGGCTTTTAATCCGATTTGTACCAGACGATGAGTTTTATTCCACGGGCAGATACCGACTTCCGTTGTGATTCGTACCGGATCATTTCCGGTTGGTTTCGGGTAATTATAATTGAAGTAATTGATCATCTCTTCGATGCGTACGGCATCTTTCGGAGGCATTTCACCTTGGTTGATAAATCTTCTTATATTGCTGTACGAAGCAGCATCCACATCGATAGAGAATGTCGATAGGGGATCTTTGACGGGAGATTTGAATCGGTTTTCGGCATTATGGCTGTACTCTTCCCGGTTTGCATATCGATCGTAGATAAGCGCCGGCATACCGAGACTTCTGACCGCCATTTGTTTACTACTGATTGCCCGGTTACTTACTTCATCCGACGTTATGACACATTCTTCCATCAACAAATTGTTGTCAGGATATAGTTTGACATCGATTATTTTTCGGTTGGCTTTTACTTTCTGGGTTTTATATCCGATATAAGAAAAACGGATGATGTCACCTTGCATCGCTTCGATCGAATATTTTCCGTGTTCGTTTGTTACTGTTCCTTTCCGGCTTTTTTCTATCGAAACATTTGCTCCGATAAGAGGTCGGTTGTTTTCGTCGGTTACTGTTCCCGTTACGGTCAAGGATTGAGCGGATAGTCCGGAAATCCAGATAACGCACAAGATTGTGCTAAATATCGACTTAATTTTAAGGGTTTTCATAATGTACAATTTTAAAAGTTAGATAATACGTTATTTTTGTTGTTTGCTATATAGATGTTTCGGCTTGCCATAATTCCATAAACGGGATGAAAAAAATTTTTTCTTTTGTCGTTTTGAACTGTAACCCTTATCTTTACCGAAAAATCAAATCGACGTTTTTTAAACCGCACATATCGTCTTTGCCCGATGAAGAGTTGCTTGCTCGGTATAATAGAACGGGTGATACGAAATATTTCGGCGAACTATATAACCGTTATATTCCGTTATTGTACGGAGTCTGTTTGAAATATCTGGGAAATGCCGAGAAGGCAGAAGATGCCGTAATGCAGCTTTTTGAGGAGTTGACCGAAAAAATAGGACGGTATGAGATTACCCTATTTCGTACATGGTTATATAGCGTGGTAAAAAATCATTGTTTTCAACTCTTACGGAAAGAAGAACGGGAAATTCCGGTGAATTTTGATGCCGATTTTATGGAATCGGCGGATATCGTGCATCTATTAAGTGACGATGAGGAGGATTCTCGTTTGCCGGCGTTGCAGAAATGTATGAGGCAGTTACCTCCGCAGCAGCGAGAATGCATCGAATTGTTCTTTATGCAAGAACAGTCGTATGCCGATATTGCAAGTCGGACAGGTTATTCTTTGAACCATGTAAAGAGTTATATCCAGAATGGGAAAAGAAACTTGAAAATTTGTATCTTAAAACAGGGTGACGAATGAATTTGAAGCAATACATACGAGGCCGGAGAAGGGGCAAGGCTGCCCGGGATTTGGAGAAAGAAGCGTTGAACGACCCTTTTCTGAATGATGCGATCGACGGATATGATGCCGTACCGGGCGACCATTCTCGTCATTTGGAGAATTTGCATCGTAAAGTTTCCCGTTCGTCATTAGAGAGGGCCGATTTTCGTCGTTTAGCAGGTCTGGTTGCCGGGCTTTTGATTCTGTTTGCGGTCAATTTCTTTTTTTACCGAAAAGAAAAAGTCGAAATGACGGCAATGGATACTACTGCCGGACAAGCGGAGGTTGTTTGGGCGGATACGGGGAAAAGCGCCGAGACTAAAATCGTTCCGCCCCTGATCGCTGAGGCAAAAGAGAAAGAGACCGAACAAATACTCCGTAGTGATGATGAAATAAAAAAGGCTCATAATGCCCCTGTTATCCGACAGAAAAATAAAGAGGGTGTGGTTGAAGAGTCTTTGACGATGAGTACAGATGTCGTTTCGGAAGATGAGGTGAGACTTGCCGATGCACCGAAAGACGAGATAAAAGTCATGGCTATGAGCAAACGTGCTGTTGCTGCAGCACGACCGCTTGCTACTGCTGCTCATGAAGCGACCGGGATTGTTACCGATGAGTCGGGTAACCCTTTGGCAGGAGTTGCCGTACAGATAAAAAACTCAAAAACAGGGGTTGTTACCGGATCGGATGGCAGATTTTCGATACCGGTCTCAGGAAAAGATTCTTTACAATTTTCATTCGTAGGATTTGAAACTGCTTCAATCTGCGCCGATCCGAATTCTCCTATGTCGGTTGTCCTATCGGAAAATCCGATGGCTTTAAGCGAATCGGTGATAGTAAAATCCAGCGGTTTAGAGCCGATCGTGGGGTGGAAAGAGTTCCGTAAATATCTGAAACGGGAGATGCGGCTTCCGGCAGATACTTGCCGAAATATTTCGGGTAAAGTATCTTTGGCTTTCGAAATAGACAAACAAGGTCGTCCGGTAAATATCGAAGTTAGAAAATCTTTATGTCCTTCATTAGATCGAGAAGCGGTCCGATTATTGAAAAGCGGTCCTATATGGCAGGGTAGCGCTAAGGTCGGACAAGTCGATATCCGGTTTAAATGATGATCGGGGAAATTAATTCCGGTCTTGGATTAAAAAAATCAGAGTTTCTCTACGCTGAATGCCGTTATTTGTGCCCGGTTTTCTAATAACCGTATTCCGAAATATCCTTTTTCATACGGTTCTTTATCTTCCAGTCGGAAAAGTTCTTCACCGTTTACCGAAAATTGTGAGACACCGTCCTGCACCGTGATAACGACATTATACCAGTTGTTCGGCTTCAACAGGTGTTTTTCGTCTGTATATTCTTGTAACAACGGTTTTACTCGGTTATCGTCCTCTGTACCATAGAATTTCCCGTGATATTTCCGGAAACGGGTTGTCGTATTGTCATTCCCTCCGTATCCTACATAATAAAGATTCAGAGAGTTATAATTTTTGAATATACCGTGCCGTTCTTCCGACCGGAAGAAAAGCGAATCGGGATGCAAAGGATCGGATGCGGCCCAAAAACAGTTCATGTCGGCGAGCCGGTCGCTTTCTCGTCCGTCCATGCGCAGAGATATGGAGTAGGATATTTTGTAGTTACCCGAAAGTTCCCGGTTATACCACATGGTGAGACCTTTGGGAGAAACGATCTCTAACGTATCGTGCAGGAATGTAAAGCTTGCCGAGTCCGATTCATCTTCGATGACCCATTCGGAAAGAGGAAATCTTTCGTGGTTTTCTCTGTTCTCGTTATTATCCGTATTCTGTTTTTTCGGTTGACAAGCCGGTAAGATTAATAAATATAATAGAAGAAGAGATAGGCTTGTGAAAAGTCTGTGTTTCATAAATATCCGTGTTTAAGAAATAACATGATAACCTTCCCGAATCAGCTCCTGCCGGATTTTTTCGATGTGTTCGTGATTACGGGTTTCCATAACGACTTGCAAATAGCAGCCTGTTATGTCTTTGCTGCCCGCCCGTTCGTGATGGACCGAAATAACATTAGCCCCCATTCTGGCAATAATTCCGGTTACGCCGACCAATTGACCGGGACGGTCTACCAGCTCTACCGTAAGCGTATAAGATCTTCCGGTTTTGAGAAGCCCTCGGTTGATGACACGGGAAAGAATCGTTACGTCGATGTTTCCGCCGGATACAAGGCAAATCACCTTTTTCCCTTTGACCGGAACTTTATTGAACATGGCGGCTGCCACCGATACAGCACCAGCTCCTTCGGCTATCAGTTTCTGCTGTTCGATAAGCGTCAATATTGCCGTAGAGATTTCATCATCGGTTACGGTAACGATCCCATCGACATATTTGTTGCAGATGTCATAGGTATGAATACCCGGTTCTTTTACGGCGATACCGTCGGCAATTGTCGATACCGAGTTGAGACGTTCTATTTTCTGATTAGTTATAGAATTGAGCATACTGGGAGCTCCGCTTGCCTGTACACCGTAAACTTTAACGTTGGGCTTCAGCGATTTTATGGCAAAAGCAACACCGGAAATCAGTCCTCCGCCACCGACAGGGACGATCACTACATCTACATCGGGGAGTTCTTCTAATAATTCGAGTCCGATAGTTCCTTGTCCGGCAATAACATTCTCGTCATCGAACGGATGAACAAACGTATAACCTTTTTCCTCTTTCAGTTGTAATGCTTTTTGATAAGCATCGTCATAAACTCCTTCGACGAGACACACTTCTGCCCCGTATTTTTTTGTAGCTTCTACTTTGGAAATAGGAGCTCCGGCCGGAAGACAGATCAAAGATTTTATTCCGTTTTTAGTAGCCCCTAAAGCTACACCTTGAGCATGATTCCCGGCAGAACAGGCGATAACGCCGTGAGCTTTTTCTTCATCGGTAAGTTGGGATATTTTGTAATAAGCACCTCTTACTTTGAAAGAACCGGTCAGTTGCAGATTCTCCGGTTTCAGATATATTTGACTGTCCGGATTGATTTGCGGAGCATATATAAGATCTGTATGACGGATAACCTCTTTCAGTACGTAAGAAGCCTGATAAATCTTATCTAATGTAAGCATAGCGGTTCGGTTATTTTTTCTGACGCAATATTACGAAAAACTATTCGATAAAGCGTATCGACCGATGAATATTTTTATTCGGATCAAGGCGCCTGCCTGAATTTTGTTTCGGGCCGGATTTGAGAGAAATCCGTACAGATAGTCGGTTTTTCTCTCAAGGGAGAAACAACATCGATATAAACCTGAAGAAAACGCAAAAGTGACCTGATGATGTTTTTTGCATCGGAAGATTCAGGCAGGTTATCGGGCAAATTCTCCCTTGTTAATGAATGCAATGTAAGTAGGGTCGTATTGTAAAAATGATTATTCTTCTAAAAGCTTTTTAGCATCTACAAATTGGGCAATACCTTTAGCAACCTGTTTTGCCTCTTTCATTGCCAGAACGACGGTTTGCGGAGTATGTACGACATCACCGCCTGCAAATACTCCTTTTCGGGTAGTCATTCCGTAAGGGCGTTCTTTGGTAATGACATATCCTGTGTCATCGACCTCTATACCGGAAGTCGTGGAAACGATCCTATTTGCCGGACGAGAGCCTATTGCCAACAAAATCCGGTCTATCGGCATAAAATTTTCACCTTCCGGAGTTTTGACTCTGATCTTTTCCAGTTTACCGTTAGAACCGATAAATTCGGTAACTGTGGTCTCCCATAAAAATTCGACGCCTTCTTCGATTGCCTCGTTATATTCTGTTTGTAGTGCACTCATTTGGTCCATTGTTCTTCTGAACAATACATATACTTTTCCTGCACCCATACGCAGAGCTGTTCGGGCGGCATCCATAGCTACGTTTCCTCCTCCGATGACACCGACTATATCGCCTTGTTTTACCGGAACTTCTTCTCTTCCTATACTTCCGGTGTTGCACAAACTCGCCATGCGGAGAAAGTAGGAAGACTGTGTGACGCCTCTTAGCGTATATCCCGGAGTATCGAGAGATTTGGGCAATGCTGTTCCCGAACCGATAAATACGGCATCAAAGCCTTGTTCGAACATGTCATCTACCGTAATGGCTTGACCTACCATACATTGCGTAATAAACGTTACTCCTAAGGCCTCGATTTTTTTTACTTCCTTGCGCACTACATCTTTAGGCAGCCTGTACTCAGGAATTCCGTACATCAATACACCTCCGGCTTCTTGTTCTCCCTCAAAAATCATGACATTGAATCCTTCTCTTGCCAGGTCTCCTGCTACGGTCAGACCGGCCGGACCTGATCCGATGACGGCAACTTTTCCTCTCGTTTTTTGGGGTATTTTGTCTCGTATTAAACCCATATTTCCGTCAAAGTCTGCTGCAAATCGTTCTAACTTTCCTACTTGTATCGGACGTTTTTTGGCATTCAAAACACAATGACCGACACACTGTTTTTCGTGTGGGCATACTCGTCCGCATATTGCCGGAAGATTACTTTTTTCGTTGATGATGTGCATCGCTGCACCGATGTTTCCCATAGATAACTGGTGAATAAATCCCGGTATGTTGTTTTCGATGGGACAGCCTTTAATACATAAGGGGTTTTTGCAATTGAGGCATCGTTTAGCTTCTTCTATGGCTTCTTTTATGGTAAAACCTTCGTCTAATTCTCCGAATTTGAGATCTTTTGTTTCCATTTAAATAATATTGTAATCTTGACTTTGCAAAAATAGCATATAATTGCAATATATACATTGCAAAATTATTTTTTAACAATTTATTTGAATAGCTTCTTTAAAAGTGTTTTTAGTTTTTACGAGGAGGATAGCAGGTTATCTGACGAGTGAAAACGGGAAAAAAGATCGGAAGAAAGCGCAAAGATGACCTGATGATATTTTTTTATTGGAGAATTTAGACAGGCTCTCAATAGCAGATTCTGTCGTATTGAAGTTTTCCCTTTTAAAAAGGAGGAGATATTAGATTCTTGATAGTTATAAGCAGAGAGGTATATATAATAGAAAAGGCGTCATTTGACGCCTTTTCTATTATATTAAGATAAACACGATGTTATTATTTTACTATTACTATTGTCGCTTTAGTCCCGGTACGGATAACATAAGTGTTCGGTTCTAATGAGAATGTTGCGCTTCCGGATACCTCTTTTTGAGCAACTTTACCTCCATTTAAGAGATAAATATCGACAGTACCTGTATAACCTTGAACAAATACATTTCCGTTTGTACTATATACTTTTGCGCTTTCGATTGTTCCGTTATTTTCGATTCCCTGTTCATAAACATCAGGAGTTACGATTGTCGCAACCGGATTGTTACCTTTTAAAGCGATGAACATTTCCGATGGAGCAACGGTTGCTGTTGACGGCTCTGATACTATATTGAACACTTGGGCTGTTTGATCGAACAGGTAATAGGTATCGGCAGTGATGAGATCTGTCAATTTTTGAGTAGCCAAAGTATTGTTCGGACAGATATTATAGCCTTCTGTAATCGTTAATTCACCACCTTTTATTGAACTGCCAGCTATGGAGATCAATTCTAATGCTGTAGCTTCATTATATGTTTTGAGCTTCATAATGCAGGCATTATTTACCGCACTTAAAGATTGAGGTTTATATTCACCGTTTTCGTTCGTATAAGTGTACCAGTCTGCTTCTGCAGGTACGGTTGTATTGTCTGTTATGGCATTTACAGTAGGAATGAATGGCAATCCGATTACATTCCATGCGTTTCCGTCGATTTGTTTAACATAACTTATCGTTCCTGAAACAGTCGCATTTCCGTTTATTTCCGAGCCGTTGGATAATTCCAAATTTCCGTCTATAGCTTGATTTACAGTAATCGCTTTTATCGGTTTTGAAATATCTGCATTTGCCAGTTTGTAAATATTTGCCTTATCTCCGTCGGTTACATTTAAATATATCCAGTTTCCGTCCATAGAGATGTTTACTTTTAATGAAGGATCGGCTGTATAAGTAAGGATATCGGTAGAAGTAATGTCCAAAGATTTGTAATTGAATACGTTCGGATCGAAAGTGATGGCATTCGCTTCACCTGATATAGCTAATTCATTTAGGCGTAATCCTTCTTCTATCTTTTTGCCTTTAAAGGTTACAGGGATTTTTCCAAGACCGGTAGCATCTACATCGATTGTTGCGGTTGTAGTACCGTCTGCTTGAATTGTTCCTGAAACAGATACACTTGCTTGAATAAAGCCTCCCATCAGGCTTAATGTAACCGGTTCTTTGCTGTTAATATTGTAGTTAGAGCCGTTTTCGGTCACTGAAATCTTATCTACGGTAATGTCTCCCAATGTTGATCCGCTAAATGAAAAATTCTTTAATGTAAGTTGCAACTCGTTTAGGGCAGACTTTTCAATCGTTATTTGATCGGGAACCGTCATAATAGCGGGGTCGAAATCCATTACAGAGAGATCTATGTCGATAGAACCGTTATATATTCCGGCAAATTTTTCTACTTGAAGATCTTTAACAAAAGTGAGTGTATATACATGCTTGTTTTCAGGATTGATAGAAATATCGTTTCCTGATACTGTAATTGTTATGGTGTTCCCATTTGTCGATTGGGTCATCGATGCCCCTTTACCGTCCGATACGGCTTCTATTTGGTCCTCGGTAGGAACGATTCCATCACCTATTATTGTATAATTATAGGTGTTTTTATCGAATCCGTCAACCGCTACGCCTCCGATTTTCAATGATTCTAATTTTGAATTGTAGATAAATTCGATATCATCGATATATACGACATCATCTTTACTTCCTCCACCCGCAGTTTTATTTGTAGTGAAAGTTAGTAATAAAAATGAGGGTGTAGCATCTTGAGTATATACAAAATTAACGGTCTTTTGTACCCATTGTTCATTGGTCGTTGTATAGTTCAATTCTGCAGATCCGATTTTGTGGCTGAGAATAGTCTCGTCTTTTGTCGGATCTTGATAGCGAAAATTGTCATGCAGGATTGCTGCCATCCGGGCTTCTTCGGTCGAACTTGCCATTTTCGACTTTACCCAAAATGAGATGGAATCAGGGAGACCAGTAAATTTTTGTTGGTACTCTTCATTTTCAAGATCAGTAAAATTGTAATTCCCCGTTTCGTCAGTCGGAGTCATGCTACCGGCATTCATTCTGCCGGTGGTTAGTGTTCCATTTCCTACGACATTACCTATAGGGTTTGTTGCGGAAATTTTAGCGCAACTGCCTTCTGTTGTACGGGTATCGGTACTTTGAGAAACAGAGGCTTTTGTAAAACTTTGTAGATTTCCGGCAGCAGTCCCGAAAGAATGCCAATATTGGGGGACATTTTCTGTCGATTTGCTGAAACCTCCCCAAGTTGTTTCTTTCCATGTTCCCTCAAATCCGGGATTCGGCAATTGGTATTGCGCTTGAACATTTATACAACCTGCAATTATACATGCGATTGCAAGCATCATTTTTCGAGTAAACTTATTCATAATTAATGTAATTAAGATTTGATGCAAAGATAGGTCAATAAATACGGAGCATGGTTTTGAATACATTTTTTAACTGAATAAAATATTTATAAACAAGTGATTTTGAAAGGAGTAAATTATTATGTAAATAGAGATAAATATCTGTCATTATAGGGGTTTCGAAAAAGTGATTCCGTTTTTGATGTAAAGAAGAAGATATATTTGAAATCACAAATTTTTTTAATATTCGGGTTGGTGAATAAAATATTGAAACTCAATAAGATGAATAAAAGAACATTTGAAATTAAAAATAGACCAAAACAAACAAAATGTAATATTTTCGTATCTTTTCTTTTGGGAGGAGAGAAGAAAAACTTTCAGAAAAAATAGTACAAATTGTAATCTCTACTTTGCAAAAAATCAATTTTTTTTTATCTTTGTCCCGTCTTACAGAACAATAGCGTGGAAGCATTCTTTAGAACACATAAATATCTGGTAGAGCATGTAAACTCTCCTGTAAAGAGAGAACTGATGCGGGAGATCGATTGGAGTCACCGGCTTATAGGTATCAAAGGCAGTCGGGGAGTCGGAAAGACTACGTTTTTGCTGCAATATGCTAAGGAAAATTTCGGAACCGATCGTTCTTGCCTTTATATCAATCTGAACCATCTTTATTTTACCGAACGGACATTAGTCGATTTTGCCGATGAATTCAGAATAAAGGGCGGAAAAACTTTATTGATCGATCAGGTATTTAAATATCCCGGCTGGTCAGAAGAGTTGAGATATTGTTATGACCACTTTCCGGAGTTGAAGATTGTTTTTTCCGGTTCTTCTGTGATGCGGTTAAAAGAGGAAAATCCTTTGCTTTCGGGTGTCGCGGATTCTTATAATTTGAGGGGATTTTCTTTTAGGGAATATTTAAACCTGATGGCGGGGACGGATTTCCCTTCGGTGAAGTTGGACGAGTTGTTATGCAATCATACGGTTATTGCATCGGAAATATGTAATAAAGTGAAACCTTTGGCATATTTTCAAGACTATCTGCATCATGGTTTTTATCCTTTTTTTCTGGAGAAGCGTAATTTCTCGGAAAATTTGATTAAGACGATGAATATGATGATGGAGGTGGATATCCTTTTCATCAAACAGATAGAACTTACTTATCTACCGAAAGTGCGTAAGCTTTTATATTTGTTAGCCGTAAATGCACCTTCTGCTCCGAATGTGAGTCAGTTGAGCAAAGAGATACAGACATCGAGGGCTACAGTCGTGAACTATATCAAATATCTGAAAGATGCCCGACTTATCAATATGTTGTATCCTGTTGATGAGGAATTTCCCAAAAAGCCGGCAATGGTATATATGCACAATACGAATCTGATGTACCCGATTCGTCCGGCTCAAGTAGAAGAGCAAGCGGTTCGGGAGACATTCTTTTATAATACCTTGCATAAGGATAACCGGTTGAATAAAGGAGAAAAGAATACGCATTTCCTTGTTAATCAGAAGTATAATTTTAAGATAGAGAGCGAAAACATACGGGGAAGAATAAATCCCGATATTTATTATACGATAGATCGTACCGAAATCGGCAGGGAGAATAAAATTCCGCTGTGGTTGTTCGGATTTTTATATTAATTTCAGTAATATTGTAATTGCATTTTTAAATTCTCAAATATATATTTAGAATATGACCAAACAAAAGAAAATGTTGACCTGTGATGGTAATCAAGCGGCTGCACATATCTCGTATATGTTCAGTGAAGTGGCTGCTATTTATCCTATCACACCCTCTTCAACCATGGCAGAATACGTGGATGAATGGGCTGCTGCCGGAAGAAAGAACATCTTCGGCGAAACCGTATTAGTTCAAGAAATGCAATCGGAAGCCGGTGCAGCGGGTGCTGTACATGGTTCTTTACAGGCCGGAGCTTTGACTACGACCTATACTGCATCTCAGGGATTATTGTTGATGATCCCGAATATGTACAAAATTGCCGGAGAATTTCTCCCTTGTGTATTTCATGTTTCTGCCCGTACGTTGGCATCTCATGCACTTTGTATCTTCGGAGATCATCAAGATGTAATGTCGACCCGTCAGACCGGATTCGCCATGTTGGCAGAAGGTTCGGTTCAAGAGGTTATGGATCTTGCCGGAGTCGCTCACTTATCGACTATTAAAGCTCGTGTGCCTTTCGTCAACTTCTTTGACGGATTCCGTACTTCTCATGAGATACAGAAAATAGAAATGTTGGAAAATGAAGATTTAGCTCCGCTAATCGATCAGGAAGCTCTTCAAGAATTCCGTAACCGTGCCTTGAACCCCGAAAATCCGGTGGCTCGCGGTATGGCTGAAAACCCGGATACTTTCTTCCAACATCGGGAGTCATGTAATAACTATTACGAAGCTGTTCCGGCTATCGTAGAGGAATACATGAATGAAATTTCGAAAATTACCGGACGTAAATACGGTCTGTTCGATTATTACGGAGCTGAAGATGCCGACCGTGTGATTATCGCTATGGGATCTGTAACGGAAGCTGCCCGTGAAGCTATCGATTATCTGACAGCCAAAGGTGAAAAAGTAGGTTTGGTTTCGGTACACTTGTATCGTCCGTTCTCTGCAAAACATTTCTTGGCCGCTGTTCCTAAAACAGCAAAACGTATTGCCGTTCTGGATCGTACAAAAGAACCTGGCGCTACCGGAGAACCTTTATATCTGGATGTTAAAGATGTGTTCTACGGACAAGAAAATGCTCCTGAAATCGTAGGCGGACGCTATGGTTTGGGTTCTAAAGATACTACTCCGTCTCAGATACTGGCCGTATTTGAGAATCTTGCTTTGCCGATGCCGAAAAATAACTTTACTATCGGTATCGTTGATGATGTAACCTTTACATCTTTACCTCAAAAAGAAGAAATCGCCATGGGTGGCGAAGGTATGTTTGAAGCTAAGTTTTACGGATTGGGTGCTGACGGAACAGTCGGTGCTAACAAGAACTCCGTAAAAATTATCGGTGACAATACCGATAAGCATTGTCAGGCATACTTCTCTTATGACTCTAAGAAGTCGGGAGGTTTCACTTGCTCTCACCTTCGTTTCGGTGACAGTCCCATTCGTTCTACTTATTTGGTAAATACTCCGAATTTTGTCGCTTGTCATGTACAGGCCTATTTGCGTATGTATGATGTGACTCGCGGTCTTCGTGAGAACGGAACTTTCTTGTTGAATACGATCTGGAACGAGGAAGAACTGGCAAAGCATTTGCCGAATAAAGTAAAACGCTATTTCGCACAGAAAAACATAAGCGTTTATTATATCAATGCGACTCAGATAGCTCAGGAAATCGGTTTGGGTAATCGTACCAATACGATCCTGCAATCTGCTTTCTTCCGTATTACCGGTGTAATTCCTGTCGATCTGGCTATCGAACAGATGAAGAAGTTCATCGTAAAATCTTACGGTAAAAAAGGTGAAGATGTCGTAAACAAAAACTATGCTGCTGTTGACCGTGGCGGTGAATATAAACAACTCACTGTAGATCCTGCATGGGCGAATCTGCCGGATGATGAAGTGCTGCCGAACAATGATCCGGCGTTCATCAACGAAGTTGTTCGTCCTATCAATGCACAAGATGGAGATCTGCTTCCTGTATCTGCATTTAAAGGTCTTGAAGACGGTACTTGGCATCAGGGAACAGCTAAATACGAGAAACGCGGTGTCGCAGCGTTTGTCCCGGTATGGACAGCTGAAAACTGTATACAGTGCAACAAATGTGCTTATGTTTGTCCTCACGCGTCTATCCGTCCGTTCGTTCTTGATGCTGCAGAACAATCAGGAGCGAATTTCCCGATGCTTAAAGCGGTGGGAAAAGCTTTTGACGGCATGACATTCCGCATGCAGGTAGATGTTCTCGACTGTTTGGGTTGTGGTAACTGTGTTGACGTATGTCCGGGTAATAAGAATGGTAAGGCTTTGGCTATGACCGATCTTGAATCTCAATTGCCTCAAGCAGCCAACTGGGAATATTGCATTAATAACGTGAAGAGCAAACAGCATCTTGTAGATATCAAGGCTAATGTGAAGAACTCACAGTTCGCTACTCCTCTCTTCGAATTCTCCGGTGCATGTTCGGGTTGCGGTGAAACTCCGTACGTGAAATTGATTTCTCAATTGTTCGGTGATCGTGAGATGGTTGCTAATGCAACAGGATGTTCTTCGATCTATTCAGGTTCTATCCCTTCGACTCCTTATACGACAAACGAAAAAGGTCACGGTCCGGCATGGGCGAACTCTTTGTTCGAGGATTTCTGTGAATTCGGTTTCGGTATGTATCTTGCTGTTGACAAAATGCGTGAACGTATCGTTAAGTTGATGAATCAGGCTATCGAAGGCGGTTGTCCCGAAGAAATGAAGACTTTGTTTACCGAATGGATCGCCGATAAGGAAAATACCGAACGTTCTATCGAACTGGAAGCTAAGATCACACCGATGGTAAAAGCTGCGGCCGATAAGTGTGAAATTTGTAAGGAGATCGCTTCATTGAGCAAATATCTCATCAAGAAATCTCAGTGGATTATCGGTGGTGACGGTGCTTCTTATGATATCGGTTTCGGTGGGCTCGACCATGTTCTTGCATCCGGTAAGAATGTAAATATCCTCGTATTGGATACAGAAGTTTATTCGAATACGGGTGGTCAAGCTTCTAAAGCGACTCCAGTAGGTGCGATTGCTAAATTTGCTGCTGCCGGTAAACGTGTACGCAAGAAAGATCTCGGTTTGATCGCTTCTACTTACGGTTATGTATATTGCGCACAAATCGCTATGGGTGCTGATCAGGCTCAGACTCTGAAAGCTATTCGCGAAGCTGAAGCTTACGACGGACCTTCTATTATTATCGCTTATGCTCCGTGTATCAACCACGGCTTGAAGAAAGGTATGGGTAAAGCTCAGGCCGAAGAAGCTGCTGCTGTTGAATGCGGATACTGGCATTTGTGGCGTTATAATCCTATGCTCGAGGCAGAAGGCAAAAATCCGTTCACACTGGACAGCAAAGAACCGCAATGGGATAAGTTCCAAGACTTCCTGAAGGGAGAAGTTCGTTACGCTTCTGTAATGAAACAATATCCGAACGAAGCTGCCGAATTATTCCAGGCTGCTCAGGATAATGCAAAATGGAGATATAATAACTACAAACGTCTTGCAAAACAACAGTGGGGTGTTGAAGTAGAAGATTGATTTTCATCTATGTTATATTGAAAAAGGGAGAGCATTATGTTCTCCCTTTTTATTTTCGGTAATAAATTTATTTGAGTTTTTTATAAGAACGATAGCGGGCAATCTGAAAAATGAAAATGAGAAGCAGACCGGAAGAAAATACAGAAATGACCTGATGATATTTTCTTATCGAAAATTTTGAATAAGCTCTTGGTAGAAGACTATGTCGTTTAGAATATCTTGAACCTTTTTATTTTGGACGAGAGGCAGAAGATCCGAAATAATCTTTGGATAAAATAAGATTTGATATGTCCCAAGCTTTTATTTGATCAGGTATAAGAGGAGAGTCGCTATTTCCGTATATCGATTTTTTGTCCCAGTGTACGGCACTGGATACGGGATATTGTAAAATACTGTGTCCCATTCCTCTCCATGAATAATTGTTCAAGCCCATGACATCGAGTAAAGTCGGGTATATGTCGATTTGTCCCATAATATTTTTATAATTTAGAGAAAGTGGAGCATTTAGAATAATCATCGCGGTTTCTCTATCAGATAATTCTCTTTTTTTTCTGCCGTCTAAAACGTTTTTTCCTAATTCATCATGATCGGAGACGATGACGATGGTTGAACTTTTATATAAATTGTTCTTTTTCAGAGAATCGATAAAAGATCCGATCGCCTGATCTGTGTAATGGAATGCTTCCATGCAGTTTCTTACCGTAGGAGTGAATTGCTTGGACTCGGATATCCGGGTTCTGTTTATGGGAGTGTCATAAGGCATGTGTGTCGAGGCGGTTACGATCTGACAGAAGAAGGGCTCGGGCAAATTTTTTATGATCCTAAAACTTTGTTGCATCAGAGATTTATCGCTGATACTGCCACGTATCATATCGTCTTTTTCCAGACATCTTTTGTCATAGAGCGTGTCGAATGAGAAGGCTTTAGACATTTCTTTTTGATTCCAAAAGCTTCCGGCATCGCTGATGATATTGGCGCTATAATAGCCATAAGGTTTTAGGGCATCGGCTAATGACGGAAAATGCTTTGTTTTGCAGGTTGTTGCCGCTGCTCCTGATTGCAGAGGTAGAGTTCCCGTATTGATCATAAGATGCCCGTCGCTTGATCTGCCGTCTTTTACTTGGGGAAGAATATGCAAAGCCGAAATAACAGAATCTTCTTTTATAAAACGGTTTAGGTTGGGAGTTATTTCGATTCCGTCTATGGTCCTGTTTAATAGCCATGAATTGAGAGACTCGACGATAATGATGATCAGATTTTTTCGGGGATGATCGAGAATCGTATTGTGTATTTGTTTTTTTTCTTTTGACAAAATGAACCGGTCGATATAGTTTTTTTCTTCTGGTGTTATTTTTTTTGAAGTTGTTGTCGCTTTAGTTAAAGTATAAACAAAGTAAGGAACAAGTCCGTTTGCTTCGACATAGAATGACGGTCCGAAAGATGCAGTCCATCTTATCCAAGGAGACGGTCGGTTCGGATCTTTTATTATCGCTGCTTTTAATGGTGTTGCAAGATACCCGAAAGAACAAATTATGAATATCATTGCCCCGTAAGCGATACGTTTTGGGAGAGGTTCGTATGCTTCGGTATTGTTTTTATAAAATCCTAAGTACAAAAATAATAGTAGTATGGTGGGCAGAATGACCCATATATCTGCCGGATGAATAGATCCGATAATGCTTTTTATCAGCAACTCGGAAACATTGTCGAATAAAAAATAGGATGAAAAGGGCATCAGAGTCTGATATGTCCTGAAATACCATATTTGAGATAAACAAAATATATCCAAGAGAAATAATAAAATGAAAATTATCCATTTCCGTTTGTTCATGAGAAAAAAAGGAAGCATGAGCATGCACGCATCGAACAGGCTTCTGAATTTTCTGATTATTAATGTAAATGCAGATGTTTCGTTTTGCATTATGTTGTATTGCAATATCTCTATGGATATTGCAGCACAAATTGCGGTCAGAAAATAAAATAACAAAAGTCTAAAATTTATATTTTTAAAAAGATTAATGCTCATATAGGTTTGTAAATCAGTAAAGTATAAATATATTTATATACTATAGTAATATACAATATTTGATTATGTCCTAAAATATGTTTTAAGTGGGATTAAAATAGATATAACTATTCTATGAATGTTGGTTTTGTCTTTTAATTGTCTGTGCCATATATTGACAACTTATACCAGCCTAAAGTGGTGAAAAATCAACATTGTTTTGGGCTTCAAAATTAATATAAAATGGGAATAGACACAATATTCTGTATAAGAAATACTTGTGAATATATAATAAAAACAGGACACCCTGATGAATTATTCCATCAGGGTGTCTGGTCTTGAAATTCTCCTTTTACTTAATTCTTGGTATATTCGATTACCCGAGTTTGTTTAGGCAAAGCTCTCGGTTCTATCGCCGGTTTTACATCATTGGCAGGATCGATGCTTGCTGTTGCGGCAAATACAACGATATTTTCGTTATCGGGTAGGATAATTTTGGACGCACCTTTCGGTATGTCTAATTCCAGACGATAGATATAGGTAAATTGATACGGTTCGTTGCGGAATACATATTGGTTAGAACCTTCAAGTCCTAATACCTGATGGTGGCGATGTGTGCCTACATGGGCGATAACACCGTCTTTTACATACCCTTCACTGAAATTCTGTAATCCCCATTGTGAATAGAAATCGCTATAGTACGGGATTTTCAGATCGACAGCTTGATCTCCTATACGGAATGTGGCTGTACGATCTTTGTCTGTTGCGGCAGCAAGTATATACACTTTGTCATATGTTTTATCCTGAGGTATGTCGATTGTGTCGCCTTTACATTTGATTATATTGTTTATTCCTGCTTTTCCCATTTTGAAAGGTATTCCGTTTACCTCTAAGACTGCAGGTAATAATTCTGCGGCATAGGAGCATTTATTTCCATCTACATCAGCTATTTCGGCAAAATAGTCTGTCGATATGCCGTTTGCATTATAACTCAAAGCAATGCTTTTGCTCTCTGCCGATTGTAATTTGTTTTTCGGATCTTTCAGTTTCACAATAAAAGTTTTGGGCTGGAATTTACTGCAACTGATAGAAATCGAGTTTCCGGATACAGGTACATCTCCGACATTTTCTTCGATCCCGTTCACCTCACGAGCCCATTCTATATCTGTCGGGAAAGAAATATGTGCATCTTTCACTTCTTTTCCGGCTGTTTCATAAACCCGTAAGACGTATCCGTTCCCGTTTTCGGCTTTTTTCAGCATTTTGACGGCTACTTGAGGTGTATCTGAATTTACGAATGATATTGTTTTTCCTAATACGCCGTTATGTTTAGGTGCAATATAAGTTATTAACGGTTGATTCAACTCTTCAGCTTTTTGTATAATTCCGGCGTTTTCAATAGATTGAGTATGTCCTACTATGGAGTAAATGATCTGGTGGTGTCCGAAATCCATAGTTCTTTGATGTGCATATCGTTTGTCAGAACCCGGTGTGTGCAGCAAAGTCAGGCGAAGCGTATTATCGTCAGGCTTGTCCCAACCGTATTTGCAGTTGTTTAGAATTGAGACACCGTAAGATCCGTCTTTATCAGAAAGATCTGCCCAATGTTGTGCATAAACTACATAAGCCAATTCTGTATTGTTGCCTCTTTTTATGTTTCCTAATCCTAAATCATAAGTAGCTTCTTTATTGGATACAGACAGCGGAAATTCGGCTTTTAATAGTGAAGCTTTTGTTGCCCAATCTATATCGGTAATGATGTCGATGCGATCATCAGCAGCACCTTCGGTGAGGCAAATACGTTGAGTAAATTTACTGTCACCGTCTTTACGTTCTACTTTCAGCACAGAGCGCAGACTGCCATTTTCTTCTATTGTGATTTTTACGTCTTCTTTTATGGATTCGGGTTCGGCATCCATTACGCTTTTAATAATTTCCCATGCCGGCCATTCGTTCGACATATTGTTTCGGAATAAAGCGAGACGTATAGCCTTTCCATTTTTAACAAGTTCTTTGCCAATTCTTTTGTCTATGATCGAAGATATATCGCCATTGGAGTTTAGAGTGACCTTGTAAATACTGTTTTCGATAGAGTTTGCAGTGGTTATCAGAGTTTTCGTATTTTTTTGTTTTCCGGATAAACGAATGTCGTATACGCTATAACTCACCGGATCGACATTTGCCGTGAACAAGATGTGGGCTTTTCCATCGGCATATCCGAGTATTTGTGCGGGAGTTTCTTTTCCGTCGGGAGTGTAAACTTTTATACCTGAAGGATATTTATCTGTGGGGATAAAAGCTTCAGCAATATTTTTACGGGCATAAGCAGCCGGATTATAGATTACGACCGGAATACCTTTGACTTTTGTGTTCATTCCTGAAATAACTGCACCGCTTGCCGTGTTCATCACCTGCATAAACTGAGTTTGGGAAAGAATCTCATCATTCCAAGAAAAAGGATATGCTTCCCGAATACTTGTTCCTGTAAGATCATCATGAAATTGATGCCAGATGAAACGTTGCCAGCTTTCGGTCAAGGTTTTGCTTTGGTAGGGTAGAGTGCCGAGCCATTCGGCTATTACAGATGCCCGTTCTGCGGCATCTGCTAATTGTTCGTTTCTGCGATTGAATCGTTTCATTGCCGATTGGGAGGTGTAGCATCCCGATGCGTGTACGTCCATTAGCAATTCACCGTCGAATACCGGTAACTCTTTTACTTTTCCGGAATGTAGATAGTCCTTGTATAGTTGGTCGGAAGATGCGCAGACAATCTCTATCGGTCCGTCTCCTGAAACTTGGGCTTTTTCTATTGCCATAGCGGAGACAGGCATTGCCGATCCCCCTCTGTCTCCGGCACCGAAATAACGGTATGCCGTGCGCATAGGATCTCTTTCTACGCGTTGTATCAGATCATTATCTCTTGTAAGATCATCATCTTTAAAATTATGTACATAACTGCCACAATCTAAAGCACATATCAGTTCTGCTCCGTCAATACCTTTCCAGCGTCCTATGGTGAAAGGTATTTTCGAGTCCCCGTAAAACGGTTTTTTGCGCCATCCCAATTTTTGAGTGGAGAAGCCTATGAGACCGCAATGTTTGGCAATAGAAGGAAGCGTGTAACCGAAACCAAAACAGTCGGGTAAAAAAATGTCGGTCGATTTCAGTCCGAATTCTTTTTTATAAAATTCTTGTCCGAGCAATATGTTCCTGAAACTGGATTCGGGAGACGGGACATTTACATCGTTGGCATCCCAAGAAGAACCGGATACATGCCATCTCCCGTTTTTTATAGCCTCTTTTACTTTTTCGTAGTCAAGGGGATAGTATTCTTTCATCCAGTTATATTTTATAGCTCCTTCAAAATTGAAAATATAATTGGGATAATCACGTATAAGCGCTAAGTTCTGATAAATAGTGCGGGGAATATAGTCAATGATCGATGTTTGTACCGTCCACAACCATTGGGTATCCATATGTGCGTTGGAGACAACGTATGCCTTACCTGATTTGGGAGGCTGTGTAGCCGGAGTATTTCCGGCAATACTTACTAAACAGATTGCTAATATCCATTTTTTTGATAAAAAGGAAATTCCCTTTTTACGTGTTGGAAAAATTTTTTTCATAAGTGTGTAATTTATGTGTAGTTAGACGATAGCATATTATGATTTCATAAAATAATTCAGGATGCATTAAAGGTATAAAATATAATTTAATAACCGATTAAGAGCCCACCTAAATTTTTCGACAAAACAATATTGTAGGAAAATTTAGACAGACCTTTAGGCTGAATGTTTGGGTATATTGTATTTTCTTTGTGTCAAAATTTCTAATAAATAGGTAAAAACAAAGCTTTTTGCCATTAAAAGTAATTTTATTGCGCTTTTTGTTATTTATTTTCTGTTATTTCTTGCAATTATCAAATTATTTGTTTTAAATTTGCGTCAAAATAAAAGATATAGCCTCTATTTCTTGCGTTTTTATTACTAATGAGCAGTTGAAAAGTAAAAAGTCAGAAGCGAAAAAGGGAATAAAGGCTTGCTTTATGCAAAAATGGGATCGGAATTTGAATTATTTACTACTATAAATTATCAAGAAAATGAATGCGCAAAACGTACTGAGTGAATTGAAAAGACGTTTCCCGAATGAACCTGAATATCATCAGGCTGTGGAAGAAGTGTTGTCAACTATCGAGGATGCCTACAATGAACATCCTGAGTTTGACCGTTACAATCTTATCGAAAGATTGTGTATTCCTGATCGTATTTTTTCGTTTCGTGTAACTTGGTTGGACGATAAGGGAAAGGTACAAACCAATATGGGATATCGTGTACAGCATAATAATGCTATCGGACCGTACAAAGGGGGGATTCGTTTCCATTCATCTGTAAACTTGTCTATCCTTAAATTCCTTGCGTTCGAACAGACTTTTAAAAACTCTTTGACGACATTGCCTATGGGGGGTGGTAAAGGAGGTTCGGACTTTAACCCGAAAGGAAAATCCGATACGGAAATCATGCGTTTTTGTCAGGCTTTTGTTACTGAATTGTGGCGTCATATCGGACCGGAAACTGATGTTCCTGCCGGTGATATCGGAGTAGGTGGACGTGAGGTCGGTTATATGTATGGTATGTATAAAAAACTGGCTCGTGAAAATACAGGGACTTTTACCGGTAAAGGACTTGAATTCGGAGGTTCTTTGATTCGTCCTGAGGCTACCGGTTATGGAAATGTATATTTCCTTCTTGAAATGTTGAAGACCCGAAACATCGATATTAAAGGTAAAGTCGTTACGGTATCGGGATCGGGAAATGTAGCTCAATATACAGTAGAAAAATTGATCAGTCTCGGAGCTAAAGTTGTCACCATGTCTGACAGTAACGGTTACATTTATGATCCTGACGGTATTGATGAAGCCAAATTGAAATATATATTTGAATTGAAAAATCTGTATCGCGGACGTATAAAGGAATATGCTGAACAGTATGGTTGCAAATATGTAGAAGGCGGTCGTCCTTGGGGAGAAAAGTGCGACATCGCTATGCCGAGTGCTACTCAGAACGAATTGGATGGAGATGATGCTCGTGCTTTGCTTGCAAATGGATGTTTTGCCGTGTCGGAAGGAGCAAACATGCCTTCGACTCCTGAGGCTATCGATGAATTCTTGAAAGCGAAGATTCTTTATGCTCCGGGTAAAGCGGCTAATGCCGGAGGTGTTTCTGTTAGTGGTCTCGAAATGACTCAGAACTCTATCAAATTAAACTGGACGGCAGAAGAAGTCGATGCTCGTTTGAAACAGATTATGTTCGACATCCATACTCAATGTGTACGTTATGGAAAACAAGAGGATGGTACTGTTAACTATGTCAAGGGTGCTAATGTTGCCGGATTTATGAAAGTTGCAAAAGCAATGATGGCACAAGGCGTGTTGTAGTGGAGTTTTCTAAATCATACGATAAAAAGTAAGGCGGATAATTTTATCCGCCTTACTTTTTATCGTATGATTTAGAACCTTTTAAGTTCTGTACTTAAAAGGTTCTTGAAATAATCTTTTATTTGTATTCTTTCCAGCTTTTGATTTCTATGTCTTCCATTCCTATGTTACAGAATGCTTCTATAAATGCACTTGCCAGACGGGCATTTGTCAGCAACGGAATATTGTGATCTATCGAAGCCCGGCGTATCTTGTAACCGTTGGTCAGTTCCCGTTTAGTATGATTTTTAGGGATATTGATAACCAATTCGAATTTGTGTTCCGAGATCATGTCCATGACGTTGTTTTCTTTATTTTCATCCGGCCATGAGACAACTTGCACATTCTTTACACCATTGTCTTTTAGGAATTTTTGTGTTCCGGCCGTAGCATATAAGTCATATCCTTTTTGATCGAGTAATCGGCAAGCTTCCAATAAATCGACTTTAGATTTTGCCGATCCAGAAGAGACCATTACACTCTTTTTGGGAATGTTATATCCTACTGCAATCATAGAAGTCAAAAGAGCTTCATTGAAATCTTCTCCGATACATCCGACTTCTCCGGTAGACGCCATATCCACACCTAACACAGGATCGGCATTCTGTAACCGGGCGAAGGAGAATTGTGAGGCTTTGACACCGATGCAATCAACATCGAAAGCCGATTTATCGGGCTGTGAGTATGGGGCGTCGAGCATAATGCGGGTTGCCGTTTCGATAAAGTTGCGCTTCAATACTTTAGAAACGAACGGGAAACTTCGGGATGCCCGCAAGTTACATTCGATAACTTTCACTTCATTATTCTTAGCGAGATACTGGATGTTGAAAGGACCGCTGATATTCAGTTCTTTTGCGATCTGCCGGCTGATTTTCTTTATACGGCGGGCAGTCTCAAAGTAGATTTTCTGAGCCGGGAATACCAAAGTAGCATCTCCTGAATGTACTCCTGCAAACTCGACATGTTCAGAGATGGCATACTCCACAACTTCTCCGTTTTTGGCTACGGCATCGAATTCTATCTCTTTGGCATTCTGCAAAAATTGAGAAACTACAACGGGATATTCTTTTGATACGTGAGCGGCAAGATCGAGGAAGTTTCTCAAACCTTCTTTATCATAGCAAACATTCATGGCCGCTCCGGAAAGTACATACGACGGGCGTACCAATACCGGGAATCCTACTTTTTCGATAAAAGCATCGATTTCGTCCATACTGGTGAGCTCTTTCCATGCCGGTTGGTCTATACCCAATTGATCGAGCATGCTGGAAAATTTGTGACGGTTTTCTGCACGGTCGATAGAGACCGGAGATGTTCCGAGAATAGGTACTTGCTGACGATGTAACTTCATTGCCAGATTGTTCGGAATTTGTCCGCCTACCGATACGATAACCCCTTTAGGAGATTCCAAGTCGATCACATCGAGTACCCGTTCATAAGTCAGCTCATCGAAATAAAGCCGGTCGCACATGTCGTAGTCTGTCGATACGGTTTCAGGATTGTAGTTGATCATTATCGATTTATATCCTAATTTACGAGCTGTTTGCACGGCATTTACCGAACACCAGTCGAATTCTACCGAGCTACCTATGCGATATGCTCCTGATCCGAGCACGACAACCGATTTGTCGTTTTTGTAATAAGGAATGTCATGATCGCTTCCATCGTATGTCAAATACAAGTAGTTGGTCAATTCGGGATGTTCTGACGCAACCGTGTTAATCCGTTTTACCGAAGGAAGTATTCCTAATTTCTTCCGATAATTGCGGGTACGGATATTTTCAGCTTCCATATTCCCTTGTGGGTTTTCTACAAAACGGGCAATCTGGAAATCGGAGAATCCGAGACGTTTTGCTTCGAGCATTACGTCTGCAGGAATATCTTCTATATGATCGTATGTCTGAAGTTTTAATTTATAGTCGTGGATATTTTTCAGTTTACCGAGAAACCATGGGTCTATTTTTGTCAGATCATGTATTTTCTCGATCGTATAACCTTTGTCGAATGCTTCGGCAATGGCGAAGATACGCATATCGGTCGGGTGGGAGAGTTCTTCTGCCAGATTGTCGAATTTCAGGTCGCTGTTTCCTACAAAACCGTGCATTCCCTGTCCGATCATTCTTAAACCTTTTTGAATGATCTCTTCAAAACTTTTACCGATAGACATGATTTCTCCTACCGATTTCATGCTCGATCCGATCAGTCGGGATACTCCGGCGAATTTGTTCAAATCCCAGCGGGGAATTTTACAGATATAGTAGTCGAGACTCGGTGCTACATATGCCGAATTGGGAGTTCCCATTTCTCCGATTTGATCTAAAGAATAACCCAGAGCGAGTTTTGCAGCGACGAATGCTAAAGGATAACCGGTCGCTTTTGAGGCTAAAGCTGAAGAACGGCTCAACCGAGCATTGACTTCGATTACCCGATAATCATCTGTTTCTGAATTGAAGGCGTACTGTATATTGCATTCTCCTACGATACCCAGATGGCGGATTGTTTTTTTAGAAAGTTCTTGTAACAGAGCCAGTTCTTTTTCGTCAAGAGAACAAGTCGGTGCTACAACGATGCTTTCACCGGTATGTATGCCCAGCGGATCGAAGTTTTCCATACTCGCAACGGTAAAACAGTGATCGTTTTTGTCTCGGATAACCTCGAATTCAATTTCTTTCCATCCTTTCAGGGATTCTTCTACTAAAATCTGGTTTGAATAGGAGAATGCGTTTTCGGCAAGTTCTTTTAATTCTTTCTCGTTATAGCAGAAACCACTACCCATACCGCCTAAAGCGTATGCCGAACGTATGATCAGAGGATATCCGATCGATTCGGCTGCTTTGAAAGCATCTTCCATAGATTCTACAGCGATGCTTTTCGGTGTTTTTACTCCGATTTCATTTAGCTTTTTAACAAATAAATCCCGGTCTTCGGTATTCATTATCGCCTCTACCGAAGTACCTAATACTTTTACATTGTATTTATCCAGAATTCCTTTGTTATATAGTTCTGTACCACAATTCAGTGCTGTTTGACCGCCAAATGCGAGAAGAATGCCGTCGGGTTGTTCCTTTTTAAAAATTTCTTCTACGAAATAAGGGGTTACAGGTAAGAAATATACTTGATCGGCAATCCCTTCCGACGTTTGTATTGTCGCGATGTTAGGATTAATAAGGACTGTCTTGATTCCTTCTTCTTTTAATGCTTTTAATGCTTGAGATCCGGAATAGTCAAATTCTCCCGCTTGTCCGATTTTTAAAGCGCCGGATCCTAATACCAGTACTTTTTTAATAGATTTCTGCATAAATGGATATTATTTAAATTCTTGTTGTCCGATCAAAAAAAATGCGTTAGCAATAAAGCCAACGCATTATATAATAAAAATTTTAAGTTCATTGTCAATGAAAAACGGGAAATTGCTGTCGGGATTCGACATGCTTGAATGCGGTATGCCACTATTCAGATAAATATTAATTATCATATCTTTCCTGTTTTTCAAAATCTCGGCAAAGATAACAGCTTTTAATCAGAATGTCAAATTTTCACTTCTTTTTTTATTTTACTCGAATAGGTTGTCCCAATCGCAATATCTTATTTTTACTGATACCGTTCAATCGGCATAATGTATTTACTGTTGTACGGTATTTGACGGCAATAGAAGAGAGCGTATCTCCTTTTTTCACTCTGTAAGTGACATATTTGCTTCCGTTATTTCCACTTTTCGATGCTGCAGTGCGTGCCGAATAAACATTCTTTACGGATGTTTTTGCTCTGAATACATAAGTATCGGTATGGGGAACTTGATTGACAAAATCGAAAATTTCGTTCGGATTTATATCCAGACCTAAAAAGCGCGTTTCAAAATGGAGGTGGGGACCTGTTGATCTTCCGGTGTTGCCTCCTAATGCAATAGGATCACCTACTTTGACAATTTGATTGGGGCGAACCAATATTTTTGAAAGATGCCCGTAAATTGTTTCCAATCCGTTCGGATGTCTTAATAAGACATAGTAGCCGTATCCTCTGGCTTCATATTTCGTGATTCTTACTTTTCCTGAAAATGCGGCTCTTACGGTATCTCCTACCTGAAGTTTCAAATCCACTCCTCTGTGCATTCTGCGCCAGCGAGGGCCGTAATCAGAGGTTTTGTATCCCGGAACTGGCATGCAATAGTTAGAGACGTCGATTGAAAACGAGTCGGGAAGTTGCACAGTCGATTTGTAAGGATTTACCCATTCTGTATTCCAGTTGTCTCCGTAAAGATCAAGAGCGGGGTATTCGTTATATTCCTGTTCCAGCCTTTTTTTTAGAGCGGCCGAATCCACCACATTCATAATGCGGGGAATTACTTTGTTGTAGGCGATAAGGTCTTCTTGAATGGAGGTATGTTTTTTAGTGGCCGGCTTTGTGGTTTGCGCTGAAACTAAACCAAAGGGGATCACTGTGAATAAGCCTGTAATAATAAATTGTTTTAATCCAATCAATTTCATTCCGATGATTTTTTGTCTTACTTTTCCGGATTTCCCGGAACATGGATAATGTAAATGTGGATATCGTAATCGATACGCTATGTGCCCAGATTTAGGCTCACATTTTCAAAGGTAATGATTTTGTCCGGAAAAAGGATTTTCTGATTAACATCTTTTACGGTAGTGAGGAGAAAAACAGAGCTTTATTTATTGGTAATTATTTGTTTTTTAGGTGTTTATTTCAAAATATGTTTTGCAACATGTTTGAACAATTTAAGAAATAAAGATTTGGACAGGCTTTTAACTGATCAGACTCCAATTGATTTTCTTTTTGAATATTTTTTGTAATTGGCGGTTCAGGACATAGTTTTCTGTCAGAGATAATTCAGGATCTTTATCTAAAATTTCATTAGCAATATCACGAGCTAATTGCAATATTTGTCCGTCTTTAGCGATGTTTGCGATTTTTAAGTCAAAAGCGATGCCGCTTTGTTGAGTACCTTCCATATCACCCGGACCTCGCAATTGCAGATCGGCTTCCGATATTTCGAAACCGTCGTTCGTGCGTACCATGATTTCGAGTCGTTTTCGTGTTTCTTGGGAGAGCTTGTGCGAAGTCATCAAGATACAATAGGATTGATCTGCTCCCCGTCCTACACGTCCTCGTAATTGGTGCAATTGCGATAATCCGAAACGTTCGGCATTTTCTATGATCATTACCGAGGCATTCGGAACATTTACACCTACTTCGATTACAGTAGTCGCCACCATAATGTGGGCTTCTCCTGAAACAAATTTCTGCATTTCAGCATCTTTCTCGGCCGGTTTCATTTTGCCATGTACCATACAAACTTTAAACTCGGGAAAGACCTCTTGTATATGTTTAAATCCGTCTTCCAGATTTTTCAAATCCGAACGTTCACTTTCTTGTATAAGCGGATATACGATATAAATCTGTCGGCCCATTTTGATCTGTTTGCGAATAGATGCATATAGAGCTCCTCGTTTATTATCGTATTGGTGTATGGTCTGTATCGGCTTCCTTCCCGGAGGAAGTTCGTCGATTACCGAAACGTCCAGATCTCCGTAAACGGTCATTGCTAATGTTCGGGGAATGGGTGTTGCCGTCATTACCAGTATGTGGGGAGGCCGGTTATTCTTTTTCCACAGTCGTGCACGTTGTTCTACTCCGAAACGGTGCTGTTCGTCGATGACTACTAATCCCAGATTCGAAAAGAGTACGGTATCTTCGATCAGTGCATGTGTGCCGATAATCAGATTTACATCTCCGGTCAGTAATCCTTCATGAATGCGTTCTCTCTCTCTCTTTCGTGTCGATCCGGTCAGCAATTCTACATGAATGCCGATTGGGGCAACCAATTCGCTGATCGATTCGTAATGCTGAGATGCCAGTATTTCGGTGGGAGCCATGAGGCATGCCTGAAATCCGTTATCGACAGCCATCAGCATACTCATTAAGGCCACCAAAGTTTTTCCGCTTCCGACGTCCCCTTGTAACAAGCGATTCATCTGTTTTCCGCTTCCGACATCTGCACGAATTTCCCGTAATACTCTTTTTTGAGCGTTTGTCAGCTCAAAAGGCAGACATTGGTGATAAAAATTGTTGAAATAGTCTCCGATATGGTCGAACCGAAAACCGCCCAGTTTTTTTTGTCTTTGTCGGGTAAAACGGAGTATATTCAGTTGCAGGTAGAACAATTCTTCGAATTTGAGTCTGAATTGTGCTCTTCTCAATAGATCGGGAGATTGCGGGAAATGTATATTTTGTATGGCTTCGGTCAGATAAATGACTTGGGAACGGGCGATAACCTGTGCCGGTAGTGTTTCGGGAAGAGGGCCATTAATACTTTTCCAAAGATTATACATGATTTTTTGTATAGCCTTCGAATTGAGAAAATGACTTTTCATCTTCTCTGTCGTGCTATAATAAGCTTGTAATCCCGGAGCTTTATCGATAATATCGTCGATCGGATCGATTTCGGGGTGAGCGATATTGAGTTTGCTGCCAAACCGGGTCGGTTTCCCGAACAGAGTATATTCTACACCCGGTTTGTATTTCTCGATAATGAATTTTATTCCTTTAAACCATACCAGTTCGATAATGCCTGTTCCGTCCGAAAAACGGGCGATAAGTCGACGACCTTTGCCTTCGCCTTGTGTTTCGAAATTCAAGATCTCTCCCCGTAGTTGTATATAGGGCATATTTCCGTCTATTTCCTTGATTTTATAGGTACGGCTGCGGTCTATATATTTGTAAGGGAAATAGTATAAAAGGTCTTCGAAGCTGAATATTTTCAGCTCTTTATTGAGCAGTTCCGCTTTTTTCGGACCTACTCCCGGTAGAAATTTTATGTCGCGAGTCGATAAATCAGACATGAGATAATAACATTTCTGCCAATAACAAATCTTTCGGGGTTGTAATTTTTATGTTTTCCGTATTTCCTTTTATCAACTTGACCTCTTTGCCTGTAGCCTCGACGACTGATGCGTCGTCGGTGAAGTAATCGCAGAACGGTTGGCTGTATGCTTCTTTCAAAAGTGCGGTTTTGAACACTTGGGGAGTTTGTACACTTCGGTATAAACTTCTCGGGACAGATTTGCTTTTTCCGTTCGGGGTCAACTCTCGTAGAGAATCGGTTACTTCAATGACCGGAATTACCGCACCTGACCGTTTTGCTTCTTCGAATGCATTGTCGATTACCTCTTCGGAGACTAATGGGCGTACACCGTCGTGCACGGCTACCAGCCCGTTATCAGGCAAAGTATCGAGTCCGTTTTTTACTGAATGAAAACGGGTCGGTCCTCCTGTAATGACTCTGTGTTTAAGGGTAAATCGATATTGAAGACATAAGTCGTTCCAATAATTTTGGTGTTCTTCGGGTAACACCAAGATGATTTCTATTTCAGGATCATATCTATAAAAAGCTTCGAGGGTGTGCATCAGTACCGGATGACCTGAGATCGGGCGGAATTGTTTGGGAATTTCTCCACCCATTCTCAATCCTTTTCCTCCGGCCACAATAATAACGTATTTAGGAAGTTGAATACAATTGTCGGTTTGCATTTTTCCGGTTTTTTGCATTTACCGGCAAACTTACATAAAAATAACGAAAAACATGTTGTGGAGAGTTGTTTTGTAGAAAATATAATTTTTATCGGGAATTTCAGATAGTTTTTTAGGGGATAAAATGTTAAAACTGTATCCGGTTATAGCTTATTAACACCTGTTTTTCAAACTTTCTTTTATAAGTATTGTTATGGAATCATAATCGTTTCTAATTAATAAATTTAAATGGAAAGTAATATGAAAAAAATGATTTCTGTACTATCGGTACTATTCGTATTATTTTTATCAACATCGTGTCAGAAAGACCCCGATATGTCTAAATTGGATGACAATTTCATGGTCTATACCGATTATGATAAAAAAGAAAATTTCAGTGAGTTTTCAACGTATTATATTCCGGACAGTATTTTGCTTATCTCGGACAGTAAAGAGGCAAAATATTGGAAAGATGACAATGCGTTGAATATTATCGACACTTATGTGAAAAACATGGATGAAAGAGGTTACACAAGGGTCGAGGAAAAAGAAGATGCCGATTTGGGTATTCAGGTAAGTTATGTAGAGGATTCGTACTATTTTACGGGTTATAGCAACCCCTATTGGTGGTGGGATTATCCCGGTTACTGGTATCCCGGTTATTGGGGTGGCTACTGGGGTGGCGGCTGGTACTATCCGTATAGTGTTGTATATAGTTATAATGTGGGCTCTATGCTTGCCGAATTGGTAAATTTGAGTGCACCGACCGGGCAAAAAGAAAAACTTCCTGTTTTGTGGAGTGCGTATATGACCGGTTTGCTTTCCGGCTCTAACCGTTTTAATGCGCAACTTGCTATCACGGCTGTAAATCAAGCTTATGTCCAATCTCCTTATTTGAAAAAATAAAATTACAGACAAGATGAAAACAATAAAAAATATAGGATTGAAACTCGCTGTTATAATGGCGGTTTTCATGGCTGTTCCTGCGGTAGGACAAGCTCAGGTGAAAAAAGGTTATGCGAATGTCGACTGGCAATTCAACGTACCGCTAAGTAATAAATTTGCAAGCACTGCCAGTGGTTGGGGGATGAACTTTGAAGGCGGTTATTTTATCACCGATAATATTGGAGTAGGTCTTTTCTTGGCTTACAGTACGAATAATGAATATTTTGGGCAGAGAACACTGAATATTTCCGAAACAGCGGCAATGACCACAGATCAGCAGCACTCGTTGTTCCAATTGCCTTTCGGAGCATCTTTCCGTTACCGTTTTGTTCCCGAAAGTCAGTTCATTCCTTATTTGTCATTGAAATTAGGTCCTGAATATAGTGAGATGTCATCATATTATAATGTATATAAATCTCATGATTATGATTGGGGATTCTATATTTCTCCTGAAGTAGGTATTACAATGTATCCTACTCAGGACAAGTCGGTGGGTTTCCATGTAGCATTATATTATAGTTATGCTACCAATAAAGGAAATGTCCTTACTTATTCGCTCGACGGATTAAATAACTTCGGATTCCGTCTCGGTTTGGCATTCTAAACTATATACTATTTCAAAAAAGGGTCATCGGGCAGATTGTCTGATGGCCTTTTTTATGTTATGACATATTCATGTAAAAATTATTCTGATAGAAAAATCCGTAATTTGGTTAATAGAATCGGAGATTTATCTACAAGTCTGTAATAGAAGAGCTATTATTTTTGTACCGAATAAAAACATTAAGCAAGAAAATGAAAAAAATATTGATTCTTTCATCGAGTCCGCGTCGTGGCGGTAACTCCGACACTTTGTGTGATGAATTTTTACGAGGAGCTACAGAAGCCGGTAATGAGGCAGAAAAGATCTTTCTTCGGGACAAAAATATTAATTACTGTACGGGATGTAGCGTGTGCAGTATGTATGGCAAACCTTGTCCTCAGAAAGATGATATGTCTGAAATTATAGAGAAAATGCTTGCTGCGGATGTGATTGTTATGGCTACTCCGGTATATTTTTATACAATGTCGGCACAAATGAAGACCCTTATCGATCGTTGCTGTGCACGTTATACAGAGATAAAAAATAAAGATTTCTTTTTTATTATAACGGCGGCAGAAGATGATAAAGAAAAAATGTTACGCACGGTCGATACTTTTCAAGGTTTTCTCGATTGTTTAGAGAATCCGGTGATAAAAGGAACTGTATTCGGTTTGGGAGTATGGAATATTGGCGAAATTAAGGGTAATGCTGCTATGCAAGAGGCATACGAAATGGGTAAAAATGTGTGATTCTATAAAAATAGGATAGGATGAATAGAAAATTATGTTTTTTGATATTTTTAATGTTGCTAATTATGAATACGCTTGGTGCTCAAAAAAATGATAAGACTTTTATTGTCAGTGATAACGTAGAAGTTGAGAGTGTTCGATATAAAAATCGTTTCGGAATTACAGTCGCTGCAGATATGTATGTGCCGAAAGACTTTGACAAGTCTGAAAAATACCCGGCAATTGTCATAGGAACACCTTATGGTGGAGTGAAGGAACAAGGTGCAGGTATTTATGCTATGGTACTTGCCGAACGAGGATTTATAACTTTGGCTTTTGATGAGTCTTATAATGGAGAAAGCAGCGGTGAACCTCGCCATATTTCTTCTCCGGATATTTTTGTCGAGGATTTTAGTGCTGCGGTCGATTTTATCGGTACACGATCATTTGTTGACCGAAATCGTATCGGCGCGATCGGGCTTTGCGGGGGTGGAGGCTTTGCAGTTACGGCGGCTCAGGTAGATAAACGTATTAAAGCCGTTGCTACAGCAAGTATGTATGATATTAGTCGTGCAGATCATTACGGATGGAAAGATTCTATGACGAAGGTTGAATATGATCGGATGCTCGAACGTCTCAGTGAACAACGTTGGAAAGATTTTGAGGCCGGAGAACCTGAGTATAATCCGTCATTTCCGGTCGAGACTGCGACAGAGATACCTGCAGGACTCGATTCGATAGGTGCTGAGTTTTGGGAATACTATGCTCTTAAACGAGGGCATCATCCTCGTGCTCGGGGAGGTTTTTCCGAAACGAGTCATTTATCGTTTATTAATTTCCCTCTGATGAACTATATCGAGACTATCTCTCCTCGTCCTTTACTTTTTATTATAGGAGAGAATGCGCATTCGCGTTATTTCAGTGAAGATGCTTATGAGCGGGCTGCTGAACCGAAAGAGCTTTATATCGTACCGGGAGCGCGCCATATCGACCTCTATGATCGTGCCGATATGATTCCTTTTGACAAATTAGAGACATTTTTTAAAGAAAATCTGAAGTGATTGTAAAATATTTGATGGATTGTTTTCTTTGGGTGTATTATAATCATTTAGTTTTTCGTAGGTTCTGAAAGATGAAATAGTAAGAGCTAGTCTAAATTTTCCAATAAAAAAATGCTATCAGGTCATTTTGCGTTTTCTTCCGGTCTTTTTCCTCGTTTTCCCTCGTCAGATAGCTCGCTATCATCCTCTTAAAAACAGAAAAACATACTCGGAAGAAATTCTCAAAACCTGACCCGAGTAAAATTTAAACAGGCTCTAAAAAATAATTTGCAGAATAAAGTTACCATCCGGAGTTCGAATGATTCTTCCGAATGGTAACTAAGTCTAAATTTTAGCAGGCTCTTAATTTATAAAGTTACTTTCCGATTTTACCGATCGGGTTTTCTATTGCTCCGGCGGCACACTTGTTATCGGTATAAGATCTTGTTTTTTGTAGTTGATCGACATATATGCCTACTTCTTTCAAATATTGTGCATTTCCGGCTTTTAGTGCTTGAGAATTGTCTTTTAAAGGAATACATTTTAGTTTTTGTATGCACTCGATCGGATTTTCCACAAGACCGCATGATATGCCGTTCGGGGTATAATTCATTTGGCTTTCGGCGGCAAAGCCGTCGCTTAATTTATTGCTGGATTCTGCTCCTATAAATGAATTTTTGATAACCAGTTCGTTTTCATTGACATCATTATATTGTATGGACAAGTCAGAAGGGCGTTCTCCTTTTTCGGTATTGCCTTCCAGAATGCAGTTATAGATGCGTTTGGTCATATTTACAGCTCTATTGTTGATACGTATCCCTCCGCCGGATTGGGAGTCATTGCCTACGATAGTGCAGTTGATAAGGTCGAATGTGCTTGTCGTCTCGGGAACTTGGTCGAGCATGATAGCTCCACCGGACATGGCTTTGTTTCCGTACATGGTCGTATTGATAAAGGTTACTTTATCTGTGCCCGAAGGTTGGCTGTTATCTACAATGCATACTCCACCCTGATATTTCAGGCATTGATTATTGTAAATGAGGCAGTTCTCAACCCGGAGATTTAAATTTTTATCTTTTACGAGATGTTTCAGACTGAATGCCGCACCATTCGTATCTACTTTATAGTTTCTGATAACCGAGTTGCGAAATACGATGTCATTGAAGTCTCCTTGTGTGGTAGTTTTTAGTACTCCGCCTTCCGATCCTGCATATATGCTGGCATCAGTTCCTTCAAAAGAACAACCGTCGGCAAGTAATGCTCCGTTACTGAAAAAGATATCACTACCTTCTTTGTTCAGATTACCTTTAAATATACATTTGTTAAGAGTTAGTTTGGAGTCCGGATGATTTCCTTCGTAATAGATAGCGCCTCCTCGAGTAGTCCCGTTATTCTGTTTATAGTTGCGATTGTCTATGAAAGCACAGTTGTCGAATGTGATTTTACCTCCTCGAATATAAGCACCTCCACCTTTATCTCCGCAAGGATCACCGTTTTTTATAGTAAGGTTCTTGACAGTTAATCCGTCGTATATGCCATCTAAACGAAGGCAGCCTGTTCCGTTTCCGGAATTTGATTTTCCGTCGAATCCGCAAGTTTCTCGATTATCTCCTGTAATAGTCAATGTCTTGTTGGGAAACTTTACTCCTTGATTACCTTTCAGGTTGTAGCATCCATTTCCGTATTGATCAGAAGTCGGTTCTTTAGAAATATCGATAAATCCCGATACTTTGATTTCGTCGCCTTTATCTGCAAGTGATAAAGCTTTTGAGAGGGTTTTTACAGCCGTAGTAGGAGTTGTACCGTCATTTTTGTCTTTTCCATTAGATGATAGATAGATTTCTTTGGCAGAAGCCGTAGTAATGAGGCAGCATAAAAGTAAAGAAGCTGTTTGTTTGAATGTACATGTTTTCATAAGTATATTTATTAGAAATAATAGTCCGGAAATAATTGTCGGTTAACATTGTTGCAAATATGTGATGAGACGATTATTAGATCAATTATATTTTAATTAATTGGGGATTAATAATCGTAGAGAAGAAATAAATGTAAAATTAGACAGGCGATATATGCGGTTGTTTTTTTAAGAACGAAGCTAAGAGCCTGTCGTCTGAATTTTACCCGAATCAGGTTTTGGGTTTCTTTAAACAGGCTCTAAATGAAAGAAAGCTCAGCGGAAATTTTTATTGTTTCTGTTTGGGTTGCATGAATGAAACCAGCCATAACAGAACAATAGCTCCGATTACAGATGTGATAAAGCTACCGATCGAGCCGACGGGAATAAGACCGAAAAGCCCGAACAACCAACCTCCGAGCAAACCGCCGATAATGCCGACTACCAAATTAACAACCAATCCGAAACCTCCGCCTCTCATAATTTTTCCGGCGACCCATCCTGCGAGAATACCGATCAATATGTACCATAAAAAACTCATGACAATCTGTTTTTAGAATTTATATGGTATAAACATTTTTACAGACTGTTTGGTTTTGTCATCTCTTTTTTATCCTGTTATCGATATCTTGCTTTTTCCGTTGTTTATTTTTTCTACTTGTATTTGCACAGCGATGCGTTCGGTCATTTCTTGCACGTGTGATATGACACCGATTTTTCTTCCTCCTGTTTGTAACCGTTCAAGAGCATCCATTGCAATACGCAGGGTATCTATGTCGAGAGAACCGAATCCTTCGTCGATGAACAAGGATTCGACTTGCATGCGGTTCGAAGATACGGAAGACAAGCCCAAGGCAAGAGCCAGAGAGATGAGGAAAGACTCTCCTCCTGATAGAGAGTGTACCGATCTTATTTCTCCTCCCATATCGAGGTCGGAGATTTGAAGCCCGAGTGTGTCCGGAATGCGTTGTAGTACATACCGTCTTGATAACTCTTGCAGATGTTTGTTTGCATAAGATAACAATATGTCGAGGGTATATCCCTGTGCGATTTTTTTGAATTTATCACCGCTTTGAGAACCTAATAATTCATTTAGTTTATTCCACTTTTCCGAAATAAGACTTAACCGATCGAGTTCATTTGTAAACTGTTTTACTTTTTCTGAATTTCGTTGGTGGGATTGTAACAATACGGAAATCTCGGTATTTCTTTGTTGATATGATTTTATACTGTTATTAATCTCTTCAATTTGTTTTATCAAAGATTCATCATGATTTGTGCTTATAACTCCCGGATTATTCGATTCGTGAGTTTTAAGTTTGTTTTCTCTTTCGATAAGTGTTGCTTTACAGATGCTTTCCCGACGAGAAAGGTTTGCCAATTGTTCTCGTTCACGGGTAATCCATTCCGGAGACCGGGATAAGAGTTCCGGCAAGTCTTCTGACGAGAGACGGAAAGCCGAGGTACGGTTAAAATCGGAAATCCATATCTTTATGTTTTGCTTTTCCGTTTCGATTTCTTGTAAAAGTCGGTTAAGTTCAAGTTCGTTTGCTGCGGATATACCGTTTAGATGCTCTTGTTTTCCGGCAATATCGTTTAATGTTTTTCGAGAATCTTCGAGTTGTTTTGAAACTTCTTGTTTTCGTTTCTCATAATTTGTTTGTATATCGTTTGCCAGTCGTCCTTCAAATAAACTTTTTCTTTCAAATAAACTTTTTCTTTCTTCGAGCAGTTGAGACAATCGGGAAGACTCTGAGAGTTGTTGTCGCTCCCTCTCTTTTCGGGTCTCTGTCAATCGTTTGATAAGATCGGTTTTTGCAGAGAGCTTTTCGTTCGATGTATTTTGTTTTTCTGATAAACGAGAAAGAGATTCTTGTTTTATTTGCCAAAAAGACGCAGTTTCTTTTAATAGTTTTTCCAGTGTTTTTTCGTGCAGTAACTTTTCCCAATCAGGAAAAGTCTCGAAATATCCGGCAATATTTTCATGCGCATTTTTATACGATGTTTCGTAGTTCTGTATTAAAGTGCGGTATCGCTCGATAGAAATCGAGATTTGTCCGATTTCTTCCGAAAGGGAAGAGATCATTTTATCGGCATTTTCTTTGAGTTCTTCCAATTTTTCCGATTGTAAAGACTCTTCCGAAGTGTCGGTATTTTGTTTTATCGGATGGTGTATGCTCCCGCATACCGGGCACGGAGTGCCTTCGGTAAGTCGGGAACGCCATAAAATGATTTCTTTGGGAAGATGTTTTTCCAGATTTTCGCGTTCTGTTCTTATTTGAGTTAATTTTTTCTCTTGCGCTTCGAGAGTTTTGTTTAATGATATAAGTGTCTTTTCATTTGATAATTTCTGGTTACGGGCGATTTCCGTTTCGTGAATTAAATTCAAAATCAAGCTTATGTGAGGGATTATATCTTTAAAGTGCTCGTGTTCGGTAAACCATTTCTTAATCTCTTTTATTTGAGTCTCGGTTGTAGATATATCCTTGTGCAGAGTTTCATATATTTGTTGCTCTGCGTCCAATTCTTTTGTAATCTTGTCTATATCGGACTTTAGAGTGTCGGTCTGTTTTTTCCCGTTCTCGATTCGTATATCCAGTTCACGAGCCCTTCTTAATTGAGGTTCTATAAGAATATAGGTATCTTCTATCTTTTTCAGTTGAGATTCGTTTTGCCTATAAACATCTTCTGCTGTTTTATATTTTTCTGAAATTTCGTTTCGTTGTTTTTGTAACGTTTGATAGAGAACTTTGGCTTTAATATGTTGTTCTTCTGCTGTTTTTAGTTTCAGATAGTATTCTTTTATCGGTTGTATGCAGTCGATACGTTGCAGATAGTTGAAGCGGGGCTGAGCTTCAAGAAGTTCTTGTCGTATTTTTGTCAGATCGTTTTGTGCTTTTTCCTTTTCAAAGAAAAGTGTTTCTCGGTTTTTAATCCAATTCAATTTCTCTTCGATACTTTTTTGCTGTTTTTGCAAAAGAGAAAGAGATTCGATGATCGAGTTTTGCTCTGTTAAATATTGTTTTACGGTTTCTTCCGGCAGAAGTTCGATATCTTTGGTGCGGTTGTACATAGATTGCCATTTTTCTTCAGCATCTTTTGCACGCATGTATATTGTTTTCGATATACGGGAATAGATATCAGTTCCGGTAAGTTTTTCCAGCAATTCCGCTTTTTCGTTTTGTTTAGCTTTTAAAAAGGTAGAAAAATCATTTTGAGCTAATAGTACCGATCGAGTAAATTGTTCGAAATTCATGCCGAGCAGTTCTTGAATACGAGACAGAATCTCGGTTTTTGTACCTTGTATTTCTTCTTGATTATCAAGTCTGAATACTCGTATTTCGGCATTTTTTAATTTCCCGGTTATTTTATCTCTGGCGCGTGCCACCGACCAAGAACTACGGTAACAGAGACCGTTTAATGCCTTGAAATCTACCTCTGCATATCCGTGTGTCGTACCTCTGCGCAAAATACTACGAGGATCTTTTTGTCCGATACTTTGTCCTTCGGTATCAGAAACCGATATACTGTCCGAACTGCCTTCGGTGCGGGGAGTTTTATCGAATAGAGCCAGACATAATGCATCGAGTAAAGTCGATTTGCCGGAGCCTGTAGCTCCGGTAATTGCGAATATTCCGGCTGAACATAATGGTTCGGTTGTAAAATCTATTGTAAATTCCCCGGCTAACGAGGCGAGGTTTTTTCCTCGTATGGCTAATATTTTCATGTTCTCAAATCTCCGTTTGTTCGATTGCTTCTTTTAACAAGCTTTCTATATCTGTGGGCATTTCTGATCCGTATTTCTTCAAAAAAGCCTCCTTTGCCATCTCTATAGGACTGATCTTCTTAAACTCGTCATAATTTATTATCCGTTGCTCGCCTGATCCGGAAACAACCGCCGATTTTCGCAAAATACGAGTAAGACGTACTTGCTTATTCTCCAGTGCTTGTTCTATTTTATAATTAAGAGACGGTTCAGGACCATCGACCGATACAAGCACCTCTATATAATTTTTTGAAGACGGGTCTATACTATCTATTGCCTGTAAAACTTTATCTATCGGTTCGGCTGTTTCGGGTATTGATTGCAGAGGAATCGGTGCATCGAAGATTTCTCGGTGTATATTTATAATTTTGTTTTTCTCTAATTCGATGACTTCGATACCGTGCTTATAATTTTTTTCAGCGAAAGACATCGGCAAAGGACTTCCGGCATAACGGACATTTTCTCGTTTCGAGACACGCTGTCCTTTGTGTAAATGGCCGAGAGCCGTGTAAGAAATGCCGGGAGCAAAGGCTTCGGGAGAAATGCACTCCAGACCGCCGATTACGGTACGTTCGCTCTGGTCGTCTTCTGAAATCTCAGATCCTGTGGCCTGCAAATGTCCCATAGCGATAATCATTTGGTCGTGCTCTGCATGCTTCAAAGCCTCGTTATATATGGCGTTATACAGATTTTTTACACCTTCTGCGTAACTGTCTGAAGGAGGATAATCTCCTTGTCTTATGTAGGGGACAGCCATACACCAAATGAGGATATTTCCCTCTTTATCATAAATGGGAACTAACAAATCTGAGTAGTCGATTCCGCCTTCATTTCTTTTTATAACACCTTTGATCGTGATGTTCATCGATTCCAACAAAGGCATGGGAGCTTCCAAGCGGGCAGCCGAGTCGTGGTTTCCCGATATAATTATGATTTGCAGTTGTGGATTTTCTTCAGTGGCCTTTCTCAGAAAATGGTAAAATAAACGTTGTGCCGAGGCCGGAGGATTAGGAGAATCGAAAACATCTCCGGCAATGAGCAGGGCATCGGCTTTTTCTCTTTTTATTACAGCACACAACCATTCAAAAAACATTTGATGTTCGTTGTCTCGGTTATACCCGTAAAATGATTGTCCTATATGCCAATCTGCCGTATGAATTAGTTTCATATATCGATTATGATCTTGATAAAACAAATGTACAAAACAAATTTGATTCATGTGAGCGTTTTTTAGGATCTGATTAAATTACTTTATCGGAAAATTTAAACGGGATTTATTTGTCGGGAGTTTAATAGATATAGGAATATCTCTAAAGTTCTATATTTATGGTACATTGGTAGTATAGATGAAAGGAATTTTGAAAGAGAGAATTTCAAATCTCGTTATCGGATTTATTTTGTAAAAACTGTTAATAAAGCAGGTGAAATTATATCAAATACCGTAGTCATTGAATAACTTTGTAGAAAGTAGGACTGGATTGTTTCAAAATAGGTTTTACAGATGTTTTGAAACAATCTTTTTTTCGGCTTTTCTGTTAATTATATAGAGTTGTTTTCTATGGATCAGAAGATTCCGGTAGTATGAGAAGTTAAAAAACTAAATGATAATGAAGAAATTATTTTCACTGTTGTTGCTTTTGTGTGTGAGTGTTATCAGCTATGCTCAAATTATCGACGCGGTACATTGGCGTTTTTCTGTAAAAGATATTTCCGATTCTGAAAAAGAGCTTGTATTTACTGCCAATATGGATGACGGATGGCATCTTTACGGAATGAATATTCCGGATGGAGGACCTGCGGCAACAACGTTTTCATTTGATGAGATACACGGTGCGGTCTTGGATGGCGGGGTAACCTCGTCGTCTCGTCTGATAAAAAAATATGATAAACAGTTCGAAATGGAACTCAGTTGGTATGAAAAGCAGGCCGTATTTATTCAGAAAATAAAATTGACAGCACCGACATTTTCTATAACGGGTAATGTGAGGGCAATGGCTTGTAATGACCAGAGTTGTCTTCCTCCGACGACCGAGGAGTTTACTTTTACGGGAAAAGGTACTCCTGCAGAAACAATGAAGCCGGAGTCTTTACAAAAAGAAAATATAAAATCAACATTTGAACCGGAACAAAAGAGCAGAATTTTGAAAGCCGATACACTTATGGCTGCCCGGGTTGTTGCTGTCGATTCTGCTACTGTTCACACAAAGAATTCGGAAAACGATTTGTGGACTCCGGTAATAGATGAGCTCAATGCTTTTGGCGAGAATGGCGGAACTGCCGAAAGATCGCTTCTGATTATTTTCTTTTTGGGATTCGGCGGAGGCTTGCTTGCCTTGCTTACTCCCTGCGTGTGGCCTATGATCCCGATGACTGTAAGTTTTTTCTTGAAACGTACGAAAGATCGTAAAAAATCGATAAGGGATGCTGTTATGTACGGTATTGCCATTATCGTTATTTATGTAGTGTTAGGTTTGATTATTACGGCTATTTTCGGGGCGAGTGCTTTGAATAATTTAGCGACGAATGCAATATTCAATATTATATTCTTTGCATTGTTGGTACTGTTTGCCATATCATTTTTCGGAGCGTTCGAATTAACATTGCCGGCTTCATGGACTACAAAGCTGGATAGTAAAGCCGATGCAACTACCGGTATTTTGAGTATCTCTTTTATGGCATTTACTTTGGTTTTGGTATCTTTCTCTTGTACCGGTCCTATTATCGGTACGCTTTTGGTTCAGGCGGCATCTATGGGTGAAATTGCCGGACCTGCGATCGGAATGTTGGGATTTGCAGTAGCATTATCTATTCCCTTCTCTTTGTTTGCCATATTCCCTTCTATGCTCAAGTCGATGCCTAAATCGGGAGGCTGGTTGAATTCTGTAAAAGTGGTATTAGGCTTCTTAGAACTGGCTTTGGCTTTAAAATTCTTGTCTGTTGCCGATTTGGCTTATGGCTGGCATATCCTTGACAGAGAGGTATTCGTGACTTTATGGATTATTATTTTTACTTTATTGGGATTTTATTTACTCGGTAAAATTAAATTTTCTCATGACAGTGATATAAAATATGTCTCTGTACCACGCCTTTTTATGGCAATTATTTCTTTCGCATTTGCTATTTATATGATTCCCGGCTTATGGGGAGCACCTTTGAAAGCGATCAGCGCATTTACTCCTCCGTTGAATACACAAGACTTTAATCTTTATAAGGAAGAAGTACATGCCAAATTTACGGATTATGATGAGGGCATGGCATATGCCAAGAAAGTTAATAAACCGGTTATGATCGATTTTTCCGGATTCGGTTGTGTGAATTGCCGGAAAATGGAGGCTGCTGTATGGACTGATCCGGCCGTAAAAGCGATGATCGATAATGATTATGTGTTGATTACTTTAATGGTAGATGACAAGACTCCGTTATCTGAACCGGTAAAAATAGAAGAGTATGGAAAGATGCGTACGCTTCGTACGGTAGGGGATCGTTGGAGTTATTTGCAACGGTCGAAATTCGGTGCTAATGCACAACCGTTTTATGTTTTATTGGATACCAATGGTTATCCTATAGCTCCTCCGTATTCTTATAATGAGGATATTTCCGCTTATTTGAATTTCTTAAAAGGAGGAATCGAAACTTTCGAGAATAGAATCAAGTAATGATACTTGATCTTTATTGGTCTGAAATCCGCATTTTTTATAAGATGCGGATTTTTCATTATAGATTAGAACCTGTCGTCTAAATTTTATTCGGGTCAGGTCTGATAGTTTTTGAGGAAACGTTTTTTTTGTCTTTACGAGAGAGAGCAGGCTATCTGACAAGTGAAAACGTAAAAATGGCCTGGTAATATTTATTTATCGGAAAATTCGGACAACCTCTTAAATGTAGTCAAATAATCTTAATCCCGTGAAACTTTTGCATGCTGCCTTGTTATCCCAATGTATTACAAATGCTAAATCGAAAAGACGATGAAATTGAAATCTATTGGGATAGTTACAATATTATTATTTTCGGTCATGGGAATATTTTTCTCGTGTGATGATGACGATAAAAAAATCGTTTATAATAATTTGCCGGTCGAGAGTCGACATTTTATAGAGAATTATTTCTCCGGGGTAGATGTGACTTCAGTTGAGAAAGAGGACGGAGAGCCTCATTATAAAGTGGAGCTTGCAAACGGTTTTGTATTGCGATTTTACAGGAATGGCGGATGGCAAGAAGTAGATGGAAATGGCGTTGAAATTCCAGGGCCTGTCTTGTATGATCTGTTACCGGGAGCTATTTTGACGTATGTCGCCCAAGAATATCCGGATGCTTCTATTGTTGAGATCAGCCAGCATAGTTATGGTTATGAGGTAAATCTTGAAACCCAACCGGAGGTGAAATTGAAATTTAATCGTGATGGAGGAATTATCACTGAAATTGTGGACTGATTGATAAATAGATGATTAAACCCGGAAACATCACTTAAAATATAGAGAGATGTTTCCGGGTTGTTTTTGTATTATTTCTTTTCGTAAATAACAAAGGAGTAAGGATAAGAATGTTTTTTGTCTGCCGGATGATCTTCCCGAAAGACCTCTTTCCATTTATTAGGATCTATGACCGGGAAAAATGTATCGGCATTTTCAAACTTATGATGAATTTCCGTAATATACAATTTGTCAGCCATTTCGATAGTTTGTTTGTATATCATGGCTCCTCCGATGATAAAAACTTCATCTTGCGATTCGCATAGATTCAGTGCATCTTCTATAGAAGAACAAGCAAAGGCGTTGTCATAAAATGATTCGGGAATAGAAGTAAGAACCAAATTTTTACGATTAGGTAATGCCCCGTCGGGAAGGGATTCGAATGTACGGCGTCCCATGATAACGGCATGATTTACGGTCAAGTCCTTAAACCGTTTCAGATCGTTGGGCATATGACACAAAAGCTCTTTATTTTTGCCGATAGCCATGTCTTCAGCTACTGCGGCGATTAAAGAAATTGTTGGCATAATATTATCTGTATTAGGTTATTATTAAATAGTTTTGCCGAAACTTATACCGCAACCTCTCCTTTTATATGAGGATGTGGATCGTATCCGGTAAGTGTAAAATCTTCATATTTGAATCCGAATATATCCTTTACATTCGAATTTATTTCTATTTGAGGTAATGGACGAGGCGCCCGGGTCAATTGTAATTTTACCTGTTCGATATGATTACTATAGATATGGGCATCTCCCAATGTATGAACAAAATCTCCGGCTTTTAATCCGGTAACTTGTGCCATCATTTTTAATAACAAAGCGTATGATGCAATGTTGAACGGAACACCTAAAAAAATGTCGGCACTACGTTGGTAGAGTTGCAGGCTTAAGCGTCCGTTTGCTACATAAAATTGGAAAAACGCATGACATGGAGGTAAATTCATCTGAGGAAGATCTGCGACATTCCATGCACTTACGATTATCCTGCGAGAATCGGGATTGTGTTTGATTGTTTCCACGGCTTCGGTTATCTGATCTATATGGCCACCGTTATAATCAGGCCATGATCGCCATTGATAACCGTATATATGTCCCAAATCACCGTTTTCATCGGCCCATTCATTCCATATCCTTACTCCATTATCTTGAAGATATTTGACATTTGTATCACCTTTAAGAAACCATAGAAGTTCGTATATAATCGATTTCAAATGCAGTTTTTTTGTTGTCAATAGCGGAAAACCATCTTCCATATTGAATCGCATTTGGTGTCCGAATACACTGATCGTACCTGTCCCGGTACGGTCTTCCTTATGAGTCCCTTCCTGCAATACACGTTGTAAAAGATCTAAATATTGCTTCATGTTCGGTAGTTAATAGGAATACAAAAATAGTAATTCTATGTCAATTATTATATAGAAAAGAAATATATTTGGGCGGGTTAACATTTAATTTGTAGTATCGGTTTGTTTTTATGGGCCGGTTTATATGGCTTTTATCGACATGACTATCTTCTTGTTGGGGTGTTATCGAATTTTCATCGATCCGATTTCTATAGGCTTTTTTATAGTTTTTAATCATAAATGTTAAATTATGCTGTTTTATTTGTGTTTAATGGTACTATGTATTACATGGTACTTTATATTTTATATATTTGTGGAGTAGAATAAGAGGTAGATTTGAGTCTGTTAAAATTTTGTACAGATATTTTTTTTGACTAAAAATTATTATTTGCAACCTTTAGATCTGTAATATACGTCTAAAATTAAAATTATATAGAATATTTGACTATGATACGCCTTGAGCAAATTCACAAAACTTACCATAATGGTTCTCCATTACATGTACTGAAAGGTGTCGATTTGGAGATCGGCAAGGGGGAGTTGGTTTCGATAATGGGGGCATCCGGATCTGGAAAGTCCACTCTGTTGAATATATTGGGTATCTTGGATGATTATGACTCGGGTAATTATTATTTGAATGATGTGCTTATTAAGAATTTATCGGAGACTAAAGCTGCTGAATATCGCAATCGAATGATCGGATTTGTTTTTCAATCATTCAATTTGATATCTTTTAAAAATGCAATGGAGAATGTTGCTCTTCCTCTATATTATCAAAATGTATCACGTAAAAAAAGAAATATGCAGGCAATGGAATATCTCGAAAAAATGGGACTTAAAGAACATGCTTTGCATCTACCTTCAGAATTATCCGGAGGTCAGAAACAGCGGATTGCCATAGCAAGGGCACTGATTGCCCGTCCGCAGATTATATTGGCTGATGAGCCGACCGGAGCGTTGGACAGTAAGACGAGCCAGGAGGTTATGGATCTGTTGAAAGAAGTGAATAGAGAAGGAATGACTTTGGTTGTCGTAACTCATGAGAGAGATATTGCCACTCAGACGAATAAGATCGTTCATATCAAAGATGGGATTATCGGTTCGGTCGAAATTTTAAGATAAAACGAGTATGTGGAACATTGTTCAAGAAATATGGGGAGCTTTACGTAATAATAAATTACGAACATTCTTGACCGGATTTTCTGTTGCTTGGGGCATTTTTATGCTTATTCTGTTATTGGGGGCAGGTAACGGGCTGAAGAACGGGGTGCAGAGTAAATTTTCATGGCGTGCAAAGAATGCCGTAGCATTATGGACGGGAAAGACTTATCTTCCGTATAAAGGTATGCCTAAAAACAGACAAGTAAGTTTCCGTCCTGAAGATGTTTCCGAGTTTCGTAAACTTCACCCGGAGGTTACCCGTTTTACAGCCGTTCTTGATCGTTGGGGAGATACTTTGTCGGTAGGAAAAGAATCTATGTTTAATTTGATAAAGGCTGTTTCTCCCGAATATCCATCTATTCGTAATGTAGAGATTGTAGCGGGAGGAGGGCGTTTTATTAATGAAGCTGATATGAAAATGGCTCGTAAAGTAGCTGTAATTCACGAGCGTACGGCCGAGACGTTATTTAAATCCAAACCGGCTATAGGACAGCAGATCAAAGCCGGAAATATCGTCTATAAAGTTGTCGGCATTTATACGGAAGAACTTATGCAGAGTTCGCCAGATGTATTTATTCCGTTATCGACTGCCGGGAAAATTTATTTTCCTGACGAAAAATATAAGAGCTTGGAGATGTTGGTCGAGGGTGTAAACTCGTTAGAGGAAAATGCTGCTTTTGAACGAGGGATGCGGGAAACGTTGGGCCAGCTCGGAGATTTTTCTCCGGACGATAGGAATGCTTTGTATGTCAGTAATACGATATCGAATTATTTGCAGACACAGGGAATATTTAACGGAATCCAGATTTTTGTTTGGATTATCGGCATCGGAACTCTTATCGCCGGGATTGTAGGGGTTAGTAATATTATGTTGATCTCGGTAAAAGAGCGGACTCGGGAATTAGGAATCCGAAAAGCATTAGGTGCTACTCCAGCTTCGATTTTGAGACTGGTCGTGATTGAATCGGTGTTTGTAACCCTTTTTTTCGGCTATTTGGGAATGATTGCAGGAATCGGTTTGACGGAAGGTGTGAATGCTTTGTTGGTTGGAGGAGGAATGAATAAGGATATGATATTTCAGAACCCTACGGTAGATCTTTCGATAGCTGTTTCTGCTACGTTGGTTCTTGTTGTGTCCGGAGTTCTTGCCGGATATTTTCCGGCTCGGAAAGCCGTACGGGTAAAACCGATAGAAGCATTGCGGAGTGAATGATTAAGTTTTGAAGTTATGTTTGATAAAGATAGATGGCAGGAAATATGGCTTACGATCACGCGGAATAAAATCCGTAGTCTTTTGACTGCATTTGGGGTGTTTTGGGGGATATTTATGTTAGTTCTCATGTCAGGATCGGGAAACGGGCTTGAAGAAGGGATAATTTCCGGAGTGAAAGATTTTCCGAAAAATTCTTGTTATTTCTTCTCTGAGAGGACCTCTAAAGCTTATGCCGGTTTTGCAAAAGGGCGTAATTGGTCTATACATACGTCGGATGTGGAAGTACTGAGGGAGCGTTTTCCCGAAATAGAGCGAATATCTGCTATTATGTTTGAGTGGAATGAGAAAAATACGTTGCGAAATAATAAATATGGGGCTTATATGGTAAAAGGGCTTTCTCCTGATTACCTTTTTATAGAACCCCAACGTATGCTTTATGGGCGCTATATAAATGAAGTGGATATTAGGGAGAGGCGAAAAGTCTGCGTAATAGGGGAACAGGTGTATCAAGAGATGTTTATGCTGGGAGAGAATCCGTTAGGAAAGTTGTTACAGATAAATGGAGTGGCTTATCGGGTGGTAGGTGTGAATATTCCGGTAACGAAAATACAGATCGGAGGCCGTTCAGAAGCATCTATTATTTTACCGTTTAGTACTATGCAGCAGAGTTATAATAGAGGGGACAAGATCGACTGTATAGCATTGTCTGTAAATGAAAAGTTTTCGGTTTCTGCTTTGGAGGAGGAAATGAAAAATGTCATTAAGAAACACAATCGAATTTCTCCTGACGATTTGCAAGCTGTCGGCAGTATAAATGTTGAGAAAGAATTTAAAATGTTTTACTCTTTGTTCGGTGGGATAAATATTCTGATTTGGATTGTAGGAATAGGGACATTGTTGGCAGGGGCGGTAGGTGTGAGTAATATTATGTTGGTGACCGTACGAGAACGGACTAAAGAGATCGGTATCCGTCGGGCATTGGGAGCTTGTCCTCGTTCTATATTGATGCAAATTATGTCCGAAAGTCTCATCTTGACATTGCTTGCCGGTTTTTTCGGTTTGTTTATGGGGGTAGCTCTTCTATATGTGGTGGATATATTTATGCAAAATATGTTGCAATCCGGAGGACAGATATTTTTTGCTCCACCTCAGATTTCTTTTGCAACAGCGGTTTCGGCATCGATAGTCTTGATTGCTACCGGTTTGTTGGCGGGATGCCTGCCTGCATGGAGAGCTTTACAGATAAAAGCAATAGATGCGATACGGGAAGAATAAATAAGAAAAATAATAATATAGATTATGAAAAGATATGTAAAGTTTTTTTTACTGTTGTTATTTGCAGTAATGCTTGTGGGAACGTTTGTGTTTTTATGGAGAAAGTCCCGTCCTGAGATAACTGTATATGAAGTTGTTGCTCCTCAGAAAAGGACGATAGAGAAAAAAACAATAGCTACCGGAAAAGTAGAGCCGCGTGATGAAGTCTTGATTAAGCCTCAGATTTCGGGTATTGTGTCTGCGGTTTATAAAGAAGCTGGTCAAATGGTGAAAGCCGGTGATGTAATTGCTTTGGTGAAGGTGATTCCGGAAATGGGAACCTTGAATGCTGCAGAGTCTCGGGTTAATGTCGCCCAGATCAATTTCGGTCAGACTCAACGGGACTTCGACCGGGCTCAAAATTTATTTCGTTCCGGTGTGATCTCAAAAGAGGAGTTTGAAAAAAGTCAGTTGGAAAATAATCGGGCAAAAGAAGAGTTACAGAATGCTCAAGATAACCTGGAAATTGTAAGAGATGGGATTTCCAGGCGTTCGGCACAGTATAGCAATACTCAGATTCGTTCCACCATCGATGGGATGATTCTCGATGTTCCGGTAAAAGTAGGTAACTCCGTGATACAATCAAACAATTTTAATGACGGTACTACGATAGCTTCTATTGCAAATATGAATGATATGATTTTCAAAGGTAAAATAGACGAAACAGAAGTCGGTCAACTTCATGAGGGCATGCCGATCAAGCTTACTGTCGGTGCACTCAGAGATGCTTGTTTTGATGCGGTTCTGGAGTACATATCACCGAAAAGTACAGAGGAGAACGGGACAGTCTTGTTCGAAATTAAAGCAGCGGCTTCGATTCCTGACACCGTATTTGTTCGTGCCGGATATAGTGCGAATGCTGAAATTATTCTGGATAGGAGAGAAAACGTGCTCACGATACCGGAAAGTGCGGTGGAGTTTCATGGGGATTCTACTTTTGTGCAACTGGTGCAGGATAGTATAAGCCGTCCTCAGGTATTTGTGCAAAAACCGATAAAAACCGGATTGTCGGATGGAATATCGATAGAGGTAATTTCGGGAGTGAAAGCGGGAGATTTTATTCGGGGAAATAGAATTATAAAGAAATGAAATGATGGATATTCGTAAAATAGCCGTAATAAGTTTGGGCATAACATCATGCTGTTTTTCGCTTGTAGCACAAGAAAAATGGTCGCTGTCGCAATGTATCGACTATGCCGTACAAAATAATATTCAGGTAAAGCAAAAACAACTGGAAAAAGAAAATAGTGAAATACGGTTGAACACAACTCGAATGAGTCGTTTACCTGATTTGACCGGAAGTGCCGGACAAGATTTTTACTTCGGACGGAGTCCTTCACGTACAGGAGTTTATGAAGACCAATCTCAATCTTCAACATCATTTCGCATATCATCGTCACTCCCTGTATTTACAGGATTTAAGATACAGAGTGAGATCGGTTCGGCCCGGTTCGACTTGAAAGCTGCCGTAGAAGAGTTGAATAAGGCAAAAGAAGATGTTGCCTTGAATATAACATCTTATTATTTACAGGTCCTTTTTAATAAAGAGATATTGTGTATTGCGCAAAAACAATTGGAAATTAGTCGTTTGCAATTGAAAAAAATCGAAAAGATGGTGGAGCAAGGACGGAGTTCCGAGGCGTCTTTGTATGAAAGCCGGGCTTTAGTTGCAGAAGATGAGATGAATGTGACCCAATCGGAAAATAATCTGCTTTTATCTTTAGTCGATCTTTCCCAACTGCTGAATTTAGAAAAGGCAGAGGGTTTTGATATTGAAGAACCCGATATGAGCTCGGTTACTTTGCAACAAACAGCATCTTTGGTATCTCCGAAAGATGCATTTAAGTTTTCTGTAGAAAATCGTCCCGGTATAAAGTCTGCTTTGTATGCTTTAGAGAGCAGTCGTTTTGGGTTGAAACAAGCACGTTCGGGATATTATCCTACACTTTCTTTCGGAGCGTCTTACGGAACGAGTTATTATCATGCTTATAAGGGGGGAGATGAAAATAACTGGACTTTTGCCGAACAGATGCGTAATAATGGGAGCGAAACGCTCGGTTTTACATTATCTGTCCCGCTTTTTAATCGTTTGGTAACCCGCAATCAGGTAAAGCAAGCCCGATTGCAAATACGATTGCAAGAATTGGCATTGGATAATGCCCGTCAGCAACTTTATAAAGAAATAGAACAGGCATATTATGCCGCGGTTGCTGCACATAAGAAGTATATTTCTTCTCAAAAATCGGTGGATGCGGCCCGTATCTCATTCGAGTATGAGCAGAAAAAATATGATGCCGGAAAATCAACGGTTTTTGAATATAACGATGCAAAAAATAAATATGAAAAAAGTCTGTCCGAACAAGTTCAAGCGCGTTATGATTTTTTATTCCGTTCAAAAGTTTTAGATTTCTATAATGGGAAGCCTTTAGCTTTTTGATTAACGGTTGTTTGTCTTCCGGATGCCGTATTATATGTAGGGGCATTCGGAGACAATGGCATCTTGGCGGTATATGTTAATGAAGGATGATGGCGAAAATCAGTACCCTTCTCTGTATTTTCCTTCGGTGCTGTCGTCTATGATACTCAGATAGCTTGCATATCGGGATTCGCTGATCCTATGTTGTTCTACTGCCGCAAGTACGGCACAACCCGGTTCATGGCGATGTGTGCAGTTGTTAAAACGGCAATCATGGGAAATTTTAAATATTTCGGGGAAAAAATGAGCGACCTCTTCCGGTTCGAAATCGATAGTACCGAAACCTTTTACTCCCGGAGTATCGATAATATATCCTCCTTCGGGCAATGGGAACATTTCAGAAAATGTTGTAGTGTGCATTCCTTTATGGTGTGATGTCGATACATTTCCCGTCTTCAGGTTTAATCCCGGAAGGATAGTATTGATCAGAGTGGATTTTCCAACACCCGAGTTACCGGACAGTAAAGTGATTTTTCCTTTTAGAAGAGATTTGATCACCTCGATGCCTTTTCCCGTCAATGCCGATACCTTAAAACAATCATATCCGATAGTGTCATAAAGATGGATCAAAGCATTCATGTATTCTGTATCGTTCTCGTTGTAACTGTCTGTTTTATTGATGACGATTTTTACCGGGATTCGATATGCTTCGGCAGTAGCGAGAAAACGATCTATAAAAATCGTATGAGTAGTAGGATTGCTGACTGTGATAATTAACAAGGCTTGATCGATATTGGCCGCCAGTATGTGAGACTCTTTGGAGAGGTTTGACGATTTTCGTATAATATAATTTTCTCGCGGTTCTATTTTCGTGATAAAGGCCGTCCCCTCTTTATTATTTTCTATTTCTACCCGGTCTCCGACCGCAATGGGATTGGTACTGCGGATTCCTTTTAAACGGAAATTACCTTTTATTTTACATTTGATTTCTTTCCCATCATCCGTTTTTACGATATACCAACTACCGGTGTTTTTTATTACGAGTCCGTGTTCCATATTAATTTGATAAAACTATATCCTTGTCCGGGTAATTTTGAAAAAGAAAAACTAAAAGCAAAACAAACCGTTCTGACTTTTAGTTCTTCCAATATGTTTTATGCTGTTCAAAAAATTCTTTTTACAATGAAAATAAATGTGAGATTCAAGTTATACGGTTAAAATCTCTTTTTCTTTTGCATTGAAAATATCGTCTATCTTTTTAATGTATTTATCGTGAATTTTCTGAACACTGGCTTCTCCGTCTTTTTCAACATCTTCGGGCATTCCGGCTTTAATAGCTTTTTTCAACCCATCGATAGCATCTCGGCGTGCATTTCGTACACTTACTTTTGCGTTTTCAGCTTCTTGCTTTGCTTGTTTGACTAAAGCTTTACGTCTCTCTTCTGTCAATGGGGGTAATCCTAAACGGATAATTTCACCATTGTTCTCGGGAGTAATGCCCACTTCGGAATTTTGAATAGCTTTTTCGATCTCTTTGAACATCGATTTTTCCCACGGTTGTATGGCGATGGTTTTAGCATCGGGAGTGGTAATAGTGGCTACATTACTGATAGGTACCATACTGCCGTAGTATTCTACCCGTACCGGGTCAAGAATGCGGGCACTGGCTTTTCCTGCACGGATTGTAGCCAGAGCTTCATCTAAAAACTCAACACTCATCGCCATTTTTTCTTCAGCGGCATCCAGATATGTTTTTACGTCTGTCATAGTGGTTTTATATACGATGGTTTATAAAATTCGGTTTTCAGTAGGAATAAACGGTTTCGATTTTATTTAACCGATATGTTAATGTATTATCGAAACGATAATTTATTTCTTTATGGAACAAATATAAAATAGTTTCGGCAAATCTCAAAACGTTTCTCGGATTAATAGACTAACGTGCCTATATTCTCGCCGGTGAGGACTTTTTTCAAGTTACCGTTGGTGTCCATATCGAATACGATGATCGGAAGTCGGTTTTCTTTGCAAAGCGTTGTTGCCGTCAGGTCCATTACTTTAAGTCCTCGTGTATAGATTTCATCATAACTGATTTTATCGAATTTTACGGCTGTTTTATCTTTTTCGGGGTCGGCAGTATAAATACCATCGACACGAGTACCTTTTAGCATTACGTCGGCCTCTATCTCTATGCCTCTCAAAGCCGACCCTGTATCGGTAGTGAAATACGGGTTACCCGTACCGCCCGAGATAATAGCGATTTCACCTCGTTTCATGGCATCTATCGCTTTCCATTTGCTATAATATTCACCTATGGGGAACATATTAGTTGCGGTGAATACGTGAGCTTTTTGTCCCAGAGAATCTAATGCCGAACTGAGGGCGAGACTGTTGATTACGGTAGCGAGCATACCCATTTGGTCGCCTTTAACACGATCGAATCCTTTGGCTGCACCGCTCAATCCCCTGAAAATATTTCCACCTCCGATTACGATGCCGATTTCGATACCCAGCCCGGCGATTTCTTTAATTTGTTCAGCATATTCGTTCAGCCGTTTTTCGTCTATACCGTACTGTTTTTCTCCCATAAGCGACTCACCGCTCAATTTTAGTAATATACGTTTGTACTTGATATCCATATTTTTGATTTTATGATTGAGGAAATTCTTATTCCCTGTTTTGTTGTTTCCTTGCCAAATTTAAACATTTTAAATGAACGGGGATAAACTCCTGTTCAAAAAAGAGAAATATATACTTCCTTTTTTATTAAATTTGCAACATAAGAGCCTGTTACTTTGTTTCGAAAATTATAGATGAGAAAGATTATTATCATATTATTTTTGAGTGTGGTGTATTCGCTTCAGGGGGCGATTATTAATGAGAAATTGTATCGTAAAGCAGAGACTCATTTTGAGAATCGGGAATGGAGCGAGGCGCTTTCTATGTATAATATTTTGTTGATTGAGAATCCGAAAGAGGTAAAATTATATGTATCTTCTGTTGTGGCGGCATCTTACAAGGAAGCTCCCCAGTCGGTAATGCATTATGTCGAATTATCGGAGCGTAACGGTGTGTCTTTAGATTCTCTGTTCGTCGGGGTGAATGCTTTGACTATGGCTCACCGAAAATCTGAGATATATGAGAATATGCTATTGTTGATTAAGAAAGAACAACCTTGGCTGAAAAAATTGATCAATACTTATCTATTACGTTTTTATCGTTTTAGAAATGATGCGCCTCGTATAGTAGAGATTTCGGACGAACTTTTAGAGATGTTTCCGGATAATGAAAGACTTCTTAAACTCAAAGGGGATGCTTTGCTTGAACAGGGAGAAGAATTGCAATCTTTTGACTGTTATAAACAGATATATCAAAAAGATTCGACCAATCGGGATGCCCTGATCTTTCTGGGCAATTTTATGTATAATCGGGGAACAGAACAATTAAAGGAGTTGGAAATGCGCTATGACAGTCTGATATCTCCTACACGAATGCAATATGCTTCTTATGAATGGGAAAAAAACAGAATTTTGGATACCGATTTTCGAGAAGCCGCATCTTATCTTGAGAAAGCCGATAAACAATATACTACCCCTTATCTGCGTAAGACTCTGTATTCTATTTATACACGTTTGGCAGAAATAGGAAAAGCAGAGATGATTTTGAACGAGTCTAAATCACGAAAGAAATCTCCTTAAATGCAAAAGTATGGATAGAGCCGTTCTCTTTTTTCAGTATCAACTGTCCGTTAGGTTCTATTCCTTCGATCGAAGCGTTGAATATTTCTTCCCCATATAAATAGGGATATACTCCTTTGTTGCGAAAAAGTAACGCCATATATTTTTGTCTTATTTCTTCTTCGTTATCGGGAGAGTATTTGTTGTATGCATCGACAATGCTGTCGAGAATTTTCTCAAGAAGTTCAGAGAGGTTATGTTCTTTACCTGTGATTTGGGTAAGCGATACCGGATTCGGAGCATCTGATTTGAAATGTCTTTGGTTTATGTTGATGCCGATTCCTATTATGGCATTACTGAGGGATGAACCGGTAAGATCGACCTCGATCAGCATTCCGGCTATTTTTTTTTCTTTCCAGTAAATATCATTCGGCCATTTTATGGTAAAATGCCGATCATATTCTTTTAGAACGCCAACAATTGCTATGGAAATGAGTTGAGACAGAATGAACTGTTTTCCCGGCGGAATATGGTTCGGATGAAGAAGAATGCTGAATGTTAAATTTTTACCCCGTTCAGACTCCCAACTATTACCCTTTTGTCCACGTCCGGCAGTTTGGTAATCGGTGATTACGACTGTACCTTCGGGTTGTTCTTTTTCTCTCATGATCAATTCTCTTAAATAAGAATTGGTCGAATGGGTTTCATTCAGATGTATAAAAGTTTCGTTCATTTTTTTATCTTTTGTCTTTCTGTTATTTCAGAGCCTGTCGTCTAAATTTCCCGTTTTTTTGAGATGTTCGAATAATTCTTCCCGTTTGATCTTGGGCAGTTTTTTTAAGACTTCGGTATATGAGTGAAGTATCCATTCTTTCATTTGTCCCTCTTTCGCTTTATCATAGACGATCGTATTCCAGTATTTTTTATTGGCATGATATCCGGGTATTACATAGCTATATTGTTCCCGTAGTTCGATTGCCAGATCAGGATCGCATTTCACATTTGCCCAATGTTGTTCGGCTTCGAGACTCGTATAAAGAAACATTTTTCCTGCGACTTTAAAGACTAAAGTAGTTTCGTCGAACGGAAAGCATTCTGACGTTTCGGGAAGACTTAAGCAAAATTCCCGTATTTGTTCTATATCCATATTGTTTTATATTTTACAGTAACGGCGGATAAAAAGCATCCGGAATATGTTCGATTTCATACTCATTTCCTTTTTTAATGATGGAAATAATATCGAACCGGACTTCGAACGGGAGATCGTATTTTTGTATATATGCATCCGTCGCATCTATGATATGCCGTATTTTTCGAGTATTTACCGCATCTTCCGGATGTCCGAATAAATCGGAACTTCGAGTTTTTACTTCAACAACGATCAGTGTCCGATCTTTATATGCGACAATATCCAGTTCGAGTTTCCCGTTTTTCCAATTAATGTCCCGGATTACATAACCTCTGGCAATAAGATATTCTGCGGCCCTCTCTTCTCCGGTTTTTCCTGTTTGGTTATGTTTTGCCATAATCGGAAATTTTGAAAATGAATCTGTTTACGAAAATACGCCTTTTCGGTGAATTACGCAAAACGCATCTTGATGCTTTTTATTTTTTGTTTAAAAAAACGGAGGAAGATAACTCTTATTCTCTTTTAAATGCTATATTTGTGAATAGAAGGATTTATTAATTAAAAACTGACGGTAATGGATTCAAAACGATTTCAATTGCCGATAGCCGGATTATTGGTTGCTATCGGTCTTTATTTGTTAGGGTGGACATTAAGTCATGCTTTGACGGAAATTAAAGATAGGGACAGAGTTGTTACGGTTAAAGGATTGGCGGAAAAGGAAGTTCCTGCCGATAAGGTGATCTGGCCTTTGGCATTTAAAGAAATCGGTAATGATATGATTTCGATGTATGATGAATTGAACCGTAAAAATCAGATCATTGTAACTTTTCTGAAAAATAACGGTATAACCGATAACGAAATATCCTTGTCTGCACCTCAGATTATCGATATGAAAGCTGAAAGATATTCGAATACTCAGTCACCTTACCGTTATAACATTACATCGGTGATAACCGTTACTTCGGGACAGATTGATCGGGTGCGTAAATTAATGGATAAACAGGCCGATTTATTGAAATTGGGAGTTGCTATTACAGGCGGAGAATATCAATATAGCCCGCAATTTTTCTTTACAAAATTGAATGAAATAAAACCTGGAATGATAGAAGAAGCGACTAAAAATGCCCGTTCTTCGGCCGAAAAATTTGCAAAGGATTCTGATAGTGAATTGGGCAAGATAAAGCGTGCCAATCAAGGACAATTCATTATCGAGGACAGGGATGTAAATACACCGTATATAAAAAGCGTGCGTGTTGTGACGACTGTCGATTATTATCTTGAAGATTGAAAACTCCATGGAAGAAAACCGGGATGAATATTTTATGCGTCAGGCTCTGCTTGAGGCGAAAGAAGCTTATGACAGAGATGAGATTCCTGTCGGTGTGGTGATTGTTTATAAAGATCGTATAATAGCCAGAGGTCATAATCTGACGGAAACTCTGAACGATGTTACTGCTCATGCCGAGATGCAAGCGATTACTTCGGCGGCAGGTGTGTTGGGTGGTAAATATTTGATAGGGTGTACTGTATATGTGACTTTAGAACCTTGTATCATGTGTGCCGGAGCATTGGGCTGGTCGCAAATTTCTCGGATTGTTTACGGAGCAGCCGATGATAAGCGCGGATTTCAAAAATTTGCCCCGAAGGCTTTGCATCCTAAGACCGAGATTCAGGGAGGTGTTTTGCAAGAAGATTGCGCGCGATTGATGCAAGACTTCTTTAGAAATAAGAGGTAGATAGGGATAATAAATGGTAGTTGATAATATAGATTATAGCAAAAAACTTGAAAATGTACAGGAGAATATGGAAAACACTCGAGTAAAAGTAGAATTGGAAATAAAACCGGAAATGGCCCTTTTATTAGGCATGGTATTGCATGGAGGTACATACGGTTATAATGTGGTTAGTAAGTTATTGACGCCCAAAAGTCTGAAAGATCTTCACGACATCGGTCAGAGTATTATAGATCAGGTAGAGTCGGAGCGTGATATGGCTACATACGAAAAAGAATTGTTGACACGTCTCAATCCGGAAGAATTGGCTTTTTTCAAAGAGCTCCGAAGTGCTGAATCGAAAAAATAAAGGCTGTGGCAATTATATTGGGATATTCTGTCAGGAACTGAGACGACATATTTGATATTTAGAGAGCGGAGAGTATGGGTAGTATTCTCTGCTTTTTTATTATTTGATGAAAAAAATAAGTATAAGTGGAAGGTATCATTATTTTAATACTGTTTTCCTCGTTAATTTAAGAACTTTTTTATATCCCGCCGGTATATTTGCCATAAATAAAAAAACAAATGATTGCTATGAAAATATATCGGATGCTGATTTGTTCCGGACTGATTTCACTGTTTCTCTTGCCGGGTGTTTCGGCAAGATCTTCGGCTAAAGGAGTTAAAGGCGTGCAATATCCCACTTATAAAGGTTTGGTAATGGCAGGTTATCAGGCTTGGTTTACGACTGATAAAGACGGTTCGAAACGTCCTTGGGCGCATTATTATACCGGAAGAAAAGATGAAACCGGCAAACGTTTACCATTTGGTGCTGGAGCTGCTAATATCGAACTGTGGCCTGATGTAAGCGAGTATAAAAAGGTATATGAAACTCCCTTTATATTTAAAGATGGAAAGCCGGCATTTCTTTTCAGTTCGGTAGACGAAAGCACAATAGATCTCCATTTTAAATGGATGAGGGATTATGGAATAGACGGTTGTTATCTGCAACTTTTTTTGAGCAGTGTGGTAAACCCTAATCCTCAACGGGATGAAATATTCGGATTATGCTTGAAAGCTGCAAAGAAGTATGGACGAGCTTTTGCACTTATGTATGATCTTAGTGGCCTCTCTAATGACGATCATATTGCTGCTGTTGCTTCTGATTGGAAAGCAAAAGTGGAAAAGTTCGGTATTACCGATGTTGAGAAGAACCCGTCGTATCTTTATGAAAACGGACGTCCGGTAGTCGCACTGTGGGGTGTTGGTCTTAAGGCCAAAAAGAGCACTCCGGGACAATTTGTGAAGCTGATGGACCGTATCGATGAAGTTTCAGGTTATAAATTCTCATATTTGCTGGGCGTTTCTTATGATTGGCGCAAAGGTGGCGGAGACTGTTATGATGCGGGTAGTTCTAAGTTGAGGGAACTGCACGACTGCATACGTCGTGCCGATATTATTATGCCTTGGGCAGTGGGACGTTACAATCGAGAATTATATGAGAAAAGGAGCGGAGAGACTTTGGCCGGTGATGTTGCATGGTGTGAAAAAAATGATATTCTGTATGTCCCTTGTGTATTTCCCGGTTTTTCGTGGAAAAATATGAAGCAGTGGGACAGGCCTTATGATTTTATTTCTCGTGATCACGGAAACTTCTTTTGGTCTCAGGTTGCCGGAGCACAGGCTGCCGGAGCAAAAGCTCTGTATGTCGCTATGTTTGATGAATTGGATGAGGCCACAGCTATCTTTAAATGTCTGCGACGTGACGATGTGCCTTTGAACGACTATAAAGGTGATGGCGGTACGTTTATAGGAATAGACAATGAGTTGCAGCCCGATCATTATCTTTGGCTGACAGGAGAGGCCGGAAAATGGATACGCGGTGAAAATGGTTATTCGGCGGAACAACCTGTGCGTAAATAAGTAAAGAAGATAGAGCTCAGAAACGTATCTGCATACTTTCTTTAGCGATGATGGTATGTGGAAAAATTTCTCGGGCTTCTTGCAAAAAAATAGAGTCGTCTTGATAACGGGCCGAGAAATGTCCTAATATTAATTTCTTGACTTGTGCTTTTTGTGCAAGGGTGGCGGCTTGTACTGCTGTTGAGTGAAAGGTCTCTTTTGCTCGGGCTTTGTTATCTTCTGCGAATGTCGCTTCATGATATAACAAGTCTACTCCCTCAATCAAGGGAATAAGTTTTTCTTGATAAATAGTATCAGAACAATAGGCGTATCGGGAAACCGGATCAGCAGGTCGGCTTAATCGTTCATTAGGGATAATCAACCCTTCAGACGTAATAAAATCTTCACCTTGTTTTATTTTGGCAAGTTCTCTGATAGGGATATTGTAAAATTGTATCATATCGCGGATTAGATGTCTTTCTTTTTCTTTTTCTTCAAATAAGAATCCGCATGTCGGTATCCGGTGACGTAAAGGTAAGGTGGAAACTTTTAATGCTTTATCTTCGTAGATCATTTCATTTTGATTCGTAGATATGGCATTAAAACGAACGTTAAATGGTAAGTCCCGGCAAAAATAATCCAATTGAGGTCTGAACACGCGTTCTGCATCCGAATGTGCATGAATAATCAGTTCGGATGTGCGTCCCAATATACCTAAGGTGGAGATCAGTCCTATCAATCCGAAGCAGTGGTCTCCATGTAAATGCGAAATGAAAAGATGTTGTAATCTGGTAAATTTTATTTTGTTTCTTCTGTATTGTAATTGAGCTCCCTCTCCGCAGTCTATCATAAAAAGACGTTCTCTGTGATTTAGAATCTGAGAACTTGGGTAGTGGCGAGTTGTAGGCATGGCTGATCCGCATCCTAAAATAGTTAGTTCGAAGTTTTCCATAATATATAATTAGGATTTAATTATTCCAAAAACGTTTCGGAAAGAGTTCGGATGCCGGTTTCCGCCGTTTGTGTAAACAAATATATAAATTCTGGCCGAGAAAATATCGAATTTTATTCAGAGTTTTTGTAAAGACTTGAAAAATTTATTTTTGACAATTAGAGTTATTTGCCTCTGGTTGGTTAATATCGTTTTCAGTCTCTTTCCTGCATTCGATTGTTGCATTGCGATGATACCCATGTCGAGTATAGGATTCTATAAAGATAAGTTCTTTATACCATTCGCCCATTTTGTTTTTTTTAGGCTGTAGTTTAAAGTGGGCTCTTACAAAAATATTATTATCATTAATGATCTTTCTAAACCATTTGGAATCCATAACGATTACCTTTTGTCCGCTTTCATTTCTTACTTTTTCCTTATGTTGTTTATATTCGTTGATAGTATTATTAATGTTATTAATAGTGCCTGTTGGTATGATAATCGTTTCTACTTTTGCATGTTTTTTGAGAGCGAGATATATCATAAGTTTGTTTATTAAAGTTCCATATATTTGTTCTCGTTTTTCTTTATCACCGGAGAAAAGCTGATTATCATCTATTAGGGTTGGACATGTGTAAATTTTCCGACTATTATTTTCTGTGGATTCTGCATAAAAATATATGCATAATTTACTTTGTCCCCTGTCTTCTTTAAATACCCAAATATATAATTTGTTTTCTCCAAAACCGTATATGATAGTTCCGCAATCTTTGGAGAGAAGAATACCACAGGTGTTATCGTTGTAGAATTCCTGAAAAAGCTCATGGTCAATATTGAGAAATGATTTTGCGCTTTTCTCCATCATTTTTTCAAATGAGGGCATTAATAGTTCCGGCAAACCCCAATCTGGATTGTTTTGACGTACCTTTGCGAGGTGATTCATGCCATTGTATAGATATCCGAAATGTATTTTGTTCTCTGTCATTGGTGCACCTATGCTATACTCGTCGATAACATTTTTTTTATCCAATAACCATGATATTATAGCTTGTTTACGAATTACCATAATTTGATATATGTTTTTTATTTATTCTTGTATTCTTTTATATTAAATACAAAGTTAGGAATATAATTTAGGAAAAGAAGAAGTAAGTAATAGTGTGCTTTTATGTGTGTGCTAGAAGTTTGTCGCACGTATATAGGATTTTATCTGAGCAGAGCTAATAAATGCTGATTATTGAATATAAAACAGGCTGCTTGCAATAAGCAGCCTGTTTATTTAGGATATGACTATTCTCGGATTATTTCTTTTCCGATTCCAATTTTTCTTTCAATGCAGCAAGCTCTTCAATATCACCCAAAGTAGTTTTCTCTACATTGCTGTTGATAGCTGCAGTTTCATTTTCTGCTTTGGCTGCTTTCTTAGCAGCTTTCTTGGCTGCAGATTCTTTTTTAGCTTCTGCCTTAGCTTCGTCTTCGAAAATGCGGCTGTGAGACAAAATGATACGTTTAGCATCTTTATTGAATTCGATTACTTTGAAAGGTAATTTTTCTTCCAGTTGAGCTTGAGTACCATCTTCTTTTACCAAATGTTTCGGAGTTGCAAATCCTTCGACACCATAAGGTAATGCGATAACAGCGCCTTTGTCGAGCATTTCGATAATTGTTCCTTCATGAACCGAATCGACAGTAAATACGGTTTCGAATACATCCCAAGGATTTTCTTCGAGTTGTTTGTGACCGAGGCTTAAGCGACGGTTTTCTTTGTCGATTTCCAAAACTTGAACTTCGATTTCTGCACCGATTTGAGTAAATTCTGACGGATGTTTGATTTTCTTAGTCCAAGACAGATCTGAGATATGGATCAGACCGTCAACACCTTCTTCGATTTCAACAAATACACCGAAGTTAGTGAAGTTACGAACTTTAGCCATGTGGCGAGAACCTACGGCATATTTAGCTTCGATATTTTCCCATGGATCTGGTTTCAATTGTTTGATACCTAAAGACATTTTACGTTCTTCACGATCCAAAGTCAAAATAACGGCTTCTACTTCATCTCCTACTTTCATGAAGTCTTGTGCGCTGCGTAAGTGTTGTGACCAAGACATTTCAGAAACATGGATCAAACCTTCGACACCCGGAGCAATTTCGATAAATGCACCATAGTCTGCCATAACCACTACTTTGCCCTTTACTTTGTCTCCAACTTTCAGTTCAGAACTCAAAGCATCCCAAGGATGAGGAGTAAGTTGTTTCAGACCGAGAGCGATGCGTTTCTTTTCATCATCGAAATCAAGGATTACGACATTCAATTTTTGATCGAGTGAAACGACCTCTTCAGGATGGCTGACACGCCCCCAGCTAAGATCTGTGATGTGAATCAAACCGTCTACGCCACCCAAGTCGATGAATACACCGTAAGAAGTGATATTCTTAACAGTTCCTTCAAGTACTTGTCCTTTTTCGAGTTTGGCGATAATATCTTTTTTCTGTTGTTCCAGTTCTGCTTCGATGAGAGCTTTGTGAGAAACAACGACATTTTTGAATTCTTGGTTAATTTTTACCACCTTGAATTCCATAGTTTTACCTACGAATACATCGTAATCTCGAATCGGTTTAACGTCGATTTGAGAACCCGGCAAGAAGGCTTCGATACCGAATACATCAACGATCATACCGCCTTTGGTACGGCATTTGATAAACCCTTTAATGATTTCATCGTTTTCAAGAGCCGAGTTAACACGATCCCAAGAACGGGTAGCACGCGCTTTTTTGTGAGAAAGCACCAATTGGCCTTTTTTATCTTCCTGACTTTCAATATACACTTCGACAGTGTCTCCGACTTTTAAATCAGGGTTGTAACGGAATTCGTTCATCGAAATAACGCCGTCCGATTTGTAACCGATGTTTACGACAACTTCTCTTTTGTTCATAGAGATAACCGTTCCTTCGGTTACTTCTTTGTCTTTTACAGTGTTAAGAGATTGATCATAAGTGTTGATCAATTCTTCACGGCTTTTTTCACCTAACACTTCGCCTTTTTCGTAGGCATCCCAGTCGAAATTTTCAACAGGTGAGTTTTTTAATTCTTGATCCATTTGTTTAAATAATTGATTTTCTTGTTAATAAGTTAGACATTATATGGTCTCAAAATCGGGGCAAAGGTAGTGATTTATTTTGATATACAAAGAGTTCTGAAACCCTTTTTTGATTGTAAATAAAATATTTTCATAAAATTCAAACACTTCTTGATGATATTTTGGGCGGAAAATTTATACAGGATTTTAATTGTGTATTTTTTATCTCTTGTCGAATATATCAATCGAGTTAATGCGGAAATGCTTATTTACTATTCTTTTTTTAATTGGTTGGTAGTATATTCTTTCTTGTTAGTATTATTGGAAATTTGTGTAATAGGTATATTATCATAATGTTTAGATCTCATAATTTGTGTTTTATATATTTATTAACATTTCTGAAGATTGAATGATCGTGTTCTATTTTTAAGATAAAAATTTAATTCTTTAAATAGGAATAGAAAGTATAGTTCTTTGAAATACGTTGTTTTTATCTTTTGAATTTACCGTATAATAGAATAGTGGAATTGCTTATTTAGAATTTATATAAATAGTAAATCTTTTAGGGAAACGTTAACAATGTTTTATATTATAATATTTGTAATCAAAACATCTATATTTGCTTCGATTTTTTAGAAAAATAGGTATTAATCAATAAAAGAAGAGTAATATGAAAGATTTACGACTCACGTTTTTTTTAAGTTTATTATTTTGTTTAGGTAATTTACGACTTTCGGCACAGGAGGCACAATCGCTGCCATTGAATATTACAAGTAATGATCAGCTTTTTTCCCGCTCTGAAAGTGGTACGGCTAAAGCATCTGTCTCGGGAACGAATCAGATTTCTTTTATAAAGGATGGTTCAAAAACGGGAGAGTCTTCGGCTGTTATTTGGATCGGTGATGTTCCCGGACGTTTGAAAATGACTGTGGGTAAAAATGGTTCTGTTTGCACAAGCCATACAAACTCACTGACAGTATATGCCTCGAGCGATAATATTTCTTATCGGCAGTTGGGTAGTTTTAATCATGAAAGCGGTACTGTGGAGTTTGACCAACCATTGAATAAAGATGATCGTTACATACGTTTCTACTATGATGTGACTGCATCGGGTTGGTTTGGATTAAATTACTGTGCTCATGGCTGGATACCGACTATTACGATTACAGAGCCTATATCTTTCCCTTCTTCAGTGGTGACGGATACGATTACTGGAGGTGCATCGTTTACCGGAAAATTTACAGTGAATTACTCCAACCCTTCGGGTGATTTAATATTGATTTCTTCTGATCCGAATATTGTTCTTCAGACCACTCGAATTAATGGAGTTTCTGGGCAAGAAGGTAGTCAAGAAATATCATATATATACAATCCTTCGGTAACTGGAGCGAAACATGCGGATATTACGGTGACAGATGAGGGAAATAATACGTATTCGAAAGTATTGGGATTGGACATTGTCACCGTTCTTCCTGAAGCTCCTTCTGTGGAAGCAGCTGATAATATTGATTTGACTTCGTTTCGAGTAGCATGGCAACCGGTAACAAATGCTTCTTCATATTTGTTGACGGTAACGGATGCCGATGGTGATATAGTAGGGGAGTATAATGATTTTGTTGTTACTGAGGCGACATCGGTCGACATTACAGGGTTAGTACCCGGTACATTATATAAATATTCGGTGAAAACAAAAATTGAAGATTTTGTATCCGAGGCTTCTTTGGTAAAAGAAGTAACGACATTGAAACCTGTGATTGCTCCCCTCGTTATAGAGACTTTTGAATCGGTTGCAGGTATATCGTCATTGCAAACCTTAACAGTTGGTGCGACCGATTTGTATGGTGATATTTCAGTGGTTATATCGGGAGATGACGCTCCATTATTTACTTTGGGAGAGGGAGAAGAAACTATTGGTAAGGATGCTGATTCTAAGCAGTTACATATAACTTATACACCGGTGAAGCCGGGAATTCATACGGCTAAGTTAACTTTAGTGTCGGAGTATGCCGAGCCGGTAACAGTGGTGTTGAACGGTACAGCGACATTGCCTGCCCCTACAGGATTGATTACAACGCAAGTTACACCTGACGGTTTTTTCGCTAATTGGGATGCTGTTATGGGTGCTACTGTGTATGAACTTACTGTTGTGACTGTAGAAGGAAAACCTGTTGACGGATATGTTGCTAAAGAAGTGGATGCTGGTACAGTTTGTCAAATAACCGGTTTGAGTCCTGCTACGGCGTATATTTTTAAGATAGTAGCCAAGTATGGAGAGTTTGTTTCGCCGGAAGCTGTTTCGGAAATGATAACAACATCTGTAGTTCCGGTTATTGAGACGCCTGTTATTCCAAAATTTACAACAGAAGTTTCTGTCGTCGCTGAACAGCAAATAACGATTTCAGCTACAGATCTATATGATGATATTACAGTTTCTATAACGGGTGCGGATGCTGATAAGTTCGATACAGATGTGCTAATTTTGGATAAGTCGGGTCTTATGCAAATTACGATAACTTATGAGTCTGAAGAGGTCGGAGAGCATGAGGCGGTTCTTTCGTTGACTTCGGATTATGCCCAGTCGGTGAATGTAGCATTGAACGGGACATCTTCGCTGGCAAAACCTGTTATTGCTGTCGGTGATGTGTGTGAAGGTAAAATTCCAGTAAGTTGGAATGTCGTTGCCGGAGCTGCTGAGTATCACGTAACTTTATATAAAGGAGATGTTCCGGTGGATGGGTATGATGATATTGTGACGGATGAAACGAATTTTACGTTTATGGACTTGACCGGTTCTACACAATATTTTGTAGTTATAACCGCCACTTCAGGAGATTATTTTACAGCTTCGGAAAAGATTGCTGTAATGACGCTTCCGACCGGATTAAGTACAGCTTCAGCCGAGGTCGTGACCGTATATCCTAATCCGGTTGTTTCAAATATCTGTATTAAGGGTATAGTAGCCAAAGAAGCAAAAATATATTCGGTGAACGGACAACTTCTCATGTCTGTCTTTCCTGTAGATAATAAAATAGATGTTTCGTCTCTTGTTCAAGGTGTATATTCGATTTTAATTAAGTCAGATAGAGATATTGTCCGCTTACAATTTATCAAAAAATGATTTTTAATTGATTTTATATGAGAAATAAAATGGACACCGAAAGTTGGATAAAAAACTTTCGGTATCCATTTCAAAAATAGAAAACATTCTCAAAAAAATCTCGAACTCGAATCCGAGTAAAATTTGGACATTCTCTAATACCAGTGTCGTTTTTTTATGTACCACCACACTCCGATAACGATAATACCCATTAATACCCAGGCCATTAAATATCCATATTGCCATTCCAATTCCGGCATAAACTTGAAGTTCATTCCCCAAACGCCCACGACAAAAGTTAAAGGGATAAATATCGTTGTGACGACAGTCAGCCGTTTCATGATTTCATTCATTTTTAAATCATTGTTCGAGAAATATAGATCCAGTAAAGAAGCTTGAGTTTCTCTACATATTTCGATAGATTGTATAATGAATAACATCCGGTCTTCAAGATCATTAAAATATATCATGTCTTCGTTACCGATGAGTTTGTTCTCATTGTGTATCAGTTTATTAAAATCATCTTTTAAGGGGAGTATAGATTTCTTCAGTTGTAGGTAATCTCTTCGGTTCGCCTGTATTCGGTTACCGAAATCATCACGAGGGTTTCCTGTAATGATTTCGTCTTCCATTGTGCCCAAAACATCCTCGAGGGTTGCAATAATGTCTAAATAATTGCTGAATACATTATTTATCAACAAACAAAATAGATAGTCTGTCGGGCGGTTACGCACACGGGCAGTATTTTGAGTGATGGCTTTTTCTATATTATCGAAGAGAGGAAGATCTGATTCCTGAAAAGAAAATACGTAGTCTTTACCCATAATTATGCAAATATGTTCTTGCTGCAATTCTTTGTTTTCAGAGTAATAAAATGTGTTTAGGATAAGGAATGTTTTATCTTCATAGGTCTCGATCTTCGCGATGTGTTGGCTGGTAAGTATATCTTGTATATCCGTAAAATGTAGCCCTAATGTTTTGCCTATGAGTGCAACAGTATGAGTGTCGGACAATCCGGAAATATGTATCCAATTCTTTTTACCGTTTTGGATGAGAGCCGGTAACTTTTCCGGAGATGTGAAAGAATGTTGGATATAATTATCGGCATCATATTGTGTAAGATAAATGTGCATTTCTCCTTTGCGATCTCCGGTATATATATATTCGTCTGTCAGCAGATTGTTTTTTATGTGCCGGTGTTTTTTCCGAAGGTTTGAGGCTTGTTTGTGCATGATTTCCTTTTTATGAGTCTTGTCTACAAAGTTAATAAACAAAAAGATAAAAAGATAGATGTTTTCGTCACTTTATAATAAGAATATGTTGGATAGCCGATTTTTATTCCCCACTAAAAGCTTTATCGAAAAACAAAAATATAAGGTTAATACCATTTTAAGCGATCATAAGAGTTTCCGCTCTTATCCCATTTTAAATCACTTAATAATGAAGACTTCACGCTGATATGGAAATTATAGGATTTGTAAGGACCCACCGGAATAAAGTTTGCACTCATAGTCCAGCAGTGCATATCACGGGTAATGCCACAGTTCATATATGCTATTTTTTTTGCGTCGAAGTCATAACTTGCCGAGAAATTGAATGACCAATTCTTTGTGGGTTGAATGCGTCCTGAAAAGCTGAGATTTTGTGTGATCTTTCCGTTATATTCCATTTTCTTTTTATTGAAAGTGCCATATCCGTAATTGATCGAATAGTTAACCGATAGGCTCCAGGGAACATTCCATACCATATATCCGTCTTTCATTTCTAATCCGGAGTCTTCTGTTTTTTCTTGACTTTCGTTTTCTCTGTTTTCAGTGTTTTCTGTATTATTATCAATCGGAGTTTCGTTAGTCGAAGTTTCTGTCTCTTTAGTATTGTTTTTCGATTTTTTCTTAAATGTATCGTTACTGAATGTATAAGAGAAAGAAGTTCCTGTACTTGATAGTCTGCCTAATCCTTTTCCAGCTTTCCATCGTGGAATATTTACACGTACAGGATTGCCGTATTCATTCAGTTGATAAGTATAAGTATCAAAAACGGCAGAAGCTTGCAGATTGAAATTTTTAGTTAGTTTGATTAATATCGAAGTATTGATATTACTCCAATTCATAGAGTCGGCAGCCATGTTATAGCTGATCCCTGCGGTGAGATTTTCGATAAGACTGATTTTTCGCACTCCGGTTGTATCCCGATCTGAGTTGACTTTCATTTCCAAATTATTGGAAACATTGAAAGATACTGTACCCTGTTTTCCTTGAGGCGCAGTTCCGAATATACCGTGAGAGAATGGAGAATATTTTACATCTACCCGTTTTCCGTTCTCAATTTTTGAATATGTTTGCCAGAATCCGTATCGGGAACTACCGAAATCAGGTGCGGCACTAAAACTGACACTGGGAGTGAATACGTGCCGGATCATTTGTATTTTTTTCCCTCCGAAAAAGGGTAGAGGTCGGTAGAATCCATATAACTTAGTTTGGGCACTGACGCTGAAACTATAGTTAAAAACGTTATAAAAACCGTATGTAGTGTCTCTTACAACGGCTGCGGACTGGGGATCCCATTGTTGCATGATGCGGTTGGTGTACATTCGGTCGGTGAAGTTGAACGACGGAGATATATTGAGATATTTAAATAAGCTGAATGTTGCCGATACGGGAATCGTGTGTTGCATGCCGTTGCGCCAGTCTTTAATCAAGCTTGACTTGAAAAACAGATTTTGTTTTGTTTCTATAGAGTTTCGGAATAGACCGGTGTAATTTAAACTGATTTTCTCATACCATTTTTCTTTGCCTACCGGATTTTTTCGTTTGAACGGATATACCCGACTCATATTGAGGGTAAAGTCCGGAAATGATACGTTCAAAGTGGAATCTTTACTTCGTTGTGTGATGTTGGCTGTTGCCGATATACTAAAAGGGGTATTCGGAAAATTATAGGTCATGTTCACTGTCGAACTTTTGGTGTTTTCCGTAAAAGAAGTTGCGTTATAATAGCTGTTCAGATTGTTTCGGTCATATCCACTTGTTGTAAAATTGACACTGGCAGAGAAACTCATATTCGGATTTGCTTTTGCATCTTGGGAGTGTGACCATATTAACCGGAAATTTGTCTGTTTTTGATAATCGGGCATTCCTTTGTCTCCGAGTATAGTCACCAGGTATCCCATATTGAAATTTCCAGAAAACTTATATCTTTTCACGTAGTTAGACATGGCATTCAATCCCCACGACCCTTTTGTATAAATTTCGCCTGTGAGAGCTAAATCGATATAATCGTTGATCGCAAAGTAATAACCGCCGTCTCTTAAATAAAATCCGCGAGCCATTTCATCCCCGAATGTCGGCATAATGATTCCTGATGAATATTTTTCTGTGAAAGGGAAAAAGCCGAAAGGAATTGCTAACGGAAGAGGTACTCCTGCCAGAACCAAGTAGGCAGGACCTGTAACGATATTTTTCTTCGGACGCATTTTAGCCTTGGTCAGTTGGAGATAAAAGTGCGGACATTCATGGTCATCGCATGTCGTATATTTCCCGTCTTTCAAATAAAAATCCCCTTCTTTGTTCTTTTTCGTACTACCTCCTGTCAGGTAACCTTCTCCTTGTTGGGTAATGATATTGGTGATATATCCTTTTTGACTTTTAAAATTGTATTTCATTGTAGCAGATTCATATTCTCCGCTTTTATCTTTAAATATGGGATTCCCTACAATTTCGCCGGCGGTATCGGGACGTCCGATCGCGAACACCGTACTACTGTCCATATTCATTCGTATCTCGTCTGCATCGAGTTCTATATCTTGATAAGTAACAACCCCTTGTCCATACATATAAGCTTGATTGTTACTTAAAAATACGATAGAGTCGTTTGCCGTATATTTTACCACATCTTCCAGTGGTGATTTTTTGGGAGGAGGAGCTTGTACCGTATCGGTCATGACAGAGTCGACAAGAATAGAATCGACACTCTTCAATAATGAGTCGGGACGGATAAGGATAGAATCGGGTAAAGCGGGAAATGTATCGGAAATAGATTTTATTTTGTCGCTGTCTGCTGGTGTAACAGTGTCGGCAAAAGCGGGATTCGCTTGCCGTATATGGCTTTTCCTTTTAGGCTGGGCACTGAGATTGACCAGCAGTAAGGAGCAAAACAGGGTAAGGACTATTATATGAATCTTATTTCTCGATGACATTCACAAACCAATAGGTTATTGAGGTGCAAAAATACACAATTTACCCTAACATATCAGGTATTGAAGCCTATTTAATATATTTTAGAGGAGGAAAAGGTGATACCACCTCTCAAAACGGGCGACGGAAGCCTCTCCGTATTTACTCATACTTTTTCGTATTTGTTCTATACTTTTTTCTTTTAAAGGGTTTGATTTGGAGTAGAATTTGTCGGCAAAGCAGATCATTTGCTCTTCTATGCTTATCGGAAGCATATCTCGGTGAGGAATAGGAAGGTTTTGATTAATAATGTCTTCTAAAGAAAGTCCTGCTCCTGTGTGGCGTTCGCTGACTAAAGCATGACGAGGAAAACCTTCTTTTTTCAAGAGCTCGCTGCCTAATGTACCGTGACAGATATACGGTCGTGTGCCGTGGCATTCTATATCGGGGGCATCGGTAAGAAAGATTCCGATATCATGTAACATGGCTGCTTCGGAGATAAATTCTGCGTCTGCGTTCAATTCGGGGTGAGCATTTGCTATTTCGAGAGCCTTTTGTGTAACCAGACGACTGTGATCTACTAAAATATCATATAGTGCGGTTCCTTGTGTATAATATTTATCGATGATTGTAAAAGGATTCATTTCTATTGTATTTTGTGCAATAATACAAAAAAAATTTTAGAGCCAATCTAAATTTTCCAATAAGAAAATATTATCAGGTCATCTTTACGTTTTCTTTCAATCTATTTTTCTGTTTTCACTCGAAAGGAACTCTCGAATCTGGCCTAAGTAAAATTCAGACAGGCTCTTAGAATAAAGGCTTTGTTCTTTTATCCGTATTGAACAGAATTATAAAAATATTGATAGGGCTGAATGTTCGATTATTGGGCATCAAAATATTTTGTGATATTTATGACAGTAGGGAGTTGTTCCTTTGTTTTCATAATAGTCTTGATGATAATTTTCTGCCGGCCAGAATGTGGAGACCGGTAAAAGTCGCGTTGCGACTTTATATCCCATAATTGTGAGCTTATGTATATATTCTTCAGCGATTTCTTTTTGTTTTTGATCGGCATAGAAGATTACCGAAAGATATTGTGTACCTATATCAGGACCTTGACCATCAGTTTGGGTAAAATCGTGAGTCTCGAAAAAGAATTTTACCAGTGATTCATAACTGACAATTTCTGGATCATATTCTATTTCGACAGTTTCAAAATGTCCTGTTTTTTGAGAACAAACTTCTTTGTATGTCGGGTGTTTGGTAGATCCTCCCATAAAACCGACTGTGGTTTCTTTGACACCTTTTAATTTTTGAAAATAGTATTCTGTCCCCCAAAAACATCCCGATGCAAAATAGGCTTTGGATATTTGCTTTGGTTTATCGGGCTTAAATTTTAAAGAAATCGAGTTCACACAATGTCTGGTCTCTTTGGGTGTCAAATGTTCGTTTAAGAATACATGTCCGAGATGACCTTTGCAATTGGCGCAAATAATTTCAGTTCGTTTTCCATCGTTATCAGGTTTCCGGATAACGGCGTTAGGGATTTCGTCATCAAAAGCCGGCCAGCCGCATCCCGAATCGAATTTATCAGAAGATCGGTACAATGGAGCGTCACATTGTTTACATAGGTATATCCCTTTTTTATAGAAGTTGTTATATTCGCCGCTAAAAGGGGCTTCTGTTCCTTTTTTCAGCATGACATATTCTTCTTCTGGAGTGAGTTTATTAAGATTCATATTATTTTGTTTTTTATGCTGTGCCCATATAGTGATAGCTAATGTAATAGCGAGTCCTGTCAGCAGAAATGTTTTCATAATGTCATTTTTAGGAAATAGTTCCTTATTTATAACTCTTTAAGATGTGTTTTTGTTCGATATTTCATTTTATATATAAAAATAAAAACCCGGAACGAACAGCATTAAGGACATTCCGGGTTTTTGTATTATTTAATTAATCTGAATATTATTCGACGATAGTTACCCAACCATATTTGTCCGGTTCATCTCCATATTGTATGGCCCGGAGTTTATTGTATAATTGGGTGCATATTTTACCCGGTTTTCCGTCTTTAGAAATAATATATGACCGATTTTTTTCAGGATCGTCGATACGTTGTATCGGACTGATAACTGCAGCAGTACCGCAAGCTCCCGCTTCTTCGAAAGTATCTAATTCTTCTTCCGGAATTTGACGGCGTTCGACGGTCAAGCCCATTTCTTCTGCCAATGTCATTAGGCTTTTATTGGTAATAGACGGTAGGATAGAAGTAGATAACGGAGTTACGTACGTATTGTTTTTAATCCCGAAAAAATTAGCAGCACCACACTCGTCGATATATTTTTTTTCTTTTGCATCTAAATAAAATTCGCAGGAATATCCCATGTCGTGTGCCATTTTATTGGCCCGTAAACTGGCTGCATAATTTCCTCCGACTTTATAAACTCCTGTACCTAATGGTGCTGAGCGATCATATTGACGGATAATGACGTAAGGATTAGTTGAAAATCCACCTTTAAAGTATGGCCCTACCGGTGTGACAAATACGATGAACATATATTCGCTTGCCGGATGTACACCTACTTGTGCACCTGTTCCGATTAATAATGGTCTGATGTAAAGAGACGCTCCGCTTTCATAAGGCGGAACGAACCGTTCATTCAGTTTTATGACTTTAAGGATAGCGTCACGGAATTTTTCCGTAGATAGTTCAGGCATTAAAATTCCTCTGCAAGTACTTTGCAGCCGTGCCGCATTTTCATCAAGACGAAATACTCGTATTTTCCCGTCTTTTCCGCGAAAAGCTTTTAATCCTTCAAAAGCTTCTTGTCCATAATGCAGGCAAGTGGCTGCCATGTGCATATTGATATATTCGCTGCTACTTATTTCAAGTTCGCCCCAACTTCCGTTCCGGTAATTGTACCGTACATTGTAATCGGTCGGCATGTAACCGAATGATAAATTAGCCCAATCGATAGTTTTCATTTTTATTATTGTTTTTCGATATTTACATGTAAGATTTACAAAGTTACAATTTTTATAAATATTGTAACTGTTTTTTGTCCGAAATATTGAACATTATTCCGGTTTAAAAGAAAAAAAAGAAAATTTATGACAGGTTGTTATTGTTATGAGGTAAGAATGTCCCGCAATTTTTACAATAAGAAGCATCTGCCTCATGTTTATTCTCTCCGCAATTAGGACAAGTAATGTTCTTTTTTCGTAAAGGTTTGATCAGTTCTGAAGAAATAATACCGGTAGGAACGGCCAGTATCGAGTATCCGAGTAACATGACGATGACTGAAATTGTCTGACCTAAGAATGTGATAGGCGTTATATCTCCGTATCCTACGGTCGTGATAGTGACGACTGCCCAATATATGCTTTTGGGAATGTTGGAGAAAGAAGGATTTACACTTCCTTCGACCAAATACATCAAAGCTCCTAATATCGTTACGAGAATCATGATGAAGTAGGTAAATATCATGATCTTTTTTACGCTTCTTCGTAAAGAATCGACCAAATGGTTGCTTTCTTTTAAAAAATGCGTTAGTTTTAGTATTCTGAAGATACGAAGAAGACGTAAGGCACGAATAACGATAAGATAGTGAGTACTACTGTACAGGATACCGATGAAGAACGGTAAAATAGATAAGAGGTCAATGATTCCATAAACTGAAAAAATATATTTTTTTCGATTCGGACTGCAGTAAATACGGGTTGCATATTCGATAGTAAACAGTATGGTTATAATCCACTCGCAGATACGGAATGGGAGTGCGTATCGAGCGTTGAATGCGACTACACTTTCTATTGCTGCCAATATAACGCTGAGAAGGATTACGTTCAGTAAGATGATATCGAATCTCTTTCCTTCTTCCGTATCGGTTTTGAATATGATGGTGTATAGTTTCTTTTTTAATTCTTTACGTTTTTGCAGATCCATGATCATGTCATTCCGATTAAAAGTTTCTTATCTCCTATGTGAATCCTATAAAGATAGTCTTGATGCGGATTGAACAAGTTGCTGCAGTATAACAGATCAAGTGTTGTATAAGTTTTGCTTAATCGTTTTCTTCGTAATCGTCAAAATCAAAATCAAAGTCGAATCCGTCATCAAAAAAATCTCCTTCGGTAAACTTTTTCAGTTCCCTTCCTTCTCGTTTTGTCGGTCTTCCCAGTCCTTTGCTCCGATTTATGAATCCGCTGATACGGTTCATTTCCAGTATATCGTATTGTTCTTGCGGTGTAACGTTTTCAAGGTATTCCGGGACAAGTTTTGCTCCCATCCTCTTTTCGGTCAGAGCCAATACTTTAAAAGAGTAAGTGACAGGAGGTTTCCGTACTTGGATGATTTCACCTGCTTTTATTGTACGGGATGGTTTTACCGAGACGTTTCCGATAGAGACTCGCCCTTTCTTACAAGCTTCGGTTGCAATTGTACGTGTTTTGAAAATGCGTGTAGCCCACATCCATTTGTCTATTCGAACTTCATTTTCTTTTTCCATGACAATTTTACTTATTGTTGAATTGTGTCATGGTCAGTTGTATGCCTGCCAGACAGAAACTTTTTATGATCTCTCCTGCACGTTCGAGACGGGCGGGTAATTCTTTTTCTTGTTCTTCGGGGAAGCTTCCTAATACGTAGTTGACTTGTTGTCCTTTAGAAAAATCATTCCCGATTCCAAATCGAAGTCGGGCGTAATTGTCACTCCCTAATATTTGCTGAATATGTTTCAGACCGTTATGACCGGCATCGCTACCTCGGGGCTTTAAACGCAGACTACCGAAGGGTAATGCTAAATCATCCACTATTACCAATAAATTTTCTACCGGAATGTTTTCTTTTTGCAGCCAATAACGTACGGCATTTCCGCTCAAATTCATATACGTAGACGGCTTTAACAAGATTAATGTGCGTCCTTTGATTTTTAATTCGCAGATTTCGCCATACCTTTTGTCTGTAAAAACGAGATTGGACGCTTTAGCTAAAGCGTCCAATACTCTGAATCCTATGTTGTGACGGGTATTTTCATATTCTGGTCCGATATTACCCAATCCCACAATCAAATATTTCATTTAAGCAATATTATTATTTACCGCTTTTTGCTTGCAAACCGCGAGCTGCTCTTGTTAGTTTAACAGCACAAACAACTGCATTTTTAGCATTCATCAATTCAAGACCTTCGAAGTGAAGTTCTCCTACCTGTATAGTTTTGCCTAAACCTAAATTATCGATGTTGATAACCAACTTTTCAGGAATCTGAGAATAGATAGCTTTTACTTTCAATTTTCTCATTTCGAGGCTCAATTTACCACCGGCTTTAACACCTTCTGAATGTCCTTCAAGAGCCACGGGAACTTCCATAATAATGGGTTTTTGTTCGTTAACTTCAAGAAAATCCATGTGAAGGATTGCGTCGGTTACCGGATGGAATTGAATATCTTTTATAACGGCTTTGGTTTTTTTGTCACCGATAGTCAGATCGATAGCGAAAATTTCGGGAGTATAAACTAATTTTCGTACAGATTCTGTAGATACAGTGAAATCCGTTACGATCAAAGCTTGATTGTTTGCAATTTCTACTACTTTTTCACCAGCTTTAAGAGCATTATCATAAGGCAGGGTTACAAGTTGTCCGCCGTTTAAAACAGCAGGGATAAGATTTTGTTTACGTAAAGCTTTTACAGCTTTCTTTCCCAAATCGGTTCTGGGAGTTCCTTCTAATTGAAATGTTTTCATTGTTTTAATTTTTTTGTGTTACTCAAAATTAAGATAATCAGCTTCTTAATTTCCCATCGCACGGAATACTCAAAAAGCGCGACAAAGGTAAGACTTATTTTTGTGTTATCCAAAAAGTTTGTATTGAAATAATGTGTCTTGTTTAATACACTTTGTTTATCTGTTTTTTTGTTCCAAAAAATAAAGTTTGGTCGTAAGGTTTAGAGATTTTGATAAAATCTTTTGGTAAAAATCCGTTATATTTGCAATTCATCTTAAACTTAACTTAAAACATGAAAGGGAAAATTTTAGTTACAGGTGGTGCCGGGTATATCGGTTCGCATACTACGGTAGAATTGCAGAATGCCGGTTATGAAGTGGTTATCGTAGATAATCTTTCTAATTCAAGTGAAAGCGTAATCGACGGTATTGAGAAAATTTCGGGTGTGCGTCCTGTTTTCATGAAATTGGATTGCAATGATAAGGCCGGCATGGAAAAGCTTTTCGAGGAGCAGAAGAATATAAAAGGTATTATTCATTTTGCAGCCAGTAAGGCTGTCGGTGAATCGGTACAGAAACCGTTGTTGTATTATCGTAATAATATCGATTCTTTGCTTACGCTCATGGAGCTGATGCCTCGATATGGAGTTGATGCTTTGGTTTTTTCCTCTTCATGTACCGTGTACGGTCAGCCGGATGTGCTTCCGGTTGATGAAAATGCACCTATAAAACCGGCAATGTCTCCTTATGGGAATACAAAACAAATAAATGAAGAAATAATTCGTGATACGATTTATTCGGGTGTCCCTTATAAAGCCATTATATTGCGTTATTTTAATCCGATAGGAGCTCATCCTACTGCAGAGATTGGCGAATTGCCGAATGGAGTGCCCCAGAATCTTATTCCTTTTGTTACCCAGACAGCTATGGGGATTCGAGAACAATTGAGTGTGTTCGGTGATGATTACAATACACCTGACGGTTCTTGTATTCGTGATTATATAAATGTTGTCGATTTGGCGAAAGCGCATGTCGTAGCTGTGGATCGTATGCTTACCGGAAAATCTCTTGAGAATGTAGAAACATTCAATTTGGGTACAGGTCGGGGACTTTCTGTATTGGAGCTGATAAAGACTTTCGAGAAGGTGACAGGGCAAAAGTTGAATTATAAGATTGTCGGTCGTCGAGAAGGTGATATTGAACAAGTGTGGGCTAATCCTGAAAAGGCGAATAACGTGCTGGGATGGAAAGCGGAAGAGTCTATCGAGGATACGTTAGCTTCTGCGTGGAAATGGCAATTGCGTTTGCGTGAAAAAGGAATTATGTAAAAATAAGGTTTTGATAGAAACCGGGAATTATATATAAAAATGTGACGGATCTTTAAAGAAAGACTTCCGTCACATTTCGCATTTGTTTAACCGATCTTATTATTCTTTTATCAGTCGGATTGCCTTTCGGTCTGTGTTGCTAGTAAGTGAACAAATATATATGCCGTTATTCAACCCTTCCAGATTAATTTGTTGTTGATGTTGTCCGGCTGGTAGAGAATCTTTTCTGTAGCTATTGAGTTTTTTCCCGTCAATAGAAAAAATATCGATAAGAACATCTGAACATTCGGTTGTAACATAATTGAGTGTGGTTGTACCTGAAGTTTTCGAGGGATAGCAGAATATGTTATTCTCGATGATAGAAGTCGTTATTCCGTCGGTACTTTCTTCTGTAACCACTCCGCTTATCGTAACTCCGTATAGACAGATAGATTTACTGTCTCCTCCATTGTTCAACCAAGGGTAGATTCTGATATATAAAGATTCTTCACTTTTTACTTCAATAATGTTTTTGTGAGAGATCGGATACATAGTATTGCTTGTATTATTTTGTCTGTCTGCAATCATCACGGCATCATCGCCGAAAAGTTCGTTTTTACAATAATATACTTTGAATCGTATCCCATTGCTCCCAGATCCTCCTACATATAATCCGATAGAATCGACATTAAAAACACTTCCTTTAGTCGCTTTAACTCCGAATTGAATGTAGCGGTCATGTACGATGTCTATTTCTCCAGCAGGCCACGTTCTTCCTTCGATAATATTACGTTGAGTTTTTGTTTCTCCATCGATGCGATTATCTTCCCATATTGTCGTGCTTCCCGGTTTTGCATACCTATCGGTAAACATGTTTTTTAATGTTTCAGGTAATACTGTAATAGGTCCTTCGGATATACTGTTTTCGTTTTTTGATAATTCCCAAAATGCTTTTGCTTTGATACCTCCTTCGAAAGAGACACATTCACCTTTTAAGGCGATGAATTTCGTGTTCTTTCCGTTACTTACTGTAATATTTCCTGTTGAGATACCTGTATCTTCAGGTGCATATTTTACAAAAAATGGAGTAATGCTGAGGTTGCCATTTTCATAGGGTATGGTTATCTGCTGAGTATAGTTGCCGTCTTGCTCTTTTGATATACTGAATTCTGAGGGAACGGTTATTGTTACATTCCCGTTTACCGGATCTAAATCGATTCCACTTACCGAAAAGGAATGAATATTGACGGTGTTAGCATAGCATTTTCCAAAATTATATTCAGGACTACTTAATATTAATTCGGGATCTGCATTCAGATATTCTGTCAGAATATTTTGTTTTATTAATTCTTGTACTGCTAAACGAGCATATAAAGTAGCTCCGTATTCTCCTAAATGTGTACCGTCTCCTACGTTGTAAATGAGTTCTGTCGATTTAGTTTTTCCGTATTCTTCACAAACTTTTTTGGTAAGAGCTGTATGATCGACCAAAAGACAATTCGTGTTTTCTGCAACCTTTTTCATGGCTGCGACATAGTCGAGTTCTTTTCCGTCCGAACCCATACCGAGATTATGGGCTCCTCGTGCTGTGATTGTTTTTCCGTCACTTTCAAAATAGTTGCGTACAATAGGGGTGAATAATATCGGAATAGCATTTAGCTCTCTTACCTCCGTTACATATTTAGTCAGATATTCCGTGTAACTTTTCCATGGATTGGTTCCTATTTCACCTTCTTCTCCTCCATCTTTTTCATCGTTATGTCCGAATTGAATAATAACATAATCTCCTTCTTTGATCTGAGGTTTCACGGTTGCCCAAAAACGATAATTATTGTTGTCGTCTTTGGCTTCATAAAAAGATTTGGAACTAGTTCCGCTTTTAGATCTGTTATTTACTGTTGCACCGTTTGTTACAAACTGCTGTAACATTTGTGCCCATCCTCTTTGTCCGTTCGGATTACTTTCCGTATCCTCTGGTTTGCTCTCCATCGTAGAATCTCCGATGGTATGAATTGTAATTTCTTTAGGGAATGCAGACATGCAACAAAATAATAAACTTAATAGTAGATAAGTTGAGTTTTTCATAAATGTTAGAATTATAATTATATGCAAAAATAAGTTTCGTCTCTTTATTGAAATGTGGAATATTTGACGCTTTTGGTAGATATTACCGATAGTTATAATAATATATGGCTTAGTTTGTGATCTATTTGAATTTAAATTTTACATGGATGTTTTTTTTGAGGACTGTTTTCAAAAGTGTTTTACTGTTCCTTTATACGATGTGCAGAAACGTGAAAACAAGACCGAAAAGAGCCTTAACAGATCGTACATATTTATCGAGAAATTTAAACGGGTTTTAGATGAACACTGAATTTATTTTGTAAATAATTGTTATTCTCTAATCTTTTTATTAAATTTGAAAATCAAGAGTTTGTTTAAATTTTGTTCAGATCTTTTTGGAAGATGTTTTTCTATTCTTAGTTAAGGGGGGCTGTGTGATATATTAAAGCGGGAGAATAGTCCGAAAAGAAATTCACAAAGTCTATATATAATGATGAAAAAATAAACAGGCTCTAAGTAGATTGAATTAAGGAAAGGAGGGTATTATGTCCATATTACTGAAAAATCTGTTTTGGGTGTGTTTTTTTCTTTTTGTTCCGCTATCTTTATTTCCTTTTCCGGAATTAGAATTGGTAGAATATCGGTCTGGCATAATCAAAGGTGAAGATGTTATTGTCCTTCCTCAGTTTCCGGGAGGAGAGGAAGCTATGAAAAAATATTTGGTTATCGATGTATTGATGCCTGAAGGAAATACACCTGAATGGCTGGTCGACCGTATTCTTTATTCGATAGTGGTGACTGCTTCCGGAGAAATTTCCGATGTAAAATTGAAAACCCCGATATCTAAGTTGAAAGGACATATTTCTAAGGAAATTTTGGATAAAGCATATTGGTTGGTTAAAAACATGCCAAAATGGATTCCCGGTACACGCAATGGACTTCCGGAAGATATGGATTATATAGTTTGTGTAAAAATAAACCCGGTTTATCAAAAAGATAAAAAATAAGGATGTGAGTTTCATTTACTGAGATTCTGTCTGAATTTATGAGGACGGTAGCAAGTTGTCTGACGAGTAAAAACGCAAAGATGACCTGATTGTGTTTTTTTATTGGAAAATTTAGATAGGCTCTAAGTTGTATATAAAGGATAAATTTCGTATCGATTATTTTTTCTGAAAATAATTTTAGAATTATTCTAATATTAGAAATATTCTAATTATATTTGTACCGCAGTTTAAAAACAAGTATTGTTGATGAGGGTAAATGAAATCATAGAATTATTTCAATCAAAAGGGGTAAAGGCGACACCTCAGCGTATATCTGTGTATGAAGCTTTGTTATCTCTTAAGCATCCTTCTGCAGAAGCAGTGCTTGAGAGGGTAAGAAGTATCTTACCGACTGTAACTGTCGCTACGGTTTATAATACGTTAGATTGTTTTGCAAAAGCTGGAGTGATAGAAAGAGTATTGACTGTTGATAATAAAATGTATTTCGATACGAATCTAAGCCGGCATTATCATTTATATAGTGAAGAAACTCATGAGATACAGGATTTTTATGATAATGAGTTGTCCGAATTGATTCGGACATTTATCCAAAATAGAAAAATTCCCGGATTTGAGTTGAAGGATGTGAAAGTACAATTGATAGGAAATATAGAGAATTACTAATTAAATTAAAAACAAGATTATGGAAAAGAGTATTAAGGGAACAAAAACAGAACAGAATTTGTTAAAGTCATTTGCAGGAGAATCTCAGGCAAGAAGCCGATATACGTTCTTTGCAAGTGTGGCAAAAAAAGAAGGTTATGAACAAATTGCCGGAGTATTTATGGAAACGGCAGAACAGGAAAAGGAGCATGCAAAAAAATTCTTCAAATATCTTGAAGGGGGTATGGTCGAGATTACTGCATCTTATCCGGCCGGTGTTATTTCTACTACGGTTGAAAATCTGAAGGCAGCAGCTGACGGAGAAAATGAAGAATGGGCAGATTTATATCCTGAGTTCGCTCGAATTGCTGAAGAAGAAGGCTTTCCTGCTATTGCGGTAACATTTAAGATGGTTGCTAAAGTAGAAGCCGAACATGAAGCTCGTTATCGTAAATTGTTGGCAAGAGTAGAAGCCGGAAAATTCTTTGAAGAAGATGAAGAAATAGAATGGCAATGCCGCAATTGCGGATATGTACATAAAGGCAAGAAAGCTCCGGAAAAATGTCCGGCATGTGCTCATCCGCAAGCTTATTTCGAGCGGAAAAAGAATAATTATTAATTATATAGAGTATGAAAGAAAAGGAAAAGATTCAATTAACTACTCAAGCAGGTGTCCCTGTTGCGGATAATCAGAATATTCTAACTGCTGGAGAGAGAGGTCCTGCTTTGTTGCAAAATGTCTGGTATATGGAGAAGTTGGGGCATTTTAACCGAGAACGTATTCCAGAACGGGTGGTACACGCAAAAGGCTCAGGAGCATATGGAAATTTAACCGTTACCGAGGATATAACCCGATATACGAAAGCAGCTCTATTTTCTGAGGTAGGTAAAAAAACAGATCTTTTCCTTCGCTTTTCTACTGTTGCCGGAGAACGAGGTGCGGCAGATACCGAACGGGATGTACGTGGATTTGCTGTTAAGTTTTATACGGAGGAAGGAAATTGGGATTTAGTAGGAAACAATACTCCAGTATTTTTTATCAGAGACCCGTTAAAATTTCCTGATTTTATTCATACACAGAAGAGAGATCCGAAAACTAATCTGCGTAGCAATACTGCCATGTGGGATTTTTGGAGTCTTTCTCCTGAAACTCTGCATCAGGTGATGATTTTGATGAGCGATCGGGGTATTCCTCAAGATTATCGTCACATGCATGGTTTCGGAAGCCATACTTATAGTTTTATTAATGCTGAAGGAGAGCGTTTTTGGGTGAAATTCCATTTTAAAAGTTTACAAGGCATTGCTAATTTCACCGATTCGGAGGCTGCGTCTATTGTTGCAAAGGATCGTGAATACTCACAGCGAGACCTATTTGAAAATATTGCGAAAGGAAATTTCCCCAAATGGCGTTTCTGCATTCAGATAATGACAGAAGATGAGGCTCGTAACCGAAAAGAAAATCCGTTTGATTTGACGAAAGTGTGGAGTCAAAAAGAGTATCCTTTGATCGATGTTGGAATTCTTGAGTTGAACCGGAATCCGGAAAACTATTTTGCAGAAGTTGAGCAAGCTGCATTCAATCCGGCAAGTGTCGTTCCGGGAATTTCGTTTTCTCCGGATAAGATGTTGCAAGGACGTTTGTTCGCTTATGCTGATGCGGCACGTTATCGTTTAGGAGTGAATTCGGATACGATACCGGTAAATAAGCCTATATGTCCTGTTCATAATTATCATCGTGACGGTTATATGCGAGTTGATGGAAATAATGGCGCTCAGGTTAATTATGAACCGAATAGTTTCGGAGGACCGACGGATGACGGGAAATTCAATGAACCTCCTTTGACTTTAGATGGAGATGCTTGGAATTATGATAACCGGAAGGATAAGGATTATTATTCTCAGCCCGGAGCATTATATAGGCTTGTGCCTGACGATGAAAAGTTGCGGATTCATTCTAATGTAGCGGCGGCTATGCAGGGAGTTCCTGAAGAGATACAGATACGGGCTGTAGCCCGTTTTTATCAAGCTGATGAAAATTGCGGCAAAGGTATAGCCGAACAGCTCGCTATTTGCCTTGATTCGGTTTTGGATGAAGTTAAACGGCAAAAAGAGTTAGGTTATTAATGATATAATTAAGAGTGTTTGCGATTAAGTCCGGACACTCTTTTTTCAATATTTTTTGAAATGGAGTTTTTAGAAGAGTATCATTTATTGGGATTGGTTATCGGGGTTTCTACATTTTTAATTATAGGTTTGTTTCATCCTATAGTAGTGAAAGTTGAATATTATTGGGGAACTCGTTATTGGTGGGTGTTTTTACTGTTGGGTATTTTAGGTGTGGCAGGTTCTTTGATAACAGATAATGTATTGTTCGCTGCTTTGCTCGGAGTTTTTTCTTTTTCATCGTTTTGGACTATAAAAGAAATATTTGAACAGGAAGAACGGGTACGGAAAGGATGGTTTCCTAAGAATCCGAATAGAGTGTATTCTTGGGATAATGAATCAAATAAAACGGAGTAATTGCCTTTTTATTATATTCCAAATATTCCTAAACCGATTATTTTTTTATAATTAACATCAGAAATTTTTTCAAGATGGCAAAAAAGATGTATCTTTAGGCACTAATTAAGGAATCTGTTCAAGGAGAGGAAAATATGAAAACTATAAAACTACTCATTTTTACGTTGTTGGTATCTTGGGCTGTAGTTCAGGTATCTGCTCGTCAGGAGTCTGTTTATGGGCAAGATTTTTTCCGGACGGCAGATAATTATATGCCTATGTCTGCTGAAGTCAACATGGTACAAAATGATTTACCCGAAGATTCTGTTCAAATATATGCCAGTAATGGTTCTATTTATGTTCGCTCTTCCAAAAAAGTCAAAGTCAAAGTTTATACTATTGTAGGTAGTCTGGTAATGGATACGTATGCTGGTCCTGGATTGTCTGAACTTCAGCCTAAATCAAGAGGACTTTATTTGGTAAGTGCCGGGGGGGTTACTCAAAGAGTGACAGTCTGATTTTAACTTCTGTTTTTTTAGTATTTATTGCTTGCTTCTTAATAAATAAAAGTAGAGTTTTGCAAATTTAAAAAGGAGGATCTCTATTTTAGAGAAGGGAGTAATAACTTTCTATGAAGATAAATATTGATTTTAGGAAAACTATAATTTGTTGAGGACGAAAGAACTGTGAATTATTTTTAGAGGCTGTCTAAATTTTATTCGAGTTAAATTTGGAAGTTTCTTTCGAGGATGCTTTTCTGATTTTATAAGGATAATAGCGGACTATCTGACAAGTGAAAACGGAAAAAAGATCGGAAGAAAACATAAGCGTGACCTAATAATATTTTTTGCATCGGAAAATTTGAACAAATTCAGAAGTCTCTCTTTTGTCAAATCGACAATAGAGAGACTTCTGAATTTGCTTATTTTACAGGAATTTTATCTATACGTCTTTGATGTCTTCCTCCTTCAAATTCTGTATTTAAGAATGTTTCAGCGATTTTTTCGGCTTCTTCGTTTTTTATAAATCTACCCGGCATTACGCAAATATTTGCATCATTATGAAGGCGGGCAAGCTTTCCTATCTCTTCATTCCAGCAAAGGGCAGCTCTGATTTTTTGGTGTTTATTTAATGTCATGTTAATGCCGTTTCCGCTTCCGCAGAATGCAAATCCCGGGTAACACTCTCCTGATTCTATTGCATTAGCAAGAGGATGAGCAAAATCTGGATAATCGACACTTTCACAAGAAAATGTACCGAAATCTTTAATTTCGATTCCTTTTTCGATTAAAAATTGTTTGATAAATTGTTTCATTTCAAAACCAGCATGATCACTTGCAAGACCTACCGGAATATTTTTTTTGAGGATGCTCATAACGTATAATAAGTATATATTTTCTGTTACAAATGTAAACAAAAAAATGAGTTTTATGTTGGCTTGAAATGGAAATATTTATAGAGGTTACAAGCTCTTTTCCCGATTTTTTATTAGTTTAAATCGGTATCGGATACAAGAAGGTATTTCGTGACTATAATGCGTTACATACACTAAGGTTTTCCCCGGTCGTTCACAAAAATTTTCTATAATTTTTCTGACACGGCATTTATTACTGATGTCCAGACCATGTAGAGGCTCATCTAAAATTAATAGATCCGGGTCTTTTACGAAAGCTCGGGCTAACAATATCAATCGTTGTTCTCCCGAAGATAAAGTAAGAAAAGGTCTGTTATATAAAGCTTCGATTCCAAAAGTGTGCATCCAGGCCAGTGCAATATTTTCTTGTTCTGGGGAACATTTTCGGTATAGTCCGATAGAATCGAAAAACCCAGAACCTACGATTTGTATAGCAGGAACATTCTCTGTATAGTATAAATGCATTTCTGGCGATACATATCCGATTCTGTTTTTTATTTCCCAGATGCTTTCTCCAGAGCCTCGTTTCCGATCGAACAAAAAAAGCGTATTTGCATAAGATTGAGGATTATCTGCATAAATAAGACTCAAGAGTGTAGATTTTCCTGCCCCGTTTTCTCCCAGTAGCACCCATTTTTCTCCGTTTTTTACTTCCCAGTCTAATCCCTTAAGTATCGGGTGTGATCCGTAAGAGATATTGATTTTCTCCATTCGAAATGTTACATTGTGCTCTGACTTTTTACGAGTAGGATCAGGAAGTCGTATTTGGTTGTGAACTTCAGGAAAGAGGTAATTCCTTAAATCTTTATTTTGTAAAAAATCATTACGGGACATAGGATCATAGCAGATCTGATTTCGGACAGGAAGAATATGAGTGATCATTTCTGGAATATCATCCGGATTGGATAGAAGCAGAATGACTTGAAGTTCTTTCATTTCGGACATTTGTGCTAACATTTCTGTTAACAGAATTCTAGAAGCTGCATCTAATCCGATGAAAGGATTGTCAAGAATCAGTATTTGTGGATGAGTAAGCAATGTTCTTATGATTAGAAATTTACGTAATTCTCCACTTGATAGATAGATAACTTTCTTATCCAACATTTCTTCTATTCGGAATTGAATAAATAATTCCCGGATAGATCTCTCATCATAGTTGTTTGATAATAGTTCTCTTATTGTCTGAATTCCTTCACTCTCGGAGGAATGCCACCGTTGTTGATAGAAAGTTGTACGACTGTCTGTAATAGAATGAATGTCTTTGAAAGTTATAGTTTTTATTACATCGGATGTTTTGCCGGGATAACTGTTGATAATTTCTCCCTCTTTCAGGGAATATTTCCCTTGTAAAAGTCCGGCTATTATACTTTTTCCTGCACCGTTAGGACCTATAATCGCCCATTGTTCGTTTGGTTTTATACACCAGTTTAGCGCTTTTTTAAATCGTATTTCTGGTAAACGGGGGATAGGGTTGTTAAAAACAATGCTTGTTTCTTTCATTTAAAATTCTGGTTATATTATAATACAAAGGTACGGAAAAACAGTATGTTTCTACAAATGAGAATTGAAGATAATTATTTAAATCGGCTCTTAGAATCTATGATGTTATTAAGTTTCTGTACTTTAAAAAAGCATAATGTAAGATTATAATTTTAAGAAAACTATCGTGTGTTAAAACGTTTTGTTATAAATTTGTTCCGTTTATGACTTATGAATTGGATATATTTCGGTTTACCGTCAAACACATTGAGACTTTGCTTGTTATTAAGAATAGGTATTTATCGAATGTATGAAAGAGGTTCGGATGTTTATATGTATTATTCTGATATGGTCAGAAGGGGTTATTGCTTTGGCATCTGCTTGTCCGGCTTTCGGATCGTTTTTTGGATCAGCTATTGATTCTGTGGAACAAACATCTGTTGCTATTGCAGAACCTTTCAATAAGGATACTGTTATTGGTACTTCCTTGTCATTGAATTTAGATACGACTGAGGTTAAAAAGAAACCTTCTTTCTTTCGTCGTTTTTTGAATTATTTTAATGATGCCAATAAACCGAAGCCCCGTAAAAAATTTGATTTCAGTATAATTGGAGGGCCTCATTATTCAAGTGATACCAAACTCGGACTCGGATTGGTTGCTGCCGGACTTTATCAAGGAAAAGATACTTTGATGCAGCCCTCGATGGTATCTTTGTATGGTGATGTATCTACGACCGGATTTTATCTTTTAGGAGTAAAAGGAACCCATTTTTTCCCAGAAGATAAGTACCGTTTGTTATATAATTTGTATTTCTTCTCTTTCCCCGGATATTTTTGGGGGACGGGATATGAAGCCGGAAGTAATGATGACAATAAAGGAAACTATAAGCGTATTCAGAATCAGGTCAAAATAGATTTTCTTTTTCGTTTGGCCAATAACCTTTATGCAGGACCTTTGGCAAGTTTCGATTATGTTGCAGGGTCGAATTTTGAAAAGCCTGAAACATTGAACGGAGCTGCTAAATCGACACTATCGGTTGGGATAGGAGGTTCGATTTCCTACGATACAAGAGATTTTCAGACTAATTCGTATAAAGGAGTCTATTTGAAGTTGGAACAAAGCTTATCTCCCTGTTTCCTTGGAAATAAAGATGTTTTCTATACGACCGATGTATTGGCTGATATTTATCAGAAAGTATGGAAAGGTGGAATTTTAGCAATTGATATTCATGCTAAATTCACATTCGGAGATACGCCTTGGACCATGATGCCTAAATTGGGAGGAACATTACGGATGAGGGGATATTATGAAGGACAATATCGGGATAGAAATGTAGGGGAAGTTCAAGTAGAACTCAGACAACACGTCTGGAAACGTAATGGAGTTGTCTTTTGGGTCGGAGCGGGAAACGTATTTCATGATTTCAGATCGTTTAAATGGTCTCATACATTACCCAATTATGGTCTTGGATACCGTTGGGAATTTAAAAAACGGGTTAATGTCCGTTTAGATTATGGCTTCGGAAAAGGACAGTCAGGTTTTTTGTTTAATATAAATGAAGCATTTTAAGAAAAAAATATCGGAATGGTTAAGTAAGCAGCAAAATTTATATATACTGTTTACTATTATATTAATGATACCGACTTGTCTTCTTTTATATACTGAGGAAATGAGTATGGCGATGCGAGTAGCATATTTTTTTCTGCCATTGTCGGTCTATATGGGATTACTTGCTACGAGACAGAAGCCGGGAATTATGTTGCTATGGCTTTCTTTACTTTTGTTACTCGGGGCTTTTCAGGAAGTATTGCTTTATTTGTTCGGAAACTCTATCATTGCTTCCGATATGTTTTTGAATTTGTTTACGACCAGTACTGGAGAAGCTTTCGAATTATTAGGTAATCTTATACCGGCGTTGATATTGGTCTTTTTTGTATTTTTCAGTGCAGTTTATTTGGCGTTTCATTCCATTCGTATAGAGGACCGTTTGCATGTGAGTGTCCGGAAAAAATTGATTATTATAGCAGCTTGCAGTTTATTGATCGGTTCTATAGGAGGTGTGACGGCAAAGGTCCAAGAACCGAACGAAAAGGTATTATTAAATATATATCCGGTTAATGTGTTCTATAATATGAAATTTGCCAGGGAAAGTTGGCATAAAAGTAAAAATTATAGAAAAACTTCAGAGGCATTTTCATTTCAGGCTAAATCTCGGCATCCGTCGAGCGATAAAGAAATTTATGTTTTGGTAATCGGGGAAACTTCACGTTCGGAGAATTGGAGTTTATACGGATATGAGAGAGAAACCAATCCTCGGTTGTCAAAAGAAAAATCATTGGTATGTTTTACCGATGTCGTTACGCAATGTAATGCGACTCATAAAAGTGTTCCCTTGATTTTGTCTGCGGCATCGGCCGATAATTTTGAAATAATATATAAGCAGAAAAGCATTATTACGGCTTTTAAGGAAGCCGGTTTCAAAACGGCATTTTTGTCAAATCAAGTGCCGAATAATACTTTCACCGATTTTTTTTCAAGAGAAGCCGATGTCGTAAAATTTTTGAGAGGTGATCCTTTAGCTATCAGCAATAACCCTTTGGATCATGATTTGTTACCTTTGTTAGATAATTTTATAGCGAAAGGTGGCAATAAGCAGTTTATCGTATTGCATACTTATGGGTCACATTTTAATTATTGTGACCGTTATTCTGACAAATTCAAAGTATTTATCCCTGACAACAGCGTAAATCTTGAATATCGGCATCGTGACTTGTTGGTTAATTCTTATGATAATTCGATTTTGAGTACTGATGATTTTTTAGCATCTGTTATCGATAAGTTGAGAAATACCGGAGCTGTGACATGTATGTTTTATCTTCCCGATCATGGTGAAGATATTATGGATGATGATCGGCATCGTTTTCTTCATGCGTCTCCGTGTCCTACATATTATCAATTGCATATTCCTTTTTTAATTTGGTTCTCGGATGAATATAACGCTCGTTACCCCGAAGCGATAAAAAATGCTGTTGTGCATCATTCGTCTCCTATAACTACAAGAGCTGCGTTTCATACAATGCTCGATTTAGGAGGCGTTGCTACAGCTCATTTCAATTCGGTATTTTCGGTTGTGAATGCAGGCTTCTCTCCTCGTAAAAGAAGTTATTTGAATGATCATAATCTTCCTGAATCGCTTGATAATTGCGGACTTAAAGAAGAAGATAAAGCTATGTTTAGAAAAAAAGGAATGGTATTTCCTTAGTCTTGTTAAATAAAGTGCTGTTTAACAATGAGGATATTTACTGTTTTGTTTCTTAAAAAAATGCGATTAAGTATAGGAATAGTTGCCTTTTCAAAATTTTTAGCTTAAATTTGAATCATTGAAAAACAAAAGAAATTGTAGAGGATGGCTTACTCTTGTTGGAAAATCAATACGTTGACCATTTTATTCGTCATGTTGTTTTCTCTTTTTGTCATACCAGTTTATGCTCAATCGCAGAAAGAGGTATCAGGTATATCAAAAGGCAAGTTGACGCAAACTTGGCTTTCAAAGGATATGCAAGGGTTGTTGCCTTCACTTTCTGTGGATTCGGGGCAATCGGTCGTGGATCATTTACTTGAGTATGCTTTCCAATTTAAGGGACGTCCTTATTGCAGAGGAAGCAAAGGTCCATCGAGTTTTGATTGTTCAGGTTTTACGTATTATGTGTTTAAAAAAATCGCATTAAAATTGAATGCATCTTCGGCTGCTCAATATTTGCAAGGAATATCTGTTGATAAGGAGGATATCCGGCGAGGAGATCTTGTGTTTTTCAAAGGACGCAATAGTTCTTCTTCACGAGTAGGACATGTAGGCTTGGTATCAGAGGTTTTGCCTGGAGGAAAGTTTAAATTTATACATGCTTCTTGTTCAAAAGGAATTTGTGAAGAATCGAGTGATGCCCTTTATTATGCCAAACGTTATGTAGGAGCGAGGAGAGTGATTGAAAGAGACCATTCTTCGGTTTTATTACAAGAATAGACTAACGACTATATATATGAAGATAGAAGCAGGACAGACCTTGTTTGAAAGGTTTGTCCTGTTTGGTTTAAAAATAGTTTGTTCTTATTTCAGGCCATTATCTAAAAAACTATAAACAATTATTTCATTTTCAAATTAATTATATACATTTGTAATCGATATATTGATGTTTATATCATTGATTTTGTGTCGAATCAATACAATTTTTATAGCTGTTTATTCGGTAAAAACAGATAAACTTCCTTTAATTTTAAGAGGTATCGGAAGCCCGTAAAAATGATCATGTCGTTTTCAGAATTAGAAATAGAGTGATAATTAAATAATATATATGTATGAAAAGAACCTTTGTCGGATTATTGTTAGCTGTGTATATAGGAGGTCTGATGCAACCGATAAAAGCTCAAACAAAGGATAATTTGAAAGGCGAAATATCCTTATCCGGAGCTTTTGCTTTGTATCCTATGGTGGTTAAATGGGCAGAAGAATTTAAAAAAATACACCCGAATGTGCGTATTGATATTTCTGGAGGTGGTGCTGGAAAAGGAATGACGGACGCTTTAGCTAAAGTCGTCGATCTCGGAATGGTTTCCAGAGATGTTCATGATGTCGAATTTAAAAAAGGGGCAGTTGCTTTTGCTGTTGTTAAAGATGCGGTAGTACCTACTGTCAATGCTGCCAATCCTTTAATTCGGGATATTAAAGCTAAAGGGCTTAAGCGTAATGTAGCTTTGAGTTTGTGGAGTGGAAAATGTAAGACATGGGGAAATGTGTTGGGTACTACCTCCAAAGTGCCTGTGCATGTTTATACCCGTTCTGATGCTTGTGGAGCGGCGGAGACTTGGGCTGCTTGGTTCGGGAAAAGACAAGAAGACCTTGAGGGAACTGCAGTGTTTGGAGATCCGGGCGTGGCTTCGGCCGTACAAAAAGATAAGGTTGGGATAGGATTCAATAATATAGCTTATGCTTATGATCAGAAAACTCGACGACCTTATGCCGGACTTGCCATTATTCCATTGGATGTTAATGGGAACGGGAAAATAGACCCGGAAGAAAAGTTTTATGATAACAGTTTGTCATTGATTAAAGCTATAGTTAGCGGAAAATACCCTTCTCCTCCTGCACGTAATCTGTTTTTGGTTTCTAACGGAGTCCCTAAAAAACCTGAGGTTATTGAATTTATAAAATATATATTGACTGAAGGTCAGAAGTATGCTAATGCTACCGGATATATAGGTTTGTCTAAAATTACGATTAATCAGGAGCTTGCTAAACTGAAAAAATAGAATGATGGCTGTTTCTTTGTTGAGAAAAAGATTATTAAAGGATAAAATGACAAAATCGTTTATGTTTATATTGACGGTTTTGTCATTGCTTGTATTGGTCTTTATGGGAGTGGGGCTTTATATGAAGTCTCGGATGATATTGAATGAACATTCTTTATGGGATTTATTGACCAATGCCGATTGGAAACCTTTAAGCGAAGAATTCGGATTCCTTCCGTTCATTATAGGTACTTTGGCGGTAACCGCTCTTTCTATACTTATTGCATTGCCTATTTCTTTGTTATCGGCAATTTATCTTTCCGAATATGCTCATTCTTGGACAAAACGGGTCATTTTTCCTGTATTGGATATTTTGGCAGGAATTCCTTCCGTAGTATTCGGTGTATGGGGTACATTAATTATCGTGCCTTGGATTGCGGATAAGTTAGGACCTCATTTTGTAGAATATACTAGCGGATATACTGTATTGGCCAGCGGGATAGTACTTGGGGTAATGATATTGCCTATTTTGGTAAGCCTTTTTATCGAAATATTTACTATTGTTCCTCAGGATTATAGGGATGCGGCAGCATCTTTAGGTGCGACTAAATGGCAAATATCGACTAAAGTAATTCTTCGAAAGTCGATGCCGGGAATAATTGCTGCAGTAGTGTTGGCTATTTCTAAGGCTTTCGGAGAGACAATCGCGGTATTGATGGTTTGTGGAAATTATGCAGAGATTCCGCATTCCCTTTTTGATCCGTGTTACCCTCTTCCGGCTCTTATCGCTAATAATTATGGAGAAATGTTGTCGTTGCCTTTGTATGAATCGGCATTGATGTTCGCAGCATTTATTTTATTTTTTATCATTTTGGTGTTCAATCTAGCATCACGAATGATGTTGCAGCATGTCGAGAAAAAATTTAAGTTGTAAGGGGGGACTAAAATGAAAATGAAATTTGTTGTAGAGAAGATATTTTATGTTTTGATGGTGCTCTCTTTATTATTGGTTTTTGCATTTTTAGGGAGTATTCTGATAACGATTATTAAAAACGGATGGCCGGCTATGTCTTGGGATATGGTGACAAAATTGCCGGGTGGAGGTTTTTATATAGGAAAAGAAGGTGGAGTCTTGAATGCTATTGTGGGTTCTGTATATATTGTCGGAGCTTCTACTATATTAGGCTTGTGCATCAGTATTCCGATAGTATTTTTTGTCAATATTTATTTGAAAAAAGATTCGAAGTTGGCGAATTTGACACGTTTGTCTTTTGATGTATTATATGGAATTCCATCTATCGTGTATGGCGCATTCGCATTTACGATTATGATTTTTTTCGGATTACGAACCTCTTTATTGGGAGGCATTATTGTAATAACATTGTTGATTATTCCTATATTTGTCCGGTCGATGGATGAAGTTGCCAGACAGTTGCCTAAGGAATTGCTTGATGCTACTTATTCGCTCGGAGCGACTCGGTTAGAAGCCATTAAAGTCGCTATACGACAGATTGCTCCGGGAATTGCGACAGCAACATTGCTTTCTGTCGGTCGAGCTATCGGTGATGCTGCCGGAGTCATGTTTACTGCTGGTTTTACCGATAGCATACCTACTTCGTTGAATCAACCGGCGGCAACTCTTCCGCTTTCTATATTTTTCCAATTAAGCAGTCCTACTCCTGAAGTACGGGAGCGGGCTTATGCTGCGGCTCTTTTGTTGACTATTATCGTATTGATATTAAGTATTATAGGCCGGATGATTACTTATAGATTCTCAAAAAATAAAATAAAATAATGGAGAAAGACAGTTCAAAGTTCACAAATGCTTTTAATCGTTTTGAAGAGTGGCGTAATAATGTTGGTAAAACCGCTTCTGGTAAGATCGGTGAAGAGTTAAATTTAGGATCGGATACGAAAAAAGATGCTACGATCGATATAGAGAAATTGAATATTTATATCCAGAATAATCATATTCTGAAAGACATAAGCTTACAACTGCATGATAAAAAAATTACCTGTATTATAGGTCCTTCGGGATGTGGGAAAACAACATTGCTGAAAAGTATTAACAGAATGATAGACACGACTGAACACGTACGTGTGGAAGGACGTGTTTTTGTGGACGGAGAGGATATTTACGATAAAAAGGCTGAGATTACACATATTCGTAAAAAGATAGGTTTACTTTCTCAGCGTCCAACTCCGTTGCCTATGTCTATTTATGATAATATTACGTTCGGTTGTCGGATACATGGCATGAGAAATAAGAAAACTTTAGATAAGGTTGTTGAAAAATACCTTCGTGCTACCGGTTTGTGGGATGAAGTGAAAGATCGTTTACATACTCCTGCTTCGGCTCTTTCTATCGGGCAGCAACAGCGTTTGTGTCTGGCAAGAGGTTTGGCTGTCGAACCGCAATTTATTTTAGCGGATGAATCAACGTCTGCCCTTGATCCTATTTCCAGCAAAAATATAGAAGATCTGTTTATGAAATTACGCGAGCGTTATGGAATTATTATGGTAACGCATACATTGCGTCAAGCTTTGCGTATTGCTGATTATGTAATATTTATGTATATGGGAGAAATGATAGAACAAGGGACTGCAGACGAATTGTTCAATCATCCAAAACATGATTTGACCAAACAATATTTAAGTGGAGTGTTCAGTTAAAAATCGATGGTTATTAAAGTAATGGAAGATACATATATTTGTGTTTCCTTTAAAATTTTATTTGCATTTAATGTCAGAACGGATATCCGATAGCTAAATGGAATCCCAGACTGTTTTTAAAGCTGGATAAATTGTAGTATCCTTTCTTATCGGGATTGGGATAAGGGGTATGCAAACCTATACCGAGGTCAGCTCGTAATACGATATAGCTGATGTCATATCGGAGTCCGAAACCAGTACCTAAAGCAATGTCTTTTCCGAAGCTTTTTAATGTCAGTTTTCCTCCGGGACGTTGCGGATCTTCTTTTAGTAACCAGATATTCCCCGCGTCCATGAATATAGCTCCATGCAGATCTCCTATAATCTTAAACCGAAACTCAATATTAGCTTCTAACTTGAAATCTCCGGTTTGGTCAAAATAGGCATTGGGATTGTCTTGTGGCGGTCGATAGCTACCTGGTCCTAATGTCCGTATTGTGAAAGCTCTGATACTGTTTGCTCCGCCGATATAGAACTGTTCACTATACGGCATTACTTTTGAGTTTCCATAGGCATGTCCTGCACCTACAAGAAAACGGGATGCCAGCCAGTTATCTCTCCATAGGCGACGATAATATTTCAATTCGGTACTTCCCTTTACAAATTGGGAGAACTGATTGCCGAACAGATGTTTTTCACCTTTATCTCCCAATAACCCCATTACTCCGGCGAGTATATTTCCTGCTTGAGTCCCGTTTGTTTGCCATAAAATACGATTATTACCTTTTCTACCGAACGATTTATTGAATGTATAGGTATAACTTATTGTCGGAATAAACTGATTTCTGAAACTAAGGGCTATGGCCGGATTTTTATCCATGGTTTCGTCAAAATTCTTAGTAGTATTCAACAATTTATTATAAGTTAGTTTTAAAACAGTCAGGTTATGATAACTGACGGCTGACGTCTGAAATTCATATCCGCCTGAGGCATTGAATGAAATCATTCGGAAAAAATGTGGCCTGTTCATCAGATCCGTACCTAATTGGAAATTGGTACGTGCACCGTATTTACGGGGACGAGGAATAAATTTAGGAACTAATAATCGCGGGAATGATAAGTTTGCATTCAGCCCTATTTCATAAGAGTTTAAAAGAGACGACTTAGATCCGCTTTGTTTTTTCCCGGTTTGCCATTCATATGATCCGTTCAGTTTTACACTTAAAATTTCTCCCCCTCTAAAGATATTTTTATGATTTACTCCAAAAATCATTCCCGGGCCGATAAAACTGTTTGACTTGGAGGAAACGTCTATTTCGAATTCCGATTCGAGCGGAATGTCCATAGCTCCGTCTATTTGTACATTAAGAGAATCTGCACCCCGTAAGGAATCTATGGGAGTAACGTTTAGATTTATATATCGGAATATACCCAGCCTGCTCAGATTGGTCTGAGATTGGTCTTGTTCGGTTACCGAATATACTTGCCCCGGACGTAAAGTTATATTTGACGGCATGATAGATTGCTTGACTCTTAGAGGTTTCTGGTATGCCATTTTCATATCTTTGTAATATATGGTATCCCAAATTCCTTTTCCTGCAGAATTTTGTAATGATATATCTATTTTGCCCACAGTATATGCTTTCAGAGCCATTGCCGGAATACCTTTTTTTATAATTATTCGAAGGTTGACTTTCAAGGGCTTTTGTGTCGTATCTGCCAGGTATTCTATATATTCGGGACGAAAATAGTAGTATCCGTTGTTTCGTGCGAGAGTAGCGATTCTCGTTCGCTCTGCCGACAGGGAGTCGGCATTATACTGAGCTCCGACTCGTAGTAAGGACTGGGCTTTGGTACTGTCAATTAGTTGTGTAATTCCATCTGTCGGCTTTGGATAGGAAATGCTGTCATAAGTCCATGCTTGCGGAATTTTTACAAAGTAGCTGATTTTCGCCTTTTTCTTGTTTTTTTTATTATAAAGTAATGAATAACTGGCTTCAGCTCCGAAATACCCGTAATTTGCTAAAATATCTTCGACGACTTTAACACGCAACTCGGGTTGTACTCCGGATATGAGCACAGGTTCTTTAGCGAATTTATTGTAAAACCAATGCTTGAATCCTTTATTTTTTTTAGGAACAAAATTGTTATAAACCCATAATCCAAAAGGAAACGGGGTACGGTAGTAAGGACTGTATAGCGGATTGTTGGGAGGGACAGATAAAGGATCTTTTACGGCAGAGATTACGTCTCCGTCGACTTTAACGCCTTCTATCGGTTCTATTTTCATTTTTTTTACTCCGGTATAGAGAATCTCATCTTCTCCCAGTCTTTTTGTCGTGGAACAACCGGTTATGAAAACTATACCCGATAATATAATAATTATGTTCGCTATATATTTTTTCATCATTTTGTCTCTTTTTTCTCTTTACGGCTACTTAATCGGAAAAGTTCCGACAGTTTGAGTAATTTCTTTCTGACAACGAACCCGACACCGGTTTGTGTCACTTCTCCCTCTAAAATGCTTTCGTAACCTGTATGTCTGAAAATCTTGATAAGCATGTTATCTCTTTTATCGAGTCTGTATTCTAGGGAAATATCATCGACAAGATTTTCTTTCAGATTTTCATCTGCTGCAGCATCCGGACTGAAACTTCCACCGATGATTACTTTAAAACGATCGTTGAACAGTGTTTTAGAAACTTTATACGAATAGTCGGTCCGTGTTCCTTGTCCGCCATTCATCGTATCGTCGTAGCTATCGATTCCGAAACTTACATCGATATTTTTCAGATTGTTTTGAGCCCATTGATTCAGTTCTTTCTGTATGAATGAATTTAGAGGATTTCCCGATGTCAGGCTCGATGATGTCGATGTACCTGGACCACTATATGTATTGTAGATAAGCAGATTCATGGCTTGGGTAGCTCTTTGTTCTGCAGTCATAGCAGTGAGTTCGTTTTGAATAGTCAGGTCTTCCGGAGCAGAAACATTGAATGTGATTGCGAGATTTTCGAGCGTATTTTTGATGTTGATAATGACATTGAAAGTAACAGGACGACTATTATTGTCATTTTCTGTGACTGAAATCCTCAGAGGCTCTATTGCTGTGATATTCATACTGGGGTCGGCTATATCTCCACTCCATGAAACAAAGCTGCCTTGTTGTATATTGAATAACTTTTCAGAAATGATCGGTGGATTATATCTGACTGTACCCCCGGTCAATTCGTATTTTCCTGTAAACCGGCTGTCTCCAAGAGTATTCATTGTATAAGTAAGATTTCCTCCACCTTTGAGATCGATGCGATTCTTTCCGTCGGCAGAGAGATTTACTGCCATTTTCACTTCGTTGGCAATATCTACATTCATGAGAATGTCCATCCCGCTTATTTTAGCAGCAGTTACAGAAAGAGTGTCGGCCAAAGCCGTGCTATCATTGAAAGATACGAATGTGACCATATTGGTGTTAGCTTGTTGTTTAAGCTCCAATGGAGAATCTCTCATGACATAAGTCACCTCTGTTCCGTTTAATAATCCGATATTTCCTCGTAGCTTCAACTCATCGATAGCTCCTTTGACAGAGATGTCCAAATCGGCATTTGCCTTACCGTATAACATTGTTTTATTATTCTTGGGAACGTTGATCATTTGAAAATCAGAACCTTTTATTGTAATATCCGTCATTATCCTTGAAAAGTCCCGTAAATTTAAATCTCCGTTTATCATAAGGGGTTGTTTATTCGGTCCGTTTATAGCATAGTTATTCAGTACGACATCATTCTCTATAATTTCTATTTTTTTGTCGGATAGTCCGAATGAAGTTCCGATCATCGGAACAGATATAGATGTGTTTGCAAATTGCAGATATCCAGACGCTATCGGGGCATCTGTTTTCCCGGAGATATCTACTTCTCCGTTAAGTGCTCCATCGATCTTTGATACATCTGCAGGTAAAAAAGGATTGGCTATTGCAAGAGGTAATGATAAAAGCTGGAGTTTTAGTTGTATAGCGTTTGTAGTGTCCGGTTGGTAGTATCCTTTTACGGCAAGCGCCTCTTTTTGATCTACCAATAGACCTAATCGTACTTGTTGCCTGTTTTCATCGTTGAGCCTGTATCGCATGTTCAGATCGATGTTACCGACTCGCTGTTTGTCATATAATAATTCTGCAATGGAGATATCTCCCGATACGTTAACTTGCTCTTTCGGAAAATCGAGGACCAAATCGGTAGATAGTTTCCCGGCAATGGGTGGTGCTAAAGGCCAGGAGCTGAGTAATGAAGCTATGTCAAGTCCTTTCATGTTGATGTTTAGTGCTCCCGGTCTGCCACGACGGTTGGTTGCAGATTGTAAAGATATGCGTTGTTCTCCATTCTCCATATTGATATTGGCGGCCATGTGTTTATCGAAGTAGTAATCGAAATAGTTATTTTCATTTAGCGTCCATGTTGAGAATCCCAATATGGGATCGGTCGGGGCAAATGTAATGTGCACCAAAGAATCTTGCATGTAGGCATCGCATCCGAAACGGAATCCTTGTTCTGATTGTCGGTTTCGTTGCAAACATCTTAAACGTAGATGATTGTCGGTTATATATCCGTTAAATCCCAAAGATGCAATCTGATCCAGATTTCCCGGTTTGTTTCCGATATGCAATCCGTATAATAACCGAGCACTATCTTGTCGAGCTTTAAATGAAATCGTATCTAAATTGATGCCTCCGGTAGTCAATTTATCGACAAATGCCGAAAGACTGAATGGTTTATCTTCGAGAATAGAAATGTCCATATTTGCGGAATTCATTTGAATTCCGTATCTCTCTAAATAATTATTGAGTATCTTATCCGATTTGATATCAGCCTTTAATTCCAGACGAGGAAGATTTTTTTGTAAGATTTCTATATCTATACTTTGTTTCTCGATCTGTTCTGAAATAAGCAGGTTTGTTTCATCTATCCGTTTTAAAAATTCGTCTAACCCAGAAGGAGATGAGAAAGAAATATAAATATCGGGAGTTTTGAAGTTAACTTGCATTTTGTCATTTAATAATTCTCCTTGTAACGCAAGATTTTTAAATTCTCCGTTTATTTGATCGGTCTCTATTTGCAGATTATGAAATTCGGTATCTAATGTATATTCTCCTTTAGAATTTCCGCTGCCGGAGATATTTAATTGTGTTGAGACGCTGAGGGGAGTATCGGTAAATCCCATTTGCCATGTATTGATGTTTTTTATTTCTCCGATGATATAAGCTTTGTATTCTTCGGGAGATAAGTTCCCAGAGATGTCCATGTGGAGATTTAAAGCTTCGGAGCTACTGGATAGAACACCGGTTAGAATACCGTCTTTTAGATGCAGCGTTGTGATGAGGTCGGTATAATTATATTTTTTATAATCGAACCGATCTATCGTGAGAGCTATGTCTGTATAGGTTTTAACTGATAAAGGGTCGAAGCCTTTTCCTTCTCCTTTTAAATGCATACTTAAACATCCCAAAGAATCTTTCGGTAAAAATGAAGTTATGGGGAATTGAGATGCGTCCATATCTATTTTGTATGCCTCTGAAGCAAGATTGACTTGCCCGTTAGCAGAAAGATTTCCATCTCCGATTTTCAATAAAATAGAAGGAGAATATTGTTTCCCATTCATGCGTATAGATCCGTTGCATATTATTCCGTTAGGGATATCTATCTGATCGTTCAGATCTTTTGGGAAAATATTTTTAACAAAAGAGCTATGTACAAGAGTGCTTTGCCAAGAAAATGCTCCATTTAACTTGTCAGAATTTATAATTTCATTCATTGTGCCTTTTCCGGAAAAGAGGAATCGGTCAGGTAATGTTAAGTCAAGTTGTTTTATATCTAATTCCCCTAATGATCCTGTTATATGGGTATTGGCTTTTAGGGTTTCTATCGGTAATAAAGCTATTTCTTTTTGTAAATCGGGATACAAAGCATAAATATCTTGCATGGCAACTCGTAAAGAAAGCAATGCGAAAACGGGACTTTCGTTTTTTTGTTCGATTATATCTCCTCCTACTTTTATATCCGCATCTATTTGGGAAAGAAAAGTTTTCAGACTGAATCCGCTTAACGAGATTTGTTCAGAATTCATTTCAAAGTCTCCCTGTGTCCGTAAAACCGATAGTCCGGAGCGTTCGGTAAATGCCAATTGTCGTAACTTGAGTTTTATTTCACTTCCTTTATTATAAAAAGAGTTTATGCCAAGGTTTAGTCCCGATAATTGAATATAGTCGGGGTCTAATCCTTGTTGGGGAATATGATGCATGAGCCCGTATGTTCCCGAACTATTTTTTAATTGAAGAGATTGCACATCGATTGTCCACGGGAGAGATGTTGTTGTATCTGTTTCTGCCGTTTCCGGTTGAACAGGAGACATTGATGTTGTGTCGTTCAGATAGCTGAACCCGGCTTCGGATATTATGACCGATTCTACTCCTACAAACTGTTTTCCTAAATCAACGATGCCTTTTTTTAATAAAGCTGATGCGACTTTAACTTGCAAATCGCTTGTTTGGGGTGATGTAGTCATGCCGAAAGCAATGTTCTCTAATTGCAATTGCTTTATATCGAGTATCCATAGAATGGGATTTGATTCGCTGCTTGTCGTATCGGGTTCGCTTTCTCCCAAGTCTAATGATACAGTTCCGTTTCGAAGTTCTATATTCGGGATTTCAACTCGTTCATTTCCAAGGTCTACCGGTTTTGCATTGAGAGCTAATAGTCCGACATCTCCTTTTAGATTGAGTTGTGATACAGTGTCATTATAATGAAAATGAGTGTTTTGGAATGAAAATTTCTCTATTTGGACTTTTTTTTGCAGTAAATACCGAAAATTTACATCAAGTTGCAAATTGTCACAATACAGCATGGTGTCGCCTTCGGCGGTGATAATTTTGCTGTTGTCGAGAACCAGATTTAACGGAAATTTGAGCCGTATGCGTTCGACAGCGATACTCATGTTTAATTGTTCCGAAGCATACGTTGTCGCCAGATCTTTCGCCCAGCTTTGTATTGCCGGAATATATAATGTGAAAGGCAATATTAGTAAAGTCAGGAATAATATTCCTATAGATATAAAGCAATATTTAAGAATTTTCTTCATTTCGTATTTTCGGACTCAGGTCGTTTAAAATGAATCATGCTATAAAAATAAATATTATTGCTTAAAAAGCGGTTATATTTACTGTGATTATTCAAAAAAACACCTCTCTTTTGTTTTATAGATATAAACATTCTATCCTTTATTTTGTTTTTAATAAACGTAGAAACATAAAATACGATAGATATGAAAAAAATGATGATGCTTATGGTTTTTCTGGCCAGTGCAGTATTGGCCTTTTCAGTCACGAAAGGCTCGGAAAAACCGATTCCTTTTAAAAAGTTGCCGAAAATGGCTCAAGAATTTATTCATACCCATTTTAAAGGGGTAAAGGTCGTGAAATGTGAAGTCGAGTCTCCTTGGACACAGTTTGATGTGCGAATGGCCAACGGCTATGAACTGGAATTTGATCGGGCTGGAAATTGGACTGAGATCCAGAAAGAAAAGGGCGGCATTTCTTCATCGATATTAGGCGTTCTTCCTCAACGCTCTTACAGCTATTTGCAATCGAATTATTCGGGTGTTTCTGTAGAGAAGATTGAACGTCAGAAAAAAGGTTTTAAGGTAAGTCTCAATACACAGCCCGAAGAGACAGAGATACATTTCAGTAAAGATGGAAGATTTTTAAGTAAAAAGGTTGATTGATTTTTGTATATGAAGATTTGAGGATTTCATTCGAAGATATTTTCTTGTTTTTATAGTATGATAGCAGGTTATCATAATAAAAACAGATCGAAAGAGAACATAAGATATGTTTGAATTTTCTGCATTGGAAAATTTAGGTCCTTAGAAAAAGAGAAGAACAGCCGGAGAGTATATATCGGCTGTTCTTTTTATTTTAAATTTTCATCGGTTAGATTAACCGATTGAAGAATAAACTTTTAGCGTAGTATTTGAGAAATAGAGGTAACGAATTAGCAACCGTGCAATTTTCAGCGATTAGCGGTGCTATGCTGTTAAATAACTCTTTGCATTTACAAAGGTATAATAATTATTCAGGAAATAATGCCTACTATCAAAAAACTGCATCCTATCTTTGTAAATAGTCCATTAAAAAGAATGCAATCTCACAAATTATAGCGACCTTTGTGATTGAAAATCAACGTATCAATTACAATGGCAAAAATTACCGTTCAAAATACAGATATTAGCGTTGTCAGGTACAATGAAGAAGACTACATTAGTCTTACAGACATGGCAAGAAGCCAACTGCAAGAGCATATTATCTTCCGTTGGCTTAGCCTTAAAAGCACTATCGAGTATCTTGGCGAATGGGAAATGTTATATAATCCCGATTTTAATTGTACCGAATTCGGTACAATTAAAAATGCGGCAGGAAGCAACAATTTTGTGCTTTCGGTGAAAACGTGGATAGAACGGACCGGTGCAATTGGCATTCGTTCTAAGGCTGGTCGCTATGGTGGTACGTATGCACATCGGGATATAGCATATCATTTTGGTATGTGGATTTCTCCTAAATTCCAATTACTTCTTGTTAAGGAGTATCAGCGGCTAAAGACAGAAGAACAAAGGCTACTCGGTTGGTCAGCGAAACGTGAATTGTCGAAAATCAACTACCGCATACATACTGATGCCATAAAGCAAAACCTTATTCCGATGGAAGTCTCACCGATACAGGTAAGCACTATTTATGCCAATGAGGCCGACGTGCTGAACGTGGCGATGTTTGGTATGACAGCAAAACAATGGAGAGAAGCGAATCCCGAACTGAAAGGAAATATCCGTGATTATGCTACTATCAATGAACTTATCTGTTTGTCGAATATGGAGAATCTAAATGCTGTGTTTATCGAACAGAACATGTCACAAAGGGAACGTCTTGTTAAGCTAAACCAAATAGCTATCCATCAAATGAATATATTGGAAAGTGATGATAATCAAAATCGTAAGCTGTTGAAATAAAGAATTGAAGAATCTCTTTACAGATAAGCATTGTAATGTTTTAGCAATCAATAAAGAATATGAATACCGATTATAAAGTTGGTGATTTTATTTATAATGCAGATATTTATGACGGGTTGAATAATTCTCTGTTCGATTTGGAATTCTACAAAAAATGGCTACCTCAAAATAAAGATGCCAAGATACTTGAACTCTGTTGTGGTACGGGTAGACTTACGATTCCAATAGCAAAGGATGGGTATAATATTAAGGGAGTTGGTTATACTTTATCCATGCTTGAACGGGCAAAGGAGAAAGCATCTCAAGCTGAGTTAAAAATAGATTTCATTGAGGCAGATATTAGAGAATTGAACTTAGGAGAAAAATTTGATCTTATTTTTATTCCGTTTAATTCAATCCATCATTTGTATAAAAATGAGGATTTATTTGATACGTTGAAAGTCGTAAGAAATCACTTGAAAGAAAAAGGTTTGTTTTTATTGGACTGCTTCAATCCTAATATCCAATATATTGTTGAAAACGAGAGGAAGCAACAGGTTATTGCCGAATATACAACCAATGATGGAAGAAAAGTATTGATAAAACAAAGCATGCACTATGAAAGCGCATCTCAAATTAATCGTATAAAGTGGCAATATTTTATTGACGATAAATTTCATTCAGTCCAGAATATGGACATGAGATTGTTTTTTCCCCAAGAGTTAAATTCATATCTCAAACAAATTGGATTTAATATTATCCATAAATTCGGGGATTTTACGGGAGGAGATTTTGATGACAGTTCAGAGAAACAAATATATATTTTGGAACTTAAAGAGTAAGGGCAAAATGATAAAAGCATAGACGAAAATGCTGCTCCTGATATGTTTTAGAATAGAAAGCCAAAACCTTTCTTCTGTGAAGCATTGAACTTCTCAATCTCCAAAGAAAGCGATTTTTTTAATTGGGATGTCACGAAATCCAAGAACGGTTGGTTGGTTTCTTCTTCTTGTGAGCGACGTAAGGAAAGAATATATTCTTCTCTGTCTTCCCTGAATATCTTGGTCGGGAAAAGGTTACAGCAGAATTGGATATAATTCATCAGCAAACGCGCTGTCCTGCCGTTGCCATCCACCCAAGGGTGAATCGTGGTAGTACTTCTCATAGTTTACCGCTTCCCTGATGCCCAGTTCTTGAAACTTTTGGTATAGCTGTCCTATCTCTTGCCAGATACTTTGTTCCATAGCCTTTTTATATTTCTTTCCAAAGGTACGGTATTTGCTTTGTTCGTCCAAAAAAAACGGCTTAATACTACGTTGGGATATGTGTTGCGAAACGGCTTCTGTTTTTAACATACTTTCATTCTGACAGCTTTGCGGAACCCAGACGGAACCTTGAAATCCTTGCGGAATTTGCGGGCGGAAGTACGTCTGTTTGCAAATATCGCAGTATTGGCCTGTCGCTGATTTGCCATTTTGTAGTCTTATTTTATGTTTTTATAGCGAAATGTTCGTGTATTTATCATTCTGGTTTTGTGATATTGTCTTTTTGAAAGTAAATATATGACTTTTTGTGGTTGTAAGTCCGACACCCTTCGAAGGTGAAATAGAAAAAAGTGGAGTCTCTTTATGCCAATGGTCAGAAAGTTGGTTTATATCGGTTTATTTGATTTCCCAAAGATATAGCATCGGGTTGTCCTGTGGAGCGATGTCCTTTTCGAGGAAAGGCAGGTAAGGATGATATAATTTCATTTGGCCGAATTGTTCGAATTCCTCCTTGTGCTTTTTGAGGTGCTGCAGCGTTTGTGACACGAATACGGCCGGCATGTCGTATGCTAACCCGTTGTCCTTTCCTTGTACGGGGATGAGCCGGGAATTCTGCCCAAGGCACACGTCGTTGCGCAGATTTTCGTCTACAATGCATTTTCCGGTCTTTCGGTTCAGGATGAACCATGACTTAGAGCTGTCCGTATTGAAAATCAGGAAGGAGTCCGAAGCACAGATGTTGTAGATGTTATAGGAAGCGGATTGAGAGGCTTTTCCGCCAAAATCCAAGTTGTAGGTTGACGTGACTTTCCCGTTCCGTATTTGGCAAATCCGGTTGCTTTGCGGCAAGCTTGCATAGGTGCCGTCTTCAGACGGTGAAAGCGATTTTTCGGGCAGGATGAATGTTTCTCCGGGAGTTTGTTTCCCGGAGGGGATACCTGCTTGTTTCCACAAGACGGAAGGCGCGTCCTCCAACCGGTTCTTGTCGAACACCACGAGTTCGCAGCCGTCTCTTTTCAGGGATGTCCGGATGGCATACAGGCAGTTTCCGTCCAACCCGATCTCGAGCAAAGGAGTAACCATTGGGATCGTCTGTTCCACATTCAGGTCGAGGTCGAACACCATGATTTGGCAAGTTGTGCTGCAATAGGCATAGAGCTTTTGTGGTTGTGCGTCAAGGGCGGCATCCTGTATTTTGAGGCGGTTTCCGGAAACTTCTCCTGTTGCACCGCCTATGGATTTAAGGAACTTCCCTTCGTCATTGAACATCAGGATTTTATTTTCCTTTTCATCTATCACGTATATCCTTTCCTGGGCGAAAAGCAGCCGTCCGATGTGGAAATCTTGGATACGGCTTTCCTCTGTCGGAGTGTCCAATAGGATGTTCTTTTGGAGCGTTACGAACGATGACATGTTGAGTGGGCGGTAGTCCTTGTATTCCACCGTCACTTTTTGTTTCGTGCTGCATGAAAGGCAGGCCAGAAGGACGACTGCGTATAAAAAAATATTGTGTTTCATTTGATTGTTTTTGTGGTGTTGTATATGATGTAGAGGGAGGTTTACTTGATGGTCCAAATCATGATGAGCGGGTTGCCTTCCGGGTTGAAATTACGGGAGATTTCCTTTAGGACAAGTGGCATGTCGTTTTTCTTTGCCCAAGCCTGTAATGTTTCCTCAATGGAATGGGCGTTGCATTGGAATACGATGCCTTCCGGAAGCCCTTGCGTGGGGATGATTCGTCCGCAGTGGATGCGGGACAAGTCGTTATAAGCTTCCTTGTATCCTTCACACAGTCTTTTTTCCTTATCCATAATGAACAGTTCAAAGGAGTTGGTATTGAATAATAGGAGTGAATCTGAACTGCTCATGTTGACGATGCTCCAATGCAATCCGTTATTGTAGCGGTCGAACATCTTTGGGGTGATATTTTCAGGGAGAGGATGCGCAAGGAGCCCGTGGTCACCGAAGTCCATGTTGTATGTTTCTGTAATTTCGCCCTTCCGGAATTGGTAAATGTGGGTATCGAAAGGGAAGCATACGTATGTGCCATCGTGGCGTGACAAAAGGCTTTTGCCAAAGGTCCATCTTCCCGGCACTATGTTTTGGAAAGTAAGCAAAGTGTCAGGTTCGGTATCAGGCCGTGATTTCGCGGTGGACACTAAGCAAACCCCTTTTGCAGGTGGAGTGTGGTAGCACAAGCCGTAAATGAGATTCCCTTCCACCGTCATTTCATTCATGTAATAATCCATGTGGATGATTTCTTTCAGGTTCAAGTCGAAGTCGAACACCATCATTTGGTAAGGCGCATCGCAATGTACATAAAGTTTTTTGTCCTTTTCATCGAGGGAAGCATCTATTACCCGGAGGTATTCGCTGTGCCCCCGGCCAACCATATTGGCTGTGGATTTGAGGAAGTTGCCTTCTCCGTCGAACATTACAACCTTGTTGCCGCTGCGATCCATGACGAAGATACGGTTGTCTGCGGAGAGCAATCTTTCAATGTCTTTGACGAAAGCCTCTTGTTTCGGGGCAGACAGGCCTATGATTTTATGCAGATTCAGGAATGAAGAGAAATCCAGACTGTAGTTGTAATCGTGGATTTCTACCAAGACAGGCGGGGCTTCTTCCGATTGTGGGGAATGACTGCAAGCGCATGCTGTGCCCAAAAAGAAGAGGCCGTACACCAAAGAGATAGGGGTGTTTCGCATAATGTGGATTCGATTATAGTTTCATGAAGTTGGAATATCCAAAACTTGCAGTAAAAATACGGTTCTTTTTTTAGAAGTATTTTCTTTCATGTTGCAAATTTCTTCTCATTTGTTACCTGTCGGTGAAATGTTGCAAACGGGAAAGGAGTATGTTGTATAATGGGTGTGTTTATAGGTCCTTCCTTAGGTTAGCCGGTACATCCCTCCGTTCAAGAGCCTGACTATACCTTTCATTTCCAGATTGAAGAGAAAGGCGCTGAGCTTATGTACCGGAAGGTTGGTGGCTACGGCCAGTGCGTTGATTTGCAGGCATTCCGACTGGCGCAGGCAGTCTATAATACGCTGTTCCTCTTCGCACAGGTCGGGGAAAAGTTCACCTTGTATGCCTTTGTCTTTTTGCTTTTCCGATGAACGAGGTTGCCATCCCATAGCTTCCACGAAATCCTGCGCGTTCTGAAGCAGGGCGACTTTGCTGTCCCGTATCAGGCGGTTGCAGCCTTGTGAGTAAGGGTCGCCCACGCGGCCCGGAAAGGCGAACACATCGCGGTGGTAACTCATGGCGATGTCCGCCGTAATCAGTGCGCCGCCTTTTTCGGCCGATTCCACCACGATGGTGGCATCCGCCATGCCTGCCACGATACGGTTCCGGCGTACGAAGTTCACCTTGTCGGCGTTCGTACGGCTCATGAATTCCGTGAGCAGTCCGCCTTGTGAAGTCATTTGTACGGCCGTGTCGCGGTGCAGGCGGGGATATATCTGATCCAGGCCGTGCGCCAATACGCCTACGGTGTCTACCGCATTGTCCAATGCCGCACGGTGGCTATGGATGTCTATCCCGTAGGCCAGTCCGCTTACCACCAGCACATCAGGGCAAAGATTGGCCAGTTCGGCCACGAAACGGCGGCAAATATCTTTCCCGTATTCCGTGCAGTGGCGCGTGCCTACCATGTTGATGACATGTGTCCGGTTCAGGTCGGCGTTTCCTTTGTAGTAAAGCAGTAGGGGAGCGTCGTCGCATTCCCGCAGTCGCGAAGGATAGTCCGTGTCGTGGTAGCACAGGCATTTGATATGGTGTTTCCGGGTGAATTCAAGTTCTTCTTCAGCCCGTGCCACTTGGATTTCCATCTCTTGCAGCGCGGCAGACAGCTTGTCCGAAGCTTCGGGATAAAAGTCACGGATGTGATGGCGGTGGTCGAACACAGCCGAGGCGCTGCCCAACTCCTCCATCAGGCGGTGTTGGGCGGCAGTGTTGACACGCGGTACCCGTGTCAAGGCCATGGTGTAGATAATTTCCTGTTCGGTCATAAGTTCATGGTAAGGTAAGAGGTTGGCAGGAAAGGTCAGTCTTCCGGTTTCGGCACGATGTCGTCCAGTTCGCGGCAGGTTCCCAAACGGCCTTCTATCAGGCAAACGGTATCCACCTGGCTTTTCAGGCAACATTTCATGTCCGGCAGGCGGAATATGTCCTGATAAAACACGTATTTGATGCCTTCTTTCTCAACGCGCAGCTTGCTGACAAAGCGGTCTCCGCTTTTCAGGGGCGTTTTGAAAGCCATGTTCAGCCGTGCCACTACCGCATCTATTCCTTGTGTGTGCAAGTCGGCAAAACTGATGCCTTGTGCGAGCAGGAACTCGTGCCGGGTGTGTTCGATATAATGTTGGTAGTTGGCATTGTTTACGATGCCTTGCAGGTCGCATTCATAGTCGCGTACCTTCATCTCCAGTTCAAAGATATAATCCGTTTTCATTTTATTCAGAAGTGTTTTTTCGTTTCAGAAATTCATAACCGAAGCGGCAATGCAGACAATATTTCCGGTCGCAATACTCTTTTTTCAGTTGGATGAGTGCTTGCGAATCCGAGGCGTTGTCCACTTTGATACCGCATTCGGCCCATTGGCGCGTGATATAGTTGTTTTCCGCCTTGATTGGTTCTAAGAATTGCAAAGCCCGTTCGCAATATTTGTCGTTGCCGTGGGTTTGTCCGTAGGCATACAGCAGCGGGACGACGGTATTGATGGCGATAAGGTTCAATGAACCTGCCGTCAGAGCCTTGGCATTTTTGTGGCTTGGACATCCGAAAGTATAGTGTGACTCCCAATAGGGGGTGGCATGCGTGGAGAGCATGTCGTGCAGTTCTTCCAATGTCCGGGCTTCCAATAATCGGGAGAAACCGGCCGTCTGGTTGTAATATAGTTGGGTGAGCTGGGCGATGCGCACATGGGGAAAGTTCTGCGGCCTCAGACGCAGGAATTTCCATGCTGCCGCGTCCATGGGCGTAAGGGCGAACTTATGTGCAAGATAGTCATATTCCCGTTTCAACCGGGGATAATAATCGTCGTCGATGGCTTCGTCGCGGTATTTCTTCGGAATGGTATCGAAGTCCAACAATCCGGCCTGTCCCATGAATATGGCTTCTATCTGGAACAAGTTGTCGCGATGGTGTGCCACGGCTTGCAACGGGATATGTTGTGCCCACACTTCGAAAGCATCTCCGTTGATACCGAAACCGAAATTACGGGACAGGGTGATGAAGTAGGCCCGTTCCCAATCGCCTTGCAGTTTTTCCACACGGGCGGCCACGGTCCGTGCACGTTGTTCCAACCGTTCGTAAAGCAGGGCGTTCATCCAACTGTGCACCGTAAATGGGTCGATTTGGGGAATGATGCGATGGCATCGCGGATAATCCGTTGTCCGGCACAATTCTTCGTAGTTTTCGCGCAGGTAGCCGGGCACTTCCACGATGAGTTGCGGAAGCGTCTTCCCGTCTTGTGTGACGACGGGGCGGTCGGCTGTTTCCGTCACATGCAGGATGACGTTGTTGTAGTGGGTGTCTTCGTGATGCCCGTGGGCGTACCAGTCGGCGGCCCGTCCGTGAATCTCGATGTTGCCCACCCATGTCGTACCGTCCAGTTTGATTTTGGCGTTGAAAAAGTCAGGGCCTGCGTCTCGGTTGAGTGTTCCCGGGTCGATGACCTCCAGCGTCAGGCCGTCTGTGGTTTGCAACGGTTTGAGCGGAAACAGTTTGTATTTCCAGATGTAGTGCAACAGCTTTTCCATAATGCTGGGGCTGAAAAGTTTATTTTTACTAACAAAAGTAATGAAATTCAAGTCAAATCCCTATCTTTGCGAGAGAAAATATCAGCATATTACTTGAAAAATATGAAAATCGCATTAATCGGCTATGGCAAGATGGGTCACATGATAGAGCAAATCGCTTTGGAACGTGGCCATGAAATAGTGAGTATCATCGACATTGATAACCGTGGAGATTTCGCTTCGGAAGCTTTCCGGAGTGCGGACGTGGCTATTGAGTTTACTACACCGCAGACGGCATACGACAATTATCTTCAGGCTTTTGCCGCTGGGGTGAAAGTGGTGTCGGGCAGTACGGGATGGATACCCGAACATGGCGAAGAAGTACGCCGCTTGTGTCGCGAAGAGGGACATACGCTTTTCTGGAGCAGCAACTTCAGCCTCGGCGTGGCTATCTTCGGGGCCGTGAACCGTTATCTGGCACGCATCATGTCCGGTTTCCCGGCCTACGATGTGAAGATGGAGGAAGTGCACCATGTGCATAAGTTGGATGCACCGAGCGGGACGGCCATTACGTTGGCCGAAGACCTTATCCATGCTATCGGTCGTAAAGAGAAATGGGTGAAGGGTACGTTTACGGCGCCGGACGGAACTGTGAGCGGTACGGAGGCGTGTACGACAAATGAATTGCGTATCGACAGCGTACGTCGTGGCGAGGTTCCGGGCATTCATTCCGTGGTGTATGACAGTGAGGCAGACAGTATTACGATTACTCATGACGCGCACAACCGGAAAGGGTTTGCGTTGGGGGCCGTACTGGCTGCCGAATATACGGCCACACATGAGGGGTTGCTTACGATGGATGATTTATTCCAATTTTAAACGACATTTGAAAGAAAGACATGAAGAAACTCAGGCAGAAGCCCACACGGGCACAATGGATAAAGATGGGTGTCGTAACAGCCCTCTATCTTGCTTTCCTCGTATGGATCAAGAGTTGGTGGGGATTGTTGGTCGTACCGTTCATCTATGACGCTTACATCACGAAACGCATCCCTTGGACATGGTGGAAAGAAGCAGAAAGTCCCGTGACGCGCACGGTGATGAGTTGGGTGGATGCCATCGTGTTTGCTTTAGTGGCTGTGTATTTCGTCAATATCTATTTTTTCCAAAATTATACGATTCCATCGTCTTCGCTCGAAAAGTCGCTTTTGGTGGGCGATTACCTGTTCGTGAGCAAGATGAGCTACGGACCGCGCAAGCCGCAGACGCCTTTGTCCATGCCGCTTACGCAGCACACGATGCCTCTTGTGGGTTGCAAGTCGTATATCGAATGGCCGCAGTGGGATTACGAGCGTGTCCCGGGCGGACGGGTACAGTTGAACGACATCGTGGTGTTCAATTATCCGGCGGGCGATACGGTGACCGTGAACCCGGAATACCAAAACATGGATTTTTATGCCATCGCATACGGCATCGGCGGTCAGCAATATATGCAACTACATGGCGGTTATCCGCTTTTGGATTCGCTCACCCGGCAGCAACAGCGCGACTTCTTTGCCGAGCTTTATGCCATGGGACGTCAATATATCGACCGGAATCCCCAAGTGTTCGGCGGAGTGATGTCGCGTCCGGTAGACCGGCGGGAGAATTATGTGAAACGTTGTGTGGGACTGCCCGGACAGACGCTTCAGATTAAGGACCATGTGGTCTATCTGGACGGCAAGCCCAACAAGGAACCGGACAATGTGCAGTACGATTACTTCGTACGCTTGAAACAGGCCATACCGGACGAATTAGTGCGGGAACTGGGCATCAGTGGGGAAGATTTGGCTTCATTGTCCGAAACAGGAACCATGCCGCTGACACAGTACGCTTACGAGCGTCTGAAGGCCTGTACGGACATTGTAGACAGTATCGCTTACGATAATGTAAATTCCGTACCCGACGGTTTGTATCCGCTCAATGCCTGGACGGGTTGGACACGTGACAATTACGGTCCTATATGGATTCCGGCCAAAGGAAAGTCCGTCAAACTGACTATGGACAATATAGCCGTGTATGAACGTCCTATCCGAGTATACGAACATAACGACCTTGAAGTGAAGGATGGGAAGATTTTCATTAACGGGAAAGAGGCGGATAGCTATACATTCAAGATGGACTACTATTGGATGCAGGGTGATAACCGCCATAATTCGGCCGATTCACGTTATTGGGGTTTTGTTCCCAAGGATCACATTGTGGGTAAGCCGATACTCATTTGGCTTTCGTTGGATAAAGATCGCGGATGGTTCGACGGTCATGTGCGTTGGAACCGCCTGTTCCGCCTGGTGGATCACATCAAATAGATAAAGGATATTGAAGAAGGCTGGACGACTGTGTGCCGTGTTGCTGGCCGCTGCCATCGGGGTAGTCTTGGTCAGAGGGTGTTGGGTGTTTCTCATAGAGATACCCGAAGATGGCGAACGGCCTGTTTTTATGGCGGGTGACCGTGTGGCGGTAGACCGTACGGCATACGGGCTGCGTCTTTCGCCCATGCGTTGGTGGGGCTATATGCGTTGGGGCACAAGTCCTGTGCCGCGGGGCGAATGGGTAGCTTTTAATGACCCTTCTGCCGGCGGGCAGGACAAGCGATACATAGACGAGCGAGATGTCTTTGTGGGATTCTGTTATGCTGTTCCGGGAGATAGCCTGTGGATAGATTCGTTGGGGAAAGTGTATCGAAACCGTCCTTGTGACCATCGTCCTTGCAGGGTGGTGGAACTTCCCCGCCGGAACGCTTACGTGACACTTACTCCCGATAATATGCAATGGTATTGCCGTATGATCAATCTTCACGAAGGAGTGCGTGCCGCAGTCATTGCCGATTCGCTTTGTGTGTCAGGGCATTTCGTGTCGAGTTTCCGTTTCAGCCACGACTATTATTGGATGTCGTCGGCTAATGAGCGTAACCACGCCGATTCACGTACTTTCGGGTTTGTGCCCGACACTTATATTATCGGCCGTTTGAGCCGTATTCTTTATTCTTGGGATACTGAAGCACCATGGTATGCCCGGCTTCGTGCCCATCGTACGATGATGAAGGTCGGGCGCGAAAACACGTACAAACCGAGAGGAGGACAAAGTCCGTCCGGCCGCTCCGTAGGCATAACCGTGTCCGTTCAAAACCAAAATCCTTGATGATGAGTCGTATTTGTTTGCTTTCTTCCGCTTATCTGGCACCGGTACAATATTACACCAAACTTTATGCTTATGCTGAAGCGTACGTCGAGGCATACGAGCATTATGTGAAACAAACTTACCGTAACCGTTGCCTCATTGCTTCGCCCTCCGGCGTGCAGGCGTTGACCATTCCTGTGGTGAAGCCTGCCTCAGATAAGTGTCCCATGAAGGATATCCGTATCTCAGACCATGGGAATTGGCGCCACCTGCATTGGAATGCTTTGGAGACGGCTTATCGCAACAGTCCTTTCTTTGAGTATTATGCCGATGACTTCCTACCGTTTTATACGCAGAAGTGGGACTTTCTTTTTGATTTTAACGAAGCGATACGTGCCAAGGTGTGCGAACTTATAGACTTGCACCCCAAAGTTGCGCAGACGGCTTCTTATGGCTTTATGGATTTTGGAGGCAGGTCGGATGTTTGTGTTGCCGATTTCCGTAATTTGATAAGTCCTAAAATATCAGTTGAGGCTGATGTTACTTTTATTCCTCGTGGATATTATCAAGTCTTTCGGGAAAAACATGGTTTCTTGCCCAATTTGAGTGTCGTCGATCTTTTGTTCAATATGGGACCCGAATCACTTCTTATTTTGCGTGATTCAATACAAGAAGATGCTTGCCAACCGTTACAAAATTTATGAGTAGTGTAGAGCATTAAGGTTTTTATTCGATAGAAAATCTGTCTTTTATTTGTAGGTAGAGTGTTTTTTGTGTTGTAAAAAGCTCTACTTTCTGTTGTGCCGTCTTTTGTCTTTTCTCTTACTAAGAGAGCGATCTTGTTGGCGGCAAAGATAATAAAATAATCTGGAAATAAGCTATTTATAATATAATATTTCTAAGAAAAATCAGCGATATTTCATAACTTTTTTAATGATGTGTTTTACAAACGAGTCTTCGAAGGGTAGGCAATAATCTGTTTATCAATGTCTTAACATTTATTGTTTATCTCTTAGTAAGAGATGTGCATTATGGAATGTCTATAATATTGGGTGAAAGTTGGTAATGAGGGGGAGTAGATAGTCTTTTGTGTACCTTTTGTGAGAGCTGTAATATAAGAAAAGTATGAAACGAATTCTTGTAGGAATGTTTTTACAGATGGTATATACCGTCTTTTGCCTGGCAGAATCAAATATAGGAGTTCTGCAGGCCAGTCATACAGGATATTCGGGGACGGATGATGTCTATCAACTTTGGGGATGGAATATATTGAGATATTATTATTATCTGTATAGACATCTTTTTGTAGATTATCCGTGGGTGGTGAGAGTGGCATACGGAGTGATTCTTGTAAGTTGTTTGGGATTTGCCGTCATTTTTTGCATTATGGGAGTTCATGTCTATCTTCGGCGCCGCAATGCAAAGAGGAAAGCTTGGATTAAAGACAGATATTTTGATAAGTTGAAAGCCATCGTCCATGAAGAGGTGGAGAACCTTTCTACTGAGGAGATTAGCCGACGTATGGAATATAAACCACGTAAATGGAAGACGTGGGAGATGCGTCTGTGGTCGGAAGTGCTGGTGGAATTGAGTCTTTATACGAATGTGCAAAATCCGAACTTGACGAACATACAACGTGTCATGAAACTTATCGGCTTTACGGATTACGTGGAAAGACAACTCATATTAGGTAAACGTAAAGATAAAGTGGCTTTGATGCAAGCCGTGAGATTGACCAACATGCAGTTGCCGGATAGTATTGTGGCGAGTTTGGTGAACGATAAAGATATACGGTTACGTAAGGCAACCCGTTTGTATTATATGTGCACGAACAAAGAGGAACCTTATATGTTTCTGGAGGAGAGTAGTATTCAGAATACAGCCTTCTCTATTTGGGATAAGATGGAACTTCATGAGATATTTAGAAAGATACGTGAAGGTGGTAGGCCGGTTCCTTTGTTTGTTCCTTTATTGCAGAAAACGGAGGCAACCAGTAAAGTTGTCTTTTTCATGCACGAGATTGCCTATTGGGGGACGGACCAAGAGGTGAAATACCTTTTCTCTTATTTTGATTCTCCCAATTTTCTTTGTAGAAATGCTGCATTCGCTTGTATGGGAATCCGTCGGTTTGATGAGGCGGAAGAAGTCATGTTGGGGCTTTTCTATAAACAGACCGAGATTTTGCGTCGGTCTATACTCAATGCTTTGTTGGCCATAGGTTCGGGTATCCGTGTACATTTTTTCGCCGACGTATATGAAAACTCCGTGTCTAATTACACCAAACGTACGGCCTTGCGTTGTTTGTGGCTGTACAACGACGAGGGGCGTAATGTTTTTCTCCGACTTAAAGTCAAGGCAAGTAGTGAGAACCAGATATTGTTCGAGCATGTAGAGAACCCCATAATTAACAATGAGAGCCTATGAAAGATATCATTTTCTATTTTTACGGCTATGTGGTCTTCTTTTATAGCTTGGGACTCATGGTTTCATACGTGATTCTGATGTGGCTTGCAGAATTAGGCATACTCCGTAGCAAACATTCCCATCTTTCGGTGTATCCCAAATATATCATGGACAACAGTCCTTATACTCCGGGAGTGTCTATTATCGCTCCGGCTTATAATGAAGAAAAGACCATCGTTAACAATGTGAATTCGCTGCTGGCACAAGAATATCCGATATTTGAAGTGGTGATTGTCAACGACGGTAGTCGTGATAAGACATTGGAACTGCTCATCGAACATTTCTCGTTAGTAGAGGTGCCGTTTGCCTACGTGGAATATATACATACGAAACCTTATCGTCGGTTGTTCAAGTCAACCCGGACCGAATATAAACGGCTGATTGTGGTGGATAAGGAAAACGGAGGAACGAAAGCCGATGCCGTCAATGCCGGGCTTAATGCTTCCTCCTACCCGTATTTCATCAATACCGATGTGGATTGCATTCTTTCCAAAGACGCTATTTCGCGTTGTATCATGCCGTTTTTGGAATCTGAGGACGTGATAGCCGTCAGTGGAGTCATGGCAGCTTCGAACGGCTGTCGGATAGAAAAGGGGCAGATGGTGGAACTCAGACCACCGCATACTCCGTGTCCGTTGTTTCAGACCCTGGAATACATGCGTTCGTTTTTTATCGGAAAGATGGGGTGGTCTACTATCAATGCCATGCCTAACGTTTCGGGAGGTTACGGTATGTTCGACAAGAATGTGGTGATGGCTGCGGGGGGATATAGTGGAGACTCTTTTGCCGAAGACATGGACATGTTGATACGTATGGTCGGTTATTGCTGCGATTTCGGACGAAAATACCGTGTCGTACAGATTCCGGCTAACTGTTGTTGGACGGAAGTTCCTCCCACATTGAAAGTGCTCTACCGTCAAAGGGTACGTTGGGGGCATGGGTTGATACAGACTTTTGTGCGTCATCGTCGGTTCCTTTTTAATTGGAAATACAGGCAATTGGGGATGGTGACTTTGCCTTATGTGCTTATTTTCGAATGTCTTGCTCCGGTTATTGAATTCTTCGGTCTTCTCACCTTCCTGTATCAGGCTCTTACTGGTGTCGTAAACTGGAAGACGGCTGTCGTCATATTTTTCGGACTTTACGCTTTCTGTATAAGTCTTTCGTTGGTCGTTCTGTTCTACGATTATTCGCTTGGGGGGTCGTTCCGTAAAGTCAAGTCCTACCTTTGGATTATAGGAGCGGCTATTTTGGAACCTTTTCTTTATCACCCTCTCATTGTGGTTTTTTCCATTAAGGGGTATTGTAATTTCCTGCTCAATAAGAAAGCCGTATGGGGTGAAATGAGCCGTAAGGGTTTTGCCGGGAGTAAGAAAAAAGAGAAGTCCGGAGAAAGGGAGAAAGGAGGTGAGTCATGAGGAAGTTCGGTTGTTTGTTGATCGGTTTGATTTGTTTTGTCAGTATTGTGGGGGTATATGCGTTTAACATTATTGAAAAAGATGATGTACATACGCCTGATTATTACGAATCGAACGTGCGTTCGATGTTCGGACGAGAGCAGTGGGAGGCCGGCAAACAACTGTTGGATGAAGGTTTGAGCATCTATCCGGATGTCAATGGCTTGAATGAACTTTGCGGTCGTTACCATTATAGGAAGAAGGATTATGATACCGCCCGTTACTTCCTTGTACGGGCGGTGCGGGACAACCCGGAGAATGTGGAAGCCAAACAGTTGCTTATTAAGGTGGAGGATGAAACCCGAAACTATTCCAGTGCCATTTGTTATGTCAATGAGCTTCTGGAGATTAACCCTTACTGGCAAGGACTTTGGCGGAAGAAGATAGAACTTTATCGGAAACAGGGCAATGTAGAAGAAGCCGACCGCCTGCTCAGGAGGCTGAGGCAAATCTATCCTAATGATTCCACCGTGCAACGGGATTATGTTTACCGTCTGGAGGAAAGTTTTCAGGAAAGACGTAAAAGCGGCGACAAAGAGAAGGCCGTCGCTTTGCTCCGGGACTTGGTGGAAGTCTCGCCACAGAACGAAGGGTATTATCTGGATCTGGTGAACCTGCTGTTGCAGCAGGGCAATACGGAAGAAGCCATTCAGACGGCCGGTGTCGGTGTGTCCCGCATACCGAGAAGTTCGGCACTTATCATTAAAAAGGCCTCTATCCTGGCCGAAGAAGCCCGTTATCAGGAAGCCATGGCCTTTGTCAAGTCGAGGATGAGAACCAACCGTGACGGTCATCTGGTGCGTTTCTATAATCTGTTGCTTGCGGAGGCGGCCAATGCGGCACGGATGAACGATCCGTACGTGCTTTACGGTAAGGTTTATGAAACGTCCAAAAGCGATGAAGCTTTGGATTACATGCTCAACACTGCCGTTACGCGCGGTTACAATGATGATGCCCTTTACTATTTGGCCGAGGCCAAACGACGCAGGGGGGAGCAGACATCTTTGCTGTATAAAGAGTATCTGGTGTACAAGCGGATGGGTAATACGGCTAAGGCTTATACTTTGTTGTCGAATCTGGTAAAGATGAATCCCGAAGACGCCGACCTTGCGGATGAATTTGCACGCAATCAGTTGCAACAGGCATCGGAACTGGTTTCCGACGGATTCTATGCCGAGGCTTTACCGTATTTGAAAGGAGCGGTTCGCGGAGGTTATGATGATGAAACGAAACTGGCGGCTTTGGACAAGACTTATGCTTGTTATTACGAATTGCGGCGCTACGACGATGCACTGGCGGTTCTTGATTCCATTCACGAAGAGTATCCTGATTACGGAGGATACTTCGTGAAGAAAGCTGATGTGTTCAGCCGCAGAGGACAGACATCTGAGGCACTTGATGTTTTGAACCTTGCCATGAGCGATACGGTGCAGACCGAGTTATATCCGATGTATGCCGCCGCATACGAGGAAATAGCCATTCCTTATATAAAAGAACTTATCGAACGGGGAGCCAGCGGCAGGGCTTTCGGAGAGAGTGTCCACCTGCTCGAAGTCAATCCCTCTTCATACGAGGGTTTGCAATATGCCATCGGAATGTCCGACCGTCTCGACCGTCATGAGGATTATGATGCGTATGTGTCTCAGGCTCGTTCCATATATCCGGAGGACATTGATTTTATTGTAAAACAAGCCGCTTCTTATAGCCGTACGGAAGATTACCGGCGGGCAGTGGATTTGCTTCGGCCGCAGCTTGATGATTATCCCGACAATGACGGTCTTGTAGGGGCTTTTGCCGAAAATAGCGAGCTTATGGCGCTTCAGTTGATTAAAGAGCACGAACCGGATTCTGCCATAGCCGTTGCGGATACGGCTCTGTTGTTCGACGAAAACAACGAATCGCTCTTGTTGGCCAAGGGGACGGCTTACGAAGCGATGCACCGTTATGACTCCGCTTATTTTTATCAGCGGAAATATAAGCCGGGCATTGAAGAAGCCGAGAGTTTCAAGCGGCATATCGACGGGCTGCTCAGTCGGTCTTACCGGAACGAGATAAGCTTGGAATACCTTCAAGGACGTTATGGGGAAGAGGATGTGATTACTTCCGTGGCTTCGGCTTCGTATATCCGTAAGAATGCCTACAACCTGTTCACCGGGCGGATTAATTATGCCGGACGGGATGGCAGTACGAGCGGCGGGGACCCGGAGGACCAGGTGTCCGGCGGCGTAGGTCTGCAACTGCAAGGCGGTTGGGAGCACCGTTTCTCGCGGAAATGGGCGGGAACGCTGACCGCAGCTTGGGCCAACAAGTATTTTCCGAAGATTACGGTGGGTCTGCAGGCCGCTTACGAAGCGGATAACGGATTGTCGTTGGATATCCATGCCATGTATAGGCGTATCAGTACTTATTCCAAAACGTTCCGCTGGGACGACAGCTATGGAGAAGGCGGATGGGTATTCAACGGTTGGGATAGGAGCAATCACAATTTGTTCAGTGCCGGTCTGGGATTGTCTAAGGTATGGAACCAGGTTCTGGTAGGCGGGAAAGCCGATGCCTATTTGCTCTCTTCACGTTTTTATGTAAATGCTTCCGCCCGGCTCAAATATTATCCGTTGGAGGACGGGCGTACGAATATCACCGTGATGGGAGCAGTCGGTACGGCACCCGAAGCCGATATGATAGATTACGCCATGCCCAGCTCGTTCGACCGGTTGAATACCATGGTAGGACTGGGCGGGACTTACATGTTCAACAGCCATTTGTCCGGAGGAGTCATGGGGACGTGGCACACGTTCTATACTCAGCTCAACAACCGTACGGGGACTCGGACGAAATATGTGGAGAATATAGACACACGGTATAAAAACTTATATAATGTATATCTGCAACTGTTCATACACTTCTAAGCTAAAAGCAGTATTCTTCTTCGGACTGATACTGTCGCTGTGTTGTGCCTGTTCCCGGGCGGGGGCACGCCGTGTTTCGTCTTATGACCATTATTGGGTTAAAGCTGCCGACGAAAGGGTGGAAGCGGATCGGAAATGGGCGGATTATCTGTTCAATCATCTCGATCGCCGTACGGGGAGCCGTAGTGTGGCTTTGCGACAAAAATCTGCACAAGGTACGTTCCTGCAAATCGTAGTGCATGTCGATGCGAAGGGGAAACATGATTATTCGACAGTTCTTGACGGCGATGTATTACGTCTGACCGCTTGCGACGAAGATAAGATGTTATGGCTGATATACCAGTTTCTGGCCTCTGGAGAAGACCCGCGCATAGAAGCCTCGGACTTACCTCCGGCCATGATAGACATAGCGCATGCCGAAGGCGATTTTGCTTTTGAATACCGGGGAATATATTCTCCTTCCAACGCAGACCCCGAACTGATGCCGGTCACGGCTTCCCATCATGTGGACTACGACTGGGGACTTTGGGGGCATAACCTTCGGCGTGTCTTTCCAGGCGGAGTGCCTGAAGAGGCTTTGGCTTGGGTAGACGGGCAACGTGACGAGAACCAGTTCTGTTTTTCTTCGGAGCTGCTTTTCAAGGCCGTAGAGGCTTATGTTACGGATAATTACGGGGAGACCGGCGGAGTACGTTTTGCCATTATGCCTAACGACAACGGTGCGGTTTGTGCCTGCAAGGCTTGTACGGCGGCGGGCAATACGCGGAAAGTGGCTACTCCGTCCGTGAGCCGTTTCATCCGTCGTTTGGCTGCACGTTTCCCCCATCATTTGTTTTTTACTTCGTCTTACAGGACGACCGAAGTACCGCCGGCCGAACCGTTGCCTCAGAATGCCGGAGTAATCATCAGCGCCATGGATTTGCCCTTGCAGCCGGACTTTGCCGGAAAGCGACCGGCAGAGAATTTTTCCCGAAAAGTAAAAGAGTGGCGTAAGGTCGTTTCGAGGATATATGTGTGGGATTACATGCGCAATTTCGATGACTATTTCACGCCGTATCCCTGTTTAGGAGTTTTGAGTGAGCGTTTGCGTTACTTTTACAGCCTTGGCGTAAAGGGATTGTTTTATAACGGCAGCGGCTACGACTATGCCTCTTTCGATGATTTGCAGACGGCTGCATTGGCTTGTATGTTGATCAATCCCGACCTGCCTTTGGAGTCGTATACGGAACGCTATCTGAAACGTTTCTATCCGCATGCGTCTGACATTTTGCTTCCGGCTTACCTTTCGTGGGAGCGTATCGTGAAAGAACGTGAGGCTTTGTTACCTTTTTATGGAGGAATTGCCGATGCGGTCTCAGCCTGGCTTGACCCGGTAGAGTTCGGTGCATTTTGCGACAGGCTGGACGGCTGTGCCAAGCGAACGGATGGTATGGAACGCCGTAGGTTGAATGAGTTGTTGACTGCCCTGCAATTCACCCGCCTCGAACTGTTGCGTATGCCTGCCGGAGCTTATGATGAGCGCAAGGCCGACCTGTATTTGGAGTCTCTTTATGGATATACGGCTTTTTCCGGCATGAAAAATTATCGTGAGGCATTTGGAAGCGTACAAAGTTATTTAGAGGAATGGAATATTTTGAAAACCGAAAACCGTGAATCTCAAAATCCCTTGAAAGGAATACGGCTTTCATGCCAGCCTGCGGAAGATGAAAACGCAGCCTCTCTTCCCGTGCTTACCGACGGGCTTTATGCTTTGCCTTCCGACTATCATACGGGATGGTTCATCGCTTCGTCCCGCCGGTTCGTCCTGCAAGTACCGCCCGGAAAGATTTCCGACGGAGCTGTTCTGGAGCTTTCGCTTCTGTATGCTCCGGCTTGGCACATCTTTTTGCCTGCTTCTGTAGAAGTGTGGCAGGGAGAGGGGAAAATGGCGTCGTTCGGCCTTCCTCCGGTCGGAGAGAAAGAGGTGTTCAGCAAGCAAAGAGTGAGCTGTAAACTCGAAACGGTAAATCCGGATATTCCTGTGGAACTTCGTTTTATGCAAGTCGCCGCGGCTCGTGCGTCTGTGGCGTGTGATGAAATAAAAGTGTATTGAATGGGTATGAGGAAGGTGAATATTATATATGTAGTGTGTGTCCTTCTCTGTTGCTTGGGATTACCGGCCTGCAAGAAGAATATAGGTCTGACGACGGTATCTGTGGCGGATTCCGTACGTCATTATTATCCGTTGATTGCGGGACAGGTGCTTAACTTGTCATACGAAATAGAGAATACGGGCGACCAGCCTCTTATCATACGCGACATACAGTCTTCTTGCGGGTGTATCGTTCCGCTTTTAAAGCAAGGCGAACGTATGGTTTTGCCAGAGAGAAAAGCCCGTCTGAGATTCAGGTATGAGAGTGCGAAGAATATCGGTTACGTACAACACGTCATACGGATATATGGTAATATACATCCGAATGGCATGGTAAAGCTCGTGTTTGATGTGAACGTGGTGCCGCATGCCGATTATACACGCGATTATGAAGAGCTTTATAAGGAAGAAGTAGAGAGAAGTGCATTGGTGAGAGGGTTGGTAGACGGTGATGAATCGGAAAAGGGATACTATGTAGACGACGTAAGTCGGGATAGCCGTGAAAGTCCTCGTTATCCGTGGCGTGGAGAAGAATAATTGGTGACTGCGGCATGAGGCCTTCGAGATAGTGATATAATTTTATTTGTTTAATTTTTTAATGTAAATGTTTTATGAGAATGAAAATAAAGAGTTTTTTAATTCCGGCTTTGGCTCTGGCGTTGGCCGGATGTGCCAATGAGGAGTTGGAGACCATTGGCAGCGGGACCATTCCTGCCGTGCCCTCCGGGCAGACGATATTGTTCAGCAACAATACCGCTTTGACCATCGGGGATGCGGACGGGGTGCAGACCCGTGCGATGGAGGGGAGCATGGAATTGAGGGAAAATGTGAATGAGGCTTGCAACTTGGAATTGGAAGAGGTTCCGTCCATTCCGGATGAGGTCGCCACATTGTCCGACAAACAATTTAACGGTTGGGATGTTCCTTCTTATGTTCCAAAGGAAGGGGTGTATACCATTGACGGCGGGATGATAAGAAAAGATATCTTCGTAGACGGAACGTTGTATGTGAAGAAATACACAGGAAAGGGTGGACGTATCATCGTTAAGGACGGTGGAACAGTCATTTTTGAAAGTAATGTTCTTGAGGAGATAACCGTACTCAATTACGGTGAGTTCAGCGTCAAAAACAAAGGAGATGAATTTGCCGTTAAGAAAGGAGCTACTTTGAAAACCGTCTCAGACCTTAGCGTAAAGGGCAAAGTGGAGTTGAATGGAGATGTGTATGTGGGAGGCGATTTCGTGTGCGACGAACTTGATACAGACGGATCTTCTAAACTTCATGTAGTGGGTGACTTGAATGTGACGAGTGGCAAGGAGGAATCAGAGTTCGGAGATATGTCCACGGTTTGTGTTGAAGGTACATTGTATGCCCGCAACCTGGATTTGGAGGAGAAAACGAATGTTCATGTCGGCTGTAAGTTGCAAGTTACTGAGAAATTGGAGTTGGAGGACTTTTGCGAGCTTACGGCAGAGTACATCAAGTCGTCCAAAACGGAAATCTCTGGTGCTACCGTCATTTTACGTGAAGGCGGATTGGCCGATTTAGGCGATTTGTGTTATGAGTATTCTCTGAAATCTGCCTTACGCTTCAAGGTAATGGGTTGGGGGAAGGCCATGATTGCATGTAACGAATGCGAGTTGAAGGGTACTTATAGCCTGAAAAACGTCGTAGGACCTAATTTCTATTTCAATTATGAAAAGTTCTATGTATGGAATGGCTTTGGCAAAGAAGAGGCGGAAATAAAGATTGGAACCACATTGGTGAACGTGGCTACGCCGAACGACTATGTTGAGGGTGGTTGCAACCCAGGCTTCACTACCGACGGAGGTGAGGCTCCGGTTGATCCGGAACCCGATCCGGAGCCAGAACCGGAACCCGAGCCAGAACCTGATCCGGAACCGGGCACTTCTGCCGACATCGAGCTTCAGATTCCGACCGACATCGAAAGGGAATGGTTTGCGGAAGCCGACGACTTTGCCATCCGCGTCAATGGCAAATATGAAGAAGACATTATTCTCGAAGGTAATGCAACGACATTGCACGGCGTGAAAGTGTCGGAGAGCAACCTGAAGGTTACCCTTTCCGGAATAGAAAACCTGCCTTCCGGCGACGAGTACACTTACGAGTTGTGGATTTGGGTAGAAGAGGAATCTTGGAACGCCTTTACCGACGCAGAGCGGAAAGCATGGGTTAGCGGAGACGGTGACGGAACGGACATTACCGAGAAGTGTACGGTTACCGCACCCGAAGGTTATAGCGTAAGGAAGAATGTCTATGCCGGTTTGGGCGGACAGAAAGATACTCCTTATATCAAAGTCTCTATCCATGTGGTGAGAGATTGATTTCTCTTGCGGATGCAATCTTGTAAGAAAAGAAGCTGGAAGTCCTTTGTTTGGGAAATGGTCTGCAAATGATTGTTTTTCAGATTAGTAAGGCAAAAGGAGACGCTTTACTGAAAAGCTGAAATCATTCTGCGCCAAACGAAAAATCGTTTGCAGCAGAATAAAAAAACAATCTCAGCCAAATGATTTTTCGTTTGGCTGAGATTGTTTTGTGTTAATAATCCGGAAAGTTTACGGCTTATTGTATGGCTAATTTGCGAATGGCGTCGCCGGCTTTCACGATATAGATGCCTTTAGGCATGTTCGACAGGTCCATACGGTCGGTATGGGCGGCGTTCATCAGCAGTCCGTTGGCATTATATACCTTGATGTCGGTAGCTTCGTTCAGCACCACGCGGTTGCCCTCGAAGAAGATGCGGGACTTCGGGGCTACGGTTTCCTTGATGTTCACCGTGCTGTTGGTCGGAGTGGTCACGCGAATGCCGTGGATGTAAACTTCCTGGTTGCGGTTGTTTTGGAAATAGGCGTAGACAGGGGCATTTCCTTTGAATACATCCGGGTTGTCGTAACCGCTGTTCAAGTTTTCTATGCCAGTCCAGGTGTAAATACCCGGGTCGCACAGATCATTGAATAAACTGTAGGCAGCAAAGTTCGTGTAATACCCGTCCATGAAATTAGAACTACTAGTATTGATGTCTGTGAAACTTGCGTTCACGTCCCTGCTCCCCAACATACGGCACCTGACGGAGTACAAACTGGAAAGGCAGATGCTGTAAGATGAACAAGAGGGCATGCAAACCACGAAACCTCCACCGTTTGTGGTCATGATGCCACTGCTTCCCGGAATGACGAGTGCTCCTGTTTTATAGCCTTCTGTGCCATAATCTTCACCGTCTGCTCCCACTCCTATGTAGTAAGGGTCTGCCGTGGCAGACGGGTAAGTGGGGTTGATGTCGGCATAGACTAATTGTATGACTTTCCCGTTCGGGTCTACTTTGTAGTTGTTTTCGTCACAGATTCCCACATATTTGTCGATTTTCTCTTGTGAGTCGAACCAGAGCCATCCATCGGCATCCACATCGGCAAACAAGTTGTACTCTTGGGCCTGCATGCCTATGGCGCAGGCCAAACCTAAAAACAATGTACTGAACTTTTTCATTTTCTTTCTTTTAAATTAAACAATAACTCATTAAACTTCCACCCATTCTGGGTTCTGCTCTATTTCGTGGTAACGTATTTCATCCCAAGGTATGGGAAGGTAATACTGCATTTTTTGGAAGACCCTTACACGGGTAGGGAAACGGTCCATATTGCTGACGGTATGGGTAATGTCGCCGTTCATTTGGTGTACGATTTTCATAGCCTTGATGGGGTTACTGGAACCGTTCAGCTTTTCCTCAGCTATGCCCCAACGGAAAATGTCCCAATAAGATGTTTCTTCAAAAGCCAGTTCCACGCGGCGTTCATTCACCAGTTGCTCCCATGTGAGCGAGGGCAACTCGTCCATGTGCGCACGGCGGCGGATGGCGTTCACTTGGGTACGTGCCGCTTCTGTGTTGCCCAACCGGAACATTACTTCTGCATAATCCAGCAATACTTCCGCATAACGCCAGATGATGTAATTCTGGCTGCTGGCATAGGCTTCGTCGTTGTTGATCTGTTGTTTTTCGTTGACGAACTTGCCCATATAGTAGCCCGTGCGGGTCACGGCTGCTGTGGTGGACGTGCCGTAGGCCGTCAGGTCCTCTCCCGGGATTTCGTTGTTGCCTTCGCGTGTGTAGTGTATGTCCATGACATGCCCGTTATAGGTGGAGCCGTCATACAGGATATTGGCGTAGAAGCGGTAGTCGCGTCCCACATAAGGGTGCTGTGCATCGTAAGTGAGGCCGGCGCGCATGCCATATTCATCCACATGGTTCTGCGTGGGCGTATAAGCGGCCGTCGTGCCCGTAAAGTGGGGAGCGGCGGCGTCACGATCCAGTTTATGGCCGAAGCCCGTGTCGTAATTGCCGTCGTCAGAGTGCTGTACTTCAAGAATGGATTCCTTGCTGTTCTTGGTGAGGAATATGTTTCGGTATTCTTGTTTGATACTTTCCTCATCCGTTCCGGCTATCTGTATCAAGTCATAGTACTGCAAGCCCATGAGGGTTTCGTAGGCTACCCGTGCCGAGTCGAGCATGTCGTGAGAACGGTCGTCGCTGAAGCCCAGATACGTTTTTTCCTGATTCTGAAATACGTCGCTCGAAGCCCATTGGAATGTTTTAGCCACCAGCATGAGAGCTGCTCCTTGGGTGATGCGCCCCTCGTCCGTAGCATCATATTCCAAAGGGAGGACGGTGGCGGCAGCCCGGGCGTCGTCCACGATGGCCCGTACCATTTCTTCGTATGAGGCCCGCGGATATTTCCGACTGTCATTCAACGGGTCGAGAGGCTCTTGGATGAGCATTACTCCACCGAACTGCCTCCAGAGCATATAATAATAGTAGGCGCGGAAGAAATGTGCCTCGCCCAATATACGCTGTTTTTGGCTACCTTCGGCAATCTCGCCTTGGTTGACAAACAAGCGGTTTACGGACTGTATCTGTGTATAGTAGTTCGACCATTGTACTTGTGCCCAGTTGGTGATTTCTTTGGTGTTGCTTTTCAGTAAATCACCGTAACCGGCATTGTAATAGTCGTTCTTGGAGGGCACTATCTGATCGCCGAACCAGGGCATGTAGTAACGCGAAGCGCTTTTGACCAAAGCGATGGTCGTGGGAACGTAAGTAGAGAAGCCGGAGTTCATGTTCCGATACCATGGCAAGACATACTCGTCCAAAAGCATGGGGTTCTTCCAGATGTCTTTTTCCGACATCTTGTCTACGGGTGTGTCGCGGAACAGGTCGTCGCAGCCCGTGAAAGCGGTGAGTCCGGCGGCAAACAATCCGCAGAGGATATATTTTTTGAAAATCGCGATTAAGCGAGAACAGAGGCAAGCTTGCTTGGCTATGCCGAGTGTAAGCGATTTATGCAAATCCATAACGATTCGTTTTAAGAAGTTAGACTTAGAAACCTAAATTCAAGGTGATTCCGTAAGAACGTTGGATAGGATAGCCGCGCAACGATTCCGGGTCCATCCCCAAGTCGCTGAGTGAAGACCAAGTGACCAGGTTACTGCCTTGCAAGGCAATGCTGGCCGACGTCAACTTGAGTTTCTTCAGCACAGCCGGTTGCAGGGCGTAGCCCAATGACAGGGATTTCAGGCGCAGGAAGTCGCAGTCTCTTACCCAGAAAGTTGACTCTTTACGGTTGTTGTCATTAGCCGTGGCAAATTTGATGCGCGGCAGTGAGGCACCGGGATTGTCCGGTGTCCAGGTATCCGTCAGATGGTATTTCTGGAACCGCTGTAAGCTTCCGCTGTTCGTGGTGTAAAGTTCCTTGATGTTCTGTTGGTAACCTGTGGCGCCTTGGAACATGACGTTGACGAAAAATCCTTTGTAACTTGCACCGAGGCGCAGACTGAAATTAAAGTCCGGGTTGGAAGAATTTTTCACGTAAACCAAGTCTTTGGTGTCGAGTACGTGGTTGCCGTCCTGGTCTTTGTACTTGATGTCGCCGGGAGCCAATGTGGCGTTGCCTTGTCCGTCCTGATCGAGCGGCCAGTTGTCAATCTCTTCTTGCGACTGGAACAGGCCTTCGGCTTCATACATCGACCATACCATGCTGCTGCGTCCCACACGGCGCAGGTTAGGAGTAACGCTCGACTCATCGCCGAAATCCAGATATTTGTCCTGACTCTTGGCCAGTGTCAGATCTACGTTGTACTTCACTTTGCCGATGGTGTTGCGGTGGGTCAATGTCAAGTCCCAACCCCAGGCTTTCAGTTTGCTGAAGTTCATGTTGGGCACGTTGCCGTCCACGCCGGTCGAGGGCGGGTAGAGATAGGACGGGGCGGCTGTGATTTTGTCCGTTTCGTAACGCCAATAGTGTTCGAAGGTCAGGCCGAAGCGGTTGTCCCAGAACCCCAGGTCGGCAGCGATGTTATAGTCGTGCGACTTTCCCCACGTCAGTTCGGGATTGGGATAATTGCCTGTAGACATGATGATGCCCGGACGGTAATTACCTCCTATGTTATAACCCTCTCTTGTAGACTCTATATAAGTGAGTAGGTAAGAGTACTCTCCGACCAGTCCGTCGTCGCCGAGCAGACCTGTGGAAGCCCGGAATTTGACATTGGAGAGCACTTTTTGTTTCCAGTTTTTGAAGAACGTTTCGTTAGACAGCACCCACGAGGCCGATACCGAAGGGAAGAAGCCCCACCGATGATCGGGGTGGAAATAAGTGGAACCGTCTACACGGAAACTGGCTTCCACAAAGTAACGGTAGTCATAACCGTAGTTCAGTCGTCCGATGAGGGACGCACGCTGGTTGTAAGTCTCGCTGCCCAACAGGCGTGCGGTCACGGCTGTCCCGATCGTTTCCGGATAGATGCTGGCGTTCTGGTTTTCGCCCGTCATGTATTGGTTGTGCGTCTGTTGGTAGTTGGCTACGAGCATGGCGCCTACGTCGTGTTTGGCGGCAAACGTACGGTTATAATTTATTCCGGCTTCATAAAGCTGGTTGTCTACGAAACGGTCGATTTGTTCGATGGAGACTTTGGCGGTCGGGTAGACCGTGTTCGGGTCGGTATCGAACTGTCCCGTCTGCTGGTCGTAGGTGTAAAGCGTAACGGGTTTGTCGAAGGTCTTCTCTATGCGGGTATTGTTGTCGAACGTAGCCCGGGCATAGACAGAGAGGCCTTTCACCCAAGGCAGCTCCCAATGCAAATTGGCCGTAATGGTGTTCATCTTTCCTGTGTCTTTGATGTAGCCTCCAAGGCCTTCCACGTTGATGAGCGGGTTGCTGCCGTCCACGCTGGCCAGATAGCCATTGTCGAACCGCAATACTTGGAGGGGAGAGGAGTTGTAGGCGTTGTCGATGGTCGTATAACTGGAATTCTTGCTGTTGGAGCGCGAACCGGTAATGTCGAGCGAGAGCACAAGTCCTTTGGTCAGTGTAGCATCCAGTTTGGCTGAATAGTTGAAACGGTCGCGGTTGACTCCGCTGTACAAACCTTTGGAATGGGTATATCCGCCCGAGATGTAGTATTTTACGTATTGGTTACCTCCGTTGGCCGATACGCTGTGCGTAGTGGTATAGCCCACGTTGTCCAGATAATCCAGCAGGTTTTCATCGCCGTACACGTTCGGATTGGAGTGCGTGCGTATCATTTCCAACTGTTCGGGAGTGTAGGCCGCGTTGGCCGTACCCGGCGTATTCTCCACAGCACGGTTGTAGAGCTTGGCGTATTCGTAGGCATCGAGGAAGTCCGGCAATTGTGTGGCTTGCTGGATATTCATCTGGCCTCGGTAGTTGACCGACACTTTTTGGTTGCCGGACGCCCGTTTGGTCTGTACTAAAATCACCCCGTTGGCGGCGCGGGCACCGTAGACCGCTGCGGCAGCGGCATCTTTCAGGATGGAGATGCTTTCTATGTCGTCAGGATTCAGGTCGGACAGACGCATTTCCCCGTCGCTGGTGGTCGTACCGAAACGCGGTACGCCGTCGATGACAAGTAAAGGAGAATTATTGATACCCCGGATATGCAGGTTGGCTTCCTTGGCACTACTCGGGTCACCGGTGGTTTGCATGACCTGCAGACCGGCCACCTGACCGTAAAGGGCTTCGTCGAGGTTGGCCGTCGGCAGGCTCAGCAAGTCTTCGCTCTTGATGGTCTCGATGGAGCCGGTGAGCGAAGCTTTCTTTTGTGTACCGTATCCTACTACGACGAGTTCGTCCAGATCCTGTGCGTCGTCTTCCAACGTGACTACCAGGTTTTTCTGTCCGGGTTTGATTTTGATGGTCTGGGTTTTGTATCCGAGGAATGAGATGACCAGTTCCGTTCCTGTTTCCGGAATCGAAAAATTACCGTCCAGATCGGTTACGGCTCCTCCTTGTGCATTCTTCCATTTGACGTGGGCTCCGATGACAGTCTCGCCTCCGCGGTCTATCACCTTGCCTTTCAATATGGGTTGTGGAGTTTGTGCCGCCAGTCCCCCGGCCAGACATAAGGCGCCGATAAACAGCGCAGTTATTCTTTTTCCCATGGTGTAATGCTTTTAATTGGCAAATGTCCGCTCGATGAGCAGAATCTGATAATCGTAGAAATCTTTAGTGGAACCGGTTGCAGCGGCGCGGCGCGACTTATAAAGGCTGAGCACCTTGCGCAAGCGTCCGGTCATGAGAGCGCCGATTTGTTCCTTTGTCAGCGTGGGCAGTCCGAAGTTGATACGGGCAAACTCGTTGCCGTGACTCATGCCGCAAGAGCAAGGGAAGCTTGAAGTCATTTCGTCGAAAGCATCTTCCGGTGTCGCTGGTTGGCCGATGGCGCCTGTGTGGAGTGCGGCCGCATCTCCCGTGAGGCTTGTCGAGGCCTTTGCCGTAGGAGCCAGTCCCGTATTTTTCAACATGAGGGCGATGGCCGCGGCTTGCAAGCTCTGTTCGGCATCAGACAAACGGCCTCCGGTCGGGGTCTTGAAGAGGGCTGTGGTGACCTCGTTCAGATATTCGTCGAGCCGGAAATTGTGTACCGGATCCACGAGACCGCCTTCTTGAATACGGTAAAGTGTGGCCGAGTTGATGAGTGAGCTGACAATCATGGTCTGCAATTTGTCGTTTACGTTCATGTTGATTTCAAATTTACCGATCAGCTCTTTCACTGTCAGCCACTCGTTGTAGGTACGGGCTTGTTCCAACAACCAAAGCATGGCTTCACGCTGCCGGTCGCGGTCGATATAGTGTTTGGAGGTTTCCTTGCCGTCGCCTTGCCGTATCTCTTCGTAACGGATACCTCCGATATAAGGCATGACGTGGCGCAGGTAGCGGGTGTATTGGTTGACGATTTCACGGTACATGTTTTCCATCTCGTCGTAGCGTTCGCCGCGTTCCATGTTCCATGCTTCGAGGTTTTGCATCAGAATCTTGAGGTTGCTGATGCCGTAGTCGCCGGCTTTGATATGGTCGTTGCCCAAGTCCTCCGTTTGGTCGGTCGGGTCCACGGTGCCGAAAAGCTGTTGTGCTCCGAATTCATACATGGGGTCTCCGGCCTTTTCGGCTATCCACTGGTCCAATGTCGGTTTTTCGGATTCGGGAGTCGAGGCACCGGGAATCAGACGGTAGCCCCAGTTGATGGCGTGGATGTCGTACACACCCAATACGGGCGGTGTCAGTTTCACCCCCCGTTCCACATCGCCCGGCTGGGCGACGAAGTTGTTGCGGGCGTAGTCCATGATACTCGGTGTCGTACCGTACTTCTGTGTGAAAGAGGGACTGCGTAACGAATCTACGGGGAAGGAGTAGCTTGCCCCCATATTGTGCATGAGGCCGAGCGTGTGACCGATTTCGTGGGCGGCTGCATAACGGATGGATTCGCGCATCACGTCGTCGTCGAATACCTGGCAACGTACTCTTGGGTCTACCGCTCCTGTCTGTACGAAACGCCAGTTGTGGAGCAGAGAAATGATGTTGTGGTACCAAATGACGTCACCGGTAAGGATTTCGCCCGTACGCGGGTCCACATGGCTGGGTCCCATGGCGTTGGCTGTGGCTGTTGCAGCGTATTTGAAGCAACTGTAACGCATGTCGTCCGGGTCGAAGTCCGGGTCGTTTTTAGGATAATCCACAGCTTTGATGGCGTTTTTGAAACCGGCGGTCTCGAAAGCTGTATTCCAGTCTTCTATTCCCTGATGGATGGCCGTGCGCCACTTTTCGGGGAAAGCGGAATCTACGTAGAACACGATGGGTTTCTGCGGTTCCACCAGTTCGCCTTGGAAGTATTTGTCCAAATCCTCTTTCTTCGGTTCCAAACGCCAACGATGGATGAATGTGCGCCGGATGAGGCGGTCTTGTTCCGAAGTGTATATGCTCTTGTCGGAGTAGAAAAAACCTACGCGATTGTCTTGCAGGCGCATCGGCATCGGGTCGTCAGGCAATGCGAAGAGCGAACGGTGCATGATGACCGAGTAAGGTTGGCCGAGCGGGGTGAGGGTGAATGAAAGACGGCTCTTGATTTCGATGTTTTCCGGGAAACATTTCGAGCTGACGATACCGGAGGCATCCGGCACGAAAGTTCCTTTGAGCGAGTTGGCCCCTCCGAGCAATTTGCTTAACGGATTATCAGTCTTGATAGGACTGATGGCTTTTTCGTTGGCACCGAAGAAGGCCGTGACGTCGATCACCACGTTCTTTCCGTTTTGAGCCGCGATTTTAAACCCTTTCAACACGGGGTCATAAAAGTTCTTGTCGAAAGCCGACTCTATAGGGTCTGTCCCCGCTACGATGTCGCTGCTTTGTATTTGGTGTATGTACACGTTTCGTTCGTCCTTGCTGAAGCGAATCAATAAAGGCTGTGTGGCAATCTGTCCGGCTACGAAATCTCGCGTGTTGCTCGTAGCCGCTACACGGTTGGTCAGGATATAGGTGCGCCCGAAAGCGGAGTCCGGGATTTCGAAGTAAAGTTTTCCTTCTTTGGCATTGTATAAGGTGGTGAACAAGCCTTTCTGTACAGCGGCGTTCTTAGTCACTTTTTTATAATCGGCATTGACGGAGTCTTTTACCAGTGCTGCTATTGCATTCTTGTTCTTTTTGCTCTTTCTTTTGGCCTCAGTCGGCTGGCAAACAGCCAGGGTGGCCAACAAGACGAAAGCTATTCCTGTACCTTTTCTCATGATCGTCTTATTTTTGAATGATTGATTTGTAGACAGTAGAAGATAAGAGAGGAGGATGAGAACTTGTCTTACCCTCCTCTCCGGTATATGTATTGTATTATTGAGCGTTTACTTTACATGAAATGTGATTCGCTTTTACAATATACAAGCCCGGTTCGAGACTGAAGTTTACGGCATTTCCGGTTGAAGTCTGTACGGCAATGGTCTGTCCGGACAGATTGTAAACCTTCACATCGCAACCGTTTGCCAGTCCCGTTATCAGAACGTTGCCGCGTGTGGCCGTAATGACAGGAGCATTGTGGCGTGTGCCTTCTATGCTGCTTCCGCCTTCTACGAGTGTGGTTGTGGTCTTGAACGTATTTGAACCGCTGAATTTCGGGAATGCGGCGGTGGTCATTTCGCAGTACACGGGCACGTCTTGTTTCACCAAGAACGTGAACACGCCCTCCTCTTCGGTGTAGTCTGTTCCGGCCACGAGAGCCTCGCCGTCTTCGGTCAACCAAGTATAAGTGGTTTTTACTTTGCAATCAAGCAGTCCGGAGATATTGTCCTGTGCCGAGAGGTCTACGGTCTCGCCCGCTTTTACTTCCGCTGCAATCTGCATGGCATTTTGTGGGGCATAGGTGTAAGTGTTGCAACCCAATGCAGGAAGAGTGGCGAGTGTGAAGTTGTTCTTGCTGCAATTCACGCTTTTGGTCACGTTGTCAGCCTTGAGTTCCGTCAGTTGGTTGTTCATGCAGAACAGCGAACCTAACTCCTTGCACGCCGTCACGTCGAGCGAAGTCAGTTTGTTTCCGTTGAGGCTGACGTAGGTCAGTTTGGTGTTGTTGCTCAGGTCTATGTCCGCAATCTGATTGTTCAGTATGTACAGGCTTGTGAGTTCTGTGTTCTTGCCCAGGTCGATTCCCGTGAGTTTGTTGTCGCTCAGTGTCAGCTTGTTGAGCGCGGTGTTTGCCGCGAGGTCGATTTCCGTGAGTTCCATGTTCTTTGCGTCCAAGGTTTTGAGCATGGTGTTTGCAGAGAGATCCAGTGCCGTGATGGGGTTGTTGTAGCAGTTCAGCACTTCCAACGCCGTGTTTTTGCTCACGTCGAGTATCGTCAGTGCGTTGGTATACACGTTCAGTTCACGGAGGTCGGTGGCCGCTGATGTGTTGATGGCAGTCACTTGTGCGCCGTCCACACGTGAGTCGCAGCCGAAGACTGAGATTTCACGGGCGTAGATTTTGATGTGGCCCTCTCCTGCGGGTGTACCGGTTACGGTGGTAGTCGTACCGTATTCGTCTGCCATTGCGATAACCTCACTGGCCACCCGTTTGCCGTCGCCCCAGTCCACGATGATACGGTTGGCTTCGGTCGTAGAAGCGAAAGTCAGGTTACGTTCGTTTCCGTCTACCTGTGCTGTGAGTGTCAAGTAGAGTTCCGGTTCGGTTTCCACGGTCACGTTTTCCGTCTTGAATATATTGGCATCGGCGAAGTCCGGGAAAGCTGCTGTGGCCATTTCACAATAAACAGGTTCGTCGAAAGCTTTCAGGAATGTGAATACATTGTTTTCCACAGTGTAGTCCGTGCCTTCTTGCAGTTCGGTGTCGCCTGTCTTCCATACGAATGTGGTCTTTTGTGCTTCGGCAGCCAGTCCGGTGAGGTTGTCCTGTGCGGAAAGGTCTATCGTCTCACCGGGCCAGATACGCTGGGCGACGGGCATGCCTTTTTGCGGGGCATAAATGAAAAATTTGCTTCCCGGCAATGGCAGGTTGGCGAGCGAGAGGCGGTTGTCGGAGCAATTCAATCTGGTTTTGACGCTTCCCACTTTGAGCGAGGTAATTTCGTTGCCGTTACAGAAAACTACGCTTAACTTATCGCACATAGACAAATCCAACGTGCTTAATTTGTTAGATTGTATATTGACTGTGGCCAAAGCCGTGTTTTGGCTCAGGTCTATCTCGCTCAGCAGGTTGTTGTTGATGTTGAGCGTGTTCAGTTCCGGGTTGGCCGAAAGGTCGATGGATTCAATCTGGTTGTCGTTCAGCATCAGTTTTTTGAGAGCCGTGTTCTTTGTCACGTCGATTTCCGTAAGCGACATGTTGGTTCCGTCGAGCGAGGTCAGTTGGGTATTGGCCGAAAGGTCGAGTGAGGTGATAGGATTATTGCTGCACACCAACTCTGTCAAATTCACATTCTTGCTCACATCGAGGGTCGTGATTTTATGAGTGTTGCAAGTCAACTTGGTCAAGTCCGTGGCTTTTGTTACGTCCAAGGCCGTAAGTTTGGTACCGTCATTGGCTGCATAACTACAGTCGAGCACCACTAGTTTTTCGCCATAAACACTGATTTTGCCTTCTCCTAAAGGAGTGCCTGTCACTGTGGTGGTAGTCCAACCATCGTCAACGGCTATTTCTTCAGTCTCAACCAAATTTCCGTCTCCCCAGTCTACTTTGAATTTGTGACCAGCTTCGGAAACGGCGAAGTTCAGTGTCAATGGCTTGCCTTCCACCTTGGCGGTAAGCGTGATGGCCGGTTCGTTTTGTGCATAAGTGATGATGCCGAACATGGCGAATAGAATAGAGAGTAGATACTTCTTCATAAACGTTTGTTTTTAATTAGAAAATAGTTTTTAGCCTCTTTTTGTCCGCTTTTATTCTTTCTGCGAACCGGTTGCTCTCTTAGTAAGAGAGCGATTGCATAATTATGCAATCCTATAACACCCTCAAAGATAAGCAAAAGGACGAAATCCGCAAAACAAAATGCATGTTTTAATGCAACAAAGACTATAATTAAGTTCACCAAATAAGCATTTGACTCTTCATTTTGTAAGTGTAACTGCCCGTTGTAAATGAAATGTCGCTCTCTTACTAAGAGATAGACTTTCAATGTTCTCTTAATCAACTTGTATGGTGAAAGGACAAAACTGTTCGAAATGTATCCGGTTTATGCGAATAAGGACTTTTGGAGCCGTTTTTACACCCCGGAATAGAAAAAAAGAAAGTAAATCACGGCATCGTATGGAAAAATGAATATCTTTGCGGATAGTATCAATCAAATGCCGAACGGTTATGATGAAAGTTTATTCTTGTAGGTTTTTTCTTTTGTTTCTGGCTTTGTGTGGCCTGATTCCGGTCTGGGCGGAAAAGAACAAAGGAGATTTAAGTAATTTGGTTTGTTTCGTACGTTTCTTAGACGAAGATAACGACGAGATGTTCGAGCGTCCTTTTTCTGCGTACGAACAGTTGTTTAATGACGACACGCAGGGGGCGAACTCCGTATACAACTATTTCCGCGAGGCTTCTTACGGGCAACTTGCCTGGAAGAGCAGTTTCTTCCCGGAAGCGGTGGACGGCCGGGTCATATCCTATCGTGCCAGCCGGGAGAGGGGATATTATAAGGAGAAAAGCTCGATTAATGAACTCGGTTATGAGGACGACGTGGACAAGGCGGCACGCGAGCAAGCCCTCATACGCGAAGTGGCGGCCTGGCTTTCCGATGCGCTTCCGGAGGACGCGTCGTTGGACGCGGACGACGACGGCATCGTAGACAACATGTGTATCGTGTTGAGCGGACGTTCGGAGTTGAGCAACCGCCATTTGTTGTGGCCGCACCGTTCCGACCTGGCTTTGCCCGATGAAAAGGCCATATATATAAAAGGTAAGAAACTGGTCGGTTACCTGATGGTGTTCGATGATGCGAACGGTTGGGCGTCGCTGGAACCCGTGCCGTTGAACACCGGAGTGATTTGCCACGAAATGTCGCATTCCTTGGGGACGTACGACCTCTACCACGTGAACGACGACCTGAATCCTGTGGGTGTCTGGGATTTGATGTCCGACAACCTGCTCGTCCCCCAGCAGATGTCGGCTTATACGAAGTACCGCTATTGCGGTTGGATAGACGAGATTCCGGAGATTTCGGAACCGGGCACATACGTGTTGAATCCGGTCGGGGGAGAGAAGAAAGAGAATGTGGCTTATAAAATCAGGCCCATCGGTTCCGAAGAATATTTTGTGGTGGAATACCGCCGTAGGGAGGGCAGCACGTTCGACAGCGGGCTGCCGGAATCCGGCCTGTTGGTTTACCGCATCAATCCGGCTTATACGGGCGGTAACGTGAACTACAACGGGACAACCCGTCTGGACGAAGTATACGTTTTCCGGCCGGGCGGTACGACAACTGCCGATGGGAACATAGAAAAAGCGGCTTTCAGCGAGGAGAGCGGGCGTACGGCTTTTGGAGGCGATGCGGAAGTGAAGCCTTTTTACAGCGACGGTACGGTGGCACGCTTTGCCCTGACGCATATCTCATCGTGTGGCGAAACCCTTTCGTTCAATCTGGAGAACCTGGGACATCAGATCAAACTGTCCGAAGAAGCCGTAACGCTTGGCGGTGCGGCGGGCGACAAGCTCGAGCTTTCGGTGGAGGCTGATGTAGATTGGACTGTGTCCGGTTTACCCGATTGGTTGAAACTGGCACCGCAGCAGGGAGAAGCGGGAAAGACCACCGTCACGTTGGAAACCCTGACCGAAAACGCCACGGCACAGACGCGCAAGGCGGAACTGGCCTTCACTTCGCCTTCGGATGCCGGACTGAAAACCATATTGACCGTACATCAACAGTCTAATGTCATTCTGCCCCCGTCCGGCTTGTCCGTCCGCGTGACGGAGGACGGGAAGGCGGAATTGGCATGGACGGCTCCGCAAGAGGGTACTCCCGTGTTGTCAGACGGTTTTGAAGATACGGCCAATCCCAACGGTTGGGTCATTCAAAATGCCGGTGACAGGGGGTGGACGTGGCAGGAGGCTGCCAAGAACTATATGCCTTACAGCGGGAATTATTCCATGTACATGAAGAGTGCGTGGGAGGATGCGCATCAGGACGAACGCCTCACTTCTCCCGTGTTCGCTTATGGCCGTGAATTGTCATTCTGGAGTAAGTCTATTGCTCCGCAGAAAAACGTCAAGGATCAATACTATTATGTGGAAGTGAGTACCGACGGTGGGGAAACATGGACACCGGTATACGACTTAATCAAAGACTGCGATGTGCTGAACCAATATGTGAAAATCACCATCGACCTTTCCGCATACCAGTCCGACCGCATGCGCGTGGCTTTCCATGCTTACGACACAAACGATGTCGGGTTGTCTTACTGGTGGCAAATCGACGACGTGGAGATTTATTCCGCTCCTTCGGAAACCATGGTAGAAGGATATGCCGTGTACCGCAACGGAATAAAGTTAGGCGAAACGCCGGACGTGACCTTTACGGATGCCGAACCGCTTGCCGGTGAAAACATTTATACCGTACGGGCTATCGGGCGTTTCGGCGAGACCTCCGATTCGGAAGCCGCCGTATTGATGTATGACCCTTCCGGCGTGGAAACGGTAGGGATGATACCGGACGTGACGGTCGGGACAGCACAAGGGCGCGTTGTGGTGCAGTCGTCCGTTCCGTTGGAACAGGTGCGTCTCGTGACGGTGGGGGGCATGCAGACCGCCCTTGCCCGTCCCAAAGGAAATGTATGTATTTTTGATGTGTCCGGGATGAGCCGTGGCCTCTACCTTGTCGTCTGCGAGACCGAAGGGGACGGAACGCCTGTCGTGCGAAAGGTTATCTTGAAGTAAAAGAGCAGGTTAAACCCTCTTTGAAGCACTTTTCAAAAGGGTGCTTGATTACTCTCAGGAGAGAGGTAAATCAATCTCAGCCAAATGAAAAACCAATCTCAGGCGATTGAATTTTCGTTTGGCTGAGATTCGTTTTACGTTCGGCTGAGAATGATTTATGGCCTTTTGGCAAGGGTTATCGGTAGATGAGGAATGTCAAGTTTTCGGGACGGAAAAGTTCCTGTGCCACGGCATGAAGGTCTTCCGCTGTCAACCCGTCTATCTTTTGGTACAGACGGTTCAGGTCGCGTGCCCGGTCATAATGCAGGAACGTCTTTCCCATGGCCAGCGCCACGTTTTCAAAGTTGTCGTAAGAGATGCCTATCTGGCCTTTGATTTGCCGTTTGGCGGCTTCCAGCGCATGGGGAGCTAACGGAGCTTCGGCCAGCCGCCGCAGTTCTTTCAGCACGAGCCGACGGCAACGTGCCACGTCGTGAGGGTCGCAGCCGAAATATACGTTCCACAAGCCGGTGTCGGTGTAAGTGGTCATGACGCTTTCCACTGTATATACAAGGCCGTGTTTCTCGCGCAGGCTCAGGTTGAGGCGTGAGTTCATGCCCGGGCCTCCCAGGATATTGTTCAGCAGGTAGAGACTCAGGTGGCGCGGGTCGCGGGCACTGTAGGCCCGTGCGCCTATCATGACGTGTGCCTGATGGGTGTCTTTGTGCAGTGTGACGGTCTGGGGGCGGTATTCCGGTACAGCCGTGCGTCCGGCATCGTTCCTGTCAGGTCGGGCAGGGGAAGCGTCGGTTTGGAGGAGCGTCTGGAAAGGATGGCCTTCGGGCAAGGAGGAAGCCACCCGTTTCAGGGCTTTGGTGATTTCCCGGCAGGCGTATGCCGGTTCGATGCGTCCGTAGACGAAGAAAACCATCCGGTCGGGACGGTACAGCCGCCGGGCGAAACGTTGGATGTCCTCGCTGCGGAATCCCCGCAAACGTCCGGCTTCGCCCAGGATGTTACGTCCCAAAGGGTGGCCGCAAAAAATCAGATTCTCGAAATCGTCGAAAATCAATTCGGAAGGCGAGTCGTTGTAGCTTTCTATTTCGTCGATGACCACCTCCACCTCTTTGTTCATCTCTGTTTGGGGATAGGTGCTGCCCAACACGATGTCGGCCAGCAGATCCACAGCACGTGCGAAGTGTTCTTTCAGGAAAGCCGTGTAGTAAATGGTTTCCTCTTTGCCCGTGTAGGCGTTCAAGTCCCCTCCTACGCTTTCCATGCGGTTCAGGATATGCCAGGAGCGGCGCCGGTGCGTCCCTTTGAAAGTCAGGTGCTCGCAAAAGTGTGCCAGCCCGTTTTCGTCCGGCAGTTCGTCGCGTGTACCGGCATCGACGGCGATGCCGCAATATACCACATCCGTGGCAGAAGGGGCACAGATGACGCGCATGCCGCAGGGAAGGGTATGGGTATAGGGAACAGCCGAAGCGGGAGATGTTGTTGTCATGTCGTTATGCTTTGTGTTTAGCCGCACAAAGTTACTGCAAACCACGGGAAAGGAAAAGGAAATGGGCCGTTATTTGCATAAATCGCTCCCACTCGGCAGACTTCGAGCAAGCTCGGTCTGCGCTCGCTTAATCGCGATTTTCTTTTTATTCCGTTTGCTGTCCGTCTTTGCCTGTCTGTTTTTGATGTTTAGTAGATGAGAGCCGGACGTGGCAATCTTCCTTTATGACCCAGTTCAGTTTCCGAATTCCAATATGGCCCGCAGTTGTGCTGCCGCAGTGTAGTTCCCGTTGGTGTTGATGCAATGTACGGCCGGCTGGAGGGTGAAATGGTTGCATACGGGAAAGCTTCCGGTCAGTTCCACGTCGGTTTCCCGGCCGTCGGCATAGAGGGCACGGTTGACCACCAATCCCACTTGGGTCATCTGGGGCGGAATGTTACTCCAGATAAGCCCCGCTCCCCAGTAATGACGGCATGTACTGCGTGAAGCCGGCGACGTGCCACCCTGCCACATGGCTCCCAAATGGCTTTCGCCGACATGCAGGAGGGGTTGTTCTATCAAGGTCCACAAAGCGTAATTGAAAGTTTTGTCGGCGGATGTTTCGGACGGACTGGAGCCGAGGGCATATCCTACGGCGTAATATCCATGATGGCGGTCTTCTTCGCCGATGTGGTAGGACAGGCTGCCGATGTTGAACATCCCGTCGCTACGGGGGCAGAAACGGAACTGACGGTTGATACGGTCGCTGGCCACGCCGTTGTAGAGGCTTTCGCGAAAGGTGAGACCTGGCAAGGGGGAGAATTCCGTGTGCAGGCAAAGGGCTGCCAAAGGATAAGTGGCTAACGGGAAGTTGGCCGACAAGATGGGGAAGTTTCCGTGCGAGGCGTTGGTGAAAAGAGCTGTGAATGGGGTCGTAAAGTGGTCCATGTCGATATTTCTCAGTCCGGCATATACGGAACCCTTGTCACCGATGTTTTGCCGGATTCCCGCTTCGATGAGACGGAAGGCCTTGTCCGGACCGGCATCTATACAACTGAATGCTTGTAAGTCTCCGGCTACCGGAATCCCCAGATTGTAAGTAGAAATGGCTGCGGTTTCCAGTTGTGCGTTTTTCCATAGTCCGGTTTCTGCCGAGACTTCAAGCAGGTTACACCAGCCGGTTTTCCCGTCGGTGATGTTCCACAGTCCTTCGGTCGTTCCGGAGATTTCCCATTTTACCCGTTGGCAGAAAAGTGGAGACTGCATGCCAGTCATTGTGGCACACGTACAAAAAGCAAAGCGCAGGAATGCGCTCTGTGCGAAAAGTTTTTGAATCATAAAATGTAGTGTTTCGTTGGAAGTGATAAAAAAACTTTCCGGTGAGGCGGTTTGCGCTCAGACCTCCTTGCCGGAAAGTTTTATGTTTTGTTTAAAAGAGCAATGCCATGCGGTAGACGGCAAAAGCCGTCACGTAGGCCAATAGGGTAGTGTATGCCGCCGTAAAAATGGCCCACTTCCATGTGCCGCTTTCTCCTTTGACGGCTGCAATCGTAGCCAGACAAGGGAAATAAAGCAGTGCGAAGATCATGTAACTCAATGCGGCTTCGGGTGTGGTGTGCTGGCTTAGTATTTGCGCCAGGCGGGTCTGCGAAGCGTCTTCGGTGGTTTCCGGTTCCGCGTCTTCGGCCGCGCAGTTGTACAACACTCCGAGTGTGCTGACCATCAGTTCCTTTGCGCCGACACCGGCTATGATACCTACGCCCATTCGCCAATCGTAACCTAACGGACGGATTACCGGTTCGATGGCATGGCCTATCCGGCCCATGTAGGATTGTTCCTGTTGTTCGGCTTCTGTCAGTTCACCGTTTCCCGTGGGGAAATGTCCTAAAGCCCAAATCACGATGCTGGCCACCAAGATGATGCCTCCCATCTTACGTAAGTATTGGCGTCCTTTCTCCCACGTATGGCGGCAAACACCGCGCGAACTGGGCAGACGGTAAGGAGGGAGTTCCATGACGAAATGGCTTTCATACCGACGCATGAAGATCTTGCTGAATACCCATGCTACAAACAAGGCCATACCCGTCCCGAACACGTAAAGGCAGAGCATGACGGTGGAGGCGTTTTGGGGAAAGAATGCCCCGGCAAATACTACATACACCGGAATGCGTGCGCTGCATGAAATCATCGGAGTGACCAGCATGGTAATCATACGGCTTTTGGAATTTTCTATCGTACGGGTAGCCATGACGGCCGGTACGTTGCATCCGTAACCCATCAGCATGGGAATGAAGGATTTTCCGTGTAGTCCCAGTTTGTTGAACAACGGGTCGGCCAACATGGCGGCACGTGCCAGATAGCCCGAATCTTCCAATATGGAGATGAAGAAATAAAGAATCAGGATGTTGGGCAAGAAGACAATGACGCTGCCCACGCCGCCTAATATGCCGTCGCAAACCAAAGCTTGCAGCGTGCCTTCGGGCATTTGGCTCTCGCAGAGGGCGGTGAGCCATGCCACACCGTTGTCTATCCAGTCCATGGGGTATTGTCCGATGGTGAACGTGACCCAAAAGATGAACCACATGATGGCCACGAACAACGGATAGGCAATCCAGCGGTTGGCCAGCAGTCGGTCTAACGTTGTGGTGACCTGATGACTGCGTCCGTGTTTTTTAATGTAAATGCCGTCGAGCATTTGTCCGATATGGGAATAGCGTTCCACATCTTCGTGTTCGCGTTCGGGGCACGGACAGGCCGTGTCGCTTCCGTTGTCTGCGTCCATATCTTCCGGATGAGCTCCTTTTCCGCTACAGTGGGTACAGTGCTCCGGATCGTTGCAGCAAGCGGCCTCGTGGGTATGCCCTTGTATGCCTGCACGGTGAAGTGCAATATGTTGGTCGGCCAGTTCGATGGCTTTTTTCAGCAAGGCATCGATACCGATGCGCTTACGGGCTACGGTAGGGTAGAGAGGCATATCCAAACGACGGCTCAGTTCTTCGATGTCGAGTGTACTTTGGCTTTCTTCAAACTCATCATACATGTTCAAGGCTCCGACGAGCGGAAGGTTCCGTTCCTTCAGTTGCATGGTGAGCAACAGATTCCGTTCCAGATTGGTTGTGTCGAGCACATTGATGACGGCATCTATCCGGCCGCTTTCCAGTTCGTGTGCCACATACGCCTCTTCCGGACTGAAAGCACGGATAGAGTAGGTTCCCGGCAGGTCTACCAAACGGATTTTCCGTCCATCGAAGACCATTTCTCCCACGACACTGCTGACGGTCACTCCGCTGTAGTTACCGGTACGTTCGTGTCCCCCCGAGGCTGCATTGAAAAGTGAGGTCTTGCCGCAATTCGGATTACCGACCAAAGCTATTGTAATCACTCCGGCTTCGGCCGGCGTGTCGGTGGTGATGCGACGTCCGGAAGGACCGCAACTGGGGCATCCCGGGTGTGGAGATGGCGGCATAACGCTTCCGCTTCTTCGTTGATGCCGGTCTGAACGATGCTTTTGAGTCGGAATGTCTGTGGAAATGTCTGTGGATGGGGCAGGGATGTCCGCTTCCGGTGTCGTAGATGGAGCGTCTGCCGTGCCCGAAACAGTGACTTGTATTTTTTCAGCTTCGCTCTTTCGCAGGGCGATTTGTCCTCCCATCAGTTCGAAAACAATAGGATTTCCCACAGGAGAAGTAAACAGTTTCTTGACGGTTTTCCCTGTGACAAACCCCATTTCACTCAAGCGGGCTCTGAAGGCTCCGCTGCCTTCTATGTGTGATATCATCACGGTTTCGTTCGTGTTGACATCCGATAATCTCATCATTACTACCTATATATAATTATACAGCGTGCAAAATTACTTGCAAAATCCGGTTTGTGCAATACCTGATAGTAGTGGTTTTGTTAAGAATTGGCATAGCTGTGCATGCCACCGAGCAGATAATTGACTCCGAAGTAGGTCATCAGGACTACGGCGAAAGCGAAGATCATATAGCCATGGAATAGCCATGGACGTTGAAAACAGGGCAGGCTTTTCCGGTGGAAAGAGATGCCGTAAATGATGAACGCCGCAAGTGCCCACACTTCTTTCGGGTCCCACGACCAGTAACTGCCCCACGACACGTTGGCCCATACGGCTCCCAACACAATGCCTGTGCCCAACAGGAAAGTGCCTGGATATAACAGAAGACGGCTCAACAAGGTGAGTTGTTCGATTTGTTCTCCTGTAATCGGCGAAGCCGTGTTTTTTTGTTTCCCTATAAGACACAAGGCCAGGATGCCGTTCAGAAAGGTGAAAGCAAAAAGGCCGTATGAAATCATGATGAGCGACACGTGCCAACTCAGCCACGGGGATGCCAATACCGGCATGAGGGGCGTAATTTGCGGGTTCATCTCGCCCAAGTAGGCTACGAGCAGAGTGAATCCGGAAAGCAGGAAACCGAAAGGCCGGGTGAAAGGGAACCTCCGTTGAAGCAGACAGGCGGTCAGGAGGACTGCCAGAGCGACGAACTGCATCGTTTCGTATCCGTTGCTCAGGGGGAAACCGCTTCTGATGTAACCGCGCAAGGCGTATCCTGTGGCATGGAATAGGGTGGTGAGGCAGAGGGCTGTGCCCCATACCCGTCGGCTTACGGCTTTCTCCTTACGGTTCGTCAGCATCCTGAACATGAATAATCCGAAGGCGGCAAAGCCTAAAGTGAGGTTGACCATGAACAGGATTTTGCTGAAGGGAATACGGTTGTACCACAGTTCGGCGTTGACTTTCTGGGTACTGAGAGGTGTAACGTCGGGCGGTAGCGGACGGATGAGCGTGCCTTGCCGGAGCATGAGGATGAGTCCTACTTTTTCGTCTGTTTCCTGTATGGCTTGGGCCAGTTTGCTCCGGTTACCTTGTTCGCGTTGCCATAAAGGCTGTAGCTTGTATTGTGTCCCGTCGAACAAATGATTGAGCGAGGCATATTCTTCTTTAAGGCCTAAAGCGGTGCGCAACTCTTGATTTTTGATACGGATAATGGGAGTGCGGTTCCATTCTTCGGGGTAGAGCATCCAACTGCTCACCACCTGTTCCGGGGTGATTCTGTGGAAGGATGGTCGTCCGTATATTTTTTGTACGAAATCCCGTGCAAGTGTGTTGAACGGGGCGACGCGGTCGTTGTAGACCACTTGTTGGATAGCCAGACTGTCGGCTTGTACCCGCTTGACTACGGGCAAGGCCGGGTCGGCTTTCAGTTGACAGCCCCCAAACAAAGCTATTAGGAACAGTCCGCCTTTCCGGATCTGCGGATGCCTTAGCAGACGGCGGAAGCCTCCGTCCCGGGCGCACAGCAGGAGCAGGCAACCCAACCCCATCAGGCAGAAACCGGTGTAGGTGATGCCCGTCCCCCAAGGGTCATAGTTTACCGAAAGCCAACTGCCTTCCAAATCTTCATCGTAGGAAGACTGGTAAAAACGGTACCCTTGTGCAGAAAAAATCCGGTTCATGGAAACAATTGGCCGGGCAAAGATGTTGCCGTCGATATGCTGGCAGGAGATTTGGCTCACATAGTCGGCAGGAGCTTCCGTGCCCGGATAATATGCTATGCGGAAGCTGTCTAAACGCATCATGAAGGGCAGGCGTGCCACTTGTTTCCGTTCGTTGACATATTCTCCCGTAGGCTGGCCTTTACGCAAGTGCAATATTCCTTTATGTCCGGTAAAGGCGGTGGTGAGCGCTCCGGCGAATATCACGCCGAAACTGAGATGAAGGACGAGAAGCGGAAAGTTTTTCCACGTTTTACGGCGTACGAAAAGTGCGGCCGAAGTGACCACGACGGCGGTCCATAACAGTTTGAACCACCAGGTGCCGTAAACGTAGGTCTGGATAAAAGGCGTGCCGTGGGCATCTTCCACAAACGTGGATATACCGATGCCTGCGGCAGCCCAAAAAAGTAGTATGAAAGGAACTGACTTCATGATGTAGAGGGAATGTACCGGATAAGTCCTTAAAAGTCGCGATACTTTTCGTTGCAACGTTTTTTCACGGCAATACATTCCATTTCGATAAGCCATGTAGGTCGGCATACCGGTGCCAAGGTGATGACTTTCGGAGTGTCGGGGAACCGTCGGGCGAACATCTCTTTCACGGTCGGGTAATCGCAGACATCGCGCAGGTAAACGATGATTTGCATGACATCGTCGAATGATGCGCCGCCTTCTTCAAGCAGGACTCCTACATTTTCCCACATGCGTTCGGTTTGTTTCACGATGTTGCCCACATGCACCACCTCTCCTTTGTTGTTGATGCTGGCCGTGCCGCTGAGGAATACATGAGCACGGTCGCCGTATTCCATGACGGTACCCCGCTCGAACGTAACCCCGTATTCATAAGTAGGGTTCAGGTGGGTGGGAGCGTACAGGTAGCGTTGCTGTGAAGGTTCAAACCCTGTGAGGGCATACGTTCCCATCTGTACCAAGGCCCGTGTGTCTGCGGGCAGTCCGCCGATGCCCGTACTGCTGATGTAGTGGGTCTGTTCGGTAAGTCCTTGTTCGGCGAAGTTTTCCTTACGTGCTTTCACCATGCCGGCGTACTGTGTGTCTACATCGCGTACGAAAAACCACGTACGGATACAGTTGTCTGCCAGCGTGGCGTTGAAGCTTTGTAAGGTTTCCTCGTAACTGATGAGCAGAGATTCCGTTTGCCAGGCCGAGTCGCCCTTGTGTTCGTGCATGCCCATCTTCCATAAATGACGGTAACCGTTGTGTTCCGCCACGATGACACCGTTCACGTTGGCTACCTTGCTGCCTTTTTGCAGATACAGCCACACGGCCACCTTGCTGCCGTCGAGCGGTGGCTGCTGGATGACGGATACGGAACAGTCCGCTTCCTGCTTCATCAGAGGCTGTTGGTTGGTCGAATCGCTGAGAAAGTATCGCTTCAGGATGACGTCGGCACCCATGACCTGCGGCAACCGCAACAGCCGTTCCTCTCCTTCGTAAATTCGTTTGAGTTGTCCGTCGAAGAGTTCGGCTCTCGGCTCCACATGCAACATGACGTGGAACTCTTCTATCTTATCTTGTGGGGTAAAAGCGGATATTTCCGCCGTTACACCCAGATCTTCCCAAAAAACTTTGCTTTTATCCATGTTGTTCCTATTCTTTGGCGCCTGCGTTGATCCATTCGTCTATAAGCCGCAGGTCGGTTGATGAAGTTATCATATTTTCGTGACTGAAACCTAAGCCGAGTACATTGCCAGGATTGATAACCTTATGCAAGATGCTTTCTTCGGCGTTGCCCGGAATGACACGGATGCCGTCCTCGACCTGTGTAGACGGTTGGTTTACAAGGCTGGCATGGCTCTTGTCGGCCGTCAGGTAAAGTCCGGCTGCGGGAGAGGTGCTTCCTCCGTGGCACTGTGCGCAGGTTTTGTCAAATATGTTCTCTTGTATGGCTGCATACATGTGGGCATCCACCTGTCCGGCATCCATGTAGAGCGTATCTCCCGAAATCGAAGCTACATCCAGACTTTGATATGTCAGGACACGTTTGCGCAACCGGTTGGTCACGCATAGCTCGATGGTTTTCACGTCGTTCCCGATGTTAGGCAGGGTGAGGCTCACGTTGCTGTTCGCATCGGGGCTGACGAGCACTTGCGTAGTCGCGTATTCGCTGTCTCCGAACCCGGCCAACACAAGCTGGTAATATTCCGGCCAACTGTCCGCACCGGTGATGTGTCCGGTCAGTTTGGCCGCAAATCCGGTGTGCGTAGCCGTGTGTTCCTTCCGTGGGATGGAGCCGTCGTCGCAGGCGGTGAGTCCCATTGCTACAGACAGGAGAACAAATATACCATAGTTTTTTTTCATTGTAAATTCTTTATCGGCTGAATTAACGAATATTAGAAAGAGTATTGCAACTGTATGGTGCCTGAGTGCTTGGCCAACCCAAGGTCGTCGTTGTCACGGTCGAGTTGCGTGTCGTGTCCGGTGCGTCCGATGAACTGATACATGGCTTGCAGTTTCAGGTTACAGTTCTTGAAGAAATAATTGCATCCTACGGCCGGCATATTGAGGAAACCATTCGTGTCTACGCCGTTGCGGTTAAAGAAGTCGTAACGTGCGGCAACCTGTACGCGGGGAGCCACGAAATAACCGCCTTGGACGTAGCCGCCCAAGAAATCGTAAGTCTTGTCTATCTTTTGTCGGTCGGTGAATCCCACATGCATGTAGTAGGCTTCGGCTCCGATATAAAGCTTGTTTTTCAGCATGGCAAACTCCAGTCCGGCGCGGGTGTCGTTGGTGCTTTCACTCTCGCTTTCCACATTCAGGTTGGCGCTTGCGCCTAACATCCATTTGTCTTCGTGCAGGCGGTCGGGGTTACCCTGCGTGGCGGGCATGATACCCTTCGGCATGAAGGTGAAACGTCCGGCGTAGAGCAGGGACGGGATGTGCCAGTCGTCGCTGATGGTTTTCGTAGCCGTGTTGACCGATGCGCCGGTACCGTTGAAGATTCCTATTTCATATCCGAACTTATTGGCTGCGAAACCGTGGATTTCCACACCGAGATCGAATCCCGTCCCGATGTTCGGTGTGACGGCGTTCAACGAATAAGGCATGATGACCGCCGCGGTCAGCGAAGTCGGGAGTGTAGGCATCATGGTTTCGCCCAGCGTCGTCAGGTAACCGTGAGAGAAGGGAGTCTTGAATTTACCGATACGTACGGCAAAAGCTTCTTTCATGGCCACGTCGATCCATGCCTGCTGAAGGATGGCTCCGCCACTGGCTGCTGCATTGATAGAGAGGTTAAACGATACCTTGCCCCACGCTTTTCCCGTAAATCCGAGTACGGCATACGGTACGGCAAATCCCGAATTAGCCAAGTTGTCTTGGTTGTAAGCCTTGTCCAGGCCTTCGTCGTCGTACCAATTGATGTGAGCCGCAGTCTGCACCAACAGGTAAGGTTTGAACACAAAGTCGGCTTTCTTCGTTTGGATGGAGAACCCTTCGCGTCCGGCCAGGGACACCACGCCGTTTTCGCTGCCCTCTTCATATTGTGCCATGGCGGCAAGAGGGAGAGCCGCCAATAGGGTCATCGCAAATATTTTTTTCATTGTTTTCTGTTTTTTTCTTTGTTTGATGCTTGTTCTGTCAAGAGGCTTTCGTCGTCTTGTTATAAGGATTGCAGGAATCGGATGAGTGCCGCACGGTCTTCTTTCTTCATCTGTTTGAACAGGTTTTTCGAGGCTTCTCCTTCTCCGCCGTGCCACAAAATGGCTTCGGTAAAGTTACGGGCGCGTCCGTCGTGCAAGAAGTAAGTGTGACCGTTGACTTTTTCCTGTAGCCCGATACCCCAAAGTGGAGTGGTGCGCCACTCATTGCCGCGAGCCAGTCCGCTTACGTAATTGTCGTTCAATCCTACACCCATGATTTCGCTTCCCATGTCGTGAAGCAGGAAATCGGAGTAGGGGTGGATGGTCTGGCTGCCCAACCACGTCAGTTGCGTACCTAACAGCAAAGTGGAACCACGGGGTTGGGTATGCAGCGTGACGGTATGGCACAAGTGGCATTTGGCTTGGTAGAACATCTCCTCCCCGCGTTTCACCGTAGGATCGTTCACGTCGCGGCGGGCCGGTACACCAAGGCCCTGCATGTACAAGTCCACATCCTCCATTTCTTCCGCGCTGATGTCCAACTGGTCGTATGTCAGTCCCATCATGCTTCCGTCCTGCATCTGGAGCTGTCCTTCGCAGATCTCTTCCGGATAGCGGCTGTTCGTGACGCCCAAGTCACTGCTGAAGCCAAGTTCCACGGTCAGGTCGGCATGCTGTGCTTTGTTGCCGCTCAGCCCTAATTGCAGTTTCCCTTTTTCCGTGATATAGTTGGCGCGTCCGCTGATACCGTATTCCGGGTAGTTGCTCTTCGCGGCCAGTTGCTCTATTTCGTGGCGGTCGATGGCCATCATCGGCCCCATGCCGACATGGCGCAACGGGATTCTGACGGTGCAGAACAAGTCTTCGGGTGCGATGCTGTCGGCATACCATTCGCTGATGCTGTATTCGGGATAGCACAGTTCGTAGGGTTCTCCGTCGGGGAATGCCCCTTTCTCGTAATGCCATTTGACGCTCAACTTGCCTTCCGGTTTAACGCCGTAGATGGCTTGGTCATGAAGTACACGTCCGTAATTCTGGAAAAATGCGCCGTTCTTGCGGCTGATGTACACCAACATGGAAGAGAAGCCGTAAGAGCCGCTCCCCCCTTCGCCGAAGCTGCCTCCGCCGTTCCATAACTCTGGTTTCGTACGCCCGGCATTGCGATGGCAGCTTCCGCAGGAATATCCTGCATAGACCGGGCCGAGGCCTCCCGAGATGGTACGCGTGTCGTCGTACAGTCCGTCGCCGTCGCGGAAGCGCATGGCATAGTCGGGGTCGGCATCGATCCAGTCGGCCTGCGTGTCGTAGGCCACGGAACTGTTGAGGAAAATAGTAGAAATTCCGGCCGAAAGGGCGTAACCTTGCGGGATTTCCACGTCCCTCACGTCCAATCCGTCGTCGTCGCAGGCGGCGAGGCTGAAGGCTAAGGAGAACAGGGCTAAATATTTTACAGTATGGTTCATTGTGATATGTCTGTTTTTATAGTTCCTTTTTTATACCACATAAGTGAAGACAGCCTTTGTGAGGACTGTCTTCACTTTTAATTGATACAGTGAACTTATGAGTCGGATTTATTGTGCAGAAACGGTACGCGGGTTACCATCCTTGAACAACAGAAACTCCAACGTGTGGAAGCCTCTTACCTCTTGTGAAGAAGAGATTTCGTCTTCCGTGTCACCGTCTTCCCAGTTCAGATCGTCGAAGTTGCCGGAGTTCAAGATGTTGACAATGGCTACCTGATCCAAAGGCCAACTGTCCATGTTCGGGTCAAGACCGAGGATGTCGACCGGGCCGAACAAGAAGGCTTCGCTCTGTTCCCACGGCATACGGGCTACCAACCATGCGTCGCAAGCAGCCTCGAAAGTAGCGTCGCTCGGACTGTTGTAGAAATTCTGAACGGCTGCACAGAGGGCAGTGTTCTTTTCTTTCAAGTCCTTATAAGTCGGCAATACCACCTTGTACACAAAGCCGCTTACTACGCTGTCCATTTCTGCATCGGTAATGGTTCCGTTGTTATATGCGTTCTGGATGGCAGCCTTCAATTCTTTGTCAAGGGTTTCTCCTAAGGCTATACAAGCCGATTGTGCCACAGGAACCTTTACATCGCCGATGTTGTTACGGAACGGTTGCGGGATGGCAAGGATAGCGTTCTTCGTACTTTCGATTTCGTTGGCAACCTTTGTGTTCAATGCAGGATCGATTTTTTGTACCAGATTATACAATGAGTATTGGCTAATAGTACTGTCCATGCTGTTGAAGTAAGAGTTGCGGATGGAGCGGATGTTGTTGGAATAGTCGTCGCGTGAGTGGAAACTGTACCAAGACTCTACGGCGTAGAGGGCTTCGGTATGCTGTCCGGCCGTCCATTTGTTGTAGGGGTCGCCGATTTTGGAGTTGCCCACTTCGTCCGTGATTTCCACGCACTTGTCGATGATTTGTTCGATACAGCTCAATGCCGAGGTGTAATCGCCGCCGTTGTGTTCCGTGAAAGTCTTTTTGAAAGCATCCCCGCCTTGGAAGGAAGTCTCCCAACTGTCGTAGAGGGTCGTGGCATCCCTTTGCAACAACTTGGCTACTTGGAGCGAATAGTTGCGCCAACTGGCAGCGTTTTCCGGAGTATAGTTCAAATTCGCAGCTTCATCGAATTCGTTGCCTCCATTGCCTCCGTCTTCATCATCGTTACAAGAAGTGGCTGTGAAACCTGTAAAGGCCATTCCCATCAGGAATAAGGCTGAATAAAGAAATTTCTTTTTCATTGCTTTTGTTTTTGTTATGTTTTTATGAATGATTTGAAATGATATATTCTCTTGTTATTTGCTCCAGAACCAACCTACGTAGGCCACGCCGATGGCAAACTCATTTTCGCTGTTGTATTTGCCGCCGCCGATTTTACGGGTCGTGTAGTCGGCCTTGAATACCAAGTTCGGCAGGGCCTTCCAGTTCAGGCCGGCCGTCCACATGCCTACCTTCTCGCGGTCATCGGGTCCCTGACGGGCAATCACCTCCTCCTGCGGGTTGTAGTATTCGTAACGGGCAAACGGGTAGAGGGCGGGGCATTTGGGGGTGCCTGCGATACCTTGCAGGTTCAAGCCTAATTCCGCTCCGTAGCTCACAGCCCTCTTGGCAATGGGGACGGCACGGGTGTAAGGACTCTTGTTTCCTAAGTTCAAGTTTTCTTGGCTCAGTTTGTCGCTTTTGCCGAGGTTGCCGAAGATGCAGTTTCCACGGAAGGTCAGGAAACGGTTGATGTACTGTGCATCCACCGTGTATATCCTTACCGGGATATCACCGTAACTCGTGTAAGTCGTGGGCTTGTCAGAATTGGCTCCTATGTTGTTGCAGAAATACCATGAACCTCCCACGCGCAGACCCGGCACTCCACGGTAGTCCACGCGAGCCACGTAGGCCGGTGAGGTGAAGTTGTCATACTCGAAGATGCTGGTCTTACCGCTTCCGGCCCAAGTCTTACGGTCGAAACCATTGGCGTTGAGGCCGGTCACTACCATAGCCTGGTAGTCGAACGTAGCCCATCCCTTACCCAGCGTACCGAACAATTCGAGACCCGTTTCATGCCAAGTACAGGGGATGATTTTCGTTTCCCCCTCCGGACGGCTCGTACCGAAGAAATTGACGGGTTCGTGATGGGAGTTGGTCAAACCTACCGGTACGATGACATGTCCTACGCGTACGTTGATTTCCGGGAGGATGAGGCGCGTGATGTGGAACTGTTCCAAAGCTACTTCACCGCCTTTTTCTATTTCCGTTTCATATTCACCGTTTTCGCTGTTCTCCAGTTCGTAAGCAGCTCCCGTTCCTCCGCTTTCAAATTCGATTTCGGCTCCCAATATCCATTTGGGTGTGAATTTATAGTCGAAAGCGATCACGAAGCGGGGAATGGAGATGGTATTGCGATCCGTCTTGGGATTCCCTACTTTGCTGCCCCAATACCGGTTGATACCGTAATCCTTGAAATTAGCCACCATTTCACCATATCCGCCCACGCGGAATTTCTCGTAAGTGCTGCCGCCGTCTTCGCCTCCTTGGGCCGAAACACTACTAAAGGCTGTCAGGACGGCCAATGCGGCGGTCAGCAGATTTTTCTTTTGGTTCATCTTATTATTGTTTTTCTATCTTTTTACACTTTTCTTTGTTTTGACGCTGCAAAGTTACCGGGTTGGTTAAAAAATACCAATACACAAAAATGGGCAAATTCATTTGAGGGGTGATTAGGACAGTATACCTACATGAGGTGGTATTTACCTAATATTTTTTGATAATACTCAATTATAGCGATTGTCAGGGTCGTTTTTTTTTCCGTTCTTTGCAAGAAGTTTAACGATTTAAGGTATCATGTCTGAAAAATATAAAGAGACCGACCGGATGGGGGATATCATTTGCGATGATTACCGCATCTTGCAGGTGATTAGTCGGTTCGGGCTTACGTTAGGGTTTGGCGACCATACGGTGAGCGAAACCTGCTTGGCAGCGGGAGTAGATGCCCCCACTTTTTTGGCAGTGGTGAATTTCATACGTTCCAATGGGCGGACATCGAATCTGTCCGATATTGTGGAGTCTCTGTCGCTCACGGCATTAATGAATTACCTTCGCCGCTCTCATGATTACTTTGTGAAGTTCCGTTTGCCGGCCATCCGGCGTAAACTGATAGAAGCGATAGACTGTTCGGCGCGCAATCAGATTGCATTTCTCATCCTGAAGTTTTACGACGAGTTCGCTTCGGAAGTCGGACGTCACATGGATTACGAGGACAAGCATATCCATACGTATGTGAGCGATTTGATGAAGGGCGTGAAAACCAGTCCGGACGTGAACATCCACAAACTGTCTCATCAGCATCACGACAACCACGCACAGCTTGAAAAAAGCCTCTCCGAACTGAAAAGCATCATCATCAAGTATTATCCCACAGACAGCAACGCGCAATTGCTCAACGACGTGTTGATAGACCTTTTCATGACGGAAGAAGACCTGTTCAGCCATTGCCATTTGGAGGACACCTTGTTTCTGGAAGCCGTGGTGCGGTTGGAAGACGAACGTCAGGAACAGGCTCGCGAGGAAAATCCCCAAACAGAGGAACAAGACGGGGAGGATAGCGCGAATGATGCATTGAGCGACCGGGAGAAAGAAGTTATCGTTTGCGTAGTGAAGGGTATGTCGAACAAGGAAATCGCCGAACAGTTGTATATCTCGGTCAATACCGTGATGACGCATCGCCGCAACATCAGCCGTAAACTCCAGATTCATTCTCCCGCAGGGCTGACCATTTATGCGATTGTAAACGGGCTGATTAACCTGGAAGATGTGAAACTGTAAAGGCGGATGCCTTTTCCTTTAAATTAGACAGACATGGAATCTATCGGTCTTTTTTGTGCCGCTTCTGACCGGCTTGAGGCAAGCTATTATGACTTGGCCGGGGCTTTTGGCCGCCTCGTGGGGGAGCGCGGCCTGACGTTGGTGTATGGCGGAGCCGATTCCGGTCTGATGGAGAGCGCCGCACGCGGAGTGAAAGATACCGGTGGGCATGTAGTGGGCATTGTACCGTCTGTCTTGGAAGCGCGCCGGCGCGTGAGCCGTTATGTGGACGAGGTGGTACCGTGTCACGATTTGAGTGACCGTAAAGCCATTATGGTGGAGCGTAGCGACGTGCTGGTAGCTTTGCCGGGCGGTGTCGGGACGCTGGACGAGGTGTTCACCGTGATGGCTGCAAATAGTATCGGCTATCACCGGAAGAAAGTGGTTTTGTTTGCTTTAGACGGATTTTGGGACGGGCTGGTTGCGGTGTTGCAGGAGATGGACCGGCGAGGTTTCGTCAATGTTCCCTTGGAGCAATACCTTGTCGTGGCACGTTCGTGGGATGAGCTTCAGGCTGTCTTGGCGTAATTTTCCCGAAGCTCACGGCACGGAGGGAAAAGACCGGATTGGCTTTCTGTCAAAGTGTCAGATCCAACTCTCTGAGAATGGCCCATATCATTCCGGATAGGGCTTCGCCTGCGAATACGCCAGCCATGGCGGTTTTCCTTTTGACGTAATGTCGTTCGTTTTCTTTTTTTGCTTTTTTTCCGAAGCCCTGTGAGAGTTGTAACGTAGCATGCCATGAGGTTATGGGCAAGCATCATGTGGATTTTCATGGAGATGTGACAGGAATTTCGTGAGGTCCGGAGCGGGGCAAATAGGTGGAAAATCCGCTTTTTCGAGACCTCTTTTTGAGGTTCACACGGGCCGTTTTCCTTTTTCTGCGGTTAGGTTTGGAAAGTTATGCGGAGAAAAATTTTTCGCTTTCAGCCAAACGGAAAATGATTCTCTTGTGATTGATTTGCATATATGCGGTTTTTTATGTGAAAATCGGCGGAATATGCGCATAAATATGCAAAAAGTCTTTCCGACTGCTTCCGGAAATCATTTTTTTCATCCCTTTTTTGCGAAGAAAGGCTGACAGTTTGTTACCGTTTGACATAAAAGTGCGGTATGATGTTGTTTCTTAAAAATAAAAATGATAATTTTGGAAGGAACTTTTTAGTCTGTGGGGAGACTTGTAGAGAATTGTTTCTGCTCGCTTCTCCCAAGGGGGAAATTCATATTTATCCTAAATTCCGCAGCATTTTAGTTTAACTTATTTTATAAGTACCTGAGCAACAAA